>QWCJ01000201.1_pt1 | contig 23995 bp, 12 predicted proteins | sample 1972501 | NCBI WGS metagenome assembly QWCJ01 (sample SAMN09866711, study PRJNA288562) | Human vaginal metagenome isolate term2_vaginal, whole genome shotgun... | isolation source: vagina | host: Homo sapiens | place: USA: California
AGAGTTTCCGTACGAGCGCCGGTGGGCGGCCAAAGCGAAGTTGCCGAGCTCTCCCGGCCCTTGGGTGTCCGTGTAGTGTCCGGCATAGCCCGTGTCCAGCACGGCTTCGTTCGTGCCCTGCATGATGGGGATAACCATCGAGTCCCAACGCGGCACGTGCAGGGTGGCGAAAGTTTGGCCCACCGCGGGAATGGTGACGCCAGGAGGCGGGTCGGTGCGCTGTACTTCGGTCGTGGCGGTCGCATCGTTCGCGGTGGAGCTTTGGAAAGACTGCACCGCGGCCGCCGTAGCGCCCTGCACCTGCCAGGTCGTCACATAGAGCTGCCACACAACGAACAGACCCAAGACGACCCCGACCGTCAGCATGGTTTGTCCAATCCCGCTCATGACCAGGACCGATACGGGGGTGCGCCGGCGTTTTGCTGGGGCGGTTGTTTCGTCTGACTCGGTGGGTTCGGCGGGCTCGGTTGTCGCGGTGCCCTGTTCCGGGGGACGGTTCGAGGTTTGCGGGCGGGTTTGTGGTTTTGCCGGGGGCTCACCAGGGGTGAGCGCGGGGTTTGCGGGTCGTGTCGCGGCGGCCGGGGGGCGTGAGGGGGCGGGGGCAAAAGCGGGGACCGCCGGGTTTGCCGCGCTGGGAACCTGGTGAGTCGCTAGGCCCGGCACCGGGGGGTTCGCTAAGCCGGGAACCGGCGGGTTTGCCGCAGTGCGCGCCTGTACGCCGGGAGGAACCGGACGGTTAGGGTGGGGCAACGCGGGTCGAGCCGCACCGGAAGTGTCGGCAACAGAACCTGCAGGTGGAACCGCCCTTGTGACCCCTTGTGGAGCCACCTGGGGCGGTCGGGCGGTCGGCTGCGCCCCGTAAGGAGGGACCCCGGACGGCTGGGGAGGCTGTACCACGGGGGGCTGGGCCGCGGGAGGCTGGCTCGGCGCGGGCGACAGTGGCGCGGCAGACGGTTCCTGAGACTCGCGGCGCTGACGGCGCGAGGGAAACCGCTGTGGTACGGGACGCTCTTCACTCATTCCAACCCCTTGACGCGCGGATAAACCAACGTTCAAATTTTACCAATTTCCAAAGGTTTTGGCTTACGGTTATCATTAACCTGTTAAGCAATCTTTTGTCACAAGGAGTCATTGTGCCCGAATCCAAAAAGCGCAAGCGCGCCTCGAAAGTAGTTAAGTCTGACAGCGAGTTGCGTCCCTCGTGGACTGAGGATATGAAACGCTCCCCCAGCTGGTACGCTCCGGCGGCCCTGATTATCATGGGCGTGGGTCTGCTGTGGATTGTGCTGCACTATATCCTGGCGCAAACTGCGGGGATTAACCTGTTGGGGCTGGGCAACTGGAACATTGCAGTGGGATTCGGCGTCATCATGGTCGGTTTCATCATGTTGATGTGGTGGAAATAGGGCTTTTTTCTGCTTAATTTTTTATTGCTCGCCAACTCGGGGGGATTCGCCCCAGACCTAGGGGGGGTCACGGACCCCCCTAACTTTTCGTTGCGTTTGCAACGAAAAGCACACCCCCTAGTCTCGCGCTTGGATTCCGCCCCTTCGTTTTCCGAGCAATAACAGTAACAGCGAAAGCAAAGCCGGGGGAATGCTAAAAAACCGACCGGCAGCGTCAGCCGGTCGGTTTTTTGAAGTTTGTTTTTACTTGTCGTCGGCGACAACGACCAAGTCATCGTCGTCGATGTCCTCCCAGGATTCCTCAGCCCAGGGATCCTCGACAGGACGGGTGCGACTGTACAAAATAAACCCAGCCACCGCGGCGGCTCCGGTCAACAGAATAGTCGCCAACCAGGGGTGACGAATCGGGCACTTCTTTTTGGGGTTCATAGCTGACTTGACTCCTTCGCTCGCTTTGGAAACTTTTTCGGCAATAGTGCCGTCACCGGCAACTGCCTTCGACACTGCCTCGTTTACGGCTTGCGCCCGCGGCAGGAGGTCTGTTCTCACCTTAGTGCCGAAGTCCCCGACGGCTCCGCGAGCCTTCCCAGCAACCTCGGCAGCATTCAGTGCCATGTCTTCCCCGGCTCGCTTCATGCAGTCCATATCGATGCATTTCGACAAGTTATCCAGCATTGGATCCTTCTTTCACTCACACCGAGCCGAATGGACACGGTTGGTACTATTTTGCCTCTTATTTGAAATTTTTGCAGGAAATAGGCCTGTTCATTTTTCCTGACCGGCCCACAGCGGGGCTTCGCCGCTAGCGTTGAGGGTACCTGAAATTGCTTTGCGCCTGGGCCGCGCGCATGAAAAGATAGAACTATGCAAGCAACAATTCACACTTCTGCAGGCGACATCAGCCTGGAACTTTATCCGCAATCCGCGCCGGTCACGGTGAAAAACTTTACCGACCTGGCGACCGGTGCGCGTCAATGGACTCACCCGATTACCGGGGAAACCTCCACGCACCCGCTTTACAACGGCACGGTGTTTCACCGGGTCATCTCTGGTTTTATGATTCAAGGCGGGGATCCCATCGGCACCGGCACCGGCGGCCCGGGCTACGTCTTTGACGACGAAATCGACCCGGCCTTGGGATTCACCGAACCTTACCTGCTGGCGATGGCGAATGCCGGCACGCGCGGCGGCCAGGGCACCAACGGTTCCCAGTTCTTTATCACCGTCGCCCCGACCACTTGGCTCAACGGCAAGCACACGATTTTTGGCCGCGTCCTGGACGATGCGTCCCGCGCTGTCGTAGACAAAATCGCCGCGACCCAAACGGACCGCTCGGATCGTCCCCTGGAGGACGTCATGATTGAGTCCATCGACATCACGGAGTAAACCCGTTTGAGCCCGACACTCCGGTGGTTTTGAATGTACTGTTAAGTCATGAAAAACACCGCAACAGCCCCTAAGCCTTACGTGACTTGGGGGCTTTGTATTGCCTTAATCATCGTCTGGGTTGCCGAGCTGTTTATCCCCGGAGTCATTCAGAACTTCGCTTTCCTGCCGCTCCTGGGCCTGTTTGAGCCGTGGCGTTTCATCACCGCGGCGTTCCTGCACTCGGTGCCGACACCGTTCCACCTGGCGTTTAACACCTGGGCTTTGCTGGTGGTCGGCAGGGCGCTAGAACCGGTCGTGGGCCACGTGAAACTGGCTCTAGCGTTTGTCATCAGCGCTTTCGGGGCGCTCATGGCGCAATGCCTGACCGTTTTTGTCGACCCGAACGCCTGGATTACCCCCACGGTGGGCGCGTCCGGGGCGGTCTTTGGGTTCTTTGGTATGGTCCTGGCGATTCAAAAGGTGCTGCGCCTGCCCTGGACGGAAATGGCGACCTTAATCGGGCTGAACTTTGTCATTGGGTTCATGGTTCCTAACGTCGCCTGGGTGGCCCATCTGGGGGGCTTGGCGGTGGGTCTGGTGCTGGGAGCCTACACCGGCTGGGTACTGCGTCACGCGACCTACGTAGCAGTTCCGGGCACGAGCTCGGACGACACTCACTTTGCGGCCAACGCGCCCGAGCCACTGCAGAATCCAGACCCCGCTCTCAGTTCACCGGACGCGCCGGACAAGCCGGATGCGCCGAATGCGCCAGAAACTTCCGATGCAACGGTTCCTGACGGGGCGGATTCCCCCGCCGCTTCGGCCACTCCCGTGGTACGCCGAGTGACCAATACCACCACACGGCTGCGTGACGTGGCGGTTTACGGCGGAGTTTTTGCCGTGCTGCTAGTGAGCAACTGGGCTTTCTACCATTTCAACTACGAGACTATCTACAGTTTCTTTAAATAATTCCCCAGAAGCGGACTTATAAGGGGAGAATAGCCGGGTAGCTGCCATTATTGGCAGCTACCCGGCTATTCTCCACCTTTAGCCACAACTCCGGCAGGTATAGGCGGATACATCGAGGCATAAAACATTACATCAGCGGACAAAAACCCTGTTCGCGAGCCATCTACAAACCTGAGTCTTAGCAAGCTGTCATTCCGAGGCAAGCGTAGGCTATCGCCGTCATCAACAGCGCCGATTCAACCTGACTCGTACAATTTTTGTTGATTTTTTGGCATATTTTCCTAACGCAGCTCATCCAGCCCTGCGAATCTCGCGAGCTTGAGAGCAGAATCGATAGCATTTTCGAACTCGAGTCCTGCCGCATAGGGAGACCCTGAGACGTATGAGTTCCAGATTCCCCGCATGATGTCGGACTCCCTGACTTCCTTTAGGACTGCCGAGTAACCGGCCATTCTGTTGATCGTGCTGCGCTTGGTTGCGGTGGCGACGACTGCCTGGTGGAGGGATTTCCGATCGATGTCTTTTGACCTGAGACGAAACAGCGTGTGGATGTCATAGAAATCGCGACCGCGCGTATTCGCGATTCCGCGGGACACCACTGTCTCCAGTTTTTCTGCGAGCACTGTTTCGAGTGGGTAGGAGAGCACCCGCACGACCCCCTCCTCGAACATGAGCGGGTAGCGGTACTCGACATGCCCCGGGACTATCTGGTCACCTGTGGTTATGTCTAGCTTGATTGGCGCGTCTATCTTGCCGTGTCTGACCCGAAGATGGACACGCCAGTTGGCGTACTCGTCGTCCTCACGTATTGGCTCGATTCGTTCAAAGGAGAACTCCATACCATCGCCAACGTCGATAGCACAGATGGCGCAGACGGCTTCACTCACTGTCCGCTCGTCCATGTCCATGCCAATCATCGTGGTATCCATGTCCATGGTAGTTCTCTGGGAAATGCCCGTCATTGACGAGATGAGCAGGCCTCCCTTTAAGACGAAGGTCTGCGCGTAGTCGCTCTGTTCGAGCCGCATCAGCAGGCGCTCGAACAGGTACATCTGCAAAAGCTCCTGTGGTTTCAGGTTGGTTTTCTTTGCCATCTCCTTGATTTTGCCCTTGAGGCTTGCATCGCTTCTCATCATCTGAGCACCTCCAGATACATCCTGAACGCATCCTCAACGCCAAGCGCGCAGCACATCCGCGCGAGACCCTCAAGGTCGGCATCACGTCTCTTGAAATAGCCCGCCACCGCGTCACGTACGAGTTGGGGATCGGCACCCTCAGAGGACCTCTGCGAGATTAGGTCAGCCACCGCCCGCTCCGCGCAGTACGCCCGCACCATAGCGCCACCGGGAGACTTCACCTCCGTGATACCCAGCTCGTAAACGTCCGGATTGACCCTGTGAATCCTCACATCGGGATGTTCGCCGGTAAGACCGCGCGGGTTGTAGCCGTGCGGTACGGTGACATCAAGCGCGTAAGGCATCCTGTCGGAGAGACCCGCGAGGTACAGCGCGCTTCCATGCGAAATGACACACTTCCTCCACCGGTATGAGACGGTAGCAAACTCGTCACCAAAAACCTCGGGCAAACAGTAGACACCCCTCGTAAGCCTGTCTATAGCCCCCGACTTCAACGCATGAGAAATCGAACCCGGCAGAAAGCCCGCGCCCTTAATCTGCGCCGCACTGACCACACCCCCGGCACTCTCGATAAACCGAACTATCTCATTGCTTTTTCCCACGGCCGCTCCTCTTGATTATTAGACACAAAATGTACCTTATTTGTGTCCAAAAATCAAAGATAGCGATCTAGGTAATAATTGTCCCCCGAAAACAGATTTATAAGGGGAAAATAGCGCCGTAGCTGCCAATAATGGCAGCTACCCGGCTATTCTCCACCTTTAGGAACACTCAAGCAGGTATGGTGCTGATTTAAAGGCGCGCACAAGCTGAAACGGCGAGGTCGTGAGACCTCGCCGTTTCAGTATTACAGCCTAGGGCTTATGCCGCTTACTGCGCGTCAGACTGGCGCTTGCGCCGTGCCGCCAGCAGGCCAATCCCTGCACCTGCCGCAATCATCAGGATGGACAAGCCACCGAAGATTGCTGCTTGCGCACCGGTCCGAGCCAATGTTGGCGGAACCTTCGGGTGCATCGGAGGCAGGGTGGTTGCCGGGGCAACCGGGATGGTCGGCGGGTTACTCGGCGGGTTCGTCGTCTCGGACTTCACCGGAGGAGCCGGAGGAGTCGTGGTCTTAGACTCGACCGGAGGCGTGCCAGGCGTGTACGGAGTACCAGGCGTCCCAGGCGTGTGCGGCGGTTCAGTCGGCTTCACCACGTTCACGGTCTGCGAAGCATCCTCGAGATCTTCGTGAGCCAGAACCGGGGTGTAGGTGCCAGCCGGAGCCGTACCAGCCTTGGGCAGGTTACCAGCGTAGGCCTTCTCAAAGACGACCAGCTTCTCGCCATCAGCCAAGTCTGCCGTGTCTTTCGCGGTCAGCGGAATCGACATCTTCCAGCTGCCGGAGCCGTCAGCCTCAGCCTTCAAGCCAGCCACGGTCACAGGCGAACCAACGATGGAGCCGTCGGACTTCTTGACCAAGGTACCAACCAAGGTGTAGTCAGCACCAGCCTTCAAGCCGTTGTAGGTCACCGTATCGTTCACGGTCGCGCCCTCACCAGCGGTAATCGCCTTGCCGCCGGACAGGTCAGCCGTGGTCTGGAGGTCCAGAGCCGGACGACGAGTGATGATTTGCTTAGCATCGCTGTTGTCGCGGTGTTCCACAATCGGCTTGTCGTTGGCCTTGGGCTCTGCGCCGTCCTTCGTCATCTCGTAGAGAGATTCGAAGAATACCACGTCAGCATCCGGGTTAGCGTCGGCAGGAACCACCATCGGCTTGTCCTTATCAACGACCCATTCGCTGTTGTCCACACCAGCCGTGACCTTCGTCCACTTCACCAGCGGGTTGCCATCGGCACCCAGCACCGGCTTGTTGTCGTTCGGGTCAGCCGTGTCATCGACGTAAACCAGTTCGGTCTTGAGCCAGTAGTCGCGTCCTTGCACCAAGTTGGTGTAGGTGACGGTATCGACCACAGCCGTGTCCTCACTCGGCTTGAGCATCTTGCCATCATCCGCAGTCCGAGCCACGGTCGCCAAGGTCGGCGTAACCAAGCTGAACTCGTTGAGAGCGGTGACGCTCACAGTGGCAGCCGGGGTGATGGTGAAGGTCTTGGTGGTACCTTCAGCACCATCAGTCCAGCCTTCAGACTTCCACGTAACCTTCCACTTTGCCTGGGTCGGAATCTGCGCCTTGGCGTCGGTTTCCGTAATGGTTATCTCAGTACCAGTCGGGAAGCCGTCGAACCGCGGGCTGACAGCCTTGCTCGGATCGTTCGGATCAACCGTCAGGTTGAAGCTACCCTTCAGAGCGGTTCCTTGCTTGGCGGTCTTACCATTCGGCACTTTAGCCTCGTAGGTAAAGCTCCAAGTCGTTGGAATCTTAGCCACCACGTCAGCGGGCAGATCCGCAGCCGTCTTGATTACCTTGGTGACCTGGAATCCACCGAAGTGGGTGGAAACTTCCAGCCACTGAGTACCAGCACCCGAAGCGAGATTCTCTTCATGGTGGAAGGCAATCAAGCCTGCAGCAGTCTTGCCGGTCGGCAACTTGGACAACTGCGTCTCGAAAGCATCCCTATCCTTCGGCATCCGATACAGGTCTTCCCACAAGACGACCGTCTTATGTTCCTGAATCAGCTCAGTCGGAACCTTCACTTCGATAGTCCAAGTACCGCTGTGACCACCCTTGACGTAGCCGCCCTCAACAGTGACTTCGCGCACCTCAGAGGGGACGTAGTCAATCTTTTGAGCCTGGCCCGCCTTGTCGTATTCGACAAAGTAGGTGTGCAACAGGTACTTGCCGCCCTGCAGGTTCTGGTAGCTCACCAGGTCGGTAATCGTGTCGCCATTGCTGGCCTTCTTACCGAACTGACCAGTGGTGTGCGTACCGATGGTGACATCGTTGGTGAACACGTTTTCAGCGGTCACTGTCACGTTCGCAACGCGGTCTTTACCGTTCGGCGTGCCACCGACAATCACTGTACCCTCGCCGTTCTTCGTGGACTCAACGGTGACGCCGTTGGCCTCGGTGAACTTCACGGTGTCCTTCAGTCCGGCTTGCTCTTCAGCATTCTGGACATTCTCGGTGATGGTGCACTTGTCACCCACGGGAATACCGTCAATGGTCGCAGATTCACCTTCGTGCAGGGTAATCGTGTCAGTCGAACCCTTTTCGGTACAAGTAACCGTGAACACGTACTTCGCGTTGGTGCGTTCGACATTCGCGGTGTTCTCATCCCATCCGGTGACAGCCTTTGTCAGGGTCAGGGACCCGAACTCAGGGCGGTTCACGGTGATGGACTGAGATTTGGCAGTAATGTCGTTGTGCGTAGCCACCGGCTTGTTGTCACCCTTCGGTGTCACCTTGCCGCCGTCAGCACTTTCATACGTGCCTTCCGCCCACAACTGCTCGAACACGACCAGGTTGTCGCCGTCGGTCTTAATGTCCGCAGCCTTGACGGTGATGTCCATGGTCGTTGCGTAAACCTTGACATCCTTACCGTACTTGGCGATTTCGGCAGCGTTCGGGTCCACAGCCATGCTCGCGGTGACCTTTACGGTCTTCGCGTTAGTAGCCAAGGAACCAGTGTTGCCCGCATCGTAGGCGGTCTTGCTGTAGACCTGACCGTCCAGAGCGTAGGTCTTGCCTTCCTCGACGTTAGCCATGCGGATTACGTCGTGAACCGTGTAGGTTTCGGGAGCCTTCTTGCCTTCCTTGTTGACGCCTTCCCAAACCGTCAGGTTTGTGCCGTCGTCAACACTGGCAGAGGTGCCCACGCCAGGATGCTTGACCTTTACGGTCTGATCCTTATCGTTCGGATCCTTGTGTTCCGCGACGAGTTTGCCCTTCAGCTGCAACGATTCGAAAGCCACCAACTTATCGTTAGCCTTCAAGACGCTCAACGGTACTGTGAACTCGACAGTAGCGGCTGTCTTGTTCTCGATAGTCCCGCTCACGCGAGTAGCGCCGTTCGTTGCCTTCGGGGTGTGGAACGTGCCCGTACCAACCACACCGGTGTCACTGACCGTACCGTCAGCCGCGATACCCTTGAGTTCACCGCTGAGGGTGTAATCGGTATCAGGCAGCAGGTTGAAGAACTCAACGTAGTCCGTCAGCTTGACGTTATCGCCTTCCCAAACAACCTTCTGGCCTTCGTATTCCAGCTTGGTGCCGATATGGGGCACGTCCACAACCGTCACGGTCTGGCGACCGTCATTCGGTTCTGCGTGCGTCTTATCCCACGTGATGGTGGCAACGTTAGCCTTGATGGTAGCGTCGTCGCCAGTCACAAGCGAGGCGCGCGTCAGGTATTCGTACGCCACCAGCTTCAACTCGGTGCCAGCAGCCTTGGCCGCTTCCATTGGAGCCTTCAGCTTATCAGCCGTTACTTTGAACTTGATGTACTTGGGCATGTCCACGCTGTCAGCGGTGAACCTCTCTAGGCCATCTGCCAAAACCGTTTCGTTAGGCTGACCGGCGTTGTACACCAGGCGGGAAACCAGCACGTAATCCTCACCCTTGATGAGACCCTTCATCTGCACCTTATCCTGCAGATCCAGCGCCGCATCGGTCGCGATGACCTGGGTGCCGTCCTGAGCCAGGTCGGTTTCAATACTCGGGTTGTACTTGGTTTGTACCGTCTGGTCGGGATCTTTCGGATTCTCGTGCTTCAGCGGAGGTTCGTTCGGCTTGTCGGTGCGAATCAGCTGTTCGTAAGCCACGTACTTGTAGCCGGGCTTCAACTTACCCTCCGGGATGGTATTGTAGCTAACCTGCTGGGTACCACTGGACGCGGTCGGGGTGAAGGTGGCGGTGCCGGTGATACCGGTATCGCTGACCTTACCGTCCAGACCGATTTCCATCAGGGTCGCATTCAAGGTGTACTTGACATTCGGAGTCAAACCAACGTAGCTGACCGTATCAACCAGCTGGGTCGTATTGACCGGAATGGGGTCAATAGTCGTACCAGCCGCACGGTTGCCGTCCACGCTCAGCACCGTCTTAATGTCGGGCTTCACGCTGGAGCCAACAGTCTGTTTCGAGTCGTTCGGATCCCGGTGAGTAGACTCAGCCGGACCGTCTGGCTTCTCGCCGAGGTACAGGGTCTCAAACACGACCAGCTCGTCGTTCTCGGCCACAGTACCGGCCGGAATCTCGAAGGTCATGAAGTCCGTCGCGGTCCAGGTCGCCTTGTCAGCCTTGAACGGATCAGAGGTTAACGTGATACCGGTGGACTTGTTTTGAGTCTTGTTCCACAGTTCGCCAACGACCACGTAGGTTTCCCCGACCTTCATATTGGTGAAGGTCACGGTGTCCTTGACCGTGGACTTAGCGTCGGCGAGGACCAGACCGCGTTCGCCCGTAGCGCTTGCATCGGTCTCAAGCTTCGGAGCCCAGACAGTCTGCGAGTCATCGTCGATGTCGTGGTGAATCAGGTATTCCTTGCCCTCTTGGTACACGGTCTCAAAGACCACGACCGGCTTGCCCAGAATCAAGTTCGCCGGAACCTCGAACTCCAGGAGCTCAACGCCAGTACCGGAGGTAATAACCTTCTCGACCGGACGGTCTGCCTGACCATCCGCACGGTAAACCGAGTTTGCCGGGCCAATGACTCGCTCCACCGGAGCCAATCCAGGCACAGGCTGCTTGGTTTCCTTATCCATCAACTGACCGGACAACAGGTAGGCCTTGGGCGTGCCATCGGCGTACTTGGCATCCAGATCCAAACCGGAGTAGTCAACCTTGTCAACAATGGTGACTGCCTTGGTGTTGTCCGCGACTTGGTCGCCGTCAGCCTTATCGGTAGCGGTAGTCTCCAGAGAGCCAACCCTTACGGTCTGCTCAGAGGATGCCATCTCCTTGTGCTCCGCGACGACTTCGCCCTTGGCGTCCACGAGTTCCTCAAAGACCACGAACTTCGCGCCGGCCTTGACCTTGTCAGCCGGAATCGTGAAGGTCACATCCTTGTCAGTCACGCCCTTAGTGACTTCGACGTTCGGGACATCGCTGGTCGCGATGACGGTCTTGCCGTCCTCAGCCATCAGCTTACCCTTCAGGGTGTAGGTACCCGGAGCGGCGTTCGTGATAGTCACCTTGTCGTCAACAGTAACGTCCTTCTGATCCTTCTGGAGTTGAACCAGCTTGGCACCATTCACGGTTGCGACGGTAGCCAAGGACGGGTTGTAAACGACCTGTGAGTCATCGTTGATTTCATGGTGGGTAGCAACAACGGCGTCACCATCCATGAGGTCTTCGAACACAACCACCGGGGCGGTCGCCAGAGCGGCCTTATCCACCTCGAACTTCACGATGGCCTTCACAGCATCCTTGTCCTTCGAGGACGGAGTCTTAGCCACGAACTTCGCGGGCGTGACCGTGACGAACTGGTCGGCAATCGGGTCTCCAGCGTGAACCACAGTTCCGCCGGCCAAAGTGGCGTCAGCCTGGTAGTGCAGGGTACCGGTAACGGTGTATTCCTTGCCTACCTGCAGACCCTCGTAATCCACCAAGTCGTAAATCACGACCTTGGCTTGCGAATTGTCGAGGTTCTTATCCTTCGTATCCGAACCCTTACCGTCCTTGCCGCCATCATAAGCAGTGGTGGTAATGGAGTTCTTCACCACGTTGATGGTCTGTGCCGGGTCGTTCGGGTTAGCGTGCTTGACCACAACCTTGCCGGTGGCGTCGCCATCGTGCAGGGTTTCAAAGACCACCAGGTCCTTGCCCTCTACGATGCTGTCAGCAGGAACCGTGAACTTCATGGTCTGCTTGCCAATGACGCCCTTCGCGTCAGAGGTAACCTTCACCGGCTGCACAGTCACACCCGTCACCTTGCCGGCGTCAGTCTTGGCACCGTTGTCGGTGGTGACATAGCGCAGCTCACCAACCAGGGTGTAGTTGTGGTTCGGCTCGAACTTGCCGGTGAACGTCACGGTATCGGTGATGACCGCGTTCTTCTGACCAGGAATCATGGTCTGGTTCCCGTCGGAGTCCTTCGCGGAGGTTTGCATCCCGCCGGAGTGAACCGTCTGAGCCTCATCGGTGATGTCGTGGTGGATAGCCACAGGCTTGCCGTTCAGCTTCAGGTTTTCAAAGACCACCAGGTCCTTGCCCGTCGGGGTAGGCTGGCCGTTTTCGTCAACCCACAGACCCAGCTCCTTGGCCTTGTCCACGCTCATCTCAAAGGTGAGGTCCTTCGCGAACTTGCCGTTCGCGTCGGCGACAACCTTGACGTCTCCGTCCTTGTTGAACACACCGGTGTGAACCGGATTACCGTTCGCGTCGGCCATCATCAACTCACCGTCGATGGTGTATTCCTTGCCCGGAATCAGGCCGGAACCGGTGACGGTATCAATGATCTTGATGGGCTGAGTCGGATCGACGTACTTGTCGCCGTCGCCATCCTTCGCGTCAGTAGTGACGCCGGGGACGTAAACGGTCTGAGCTTCGTCCTTCGGGTTAGCGTGTTCAGCAACGGTAGCCTCCGGCTTGGTGGGCTTTCCGTCCGTCTGGTCGAAGTCGCTCGCCTTGTAGAGTTTCTCGAACACTACGTACTTCTCACCACTCACGACCTTCACACCGGGGAAGGTGAGATCCATCGTGCCGTTGGCGGGCGCACCCTTGGCGATGCTCAGCTTCTGGAACGTGGTCTGAACCTGCGTGGTGTTATTGCCGTTAATCTTCATCAGCTGGCCGTACATGACGTACTCGCCCGGAGCGATGGAGTTGTAGGCAACCTTATCGGTCACCACCACATCGGAGAGTTCCTTGGTCTTGGAATCCTTAACCGGCTTGGCGTTACTCATGTCCACAGTCGCGGCACGAGCACCCTCAGCCTCAGCAGCACCGCCCTCGACACTCGCGGTCGTACCGATTGACGGGCTGTAAACCGTCTGGTCCTCATCGGTAATCTCGGAGTGAGTCGCTACGACTACATCGCCATCCTTGACTTCCTCAAAGGCCACAACTGTTTGGGTCTTCAGGGACTTAGCCTTGACGGTAAAGGTCAGTTCGACTTCACCCTCTTTGACAAGGGCGTCCAGAGGACCTTTGACCTCGAAGGTCTTGGTTGCGGTTGCGCCCGGATCGTTGAGTGCACCAGCATCGTTTCCGTCAGCATCCTTGACATGCAAGGTACCGGTCAGGGTGTAGGTCCGGCCTCCGGCGAGGTTGGTCCACTTGACTTTATCCGTGACCTTAACTGTCGCATCGTCCGCAACGGCCGGCGTCACCGGCTTGTCAATCGAAGCGGTCGTCTTTAACTTCGGCGTGTACAGCTTCTGGCAGATATCATCGACCTCCGCGTGGAAGGGCAAGTTTGCTGCCTCGGACATCTTCTGCAGTTCAGCCGGAGTCTTGCCCGCGAGACTGTTAGTATCCGTATCCTTCGGCAACATATATTCGAACATCACATATGTGGCACCGGGAGTCAGGTTAGCGGTCTCCAGACTGAACTCGTTGGCTACCTCATTGTTGCCGAAGAAATTCTGTCCAGCCGGAACAGTAATCTTCTTGGCATTGGCCACTACAGACTTACTGGTATCATCCGTCTGCACCAAACGTCCGTACAGGTAGTAGTCACCTGCAGAAACCCTGGTGTACGTGAGGTTATCAGTGAGTTTCTGTTTGGGCATATCCTTTTCGTTCGTAGACATAACTCGCGAGTTCGTCGTCCGGTCGTAGGCAATAGTCCACATCTCCGGTTCAAACTGCGGAACGATGGACTGACCAGCGGGCAGCTTCAACTCAGAACCGTAAGCTCGGCACTGAGAACAAGCCTGATTCTCCATCGGGTTTCCGCCACCGTTGAACACCATGATGCCCGCAGCGATACCCTCAGGATGATCCTTTAGCAACTGAGCCGGAATCGTGAAGGAAATCTCCTTGGTGAATTCAGTCGCGTTAGCGGGAACCGTCACTGTCTCAGTGTAATAATCCCAGGTTGCACCGCTTTCGCTCTCCCACTGCAGGTAGTGTTGCGGATTATTCCATTCAGCTTTGACCAATTTATCATTCGGATTCTTTGGGTCTGGCTGAGCAGTCAACTTTGTTGAGAACAGACGCTCCACCACCGTGTACGTGTTGCCCGGAGTGACATTCTTGAGGGTAACTGTATCGGTCAGTTTAACCCGTTTCTGTCCTTCCTTAACCCCAACCACCTTGATGCCGTCCTTATTAACGGCCCGAGTACCTTGAGCATCGGTCACGACGTTATCGGGAGCGTCCAAGGTGGACTCGATACTGGCAAAGCAATCCCACTTGTTGACCATCTTTACCGCGATTCCGGTTTCGGTCTGCACAGGGAAAGTAATCGCTGCGCCTTCACCATCCGGTTTGAGCATGTCAAAGGCATAGTCCTTCTTAGCTATGTCGTTACCGTCAGCCGTGGCAGTAATTTCCGCCTTGTGACGCCAGCCACCGTACTGGAGAGCGTTCTTATCGTTAAAGCTCTGATCGTCCAGCTCCGCTACCGTACACTTCGAGTTGTACGGCACCGTGCCAAAGTCGAGGACATTGCCGTTGACATCAACCTTGACTGTCTTATCAACAACCGTGTCATTGCCGCTCTTGCAAGTGACGTGCATATTCACGAAATCGCGGTTCATGTAACGGTAGTACTCGTTGTACTGCTGCCTCATGTTGAAGTAATCCACGGAGTAGTCGAGTCTGCCGTGTGCAGAAGTAGCTACCGCCACTTTTTGCAAGGTCAGCTTGACTTCCTTGTAGGTCAACTTGTTCGTAGCGGTCAAGCCGGTAGTTGAACCGTCCTTGCCGATAGTGAACTTGCCGGCGGTAGTACCTTCGGCACCGAACACGAAGTTATGCAAGATGGTCTCTTTGCCGTCCTTAATGACTTTCTTACCTTCTTCGACAACTTTCGTGTAGTCGGTTGCAGGCACTCCCTTATTGGTCGTAGATTCATTCAACGACCAGGACACTTCGGCAGCTATGCCAGCGGTGTTACCACTCGGGGTAACCTCGCGGATGGAGCACTTGGAACCGGTCGGAATATCCCCGGAAGTCCAGGTCTTGCCCGCCTCAACGTTGAACTTGATAGGAGCATCCTGGGTACCAATCTTGGATTCGTCCGGGGTCACACACCAGTACTCGAAGTTGTATGAGCCGTTGGTAATCGAGGCGGTGGAGTCAGCGGCAATCGCTTTCGTGACGCTGAACTTGCCGTTCGCCTTGGAGTAGGTGTTGGTCACGTTGACCTCAACGACGTTGTCCTTGTCTACTACGAAGTCGTTCTTCGACAGAGTAGCCGACAGGGTCGAGCCTTCCTCAGTCTTTGCACCGGCCTGATCCTCGGTGATGTGGCACTTGTAACCGACAGGGATGTTCTCTGCGAACTTGTAGCCCTTATCGGTGACTTCCTTTACCTTGCCTTCCACCTTTTGGGTGTCATCGTTCGGGTCAGCACAGGTGTAGGTAAAGTCATAAGACTCCTTCACCGTGATGTTCTTGGCGGCAGTAACCGCCTTGATAATCTTGAACTTGCCCAGCTCGCGCGTGTAAGTGTTGATGACCTCAACAGTCTTACCGTCGGTGGTGCCCAGGGTCACGGAACCGGTGGCGGTCTTGGAAATGCTGTTTTCGCCTTCCTTCATCTCCACGGTCCAGATGTGTCCGGCCACCTTCGCGCTGTCTGCAGATTCGGTGATGGTACAGGTCGCACCGACCGGAATCTTCACGCCGTTCACATCAGTGGTGAACTCGGCCTTGTCAGTATTCTTAAAGGTCTTGCCGTCCATGATGACGTGGTCGGCGTTATCAGTCGGGTACTTACAAGTAGCCGAGAGCTTGACCTCCTTAGAGCCAACGTTGGTGTTCTTACCAGCCACGACGGTCTTGCTGACCACCAGCTTGGTGTCGGGCACCGTGAAGTCGTTGGTGGCGCCAATCATCAGCGCTTCGTCTTCCTTATCCACGGTGAACGCCACGCCGTTGGGTTGGGCACTCGCATTGGTATCGAAAGGCTTGACTTCCTTGCCGTCAACCGGGTCAGCTGAGCCAACGGTCCACTTGGTTGTGGGCTTTTCGTTAGCCTTAGCGACTACCGGTTTCTCCCACACGACACACTTGGTGCCTACGGGGAGTTTCTCGACCGTGACCGGGTCGCTGCCGACGCTCAGGTCGTAACCGACACCGTTCTTAACCGCTCCGGCCGGAGTCTGGCAGGAGTAGTTGAAGTAGAACTGTTCCTTGTGGTTGCCAGCGTTGTTACCGGTGAGGGCGGCCTTATAGAACTTAAAGCCGGTCATCTTTTCGGTGTAAACGTTGGTAGCGGCGAACTGGAAGACGTTGCCTTGTGTCACGGTCTGTTCACCGGACGCCAGGTCCTTACCTGCCGGAACGAACGAGGTAGACACATACTTCAACGGGTTCGCGTTCAGATCATTCACCAGCTTTTCGTTGGTGGCGTCCAGTTGAGTCTTCGGCTCAGCCACGGAACACTTGGAGTCCTTCGGCACCACAATCGCTGCCGATTCCTGACCGGGGGCTACTTCGATGAAGTCAGCCTTGGCCTGGGAGCCAAACGGAGTGGCCTGAGTGTAGGTCTTACCGTTCGGGGCTGTACAGCTGTAGGTGAACTTAAAGGTGGTGCCGGGCTCAAAGACGGCTCCGCCCTGGACGACCTTCTTAATGGTGAAGCTCGCCTTGTCGTAATCCAAGGTGTTCTTAGCTTCCAGCTTCAACACCTGAGCCTCGCCATTCTTTTGTTCGGGAATGGTGAACTGCTTGTAGCCTTCGTACTTTCCGGTGGCGTTGGCGAGATCCGTCACCCAAGACGGGGTGACGGTGACGCCGTCAATCTTTACCGGATTTTCCTTGATGTAGCAGGTGGTGCCGACCAAGATGTTGTCAACAGTCTTGGTTTCCCCAGCCTTCAAGTCCAGGGTGCCGCTGGTCTTAGCATCGTCGTTACACTTGTAATCAAAAGTGAAGGTGGCGGGTTCAGCCTTGGCGTCGCCCTCAACACTCTTGGTGACAGAGAACTTGCCGTAGTTGGCCTTCACCGTGTTCTCGGCTGTAACGCTCACCGCGGGCTCTTCGCCTTCCTTAATGGTCACCACAGCGTCGTTTCCACCCAGCGACTTAGCATTAGTGTACTCAACCGTGTTAGTAGCAGCCGGGGTGGACGGGTCGTCCTCGTGAATCATGCACTCGGTACCTGCCAAGTAGGACTTCGAAGTCCAGGTCTCGCCGTTCTTCAGGCTAAAGGTAATCGGGTCGTCTTTACCGCAGGTGACACGGAACTCGAAGGCCTTGTCCTTCAGCGGGTTCGCACCGTCAGCCTTAACCGTCTTGGTCAGCTTGAACGAACCCATCTTATGTTCGTAGAGGTTGGTCGCCGTCACCACAACAGTTGCGCCGTTGGTCGGAACCTTGAACTTGAATCCAGCAGCGGAGTTTTCCAAGATGTCGGCTGGCAACAATCCGGATTGCCCAAAGGTCAAAGACTTAAAGTTAGCCCCGGTCACCTTGGTGCTGTTCGTATCTTCTTTAATGGTGCAGGTCATGCCGGCTTTAATGCCGTTCTTGACAGCCACCGGATCGCCATTAGCAGGGACAGTCACATTGTCACTGACTGGTTTCCCGGTCGTGCCCTGGCACACATAGCTCAGCGAGAAGTTACCGTCAACATTGCCCTTATCCCCATTGACGTACTTGGCCACCTTTTTCAGGCTAAAGGCCGCGTCGGCGGGCTGGTAGTAGTTGGTAAAGGCAACCCCGTAGGTGTAACCATCCTGAATCGGTTTCACCGCAATCGTGTTCGACTCGGTGGCTTTACCCGAAGAGTCCGTGTTTGAGACGACTACGTTGTAGCCTTCCGGAGCGGTCGGCTTGGTTTCGGTAACGGTGCAATTAGTGCCGACCGGCAAGCCCTTGACTTCATAAGTCCACGAGTTGTTATTGGGAAGCGAGAAACTTCCACCAGGCACACCGTTATCACAGGTGTAGCTGAACTCGAACTTGCCACCATTGGCAGCAGCCGCAGCATTCGCGTCGATGCTGCTGTCACCCTGGACAAACTTCGTAACCTTGAAGCCGCCAGTCTGTTCCTCGTAAGTGTTGGTCACAATGACGCTGATGTCACCAGCTTGACCCATCACGAACGTGGCCTGGGAGCCTATCGTCTTGCCGTTTTCTGTAATCGGTGTGACATTGCCATTCGCAGTAGCGTTGCTGGCAAACCAATTGTAGTTGGTAGTGTTGACCGGAGCGGACCGGTAGGTTTCCTCGATGGTGCACTTCGCGCCGGGAGTGACCTCCACGGTGCTGGCCGTTCCCGCCTTGGTGCTATCTGTGTTGGCCGCGCCGCCCTTAGCCGGAGCGTAGAGGGTCTGGTCCGTTCCATCATCACAAGTGACGTGGAAGGTCACGTTTCCGCTAGCTTTATCAGCAGCACCGGCTGCAGCCTTGGTCAGGGTCAGCTGAGCCTTGTTCTTAACGATGTTAACGGTCTGATCCGCGGTCTCGCCGGTGTGCTGGGCGATGATGTTGAGCTTGCCGTAGTCAGAATCAATCTGTCCGCCGCCGACATACTTCGGGTCATTAGTCGCCAGGATTTCTTCGTAATAGAACTTGTCCCCGTTCTTAACCTCGGAGGCCTTCACTTCATACGGGAACCAACCTTTCAAGGTGTTGCTACCGCTAATAGTGACTTCCTGACTGAACACCTTGGTGGTGACTTTGTCGCTGACCTTCGTAAGTTTGCCAATCAGGTACATCTTACCGGCGACGGTAGGGATGTTTTTATACGTCACATCATCGGTAAGGGTGATGACTTCATCTGCCTTAGAGAACGTGGCGGTTTCCGCGTCACCAGGCACCGAGTCAGCTCCGTTCACCTTCGCGGTGGTAGAAATGGAAGGCTTCGGTTCGGGAACATGAGTCCAAGATACTTCCAGAAGCCCGGAGACATCGATGTTCTTTTTAGTCACTACGACCTGACCTTGCGAACCTCCATTCGGAGAATCTACAAAGTATGCATCCTCGACGTTAGGTACCGTACCCGCGAAGGAAATCTTAAACGTATTCTGGTCGGCAACCTTCAGGGTCACCCCATTGACCGCATCCTTCAGATCAATTTTGGTGATGGCTTTACCATTTTGATCAGTGGCACCCTCCACCTTGAGGTAAACCTGGTTGCCAATAGCCTTACCTGCAGCCGAGTTCGGGTCGTAATCGTTCAACTTCACGGTCAACAGGGAAGTGCCGTCATTAGCCGGTTCCAGGGACACCTGGTCGAGGTGCATGGTTTCCAGAGCCTCAATGATGTTCGCCTGCGGACGAGTCTTGTACTCGGATTTAGCTTCCTCAATCAAAGCACTTAACTCATTTAAACCACTGACCCAGGCATCCTTACTTCCATCCCATGTACCGAAATTATCGGGCAATCCCAGGACAGTCATCCAAATGGCATTTTGGTGTTTACCGTATTCTTTATTGCCATGAGTAGCGAAATGCCATGCAATGGCTTTAACTATTTCAGCTTTCTCGGGATTATTCTTTGCCCATTCAATAGTAGTCTGGGACGGATTTGTATAAAACTTATGATTCTTACTTGTGTCCAAAGTCTGCATTGGTTCAACACAGAATGAAGATTCGCCATTAGTGGTGATGGTTGTACTATCATCATTTGAATACATCGGAATCCTCTTTGTGGTTTCATTGGTATCTTTCTTTACCAACCACCAAATATCCGACTGACCTGCATGGTGATCCGCATTAACGTTCTTTGCCAAAATCAGACTGCCAACCGGGACTATCGGACCGTTGTTTTCACAGAAGTCTAGAAGATCAGATCCCTTTTTGTTGGTAGTGGAACCATTCTTGCTGTATTGCTGTTCTAACCAGTCCAGGCCCTGCTTGAGCAGGTTATCGAACTGGGCGTTGAGGTTAGCCACCATTTTTTCCTTGGTGGCAGCGTCAATGTTATGGTCCTTCACGAACTGGTCCAGTTGATTCATTACATCGGTTTTAGCGTCTTCAACCTGCTTCTTAAAGTTCGCAATCGCGGTGTCTTTGTCCACGTTGGGATCAAACTTGAGATCAATTTTGTTAATCGTCGGCTCAAATTTGTAAGTGTACGTAACCGCGCCGGAAGTAGCCGTTGCAGTCGGGGTGCCGGACGGGGTGGCGGTCGGCGCCTTATTTGGACCGGTCACCGGAGTGGGAGTGGAAGGCTCCGATGAAGGTTCCGAAGTCTGAGGGGCAGGCTCAACCGATTGCTGCGGGCTGGCAGGCAGCTGCGGAGCTTTGGCCGAACCGGTGGACTCGGTGGAGGAAGCCGGGTCGCCGGAGGGGTCGGAAGTCTGAGCAAAAATACGCGCCTGGGTCGCACCCGTATCAGCCGACTCGCCTTCGATAGGCTCCAAGCTCAGGGTGAGAGTCTCCTCATCTTCCCCAGGCTCAACGGCGGAAACAGCAGAACGGCTGGAGGTAGCCGCCTGGCTGGAGGTTGCCGCCTGGCTGGGAGAAGAAGCCTGATTAATGGAGATTGAGGAGGAACCACTCGGGTAGAGCACCCAAGCGCCAAAAGCATGGTCATAATCCCTCTTAAGCTTAACGTCTCTATTGCCTCGGTCGGGATGAACCACCTCCAAACCTTGATCGTTGGAGAAGTTGGCATAGGTTTTTTTGTTTTTTCCTCCGCCAGTGGTGGTGATGCTACTGGCTTTAATTATGCACTCTTTTGGTAGATATTGTGCGGTATACTCTCCGATCTGGGTTGTTTTACCGTAATTCAAAGCGGCCTCAGCCTGGTCCTCAGTGGAGAACAAAGCCATCTTCACTGCTACGCCAAAACTTTTACCCTGGACTTGAGTCCCACTTACCACACCATTTCCGTCTTTAACGGTCACCGTGGGATGCACCGAAGCCATGGCGGTCGGAGTCGCCGCCAAGGAGGGCATAACCAAGCCGCCAACGGCCCACGCCACGGCGATTGCTGAAGCAATCAACCCCGCGGTCCAGTTTCGGCTCTTTTTACTCTGTTGCTTAAAGCTCACTAAAGTGGGCTTTCCCGGCTGGTTTTGCCGCGGTTTCTTGGCTATAGCACTCATGCTCAAATACCTCCATTTGTTAGCCATTTCTTCGGTTTTAGCCCTTTTGGGGACACTCCACCTGCTTATATACAGTGATAAGAATACCAGGTTTCCCAGCTATCTCCAAGAGTCTTTCCAGGATTGTGCTGACAATCTAACTATCACTCCAGAGGCGTTCGGCAAACCCCCGTTTTCCTTTAGGAAAACTCAGCTTAACAGGGCAAATTTCGCGAAAATTAGCGGCAGTTTTCAGCGCCCTCTAAGAATCCAAAGCTGAGTTTGTCACCTCGACGCGAGGTAGCAAAACGGCAAATAAACAGTAAAAACAGCGGTTTTCTGCAAATCTCCGCAGTTTTTTTCGCGAACCTGAAAATAACCTTAAAAATCGAATTCGAACCTGAGAGTAACACGCCCCCATCGGCGCTTTTGCCCGCAAAACCAGACCAAAAGGACCGGCGCTGCCGCACCGGCCTTGTGAAAACACCTCTAACACCGAACCCCAGAACCCCGCCGCCGCGACCCCCAAAACCGACCAGACATTTCCAGGATTCCTTAAGCCTCAGAGTGTCGAGTTTCAGATAATGAAACGGAGAGACCATATGATTTGAACGGAAACCCTTGGGAAACCGCAAAAAAACTCGGTGAAAGAATTTGAAAAAACCACTTGTAGTTTCCTGAAAATAGGGTATAGTTAACTGTGTAGCGGTGTTGATGCTGGACTTTTCCGGTAATCAACGGTACGCGAGGATTGAATCTGGAGGAACCATGCAGACACAAAAGAAGGGCATGATGGCCGCCGTGGCGCTCGCCCTGGTGGTGGCTTTGAGCACCCTGTTGCCTGCTCAGGCTGCCGACCACGAATCCAGCACGACCGGAAACACTCAAGTACAGCCCGTAGAAATCTCCTACGGCGACTACGAACAGGTCATGGTAGAGGTCAGCGCTGATTAGAACAGTGAGCAAAAGCCTTTAGACCCGCCGCTAACCGGTGGGTCATTTTTTTCGCCCTCTCACCGGGCATAACACCAGATGGAGGAACCTATGGAACGCAGCAAAATACTGGAAACCCTGCAGGAACACGGCGTCGAATACAAGCTGGTGGAACACCCGCCGGCCACAACCATCGAGCTGGCGGACGAATATATCGAGGGCCACGAGGGCGTGCGCACCAAGAGCCTGTTCCTGACCAACCGCAAAAAGACCCGCACGTACCTTTTAATTACAGACGAGTATAAACAGATTGACCTGAAAGGTTTTGCCAGCGAAGTCGGGGAAAGCCGCCTGTCGTTCGGATCCGGCGAGCTGCTGGCGGAAACCCTCGGCCTGGAGCCCGGAGTTGTCTCACCACTCGGAATGATTGACCCCGGCCACCGTTCAGTCTCGCTCTACCTGGACAAAGCCATGATGCAGGAGGAAATTTTCACCTTCCATCCGGGCGACAACCGCGCCACCCTGTTCATGGGAACCCAGGATTTCCTGCGGCTCTACGACGAACTGGGGATTGCATACCATTTAGTGGAGGTGTAATCCCGCTCTTCGGTACTGCGGCTTGGTTTAGGCGGCTGGCGCACTTTATTAGCCGAGTTTGAACGGTTGTCCGGGCCGTCCACACCGGGTGACGCAGGTTCACGCTAGTTGGCGGACTTTATTAGCCGAGCCGGAACGGTTGTCCGGTTTGTCTGGCCGGTCGGGTCGCCGACGCGGGCGCCCAGCTCGTTGGTACGTCACCAGCCCAGCCGGAGACACCCACGCTGTAACCACCCCGTTGGTACGTCACCTGCCCAGGCGCAGGCACCCACGCTGTAACCACCCCGCTTGTGAAAACCCCAACTATTGCCGGGCCCACCGCGCTTGTGACATCGTCAGCACACACCGGTGCGAGGTGGCCCTGGTTACATAGCGTCGATGAGGTCGCGCACCAGACCGCTGGGAGTGGTGTTCATTTTTTTGGCCAAGGCGGTTATTTTGTTTCTCCGGGCTTCGTCCAACCGAATCGTGAAAGGTTGGGCGTTTTTTCCGATGGTAACGGGCCTACCGGGCTTGGAGGGAGCGAGATGCGAGCCCGTGTACTCGGGTTCGGTCTCTTGGGCGGTGGCCCATTGCTCGATTTGTTCATCGCTGTAGGCCGTGCCGTTTGCTGCAGTCCAATTCATTTTTCCAGCCCTACCTCTCTCAATGTTTTCCTGGTTGCTTTCATAGCGTGGAACACGTGCCAAGTTTCGTTATCATTCTCAATCGCGATGTACTCAATGAGTTTTCCATCAGCGATTCCTACACCCACCCATTGCACAGGGTCGGTATCTCGGGGAATACATCTCAACGTTGTGTTCCAGGCTTCGCGCACCATTGCCGGTGTTATGTCGGGGTGGCGTTGCGCAATCCGAGCGTTGATGTATATCTCCACTGTATTTCCTGCCCACTATTATGTACGACATATATTGTATTATGTATTTCATAAGTGTGCAAGGCACTTTCTCGGTGAGACGTTGCTTGTGACACCACCTGCCCAGCCGGAGACACCCACGCTGTAGCCACCCCGCTTGTGAGAACCCCAACTAATGCCGGGCCCACTGCGCCCGTGAGAACCCCAACGCAACCCACCGCGCTTGTGAAACCGTCAGCACACCCCGGTGCGTACCCCCCGCATACCCCGCGAATTTGCGCAAGATAGCGGGTTCGGGTAGTATCTTCTGGTGCCCAAAGGGCCTATAGCTCAGTTGGTTAGAGCGCAGTCCTGATAAGACTGAGGTCGCTGGTTCGAGCCCAGCTAGGCCCACCAACCCCGAATCGTCGGGGTTTTTTCATAACAAACGGGGCTATAGCGCAGCTGGTAGCGCATCTGCTTTGCAAGCAGAGGGTCGGGGGTTCGAGTCCCCCTAGCTCCACTGAAGGGACGCTCATTTTGATACAAAGGACGATCCTCAACAAGCCTGACAGCCCGCTCCCCAAAAACTTTTATATAGTTCCTTGGCATGCGAAATCCGGTTTAAAGGACATTAGGTGTTGATTTAGTCGGGGTTTTTTGTTGCCATTTTGCGGGAAAGTTGGGTTGAAACTCGTTTAGATTCGACTTTTTGGTTG
>QWCJ01000359.1_pt1 | contig 23900 bp, 17 predicted proteins | sample 1972501 | NCBI WGS metagenome assembly QWCJ01 (sample SAMN09866711, study PRJNA288562) | Human vaginal metagenome isolate term2_vaginal, whole genome shotgun... | isolation source: vagina | host: Homo sapiens | place: USA: California
AAAAAGCAGCCAGAATAGAAATTGAGAACCAACATAGAGTTGATATCCCAATGTTCTTCTATCAAATCGATTACACCTTATATCCAGAAGGTTTCTCAGATGATTTAGATTTGGCATACTTCCATGCACAATGGAGAAGAACCCCAATCACAACTCCAGGTGAAGACCATGTTATTTTGGACGGAGTTAAAGGTAGAGGTAAATATATAGGAACATTCTTCTCAATCCAGACACTTAATAGATTCTGGTGGGGAGAAGGTGAGGTTAAATTCTACATTGATGGAGATGGCGACTTCCCAACAATTTGTGGTACAGGTACTGAGGATTACTTCGGTGGAGCCTGGTGCTACACCAAGAAAGAAGGGGATAGATACGTTGAAGACGGCTATCAAACACCATATCTTGGATACTGCTACTTCTCAACTAGAGATGACACCATTGAGCCTAGACCATTCCACGATGATACTGTTGTGCCAATGAGATCTCTATATCGCTGGCACGTTGTCGATCCAATCCGTTTCGAAAATGACCTAAAAGTCACAGTTCAATCAATTGGTCTAAGAGGTGAAGAGTATTTCGAGAGAGAAGATGATATAAGTACTGTTTCATATTGGTACCAAACACATCCACACGCAGACTTCCCAAGATTACCATCTAGAGAAGAGCGTTGGCCTAGATAATATTATAGATAATACTGTCATTAGACCAAGGTGTTTTCACCAGAAAATAATTTAAGATAATAAGTTTATTTGAGGAAAATCTATGGAAATTAATCTTGATAAAACTTTAGAAGCAATGAGTAAAGAAGATAAAATTGCTTTGCTAACAGGTAAGGGATTATGGGAGACCAGAGATTTTCCTCATTTTAATTTGCCTTCCATTACTGTAGCTGACGGTCCTCATGGTTTGGGCAAAAGAGAAGCTAACAAAGACCATTCAGATTTAGAAGGCACAACCAAGGCTGTGTGTTTTCCGACAGGTTCTGCTTTAGCAGCTAGCTTTGACAAGGAGCTTATCTATGAAGTAGCTAAGCGTATTGGAGAAGCAGCGAAGAGCGAGAATGTTGGTACCGTTCTTGGCCCAGCTATAAATATTAAACGTAGTCCATTGTGTGGACGAAATTTCGAGTATTTATCCGAGGATCCATATTTGACGGGAGAATTGGCAACTGCATATGTCAAAGGTATGCAAGATCAATCAGTAGGTACCTCACTTAAGCATTTCGCAGTTAATAACCAAGAGACAAATAGAATGACAGTCGATGCAAGAGTTTCGGAACGAGCTTTGAGGGAGATATATTTACCAGGTTTTGAGAAAACTATTAAAGAAGCTCAACCTTGGTCTGTAATGGCCTCATATAATCTAGTGAATGGATCTTACAGTACAGAGAACAGATATCTCTTGAACGACATACTCAGAAATGAATGGGGTTTCTCAGGCATAGTAATTAGTGACTGGGGAGCTGTTAACGATAAGGTGAGAGCAATTGCAGCTGGTCTAAATATTGAAATGCCAGAGAGTCATTACGCGGATAAAGATATATTAAAAGCGTTGGAAGACGGTACTTTGAGCGAAGAGCAATTCGATGCCAGAGTTAGAGAGATCTTGGATTGGGTTAATAAGTGCAGTACCTCTGATGCTAAGTCTGACCTTGCAAATGAGAAATACAATAAAGATGAGCACCATAACTTTGCGAAATATGCAGCGAGTCAAAGTGCAGTTTTGTTGAAAAATAATAATAAAGCGTTGCCAATATCGGAGAAAGAGAGCGTGCTTGCTCTTGGTCCATATTTGAAAGAGCCAAGATTCCAAGGCGGAGGCTCTAGTTCCGTAAGAGCATACAAAGTTAGTGGAGCCTATGAAATTCTAAAAGATAAAGATAATTTTAACTTTATCGATGAAGTGATTAACGACAAGCTGGAGCTAGATCCAGAGAAACTAGAGCAGGCAAAAGAAGCTGCAAAAGCAAATGACAAGGTAGTTATTTTCGCCGGTTTGCCAAATAGTTTCGAAATTGAAGGTATAGATAGACAAAACCTGAAGATGCCAGCCTCTCAAAATATTTTGATCAAAGAAATCGCAAAGATAAACCCAAACACAATTGTTCTGCTGCATAAAGGTAGTCCAATTGAGATGGAGTGGGAGAGAGATGTGGCAGCTATTCTAGATTTGCATCTAGGAGGAGAAGCAGTTGGTGCAGCTGCGAGTGAAATATTGCTTGGCGAAATCAATCCTAGTGGGAAATTGGCGGAGACATATCCACTTAGGATAGAGGATACCCCTGCATTTGGGAACTTCCCAGGTAACCCTAAGAGCGTAAATTATACAGAGGATATTTTCGTCGGCTATCGTTGGTATGATACGAGAAAAATGGATGTACTTTACCCATTTGGACACGGCTTATCTTATTCAGAGTTTGAATACAGCAATTTGAGTGTCAAGCAAATTAATGAGTTTAATTATAAAGTGAAATTCACGCTTAAGAACACATCAGATATCCTTGGCAAAGAGGCATATCAACTATATGTAGCAACGAAAGATAGCAAGTATTCAAGACCGGAGAAAGAACTTAAAGGATTCGGTAAAGTTGAACTAAATCCAGGAGAAGAAAAAGATATAGAGCTTGAATTGGATTACAGAAGTTTTGCAATCTATAACGAAGAAATAAAGGACTGGTTCGTCCCATATGGTGATTATGAAATTTTGATAGGAAGTTCTAGTAGAGATATAAGGCTAGCAGAGACCCTTGAGATAAAGGGAGATACGCATCCTCTTGTAGTCAACTCACAAATGACCTTAGAAGACATTATCATGACAAATAATTTCGACAAGGTAAAAGATCTATTTTTCGATATGTGCATAAGATCTAATAATCAAGATTTCCTAGCGCATATGAAATATATAGACGAGAATCAAGAGAAAATAATTAAAAAAGAGATAATGGTAGGTGGTATTCAAGAGCCTATTCACTTCTACCCTTGCTACTTCAAGGTAGCTGATAATTTTGTTGAAAAGATATATAAAAAAATAGAAAAAGGAGAGTAAAAATATGTATCAAGGATTAGGTAGCCTGTCAAAGGTAACAAACGGCAAGACCCGATCAATAAGCCCAGAGAACTATACTGGTGCAGTAGGACAAGGTGGAATGATGGAGCTTGAAGACGGCTTCGCCAAAGAACCTGCAAGAGAATTAGGAAAAGGTTGGAAGGTCAATCCTTTCATAGTTATTGAAGCAGGCAAGACCTGGGAAATAGCTAATATCGATGGCCCAGGAGCAATCAATCATATTTGGCTAACACCAACAGGCAACTGGCGTTACACAATAATTAGAATGTACTGGGACGATTCAGATGTTCCATCTGTTGAAGCTCCAATTGGTGACTTTTTCTGCTCAGGTTGGGGAGAGTATGCACAATTAAGCTCATTGCCAGTATGTGTCAACCCAGGAAGTGCTTTTAACTGCTATTGGTCAATGCCTTTTAAGAAAAACGCAAGAATTGAGCTAGAGAACTTAGCAGATGAGGATGTAATCATCTACTACCAAATCGACTACGAGTTGCGTGATGTTGAGCCAGAGGAGGCATACTTCCACGCTCAATTTAGAAGAGTCAATCCCTTGCCATACAAAGATGTTTACACAATTGTAGATGGAATCGAAGGCAAAGGTCACTATGTCGGTACTTACATGGCATGGCAAGTCAACAATAGAGGCTGGTGGGGTGAAGGTGAAATTAAGTTCTACATGGATAGTGATGAAGAATATCCAACAATTTGTGGAACTGGAACCGAAGACTACTTCTGTGGATCTTATAACTTCGAGGACAAGACAACCGGTCAGTACAAAGAGTTTACAACTCCATATGCAGGCTTACACCAAGTAATTAGACCAGATCATACCTATAATTCTCAAATGAGATTTGGAATGTATCGTTGGCATCTAACAGATCCAATTAGATTCGAAGAGAAATTAAGAGTCACTATCCAAGCTCTTGGTTGGCGTTCTAATTTCAGATATTTGCCACTTCAAGACGATATCGCATCAGTAGCGTTCTGGTATCAAGACAAACCAGCTAAGAATATGCCAAAACTACCTGATAGAGACTTCTTAGAAGTAATTTAATGATGCTATCCATGTCACTTAATAATGATTTTTAGTAGAGTCATTTAATTTTTAAGTTAATTAAGACTTATAACGGCGAAAGGTGAAAAAATGTTATTTGATAATAATAGAAGGATTTATTCAGCTGAAGATAGTCAGGCGGTTTTTCCGATAGGAGGAATTGGTACTGGAACTATTTCAATGAACTCCAGAGGACGTTTGCAGGATTTTGAGATTTTTAACAAACCGGATAAAGGTAATGAACAGCCTTATACTTTCTTTGCGATTAGAAGCGAAGATGAATCTGGAAAACACTCTGCAAAAGTTCTAGAAGCTGAACTTAGACAGCCTTATGAGCATTCTCATGGATTCCATGCGTGGAATTTTTCAGGTGCTCCAAGGTTCAGAGATAGTAAATTTAAAGTTGAATATCCAATAGCAAATCTAAAACTCGAAGAGGAAGATTATCCTCTGGAAGTAAGTCTAGAAGCTTTTTCACCTTTTGTACCGTTAAATTCTAATGAGTCGGGAATACCAGCTATTTACTTCACTTGGAAAGTAAAAAATATTTCTAATAGCAAGCAAAAAGTTTGCATAGCTTTATCTGCTGCGAACCTAGCAGGTTGGACAGGCAGACGAGATGTATTTAGCAAAGCTTTGTATGAAGATGGCTCAATTAACGAACTATACAATGAAGATGATTTCACATCTATCTTAATGTATAACGAAAATATACCTGATACGAGTACTGACTATACAGAGATGGGTATTGCTGTAATACCTTCTGAACAACAAAATGTACAGAGCAAAGAGCTATGGCAAGAAGGTCAATGGTGGGATGGTATGCAAGATTTCTGGAATGACTTTTCCGAGTCAGGAGTTTTGCGAAACAGCAAGGACCTCGTTGATGAAGCAACATCAGTTCACCACAGTCCCTTCACAATAGGTTCTTTATCCTTGGATAGTGAATTAGAACCTGGAGAATCAAGTGAGTTTAAATTTATATACACTTGGTATCACCCTAATCGTTCAAGAAGTTGGCCACAAAATAACCAGCATAGAGATTCTGCCAAAGATGGTGAAGACGCAGTTGTGAAAAATTATTACGCTCAATGGGGTAAACCAAAAGAGTTATTAAGATATTTAACTGATAAATTCACTTACTACAGAGAGATTGCACAGGAATTTGCTGAAACTTGGTACTCTAGTAACGTACCAGAACCTATCTTGGATGCAGTAGCAACTAATCTTACAACTATACGATCGCAAACATGTTTCAGAGTTGAGAATGGTAACTTCTATGCCTGGGAAGGTAACTTTGATTTTGAAGGTAGCTGCCCTGGTAACTGTACCCACGTTTGGAACTATGCACAGAGCTTAGCGTATTTCTTCCCAGATCTAGAGCGAAGCATGAGAGAAACAGAGTATTTCACAGAGTTAAGAACAAATGGCAAGATGAACTTCAGAGCTATAACATATCTGGATGGTTTCTCAGACGATTATCACCCAGCTTCTGATGGGCAATTGGGAAGTGCGGTAAGAGTGTATAGAGAGTGGAAAATATCTGGAGACAATAAGTGGCTTGAAGGTATTTGGCCTGAGCTTAAACGTAGTATTGAATTTGCCAAAACAACATGGGACTTAGATGGTGATGGGATTCTTGAAGCAATGCAACATAACACCTATGATATCGAATTCTATGGGGTGTCAACGCTAGCCAACAGTATTTGGATAACAGCTTTAGCAGCACTAGCTGAGATGGCAGATTTCTTGGGCGAGCCTGATTACGCTAACTGGGCTAGGGAAACTGAGCGAAATGTATCTAAATATTTGGATGAGAATTGTTTCAACGGTGAATATTATATCCAGAATATTGACGATATTGACAAACATAAATATCAATATGGTAATGGATGTTTAGCCGACCAACTATTAGGTGTAACATGGGCTAAGCAACTTGGACTCAAGATATCTCTAAAAGAAGAAAACATCAAGTCAGCTGTATATTCCATCTATAAAAACAATTTAATTGATGAGCTTCGAAAAGTAGATAACCTCCAAAGAGGGTACGCCTTCAATGATGAGAGTGGACTAGTACTATGTGCATGGCCAAAGGGCGGCAAACCAAGGATTCCATTCGTTTATAGTGATGAAGTCTGGCCAGGAGTTGAATATAGTGTTGCAAGCTTACTAATTTCCTGTGGTTATATTAATGAAGCTGTAGATTTAATTGAGAAACTTAGAGCTAGATTTAATGGTAAAAACAGAAACCCATGGAACGAGATGGAATGTGGTCACCACTATGCTAGAAGCCTAGCTTCATTCGGACCATATCAAGAATATATTGGTTTAAAACTAGATCTTGTAAATGAAACAATTAAGTTAAGACCGCAGAATTTAGGAAAATACTTTGTTTTAGCAAGAGATGCATGGGGAATAGTTGATGTAGAGAGTCTGGGTGAGAATCTCACATATCAAATTGACTCTAAGTATGGTGATTTAAGTAAATATAAATTTGAGTTTGAATAATAAATTGACTTGTATATAGAAATTGCTTTATACGATAGTCTAAGGGGTTTTACACATCAGTAGAATAGAGGCTCAAAGATTATATCGACAAAGTGCACAAGCTCAAGATCTTTATTTTAGTGATACTGACAAAAATACCAAACAACTCGCTAAAAACAGTATTTTTACATTGCAAATTGTGCAAGATGAAATATAATAAAACATATGGGATCGATTCCACATTTATTTCATTCTTTTTTCGATCCTGGAAAGGAAACTTCTATGAAGGCATACAGAAGATTAGGAGCAATCGCAGTTTCTTTAGCTATTCTCTTAACAGCGTGCCAAGAGGGTAGTTCAACAGAAAACAGCAGTTCTAGTATTTCTAATAAGGAGTCTGAGATGACTAGTGTAGAGAACACTTCGAAAGAGACAGAAGCAACTAAAGAATCTGATAAGGAAGAAGTTGAGGAAACAAAGAACCCTTACGAAATGATAATTCCTGAAGCTAAAATTTGGTCAACGGAAGATTTGTCTGATGAGAACTTTAATCTCAAAGGTGTAGAAAAAGTAGAAACCATAGGATTAATAACCGGAGATGGATCACCTAACATGACCAGAACTAGATTTAGAGTAGGTGGAACAGATCTTGGTATTCCAGTAATTCATAATGATAAGTTATATCTTTGGTTTGGTGATACTTTCTGGGGAGATAGTCAAGGACATCCAATGGCTGGTGGATTGTGGCGAAGCAATGTTTTAGCTATTAGTGATGATAAAGATTTCTCTGATGGCTTAGAAATATCAGATATGATCGGCAACAAGTCAGGTAGTACAAAAGTTGCTATGGAGCTTTTATCAAGTAAGAAACGCCCAGGTAATGAGAATACAGTAATCCCAACAGGTTCAGTATCAATTGATGGCAAATTATACGTTTACTTCATGAGTGTTAAAGAATGGGGTAAACCTGGTCACTGGACAATAAACTATGGTGGATTAGCAGTTTCTGAAGATGATGGAGAGAGCTTCAAGAAGCTAGATAACGTCAGTCTAGATCCGGATAAATTTGGTCAAGTAGCAGCTATTATTAAAGATGATTATGTTTATGGTGTTGGTATAGGTGGCGGTAGATATGGTAACGCCTATCTAATGCGAGTTAAACAAGATCAGATAGAGAATACTGAAGCATATGAATATTTATCAGGAAAAAATAATGGTGAACCTGAATTCTCAGCAAATGTAGAGAATACAATACCTATTATTGAAGATACAGTTGGTGAACCTTCTATTATGTGGAATGAATATCTCCAAGAATATGTAATTACATATCTCCAAGAACCTGCGCATGGAATTATTATGAGAAGTGCAAAAGAGCTCTGGGGGGATTATAGCTCAGACTTACTTATTGCACACTCAGATGACTTCACTGCATTGTATGGAGGATTCGTTCATGAGGTTATGACTGAAGAAGATGGCAAAGTATTCTATTACATAATGTCTATGTGGGATCCAGTTTATAACTCAATTTTAATGAAAGTAACTCTTAAGTAATTTATCTCTAATTTTATTTTAATTAGAGAATGAGGAAATTAAGGAAGAAGTAACGTAGGCGTTAGTTTCAGAAGAATTTCGAAGAACATTCAATAATTTATTTAGTGCAGTAATTGAATTTTAATAAGCGAGTGATTGATTAATCCCCTGTATTGAACCTATCAATTAATCTTATATAGAAATCCTTTTACATGTACAAAAAAAATATTAACTTTAAATTAAATGTTCTTCTAAAAAAAGTAATACGAGGAGGGTATTATGAAAAAATTCAAAACATTAGCTATTTTATTAGCAGGTATTCTTGTACTAAGTGCATGTAACAGTAATACTGGTAATACTGGTAATACTGGTAAAGAGCCAAGTGATTCTGGTTCACAACAACAAGAAGAAACAACTGATGGTGAAAAAGATAAACCAGCAGATGAAATGAAGAATGTTGATGAAGCAACAGGTTATGAATGGCCAGCATTGCCAAAAGGTGATGGTAGCGAAATTATTGTTTGGAATAGACCTTTTGAAGAGTGGAACCAAAAACACTTTGAGGAGAAAGTTGAACAATATAATCAGGCAGACAGGGGCTATACTGTAAAACAAGAGTTCGTTTCTGACGCAACTTGGGGAGAGCAAATGGTAGCAGCTCAAGCTACAAAGACAGCTCCAGACGTATATCTAGCTTCTTATAACCACCTTTGGGGTTCAGTAGATGATGAGACAATCCTACCTCTTAACGACATATTTGCTCAATCACAATTAGATGATATTTCAGATAACGTTAGAGAGATGGTAAGTTTCAATGACAAAGTTTACGCATATCCTCAATTAGTAGAACCTTCAACAGTTTTGTTCTATAGAACAGATAAATTTGCTGAAGCAGGTATTGATAAAGCTCCAACAACTTGGGCAGAATTAATAGAAGCAGCAGAGAAATTGAAACCATTAACAGATAATAACTCATTCGCTTTAGGTATCGCTGGATTCGGTGTTGATATGGCATGGGGTACATGGGGATGGCAATTAGGTGCTGCAGGACACTGGCCAATCGAAGATAGTTGGGCAAAACCAGCTGTAGATGATAGCTACAAAGAACTAGCTTTATTCTGGAAAGAACTATATGACAAACAATTAGTTCCAGAGCAAGCATTATCAGCATATAACGACATTACTCCTTATGGTGAAGAAGGTCTATTCATGGCATTCTCAGGATCATGGGGTATTGCACAATTAATTAATGACTATCCAGAAGTATGGGAAAATACAGCAATTGCTGTTCCACCAACCAAAGATGGAAATACAAACTCAACAATTTCTACAAACGGTGGTTGGACATACGTAATCGATGCTCTAACACAAAAAGTAGATGGTGCTTATAACTACATTAGTTGGTTGTTAGCAGAAGATCCAGCAAGACCAGCAGAATTCTTCGAAATTGCTCAATATTCTAAGTCACCAACACGTAAGAGTGTTCATGACTACATTGACAAGGCTGTATCTGCTCCTGATCATTCAGGCGTAGTTGCAGAGATCGCAGGTAGAGCTGTTGCTGAACCAAACTACCCATTCTCAATTTCACAAGAAGTTGCAACATTATTTGAAAAAGTTGCTTTATTAGGAACAGATGCAGATCAAGCTGTAAAAGAAGCAAATGATGCTATTACAGAAATTATCGAGCGAGAACAATTAGAAGGAAAGAATCCTAGAAATTAGAGCTACTTATTAAGTATTTCTTACTAAGATTAGGAGTAAGATTGTATGAAAAAGCAAGAAGCTGAAAAAAATAAAACGATTGGCGGAACCAAAAGGTTCCGCAACCGTTTATCACCCGTTGACAAGAAGGAAATGCCAGTTTCTTATCTAATGTTGTTACCGGTACTATTGATACTTACAATTTTTGTTTGGGTACCATTTGTATATGCATTGGAGAGAAGTTTCTGGGACTGGAACTTTTATAAAGATTCAGAATTTGTCGGACTTAGAAATTTCGAGCTGATCTTAAGAGACAAAAGCTTTAGGAAATCAGTTGTAAATGGTTTTAAGTTTGTTATTATTCAAGTCCCAATTGGTATAGCTGTACAATTCTTATTTGCCAATATGATAAAGAAAACCAACGCAAGAGTTCAGAATACGGTTAAAGGAATAATCTATATACCAGCAATTCTCTCAGGAATTATGGCATCTGTTATTGCTACATTTATTTTGAACTATAGAGGTGGTATCTTAAACCAAGTATTAATGGCATTAGGATTTGATAGATTTGCCTTTGGTACTGACAAAACAGGTTGGGCAGCAACTTGGGTAATCGTCATAATGAATACCTGGTTAGGCTTCGGTGGAGGAGTAATCCTAATGTATGCTGCGCTAAATAGTATCGATACGTCGTTCTATGAAGCTTCAGCAATTGATGGAGCAAGTAAGTTCCAACAAATGCTCTATATTACTTTGCCACAGATGAAAAATATTTTTATTCTTGTCGGAATATCTGGAACAACAGGAACACTACAAATGTTTGACATTCCTTTCATGTTAACTGGTGGTGGTCCGCTAGAAGAAACCTTGACTCCTATGTTATTTATTTATAACAATATGCGAGATTCAACCAAAGGTATGGGCTATACAATTGCTGGAGCTTTAATCATGATGGTAATTATTACATCATTTAACGTACTTCTATTCGCATTAGTTGGCTCAGAGAAGAATCAAGAGTAGGAGGAAATTATGGTTAAAAATACAAATCCAATTTACAAAACAATGGTTTGGATAATAATTCTAGTAGCATGTTTCTTAGCAATATTTCCTTTAATATGGATGATCTTAGCTTCTTTTAAAACCAAAACAGAAGTTTTCCGTGTACCTTTACAAATATTACCTGATGAGTGGAACTTTTCTAACTATGAGAAGATATTCGTCAAAGATAATAACTTTGTAAGATCAATGATATCAACGTTCTTTGTATCAACAATAGCGGTTACCTTGTCTTTGTTTATCAATACTATGGCAGCATATGTATTTGCTAGAACAGAATTCCATGGTAAGAATGCCTTGTGGTGGTATGTACTGCTAACAATGTTTATACCGGGAATGACAATTAGCTTGACCTCATTCTTAGTTGTTTACAATCTGAACATGTTAAACACTTTCTCAGTTTTGATCTTGCCAGGATTAGCATCTGGTTATAGTGTATTCTTCTTTAGACAATTCTATTTGAGCATACCGAGATCGTTTGAGGATGCGGCAAGAATCGATGGGGCTAACCGATTTATGATTTACTTCAATGTATTTCTACCTTTATCAAAGGCAGCCTTGGTCGTATTTGGTATGGGAACTTTCCTAGGCTATTGGAACTCATTCTTATGGCCATCCTTGACAGTTACCGATCCAAACAAACAGCAAATTATGCAAATCATTAGATCTATGAGTTCTATGTACTCTTCAGAATATGGAACAATAATGGCAGCTACAACAATAGCTACTATCCCTGGATTTATACTGTTCTTAATCTTTAAACGTTATATAATTCAAGGTGTAGTTTTATCAGGAATCAAATAGGTGTAAGGTGTATTAAATGAAAACTTACTTAGAAAATATAAAAACAGAAATTAATAATTTCATAGATGACATTGATGTTGATGCAATAAATGCAGCAGTTCAGCTTATCAATGAGGCAAAGAAAAATAACAATAGATTACATATGAGCGGAATTGGTAAACCTTCATATGTTGCGGCATATGGAGCATCCCTGATATCCTCAACCGGTACTCCAGCATATGTTTTGGACGGTACTGAAGCAGTACATGGTTCTTCAGGACAGTTAGTAGAGGGCGATGTTGTAATCTGTATCTCAAATAGTGGAGAGACCCAAGAATTATTAGCAACAGCTCATGCTATTTTAAATAATGGCTGCAAGATAATTGCTATTACATCTAATCCGGAATCTTCATTAGCTAAGTTGGCAGAGATACATATTCAGGCAAAAGTTGAACAAGAAGGTGGCCCATTGAATAGGGCACCTAGATCTTCAATTATTGCTGAACTTATTGTTGTACAACAATTATCTGTGGAATTACAAGAATCCTGCGATCTATCTGTCAAAGAATATTTGCAGAGACATCCAGGAGGATCATTAGGTAAATTAAGAGAGAACGAAAAGATTTAGTCTCTAATATTCATTTTAGTAAAAATAAACTAGCGTAGTTCAGGATTCGAGCTACGCTAGTTTTGTTTTGTTTGAATTTGTATTTTTTAATAAATAAGCATTAATCCTTGCTGAACAACTTCTTGAATTCAGAGAATAGGCTTGGCTTGTTACCATACTTAAGAGTTGCATTACGGTAGATCTTAGTACATATCCATGCAACAAGTACTATAGTCAATACAAGTATTGCCAGTGAGATTAGTAATTCAACTAGTGAAACACCAAATGAGACGTAACGAACAAACATCAAATATGGTGATGTGAATGGTACGTAAGAACCAATGGTTAATATTTTATTATCAGCACTTCCTTGTAAACTAGACATTGATATAACGAAACCAATTACAACTAGCATAGTTACTGGCATGATAGCTTTTTGCAAGTCTTCTATCTTGCTGACAATAGCTCCACAAGCTGCGAAAATAAATAGATACAACAAGAATCCGAGCAAAGCAAAGGCCAAGAATACTAGAACTACGTCGACGCTTAGATTGTTTCTTAACAACATCACTACAAATTCTGAATAATTATTTTTGTTAAGAGTTGTTCCCAACAAGAGTGCTCCTAATAACATTAGAACTTGTAATAGAGCAGCCACGAAACCTGCACTAACTTTACCCCAAACTAGACTAGTAGCACTAGTATTGGTTACTAGAATTTCCATAGTTCTATTTGATTTCTCGTTAGCGACCATAGAGGAAACGTTGGATCCATAGAACATTATCATCATGTAAATTACGAAAACACCCAAGTATGAGAAGAAGAAGTTTTGGTTTGCTGATTTTTGTAAAGAAGTGACTGTAATTGGCACGTCGTCAACCATAGCTGCTTCGACTATCTCTGGATCAAGTCCAGCTTCCACGAGATTGATATTGTTTAATGCGTCTATGAATCCTTCTCTGTAAACTTCAGTATTATTCTGGAAAGTTTCGCTCTTAAGAACTACTTCAAGTTCACGGTCTTTAATTACTACTGCGGCAGGAATTTCATCAGCCAAAACTTCGGATTTAAGTTGATCGAAGTCTTTTGATTCTTGCATAACAGAGAATGGGAACTTGCTTTTGAGTATATTACTATCTACCGAGCCGTCTACTATATATTTACCGTATTGAGCTACATTAAGTTCGCTTCCTTCATCTGCAATATTTTGCTCGGTCCCGGCACCTGGTTCTGGAGCACTATTAGATGAGAAGAAGTTTGAGATAGTAGGTATGCTAGTTAGCAGAAGGATAATTAATATCAAAATAATATTACTTACCCAGAAGCTTTTTTTCTTTATTTGATTTTTGAATTCAAAATTAAAAACATTACGGATATTACGCATGTGCTTCACCTACTTTCGCAATAAATATGTCATTCAGACTTGGTTTATAGTCTGAGAATAACTCAATTTCTCCATCGATTGCTGCAAGTACAGATAGTACCTCAGCGTTAGGCATATTAAAGTCTACGATTAATGAAGTTCTGTCTGCTTCAATATGGAAATCACCCTGTGCTAATAATTTTTCTTTTAGTTCTTCTTGAGACATATCCTTAATGATTAAGCGTTTACGACCATGTCCGAGCTCAGCTTTAACCTTGTTCAAAGAGCCATTGAGAATAATCTCTCCGTTATTTATCAGAACTATATCATCACAGAATTCTTCAACACTAGACATTTGGTGGCTTGAGAATATGACTATTCTATCTTTCTCAACAAAATCAATAATAACTTGAGATAAACTCTGAGCATTTACCGGATCAAGACCAGAGAAAGGCTCATCCAAGATCAATATATCGGGATCATTAATGACTGATTGAATGATCTGGATTTTTTGCTGATTACCCTTGGATAAAGTTTCCAAATTTTTACCCTTATAATCTAGAAGCTCGAATCTTCCAAGCCAATACTCTATAGCTTGATTTAGTTCAGATGTTTCCATGCCTTTGAGCTTACCCAGATAGTATAATTGCTCACCGACTGATACATTTGGATATAAACCTCTTTCTTCAGGCATATAACCAATCTTATATTTAGATCTATCGAACTCTTCGCCATCTAGAAGTACTTGCCCGGAGTCTGGGTTAAAAACTTGCATAAGAATACGAATAGTTGTAGTTTTACCAGCACCGTTACGACCAAGGAAGCCGAGAGGTTTACCAGATCTAGCAACAAAAGAAACATCTTTTAGAATGTGCTTGCCGGAGAAACTCTTATTAATATCTATCAACTTTAATTCCATTAATATTCTCCTTTCTTGAAAAAATATTTGTATAAAACGTTTAAGTATACGAATCATACTGGAATAATAAATTTTGATATATTATAGCATATGATTATTCAGCGGTTTTTATAAAGAGATTAAAAAAAGATATTACAAGGGCTTTTCAAATTTGAGCTCACAATGAAGCAAAAGTTAACTTATATAGTCTTCACTGGTTAAAATGCATATTATTTTCTAATTAGTTTGTGCTAATTTTACAAAAACATGGAAATATCTCGAAAATACAAGAAAAAATAAATTTAAGTTCGAAAAAAGAATAATTTTTCTATACAATTAGATTATACGATTAAGTTTTCTTTACCTAAAAATATGTAAATTATATTATAAAAAGAAAACTAAATAAGAATTGAGAGAGGAAACAGATATGGAACACATTCAAAGATTTTTTGAGTCATCAGTAGGACATTTTGTTCTTGGTGTTATTTTAATTCTTGCAGCATGGCTAGTTGCATCTGTAGTTAGATGGATTTTTAATAATGCTTTACAAAAAACAGCATTATCTAGAAAACTAGCAGACTGGGGAGTAGTTAAAGATCCAGACAAGGCTTCAAATCTAATTAGTATATTCGGCCAAGTGCTTTACGCTTTAGTATGGGTATTCTTCTTACCAGGAATCTTAGAACAATTTGGTCTAAATTCATTGGCAAGTCCAATTACAAATATGATGAGCAGTATAGTTGCCTTCATACCTAGATTATTAGGTGCTGCTGTTTACGCATTATTAGGTATTTTGGTAGCTAGAATTGTAAAACACCTAGTTTACAACTTAGCTTTGGGACTCAATGTAGATAAATGGTCAGAGAAACTACAATTAAATGGAGATGTAGCTGCTAGAGAGAAAGAAACAAGAAGATATAGCTTGGCTAATGTATTAGGAAATATTGCATTTGCATTAGTTATTATTCCTTTCATCATTCCAGCTCTTGAAGCATTAGAAATGCACTCAATTACAGCTCCAATCGTAAATATTTTGAACACAATTCTATCAGCAATTCCAAACATGTTGGTAGCTGCAGTTCTAGTATTCGTTGGTGTGTTAATTGCTAAAGTTGTCTCCAATATTCTCCATGGTCTACTAGAGAATACAGGTATCAACCAAGTTAATAACTTCTTAAGCGATGATGGTAGCGTTAAAGTAAACTTCGCAAAATTAATTAGTGAAACAGTTGCAGTAGTTATCGTAATCTTCTTCGCAGTAGAAGCATTGAATGCGTTAAACTTACCAGTATTAAGTGCAATCGGTTCATCAGTAATTGCATACCTACCTAGCGTAATTGCTGCATTAGCAATTTTAGTAGCAGGTCTATTGGGTGGTGCTGCATTAGCTAAATTCATCCGCAATAACTTAGGTTCACAACTTTTAGGTAACCTAGTCCAAGGTATCTTGGGTGTGTTTGCTGTATTTATGGCATTAAACCAATTAGGAATAGCAACAGATATCGTTAATAAAGCCTTCGTATTGATAGTTGGTGCAGTTGCAGTTGCATTCGCTATAGCATTTGGTCTTGGCGGAAGAGACTTCGCAAGCAAACAACTAGATAATTTAGAGAAGACTGTTGATACTGAAGCTGAAAAAGTAAAATCAACAACAAAGAATAATGAAGAAAATACAGAACTATAGTTAGAAACTTAGTTGCAAAATTCAGCTAAAAACCAACTAAGAAATAACTACTGTATGAAATAAACTAATATATTAAACCGTACTGAGATTTGTAAAGACTTCATGGTCACTCACAAATCGCAGTGCGGTTTTTTCTTGCAAAAAAAGCAAAATACTAACGAGCAATAAATATAGTGTTTTACTAGTTTTTAACAGGAGAAAAACTCTAGCTTTTTACCAGATAAACGACCAAAAATAAAAGCATTAAATGGTATGCTTAAGTAGAACATAATTTATAAATCTATAGGAGTGCAAAATATGAATATACACGATTTAGAGAAATATCATTTGAACCCCGAGATAACACAATATGGAGCAGTACAAGCTCATGCTTATTTTATTCCTTTTCCATATGTAGAAGATGTAAGAACATTAAGTAGTTCTTTAGTGCACGAGCCTAGTTTGGATGTGAGATATCTTTCTCCAAGCTTGCAGAGCTTAAACGATGACTGGTAATGGAAATCCAGTGGGTGCCTACGAATACAAATTCTACTCAGATGAGGATCAAGCTGATCAGAATGCTTACCTAAATTTCGAAGGTGTAGATTCTTGTATATATCTTTGGTTAAATGGTGAATTTGTGGGATATTCTAGTGTATCTCATGTCACTCATGAGTTTGATATTAGCGATTATATTCAGTCAGGCGAAAACTTGCTGCAAGCTTTGGTATTCAAGTGGTCAGCAGGCTCATATTTGGAAGATCAAGACAAGTTTAGAATGTCAGGAATTTTCCGTGATGTATATATTCTTTATCGCCCAGAAACACACATTGTAGACTACGTAATTAATCACGAACTTAATGATAGTTTGGATAAAGCTGAGATCCAAGTCGATCTTGAATGGAATGAGGAAGCTGAAAAAAGTATAATAGACAGTGCAATTATAGAAGTTGTAAATCCTCGAAACGATGAATTAATCAAAGAGTTCTCATTCGAAAGAGTTTCCAAGACAGGCGGCATCTTTGACAAAGACAAACTTGATTGGGTAAACGCACAATTCTTAAGAAATCAAGATATAAATGTATTAAGAGAAGAAGCGAGCGAAGAACTAATTAAGGCAGGACTAATCACAGAAGATTTTGCAAAAGAAAATAAAGAGTATATGGAAGTTTTAATCGATACACTTAAGGATAATATCTCACTAATGACAGAATTGCCAGAAAAGGCAAGATTCATCTTCGAAGAGCTTCCACTTGCAGATGAAACAAAAGAATTCTTAGAAGGCGACAATGCAGAAAACGCTAAAGTACTTGCAAACGCAATTGAAGAAGAGCTTGCATCAGTGGACGAAATCACACTTGATTACGCCAAGACATTTATGAAGAGCATACAAAAGAAGACAGGCATCAAAGGCAAAAACCTTTATATGCCAGTTAGAGCGATGATTTCCTTCTCAGTACACGGACCAGAAATGGATAGGATACTTTACTTATTAGGTAAGGAAAAAATATTCAAGAGACTAGATAAATTTAAATAAGATAATGGAAAAAAATGATTATGGGCTTTGCGCGATGCAGAGCCCATTTTATGTAAAAGAAAAAGTTTTAGCTTTAGGTCAATTGACCCTAGGCTAAAACTTTTTTATTGCTTTATTTACTTTACTTCAAATTCAATGACGCCTTGAGCATCAACTGCTTTAATAATTACTTCAATCTTAATACTTTGACCCTTTTCTACATATCCAATAATTGTTTCCTCATGTTCGTTGCCATCAAAGTCAGTGTATTTCATCATTAAGCTTCCCTCAGAAAAAGTATCGTTATAACTTATCTTTACAGTTTTCTTTTCATTAGCTTCTAAACTAACTTCATAAAATGTCTCTTCATTTGATAAAAATAAATTTAAATCATTTACTTTTTCTGTACTTTCATTTTTGATTGTAAGTGTAATAAGTTCTTCATGTTTAGAATTCATTAAGTAATAAGCTAGTAAAACTAAAACAACTAAAGCTAGAATTAGTAAAATTTTGTTCTTTGAACTTTTATTCATATAGCATCACTCCTATAAGTTTATTTTATCATAGAATTGTTAATAAATAGTAAAGAAAGTATTACAATTTATTAATTTACTATTTTAAGAGACCAAGAGTGCAACAAACAATTTACTTTCGTACATGTATATTTTTAAAGATGAGTGTGGTTAAATAAAAACCATCTACTATATGTTTGATATATAAATATAGAATAATTATTTAATTTATTACAGAAGGTTTTGTATAAATAGTTTTAATGAACAATGACTCTTTTAATGTGGTATAATATTATTAAGGATATAAAATTACGGAGGGAATCATGATAAATAAATTAGATGCACTTTGGGCGAAAAAGACTAGAGATAAAAATAATATACCTCAGTGGCTTCCTTTAAAAACCCATTTAAATGATACAAGAGAAGCTATGGGATTTTTATGGGAACATTACTTGAGTCAAGGAGTTAAAGATTTAATAAAGAATTCTATGAAGACTGATACATATGATAAAGAAAGTTTTGCTAAAAACTTATGTATGTTTTTAGGAGCAGTTCACGATATAGGCAAAGCAAGTCCATATTTTCAATTGAAAGAATCTTTTAGAAGAGACAAGGAACTTGATGAGCTTATATTAGAAAAATTAAAAAGTGCAGGCTTTAAAGACTTAGATAAATTTTTTACAGCTGACAATATTGGTGTAAGCCACCAGTCTATAGGTCAGTTTATACTCTTGAAGCGTGGTGTTAATATAACCGTAGCTGATATAGTTGGAGCACATCATGGTAGGCCGGTTAAAACATCTGAAATTGAAGATAGAATACATGAGAATCATTTTTATCAAAACAATGATAGTTCAAGTGAGATAAATAAAACTTGGCTTAGCTTGCATGACGAAATATTTACTTGGGCTTTAAAAGTATGTGGTTTTTCAAGTGCAAAAGATATACCAATGCTCTCTCAAAATGGACAGGTAATATTATCAGCACTTTTGATTATGGCAGACTGGATTACCAGTAATGAAAACTATTTTCCGCTTATAAATATAAACGAAGATAAAATTGATGAAGATCGTATTAAAAAAGGACTATTAAAATGGAATAATGACAGAACATCGTTATGGGAACCTCTTGAAGTAAATTTAGATACTATTTATGAGGAGAGATTTAAATTAAAAAGTGGAGAGAAGTTTATTCCAAGAGATGCGCAAAAAAGAATTACAGAAGCAATAGATAGAGCAGAGAATCCTGGAATAGTTATATTTGAAGCACCTATGGGCATGGGTAAAACAGAAGCCGCCTTAGTTGCTGTTGAGCAGCTTGCCAGAAAGACTGGAAGAACAGGAATGTTTTTTGGCCTTCCCACACAAGCTACATCTAATGGTATCTTTTCTCGTGTGAATGCTTGGCTTGAAAACCTAAGAGATGATATGTCTTATAGAAGAGCACTTAGACTACTCCATGGTAAAGCTGCTCTTAATGAAGAGTTTGCTAATTTATCTAAGAGCAGAAATATACATGATGATGACGAAAATGAAAAAAATGTAGTGACTGTTAATGACTGGTTTAGTGGAAGAAAATTATCTATATTGGACGATTTTACGGTTGGGACTGTTGATCAGTTTTTATTATTGGCCTTGAAGCAAAAGCACTTGATGCTTAGGCACTTAGGTTTTGCAAATAAAGTTGTAGTTATTGATGAGGTGCATGCGTATGATGCATACATGAGTGTGTATTTATATCAAGCAATTAAGTGGATGGGAGCTTATGGAGTACCAGTAGTAATTCTATCAGCAACACTACCTATTGAAAGAAGAAATAAATTGATTGAAAATTACATGGTAGGTGCAGGTTATAAATTTAGAAGACTTCCTAAACCAAAGAATTTTGATAATAATGAAGCATATCCCTTATTAACATTAAATGATTGCGATAAAATACTTCAATATGACAACTTTGAAAAACTAGTAGGTATTGATTACGAAGTAAAAAGGCTATCAAAAGAAGATAGTGAAGATATAACAAGGCTTATAAAGATTATAACTAGTCAAGGAATAGTTGGAGTCATAGTAAATACAGTAAAGAAAGCTCAAGAATTTGCAAAATTATGTACAGATGTTTTTGGCGAAGAGAATGTTTTTATTATGCATTCGTTATTCATTGCTACTGATAGGTATAAAAAAGAAAAGGATCTTTTAGACTTAATAGGAAAAGACGGGAAAAGACCTGATTTTAAGATTGTGATAGGCACACAAGTCATTGAACAGTCATTAGATATTGACTTCGATGTACTCATAACAGACTTAGCACCAATAGACTTATTGCTACAAAGAATGGGTAGAGAGCACAGACATAAAAGAGATGACAGGCCAGAGAACTTGAAAGAGCCTAAAGTATATGTGCTTAACTCAAAAGATTATGATTTCGATAAAGCCAGTACTTACGTTTATGACCCATACCTGCTTTTTAGAACAGAGTATTATCTTCCAGATAAGATAAATTTGCCAAACGATATATCTCGCCTCGTGCAATTAGTTTACTCAGAAAAAGAATTAACACTTGAATATAAGTTAAAGGATGTATATAATAAATATAGTAGAGATTTTAAAAATAAACTTCGAGAAAAAGAAAGCAAAGCAAAATCATACAGACTTGGGCCGCCAGAAGTAAATAAAATATCAGACGACAACAACATACTTGATTGGATTGAATATTCAGATAAAAATGCAGAAGCTTCTGAAATAAAGGCATCTGCTCAAGTTAGAGATAGTGACGACACTATAGAGGTAATAGCTCTTAAAAAGTGTGAAGGCGGATATGAATTCTTTGATGAAAAAGGCATATTAAATCCGCAAGATAATAAAACCGCAATAAAGATGGCTCAACATACTATTAGACTGCCTAGAGCAGTTTATTATGGATATGGAATTGATAAAGTGATTAAATACTTAGAAGATTATTATAATGAAAACTTAAAGGAGTGGGATAATCAAAGCTGGTTAAAAAACACTTTAGGCATAGTATTTGATGTGAATAATGAGTTTAGGATATTTGATAAAATATTGCGCTATGATACGAAATATGGACTTACAGTTAAAAAGGAGGATGAGGATGAGCGAATTTAATTTGTTAGATGAAGCTTGGATATCAGTTGTAACTGATTACAAAGGCAGTACTAAATTAGTTGGCATGAAAGAATTTTTTAAAGATGCACATAAGTACATCGCTCTTGCTGGAGATACAAAAACACAAGACTTTGCAGTTATGAGATTTTTGTTAGCAGTTTTGCATACTGTATTTTCAAGATATGATGCAGATGGCAATCCTTATGAGATGGTTGAATTAAATGAGAGAATGCAGCAAGTAGAAGAAGTTTATGAAGAGGATGAATCTGATTACAAAGATGCATTAATGGACACATGGAAAGATTTGTGGAATAAAGGAAAATTTCCAGAAATAGTTGATGAGTACTTAGAAGCATGGAGAGATAGGTTTTATTTATTTGATGACAAGTATCCATTTTATCAGGTTACGAAAGATGATATTAATCCACAAAAAATAAGCAAGTCTGCACCTAGCGAAGTTATGGGAAAAAATATTAATAGGCTTATATCTGAGAGTGCTAACAAAATAGCTATTTTTTCTCCGAAGTATTCTAGCGATAACAATAAAGAAAAATTATCTTATGAGCAGACTGTAAGATGGTTAATAACTTATCAATCATACACTGGTCTATCTGATAAAGTAATATTTGGAAAAGATAAATATAAGGCCTCTAAGGGATGGCTTTTTGATATAGGTGGAGTATTTTTGTCCAGTAATAATTTATTTAAAACATTACTATTGAATCTTAAGCTTGTGAATTATTCTAACACAGAGTACAACACTACTATTGAAAAACCGTGTTGGGAGTTTGATACAAAAGAGACAGTAAGTTCATATTTGTCAAATAATTTTGTGGATAATATTTCTCAACTTTATACAGCTTGGAGCAGGGCCATCAATATAAATAAATTCACAGAAGGTGAACCTTTTTCAATGCAAATTGTTAAACTTCCAGAAATTAAACATGAAAATAATTTTTTAGAGCCAATGACTATATGGAGATATAATTTAAGTGGAGAAAATAAAGAGAAATTTACTCCAAGAAAGCATCAAGTCAACAAAGCTGTATGGAGATCATTTGGGCTAATTACAAAAACTGAAGGCGAAAAAAACAATTCATTGAGAAAACCAGGGATAATAGATTGGTTAAAACGTATAGAAAATAATGTGAATGATAAATTTATAAGAATTAATGCTATCAGTATGGAAGATGATGGCAATGCAACTTCATGGGTCCCTACAAACGAGATATATGACTATCTTAATATTGAAGAATCAATTATAAATGATTTAAGAGAAGGTGGATGGGTAGAGAGAATAAATATGGCTGTAGATGAAACAAAAGAAGCTGTGGAAGTTATATATAAACAATTTATTAATGATATTAAAAATATACGCAACCTAGAATCAAATGATTTTGTTAATAATAATGTAGAGATTGTATATTATGAGATTGATAAAACATTTAGAGATTGGATTTTTAATTTATCTTATAATGATAGTAAGGATGAAAAGATAATTAATTGGTATGATAAATTAAAAGTTATTTTATTTAAACAAGCAGAAAAGATGTATCAAAGCTCAAGCCCTAGAGATATTACAGGGATTATTGAAGATAATTCAATAAAAAACATCTTCACAGTATATAATATTTTTGTAATGCGTGTAAATAAGAAATTTTCTAAAAAGGAGGTTAAGAATGAAAAATTCAAATAATATAGTATATAATACGAGCTATAGTGTTCTAAAAAAGCTAGATAGCATAAAAGATACTTCACGAACAAAGGCAATATTGGCTAAAATGAGGAGCATTAACGATTCAAGTATATCAAATAACATTGAAACTATAGCATTTATTTTTTCAAATGTTCCCGAAGAATATCTGGGTAATTCAGGCGAATTAAGCTATCAAGAAGAAGCGACACTTACCGCCGTACAATTGTATGCTATTCATCAGCAAGCAAAACCTAATTCGGTTTTGAAGCTTGATTATGAAAAAGATGAAAGAAAACAAAACATCGGGGAAGCTCTTAGTACACTAAGGAATGCCGATAGTGAGTCTATTGACAGAAGATTTAATGCTATGATAACTTCAAGTAATTTTAAAGAGCTTAAGCATCACTTAAGACAACTAATAAAAATATTGAAAGCAAAATCAGATGTAAAAGTTGATTATGCTAAACTTGCTGATGATTTGTATTGGTATTTAATGGGTCAAAAAGACAAAATTAAGTTACAATGGTCAAGATCATACTATAAATTTAGAAAAAATGAAAAAATGGAAGGAGAAATTCAAAATGAAGAGTAGATTATTTTTAGATGTGCATGCAATTCAAACAGTGCCACCAGCAAATATTAATAGAGACGATACGGGCAGTCCTAAGACAGCGCAATATGGAGGGATAACAAGAGCAAGAGTTAGTTCACAAAGTTGGAAGAGAGCTATAAGAAATTACTTTAATGATAATGGAGAGCTAAGCAACGTAGGTATACGCTCACTAGATATCGTAAGATATATTGCTAATAAGATAGTAATTTTAGACAAGAGCGTATCGGAAG
>QWCJ01000214.1_pt1 | contig 23861 bp, 19 predicted proteins | sample 1972501 | NCBI WGS metagenome assembly QWCJ01 (sample SAMN09866711, study PRJNA288562) | Human vaginal metagenome isolate term2_vaginal, whole genome shotgun... | isolation source: vagina | host: Homo sapiens | place: USA: California
CGCATGATCGCTCTCACGCAGGCCGCGCACAAGCAGGCGAATCTCCGACAACGACTGCCCGGCGGCCTCGTTGATCTGCTGCAGCGCCTCCCGCTCCTGTCCGGCCGCCAACCCTGCATTGGCCTGCGCTTTGATCAGGGTCAGCGAGTGGCCGAGAAGGTCGTGAATATCGCGGGCAATGGCGCGGCGTTCCTCCTCGCGCGCCGCTGCGAGACGTTGCTCTTTCGCGTGTGCTTCTCGACGACGCACCTCATCCTCAGCTGCCACATTCGCCCCAAGGAGATACCCCACCGCACTCGCACCCCAGTGCAGCGCAAGCGTGATCCCGAGATCGACCCCGTGCCGGTAGAACAACACAAAGTTGTCGTCCCACGTCCACATGAACGGCGACAGCAGTGCCCACCCGCACGCGGCAGCGAGAACAACTAGCGCGAAGCGCTTCCCTGTAAGCAGCCCGGCAATAAAGGTCGCCACCGGGACCGCCAACACCCACGGCGAAAAGCCAAGGTTGACCGGCGCGGCCAGCCACATCACAGACCAGGCAACATTCAGCGCGATAAGCGCAATCGAGGAGAACTTGGGTTTGCTCGTGAGCACCACGCACACCGCGACGAAGCCCCACGACAGCACGGCCTGGCCCCAACTGGCCGCATGCGTGGGTTGGGTAAACGCACTCGCGGTGTACACCGCCGCCAAGATGGCAACAGCGACCGCGAGCACAAGGTCACCCGGTTTGTAGCGCATGGCCGTAAGCCTATCGGCAACACCGAACACGCGCCTCCTCCCAGGGGAGGAGATCTACTTGTTCAGCCCGGGAATCTTCGGAAGCTCCGGCACATTGATGCCGGCGTTCTTGAGCAGCGCGAACAACCCGCCCAGCGCTGCCAGTACCGCAGCGATGATGCCGATGATCTGGCCGAGCTTGGCGTCAAAGTTCTGCGGCTGCTCCGGCTTCGGCGCGGGCTGCTCCGGGGTTGGCGTTTCCGGCGCGGAGGGATCCGCTGGTTGGCCCGGCAGGGTGTTCTTCAGTACCGGCGGTGCTGGCAGGTCCGCGTTTTGGGTGCTGAAGATAAGCGGTGGGTTGTCGCTGCACTGTTGCGCCTGCTTAAGCAGGTAGTAGTACCGGGACTCGAGCGAGTCGGCAGCCTTGGCAAAGTAGGTGCCGGACATGTTCGACGCGAACGCCGTGCGCTTCCAGTCGGGGACGTGATTCAGGAACCGAGCAGTGTTGTCGCCGGTGCGGCCAAACACGTAGTTCGCCCCGAGGCTGGTCACCTCCGGCACGGAGCCGTCGATACCGATGTACCAGCGCGCCGAGCCCTGCAGCGCCTTGCCCGCTGGTGAAAGCGGAATCTGGGCGCCCTGCTTCATGTCCAGGTAGAAGTCGGCGTCGGTGGAAACCAGGCCTAGCTTGGCCAGTTTTTCCTTAGTGGCGGCGCGGGCGGCGTCGTAGTCGGGACGCTCGCCGGGCTCCTGCCCTTCCAGGCGGAGTTGCTGGTAGGAGATGATGGCTGGTTGGTCGAGGTGGGCGTCGCCAAGTGGTTTGAGCCCCTCGAAGGTTGCCTCGAATGCTTCGGCGACGGCCGTGGCGTACATGCCGTGCGTGAGCGTTTTTGCGATGCGTTCGGCCTGCCAGGCAGGGCCGCGCTCGGCGTCGTTGAGGATGACGCGGCACTGGCCGCTGTCAGTGCGGGCGAGGTGGGCGGCGTGGGACGGGGTCGTAGCGAGGGCAGTGAAGGCGGTCGCCGCAGCGACGGCCGATGCGATGATCCTCTTCATGCCCCTGTAATCGGCACAGACGGTGCCGGGCGTTACGCGGCGACCACAACTCCCCCGCCGGTTCCATCGAACATCCGACCGACTCCGCCTCGGTGTGTCGGCGGCGTGCCTTATATTGAATGACGCCCCAACACGGATGGACAAAGGAGCAGGAATGGGCCGGAATGGGTTTGCGGTCGTCGATTTGGAGACGACAGGGCTGAGCAACCAGGACCGCATTGTGGAGATCGGCGTGGTGCTGCTGCGCCCCGACTTCTCCGTGGAGCGCACGTGGGAGACCCTGATCCAGCCGGAGCGCGACATTCCGAATAGTTACATCCATAAGATCACGGCGACCGATGTGGTGGATGCACCATCATTTTGCGACGTCGCTCCGTACCTGGGCTCGCTGCTCAATGGTCGCACGCTGGTGGCGCACAATGCGTCGTTTGAGCACCGCTTCCTGACCAACGAGTTCGCGCGCGCCGGCGCGGAGGACGGCTTGTGCGAGTGGCTGGACACGATGCGGTTGACGAAGCAGTACATGGGCGTGGGCAAGTTGAGTGAGGCGTTGGGCATCGCGAAGATCCGCAACCGGTTTGCGCACTCCGCACTCGCGGACGCCGAGGCGACCGCGGAGCTCCTCCGTTACTTGTGCGTGGGCAACGGAGTGGACGTCGAGAAGTATCCGACGGCGACGTTCACCGCCCCCGCAGCCGAGGCACCGTGCCTCCCCCGCGGCGGCGAGCCCTCCTGGGCGGGACAGCTTTCGCGCACCTTGCCGACGGCCACCACCAAGCACGAAGCCGACTACCGCGCCGAGCTGACCTGCGCACTTGTGGACCGCGCCATCTCCCGCACCGAGATGCGCCGCCTCGAATCCACCGCCATCGCCGCGGGCCTCAGCGCCGACGACGTCGACGCCATCAACGAGGAGTTCACCCGCCAGCTCGCCGTCGAAGCCTGGGCCGACGGCGTCATCACCGACGAGGAACGCGCCACGCTGCTCGACATCGCCGAGGCGCTCAACGTCGATGCGCAGCTCGTGCGCTCGCTTCTCGACGAGCCCACCTCCGGCCCCACCCCCGCCACCTTCGCCCTGCGCCCGGGCGACCGCGTCGCGTTCACCGGGCCCTCGACATCCCACGCGATGTATGGACCGACCGCGCCGCCGCCGCCCTCGACTCCATCCGCGCCATGGAACACTCCACCGTCACTCCTGACGGGACAGTCTTCCTCGAAACCGACGACGGCTTCCGCTGGTACACCTACGCCGGTGGCCCCAAAAACACCGCGTACCTCGCCACACTCGGAGACATCAACAACATCGGCCCAGCCCTCACTGACCCCGCCCAACGTGTCGGATACGCAAGCCTCCGGCTCCTCCCCGGAGTCCTGCCGGAACAAGCCACCGAACGCATCACCTGGTGGAACTCACTCCCCGAAAACAAACGGCCACTCCCCAAAGTCAGCACCGACGCCCTCTGGGGACTCAAATTCGCCGACGCCCTCCGCCCCGACTGGGCCGCCTACACCCTAGGCCGACGGCTCACCAGCGAATAACGCCCTCTCGCTTTCCAAAGGAGCCCAGCAGCAATGCACAAACTAGACCAGCGAATTTTGTATTTTCCTCCGGACGACTTGGCCTACTCGCACTACGCCAACGTGAGCCTAGAACTACTTTTCTCCCTAGACTTCAATGAGCTCACATCATCCAATCAAGAACTTTCATTGGAACAAGTTATCTGTCTTTCCGAAGCCGCTCACTATATCCAAGACAGCATCGATCTCCAGTGGCTGGAGCAGACATATGTAGCCAAAGCACGCACGACTCTTGCACAGGTAAAGCGGATCGTGGGTTCGAAGCTCGGAAAGTTGACGATAGAACGATTTGAGCAAGAGATAACTTCCTTATCAGTGAGATACCGAAGCCGACTCACTCCAGTTCTTGTCCAGTACAATGCACCCATTGTGAAGGATGCGGCCGTTGTACTGCTCCTTAAGAAATCTGGCTTTCATTTGCAAGATTTGCTTCAGCCTAGAAAATTCGTTGAGCTCCAGGACAAAGCACTCACTACATTCTTTGCAAGTTTTCCTCGAGCCGCTGAAATACTCCTCGAAGTAGAACTGTGCGTTCCTTCGTCCGCTTCCCGACTTACCATCCCTAAGGGAGTCGATTCGCACGCTAAACAATCTCTAATCGAGGAATACGCAACATCAGAGAATGCTAATCCGAGCTACTTGAAGCTAATTACTAATGCGCCGAACGCTGCTAACTCTTGGATCTCTCCGAATACCCGGTACCTGGCGCATAAGAGGCACAAGCAAATGGTAACCGCTTTATTCGAGAAAAGCTCGGGTATCAAAGCGTCTGTCGAAGTAGTATTTGATCCTGCCGCCGAAAAAATTGTCCAGGCCGGTGATTCCTCAAAGGGGCTCAGCTTACATATTTCGACCGCGTATCTTCTTGATTCACTGGACGACGCTTCAATCCTCAACAATTTCGTCTATATTTTTGGGTTTACAAATGTTGATGGCACGCTTCGGTGGCCATCAACAGCATCTGAGTACACCCTCATCGAACGCATTCAGCTTAGGAGCGATAGTGAATATCCCGACACTTTCTTGTTCTCTCTAAAGCGTGATTTCTACCTCCTTGCTCTCATGGGGTACTCCAACTTTCTGCGCACTCAAAAAATCGATCTAGAAGCAGTAATTGCGCGCTTCTTCAACACTTATCTTCCCGAAGAATTCGGAGTCGATAATTTCAGTTTTATCCCCACCCGACCAGATCTTCTGACGCGCATACGGACTCGTGAGCTGCTGTCCCAACTAGAAAACATTTTTCGGCAGTTCACCCAGTTATGTCAGAACGGTGAAATCGACCCCTCACTAACGCCCTTCTACGATGACCCGATCAACTTCTCAGAGGTCCCGTCCCTGCTACCCCACAAATCCGCAAAACCAACCGATTTAGGTCGAGCGATCGTTGATGCTCTTTTTTCAGATCAATCGCTCCTGAACTGCCTAGACGAAGAACGCTCAGCAGATTCATTCATTGAGCTCATTTCTGAGTACCCAATTAACATCGCAGAATACGATGAACAACAACAGAAAACCATACGTTACCTCGAGAAACAGCGCATTCTCGAAATCGCTCTCGACGGCATCATCACCCCATCAAGCAGTGCTGAAATCGCGACGCTTCAATGCATCTGGATTCAAGGCGAGGTCCATCGGCATGCGCCTACAAATAAAAGAATGAGTACAACGGCAGATTTGATAAAACGCTCAATCCTTGCTGACAGCAATGGCTTCTTTACAAAACCAGAAGCCGACTTCTACAACTTTATCCTCAACCGCACTTTCACAAACGGTCCAAATATCCGAAACAAGTATGCACACGGAAACGAAGGACTTATAGGCCAAGAAGAACAGCTCGAGGACTACTACTACGTGTTGATGTTAGTTCTTGGAGTAGTTATCAAGATCAACGACGAATTAGAGATTCAGTCTCGACTTCTGCCGTCCGACTAATCACCCCGGTATGTCGTAGCCCGGACATACACTAATAGGTCGAGTTTTGACACCCCGAATGGTTGTATCCAGCTGAGCCAGAATGTCCGGTGCGCACTAAGCAATGGGGCAAGACGCTAGGCGTCGCTCCTACACTCAACCCAATACGACCGTCCGTCCACACGGCTTATCGATGCAACACGTAGAAGAGGAATGGAACCTCCCATGATTCTCAAATTGCAAAAACGGGTATAAAACCATTGCAAAGTCGGGTATAAAACTGTTGCAAACGCGGGTATGAAATCATTGCAAAAACGGGTATAGTGCCCATGTGCAGTACTTTTCACGCTTTGCAGATCAGGTATTGGAGGACTCCCTCCAGTTCATGGGAGGCGTCCTCCTTGAGGGACCACGCGCATGCGGGAAAACCTCTACCGCCCTCCAAAAGGCTGCCAGTTCTGTACGCCTCGACCGATCCCCCGAGCTGATTACGCTGGCCGAATTGAACCCCGCAGCCTTACTCAACGGCCCAACCCCTCGCCTCATTGATGAGTGGCAACTCGCGCCTTCCCTTTGGAACACCATCCGCCACGAGATCGACGACCGCCAAGGACGCGGAGAGTTCATCCTTTCGGGCTCAGCGACACCAGCCGATGACACCACACGCCACTCGGGGGCGGGGCGCTTTGCCAGGCTACGGATGCGTCCAATGTCGCTCGCGGAGAGTGGGGCGTCGACAAGCCAGGTAAGCCTCTCAGAGCTACAACCGGACGTTAGTGTGAGTGGAGCTTCCAAGCTCACATACAAGGACATGGCCGAGCAGGCCGTTCGTGGCGGATGGCCAGGACTGCTCGGCGCGAGCACTCAGCAGGCGGTCATGTTTAACCGCTCATACCTGGACAACGTATTCGATGTAGAGGTACCAGAAAACGTTGGCACACGTCACAACCAACTGAACATTCGACGGACCTTGGAGTCCATCGCTCGGAATATTTCAGGCGAAGCAACGTTGAAAACACTCGCTGCAGACGTGTCTTCGGATGCCACAACAGTCGATCCGAAAACAGTCTCCACGTACCTCCAGGCACTTACTCGGATATTCATCCTCGACGAGTTGCAACCTTGGAGCGTTGCGCTCCGGTCGAAATCACGACTGCGCACCTCGCCGAAGCTCCATCTCGCTGACCCCAGCCTTGCCTGTGCCGCCTTGGGCATCGGCGTTGACCGCCTCGCGAACGATCCGGAGTTTTTCGGCCAGATCTTCGAGTCCATGGTCATTCGAGATCTGCGCACAGCATCCGCTCTCCAGCACGGGCGCGTCTACCACTACCGTGACAACACGGACCTTGAAGTTGACGCCATCATCGAATACCCCGAAGACAGCAAGTGGGGCGCCTGCGAAGTCAAACTCGGGGCATCGCAGATCCCACAAGCCGAAGCGAACCTCATCAAACTCCGTGACGAACGTGTCGACACCAACAAGGTCGGGTCGCCTGCATACCTAGCCATCGTCACCGCAACGGAATATGCTTACACGCTTCCTAGCGGAGTGCACGTGATTCCTTTGGGGGTCCTGACCGCTTAGCAGCAACACAAGCTAGTCAAAGCATTCTCTCGAAATTGCAAAAACGGGTACGCCACCCGTGAACTGCAGGTTTACCACACCAGCAAGAACGCATTCATCGCCCTGCCACGCACTCAAAACAGCGGCACGGCCCCCGAAGTTCCAAGCTGCAGTACGTGAATTGCCGTAATCCCCGAAAAGCTAAGCGAAGGGGCTGGTGGTCTCGTGGCCGACCACGCCCCATCGTGCCCTTCGAAATAGTTCCCGGCACCGGGAACTACTTTGCGTCTCAGACCCATTCCGGTCGACCAACGGTTTCGTTTCCCCAGGTCGCGACGGATGTCTACGAAGAAAGTTCCCACGACCACCGTATCCTCGCACCACATTCCAGGTTTTTGGCGAGCGGATTTGCAAACTCCCAGTTCACGGGCACGGCGCAAAGGAATGTGGTGCACACCGGGCTCGCGCGTAGCGCCCCAAACCGCTCAAAGCGTGGGATTCAAAGCGTGCGATGCAGCTCGCGCAGGAGGGCGCGCACGCGGGCGTCGATATCGTCGCGTACGAGGCGCATCCGCTCCATGCCTTCGATGCCACGGGTGGACGGCTCGTCGGTGTGCCAGCGTTCCAGGGTGCCGGCGGCGTCGGCCGGCATGTTGAGCTGGGCGGCGTCGCCAATTATTACTACTCGGTCGACTGTGCGCAGCAGTTCTGGGTCGATGGGTTTTGGTGTGCCGCGCGACATGTCGGCACCGAGTTCTGCAATTGCGGCGACGGATTCCTGGTTCAGCTTCGTGCCCGGTTTCGTGCCTGCGGAGAAGATGCTGACCTGGTCGCCTGCGTAGTGTCGCGCAAGCGCCGCCGCCATTTGTGATTTACCGCCGTTGCCGACGCAGACGAACAAGACACTGGGGTTCATGAAATGCTCCTTGCAGCTGGCAGGGTGGGATCGCCTGGGAAGAGTCGCGGCCCGATGCCGCGCATGAGGTAGACAAGTCCGACGAGGACGGGAATTTCGATGAGCGGGCCGATCGTACCTGCCAGCGCTTGAGCCGAGGAGGCGCCAAACGTGCCGATCGCCACCGCGATGGCCAACTCGAAGTTGTTGCCCGCGGCGGTAAAGGACACGGAGGCCGATTGGGCGTAGCCCATCCCCGACGCCTTCGACACCACCAGGGCGATCAGGAACATGCCCACGAAGTACCCCAGCAGCGGCAGGGCGACTCGGGCAACGGTCCACGGTTGGGATGTAATCTGATCGCCTTGCAGGGAGAACAGCAGCACGATCGTGTACAGCAACCCCACGAGCGCAAGCGGGGAAACCGCTGGCAGGAAAGTCTCTTCGTACCACGCACGGCCCTTCACTCGCTCACCGATGATGCGGGAGAGCACTCCGGCAAGTAGCGGGATACCGAGAAACACCAGTACCGCGGTGACGATGGAGAAGAAGGAGAACTCCACAGAGGTGGTCTCCAGGCCCAGCCAGCTCGGCAGGATCTGCAGGTAGAACCATCCGAGCACGCCGAACATGAGCACCTGGAATACTGAGTTGATGGCGACCAGGACGGCCGTGGCTTCCCGGTCGGCGCAGGACAGGTCGGACCACACCAGCACCATGGCGATGCAGCGCGCCAGTCCGACGATGATGAGGCCTGTGCGTAGCTCTGGCTGGTCCGGCAGAAACAGCCAGGCCAGGGCGAACATGAACGCGGGGCCGACGATCCAGTTCAAGATGATGGAGACGGTCATGAGCCGTTTGTCGGTGGCGATCTCGCGGGTCTTGTCGTAGCGGACTTTGGCCAGCGGCGGGTACATCATCACCAAAAGGCCCAGCGCGATCGGCAGCGAAATACCGCCGACTTCAAAACGCTCAAGCGTGCTGCGGAGTCCTGGAACGGCGCGGCCCAGCAGCAGACCGAATGCCATCGCCAAGATGATCCACACTGGTAGGAATCTGTCGAGGAACGACATTCGAACGGGGGTCGGCTCTGGGTTGGTCATCTAATCACCTCACATATCGATAATTATCAATATGTGAAAATAGAGGGCCGCATAGACCGCTGTCAATATGAGAAGGTAGAAGTCATGCACGAACAATCCCCCGCCCCAGACTGCTGCTCACTCGGCTCCGGCCCACTCCCCCCAGAAGACGCCGAGCGCTACGCGGCCCTGTTCAAAGTGCTGGCAGATCCCGCCCGGCTGCGCCTCCTCTCCCGCCTCACCGCAGAAGGGTGCGAGCCGATGAGCGTGACCGCGCTTACCGAGTATTCCGGGCTCAGCCAACCGACGGTCTCCCACCACCTCAAGAAGCTTGCCGAAGCCGGACTACTCAAAAAGTCCCGGACAGGCCGAACCGTCACGCACGAAATCTGCCCGGCTCCCTTCGCGGAACTGCGCACCGTCCTGCAGATGGACTAGGCGCCAGTTTCACGGGCGCGTAGCCACTACACTCATTCGACATGCTTGACGTTCTGACTGGTTTCGCCATCATCTTCACCGTGATCGCGGCGGGCTGGTGGCTTGCCCAGAAGAAGGTGATCGGCCCGGGCGAGCAGCGGCTGCAGCTCAACCGCATCGCGTTCCATGTGGCAACACCGTCGTTGATTTTTTCATCGGTGGCGGTTTCGGACACGGATGCGTTCTTCTCCCCGGTGATCCTGGTGATCGCAATCGCGACAGTGACCACGATGCTGATCTATTGGGCGATCAGTGCGGTGTGGTTCAAGCAGGATGCTGCGGAGACCATGGCGGGGGCGGCGTCGTCGAGTTATTACAACTCGGTCAATATCGGGTTGCCCATTGCCACGTACGTGCTGGGGGATCCGACGTACGCGATTCCGGCGCTGGTGTTGCAGATGGCGGTGCTCTCCCCCATCGTCATTGCTGGCTTGGACCGCGGGGCGTCGGGGCTACTGAAGTCGGTCATCGCGGGGTTGAAGGCGCCGGTGGTGGTTGCGGCGTTTGCGGGGTTTGCGGTCTCCGCGTCGTCGTGGACGGTGCCGGAGCCGGTGCTCGCGCCGCTGCAGATTCTGGGTGGCGCGTCCATCCCGATGATCCTCATGAGCTTCGGCGCCTCGCTCACCGGGGAGAAGGTGCTGCAGAGCCAGCGCTTAGCGACGACCACCGCTACCATCCTCAAGCTGATCGGCATGCCGGCCGTAGCGTGGGTAGTGGCGTCGCTTCTGGGCCTGACCTGCTCCGATATGTACGCGGCCCTCATCCTGTGCGCGCTGCCGACGGCGCAGAACGTGTACAACTACGCGGCGACGTACCGCTCGGGCGAGGTGATCTGCCGGGACACCGTCTTCCTCACCACGTTCCTTTCGTTACCTGCGATGTTGCTGATCGCGGGGGTGTTCTAGCCTTGACAAACATGGTGCGGTGGATCACACTCATACAATGGCTAAGACACGGACTACATTTTTTGCCGCAGCGCTAACGGCTGCGGCGCTGCTTGTTGGGTGCTCCTCAACAGGCGGCGCACCCCGCTCCGAGAACACTGAAGGGACCGCTGGTGGCGTCGATACGCCGAGGTACGTGGTGGCCATGGTCACGCACGGTGCGCCGGGCGACACCTACTGGGACCTCGTGCGCAAGGGCGCGGAGGACGCGGCGAAGAAGGACAACATCGAGCTGCGCTACTCCTCCGACCCGCAGGCGCCGAACCAGGCGAACCTGGTGCGCTCGGCGGTGGACGCTGGCGTCGACGGCATCGCCGTGACCATGCCGAACGCCGAGGCAATCGGCCCCGCAGCGCGCAACGCTGTCGACCGTGGCATCCCCGTCGTCGGCCTGAACGCCGGTATGGGCAAGTACCAGGACTACGGGATGACGGGCTTCTTCGGCCAGGACGAGTCGGTGGCGGGCAACGCCGCTGGCGAGCGCCTCAAGGAGGAAGGCAAGTCGAACGTCCTGTGCGTCATCCACGAGCAGGGCAACTCCTCCCAGGAAGCGCGCTGCGACGGCGTCCGCAAGGGCCTCGATGGCAACGTCGAACTGCTCTACGTCAACGGCCAGGATCTGACGTCCGTGCAGTCCACCATCACCTCGAAACTGTCGCAGGACAAGAGCTTCGACACCGTCTTCGCCCTCCAGGCGCCGGTGGCGATGCGCGCGACGGAGTCCGTGAAGCAGTCCGGGTCCAAGGCGCAGGTCGCCACGTTTGACACCAACGCCGAGCTTGTCGACGCCATCGCCGACGGCCGCGTCGCCTTCGCCGTCGACCAGCAGCCGTACCTGCAGGGCTACCTGGCCGTCGACTCGCTGTGGATCGCGAAGCGCAACGGCGGCACCCTCGGCGGCGGCCGCCCCGTCTACACCGGCCCGAGCTTCGTCGATAAGGACAATGTGGACAAGGTCGCCGAGGCAGCGAAGGCGGGCATGCGATGAGCGCGGCGGTGAGCGAAGGGGCGTCGACAAGCGATGACCGGCTACGAACGCACACTGGCTTTTCCAAGCTCATCCGTCGCCCCGAGTTCGCTTCGATGCTGGGCTTCATCGCGATCTTTGCGTTCTTCCTGACCGTCGCCCCCGCGTTCCGCTCCTTTGAGGCGCTCGCGACCACCCTGTACGCGTCCTCGACGCTGGGCATCGTGGCGCTCGCGGTGGGGCTGCTGATGATCGGCGGCGAGTTCGACCTTTCCTCGGGCGTCGCCGTGACCACGGCCGCGCTGGCCGCGACGATGCTGAACTACAACCTGCACCTCAACTCGTGGGTTGGCGCGTTCATGGCGCTCGGGATCTCGCTGGCGATCGGCGCGCTGAACGGCTACCTGGTCACCCGCACCGGCATCGATAGCTTCCTGATTACGCTGGCGGCGTTTTTGATGCTGCAGGGCCTCAACCTAGCGGTGACCAAGCTGGTGACCGGCCAGGTGGCGACACCGATCATCTCCGACATGGAGGGTTTCCCGTCGGCGCACGTGGTGTTCGCGGGCACCTTCGACATTGGCGGCGTCACCTTGAATGTGACGGTGCTGTGGTGGTTGCTGCTCGTCGCGATTGCCTCGTTTGTGCTGTTCCGCACGAAGTTCGGCAACTGGATCACGGCGGTCGGCGGGGACCAAAACGCCGCGCGTGCCGTGGGCGTGCCGGTGCGTCGGGTGAAGATTCTGCTGTTCATGGGCGTGGGCTTCGCGGCCTGGTTCGTGGGCATGCACACCCTGTTCGCCTTCGACTCCATCCAGGCAGGCCAGGGCGTGGGCAACGAGTTTCTCTACATCATCGCTGCCGTCATCGGCGGCTGCGCTATGACGGGCGGGCGCGGCACCGCGGTGGGTACCGCGATCGGCGCGCTGATTTTCGGCCTGACGAACCAGGGCATCGTCTACGCCGGCTGGAACCCTGACTGGTTCAAGTTCTTCCTCGGCGCAACACTGCTGGTCGCCGTGTTTACGAATATGTCCTTCGCTAAGTACACCAAGGGGCGCTAAGTGGCTGTCATTGAACTGAAGAACATCACCAAGTCCTACGGCAGCTTCGATGCGCTGCGCGGGGTGAACCTCGCAGTGCGTGAAGGGGAGGTCACTTGCGTGCTCGGCGACAACGGCGCCGGCAAGTCCACGTTGATCAAGATTCTCGCTGGCCTGCACCAGCCGACCTCGGGCGAAGTGCTTATCGACGGCCAGCCAACCACCTTCACCTCCCCCCGAGATTCGATCGATACCGGCATCGCAACGGTGCACCAGACGCTGGCGATCGTGGATGAGCTCAGCGTGTGGCGCAACTTCTTCCTCGGCCAGGAGCTCACCGGCCGCTTCGGCATCCTTCGCGATACCGAGATGAAACGCATCTGCGCCGAGCAGCTGCGTGAGATGGGCATCGACATTCCTGACGTCGAAGTCGACGCCGGGAACCTTTCCGGCGGCCAGCGCCAGGTCGTGGCCATCGCGCGGGCCGTCTACTTCGGCGCCCGCGTCCTGATTCTGGACGAGCCGACGGCGGCGCTCGGCGTGAAGCAGTCTGGGGTGGTGCTGCGCTTCGTCGCCGCCGCCCGCGACCGCGGCATCGCCGTCGTCCTGGTCACCCACAACCCGCACCACGCGTTCCTGGTCGGTGACCACTTCACCATCCTGAAGCTGGGCCGCCAGGAACTCGACGAGCCCCGGGAGAACGTGACCCTGGAGGAGCTGACCCACCAGATGGCTGGTGGCGGGGAGCTCGAGGCGCTCAGCCACGAGCTGGGAAGGTAGCGGCGCGTTTCAGGTATACCTGAAACTCTTGCCGGTTTTGGAGATAGTTTCAGGTATACTCGAAACTCATGAGAGCCCTGTACCCGCGACAGCAGTACTTCGACAACCTGCTGGCAGTCACCGATAGCGACTTTGTTCGCATCATCACCGGTGTGCGGCGCTGCGGGAAATCGACCCTCCTCGAGCTGTACCGCCGCCACCTGCGCGAGCACGGCACCCCAGACGACGCCATCATGGTGATCAACTTCGAGGACCAGGCCAACGCCGCGCTGCGGGACCCGACAACCTTCCACGACGCCGTTACGCAACGGCTCGCACAAGGGCTGCGCTACCTCCACGTCGATGAGGTGCAGGAGCTCGAGGAATGGGCGCGCGTGATCAACTCACTGCGACTCAACGAACAGCTAGAAATCTGCGTGACCGGCTCCAACGCCTCCCTCTTCGTTGGCGAGTCGCTGACCTACCTAGCGGGGCGCTACATCGAGATCCCGATGCTGCCTCTTTCCCTGGCGGAGTTCATAGAGTTCCGCTACCCGGCGGATGCGCGCCCTGGTCTTGACAGTGCGTTTCAGGAGTGGGTCACCATTGGCGGCTTCCCCGCCACGGTACAGCTCGCGGACCCGGTGGTGATTCGTCAGGCGAACTCCTCACTCTTCGATTCCATCTTCACTCGCGACATTTCCCTGCGTGGCCAGATCCGCGACACCGACGCTTTCCTGCGCGTGGCCCGCTTCCTCTTCGACAACGCCGGAAACCCGGTGTCCACGCACCGCATCGTGGGCCATCTCAAGCACGAGGGCCTCAAGGCGTCGAGTGAAACCGTGGACCGCTACCTCGGCCTCATGTCGGACGCGCACCTTATTTATCAGTGCAGGGATTACGACACGAAGGGCAAACGGTGGCTGAGCACGAACGGCAAGTTCTACTTCGTCGACCCGGGCCTGCGCACCGCGCTGCTGGGATCCCGTGCGTTCAACTTCGGCCACGACTTGGAAAACATGGTCTACCTGGAGCTTCGTCGCCGTGGGTACCAGGTTGCCACCGGTAAGGTTCCCGGTGGGGAGATTGATTTCATCGCCAACGACGGCCAGCGCACACTCTACATCCAGGTGGCGCTCACGGTTACCGAGCCTGCAACGCTCGCGCGCGAGCTCGCGCCGTTCGACGCCCTGCCCGCCGGGTCCCGCTGCATCCTCTTGACGACGGACCGCTTCGCCCCCGACACCGGCAACGTCGCGTGGCGCGACGCCATCGAGGTCCTCGCGGGCGGGGCGCTAGACTAACGCTTCGTGACGAAGCTCCTGGAACTCCTCCCCGTTGACCCCGCCAAGCCGCTCGCGATCCTGCCCGCCATCGAGGAGGCGCTGACCGGCCAGCGTGCACTACTTCCCGTGCCGACGAACGACCCGGCGCGCGCCAACCTCCTGCGCAACACGCAGGGCGTGGGCGAGCCGATCGCCGACGACGTCGCCCTCGTGGTGGCGACATCCGGATCCACGGGCACCCCGAAGGGAGCGCTGCTGACCCCGACGAACCTGATTGCCAGCGCGGACGCAACCCACCAGGCGCTCGGCGGGCCGGGCCAGTGGCTGTTGGCGATGCCCGCCGCGTTCATCGCGGGCATCCAGGTGTTGGTGCGCAGCATGGTCGCGGGCGTGGAGCCCGCCTTTGTGGACCTGACCCACGGGTTCCACGTGGACGAGTTCGCGGCGCGTACCGCGGAGATCGCCGCGACCGGGGACCGCTGCTACACGGCGCTGACCCCGCTGCAGCTGGACAAGGCGATGTCCACGCTCACCGGCATCGACGCGCTGCGCAGCTTCGACGCGGTGCTCGTCGGCGGGGCAGCGACCAACCCAGCGCTGCTGGACTCGGCGACCAAGCTGCGCATCAACGTGGTCACCACCTACGGTTCCTCGGAAACCTCCGGCGGCTGCGTCTACGACGGGGTGCCCATCGCCGGTGCCAACGTGCGCATCCGCGACGGCCGCATCTGGCTCGGCGGACCCATGGTCGCGCAGGGCTACCGCAACCAGCCTTCCCACCCCGACTTCGCCGAGCCAGGGTGGTTCCGCACCTCAGACGCAGGCCAGCTTGTCGACGGCCACCTCACGGTCGAAGGGCGCGTCGATAATGTGATTGACTCCGGTGGCCTGAAGCTGCAGCCGGAGGTGCTCGAGCGCTTCCTGCTCGGCGTGCCCGGCGTGGCGGACGCGTGCGTGGTCGGCGTGCCGGACGAGCGCTTCGGGCAGCGGATCTGCGCCGCCTTCGCGGGTGAGGCGCAGGTGCCGGACGTGATGGACGCCCTGCAGGACCTGCCGCGGTGGCAGGTGCCGAAGGAGCTCAAGCGCGTCGCGGCGCTGCCGTTGCTGGGGCCGGGCAAGGTGGACCGGGCCGCGGTGCGCGAGCTGTTCTAGCGCGCCCCGACCACGGCGCGGATGTCCTCTGCGCTGTAGCTTGCGGCGAGCTGGGCGTCGTTGCCACCGCGCAGGTTCTTCCGCACCAGCGCCACCGACTGCGAGCCCGGCACCAGCGGAAACTCCTTCGGCTTGTCGAAGACCTGTCGCACAAAGTGCCCGGAGCGCACCGCGCACATGTTGAGCCAGACGTCGTCGGCGCTGGGTGCGGCGCGCAGGAAAGCGTCGCCCTGGGCGGCGACGAAGTCCACCATCGCGGGTGGGTACGCCACCCCGGATACGCCGGTGGCGAAGTGTCGCGGGCTCGGCGCGGTGGTGCGCACGCTGCGCCACTGCGTATACGGCGCGAACCCCTCACCCACCAGCGCGATCTCGTGGGCACGATACGCCGTCACTGCCAGCGGATCCACCACCAGCTTCTCGACGAACCACCTCGGGTACAACACATCATCATCCACCGTAATCACGCTCGTCCCCGTGCCCGCCAGCTGACGGAACGTACCGTAGTACTTGGTGTGCGGGCCGTAGTGGCCGTCGGAACGCCGCACCTGCAGGCCACACTGCACCAGCTCCTGCAGCGGCTCGGGCCAGGGTGCATCGAAGTCTTCCGCGTCCAGCCACAGGATGGTGGGCACGCGGCGAGTCCCCACCAGCAGCGATGCGAGGGTGTGGTGGACTGTGCGCAGCCGCGCGCCATGGGAGGTCAGGCTGATGACGGTGTGGCCCACGGCCGGGAACTCCAGGCGCCCGGAGCGCACCGCCAACCGCAACGAGGGCAAACGCGCCACCGCGTCTATCGACGCCACCGCCTGCCGCGCCGCGTAATCAACCCACATGGCGCACCACTTTAGCCGACAGGCCCGACACGGGGCATGATGGAAACCATGACTGCACAACCCAACCTGCACGCGTGGTGGGAAGCCTCCCGCCCGCATACCTGGCCGAACGCATTCGCCCCCGTCATCGCCGGCACCGGCGTCGCCGCCTTTACCGCGCAGGCCCACCTGGGCCGCGCGCTGCTTGCGCTGCTCGTGGCGTGGGCGCTGATCATCGGCGTCAACTTTGCCAACGACTACTCCGACGGCATCCGCGGCACCGACGACGACCGCTCCGGCCCCACACGCATCACCGCCAGCGGACTTGCCGAGCCGAAAGATGTGAAGCTGGCCGCCTTCGTCGCGTTCGGAGTCGCCGGGCTGCTCGGCATCATCCTGTCCGTGCTGGCCGGGGCGTGGTGGCTGATCCTGGTCGGCGCGGCCTGCATCGCGGCCGCCTGGTTCTACACCGGCGGCAAAAACCCCTACGGCTACATCGGACTTGGCGAGGTCAGCGTCTTCATCTTCTTCGGCCTCGTCGCCGTGATGGGCACCGAGTTCGTCCAGACCGGGTTCCTGTCCTGGGAGGGCCTGCTGGTCGCGGTGGCGGTGGGCGCGATCTCCGCATCCGTGAACCTAGTCAACAACATCCGTGACATCCCCACCGACGCCGCCTCCGGCAAGCAGACGATCGCGGTCCGCCTCGGCGACAGCCGCGCCCGCGCCCTGTTCACGGTCCTGACCTGCGTCCCGTTCGCAGTCAGCGTGCTGTTGGCCCTGGTGTACGCGCCCGCCCTGGTCGGACTGGTGGCGCTCCCCCTGGCGATCGCCGCCGTCATGAAGGTTCGCAGCGGCGCGACCGGAAAGGCCCTCATCCCGGTGCTCGGGCTCAACGGCAAGGCCATGCTGGCCTGGGCCGTGCTCACAGCTGTTGCGCTGGCGTTCGGCGGGATGGTCGTGCCGTACGCGTAGGGCTGGTTGTATTGGATTTCCGCACCAAATTCCCTCACGCAGTTTGCGTGACCTGGGCTTTTCCAAACCGCCGCGCGAGAATCCTGGAATTTGGTGCTCTCTCCACAGAGTGAGTGCCAAAGGACGCAACCCCTTTTCACGACCTGGTCTTTTGCCCCCTTCCCCGCCAAAAATTGCGCCCTTTGGCACTCCCCATTCACGCAAGACACCAGATTCGCCCGCCCGGTTTACGCGACCTGGGGAAACGCTCCGACACCGCTCCGAAAAACAGGAATGTGGTGCACGTGCTACGCTCGGAACTCATAATTGTATACGGAATCTCATACATTTTGTTTATACGTTTGAAGGCGTCCCCATGAAGCGTCGCATCACAGCTGCAGCTCTGGCTGGCGACACCACACTTTCCCTCGCCGTCGTCCCCGCTGCCGAGGCAGCAGAAAACCAAGACATCCTCGACACGCTGGATAAGTTTGATGGCAAGGTGCAGGAGGCCAAAAAGAAGGTCCGAACGGAAGTCGAGCGCGCCAAGCTCCAGAAGATCCTGCGAGAAAAGGGTACCGGCGCCGCACCAGACACCCAGACCACCAGGGATTGGGTGGACGGTTCCGTGGAGAACGGTTCCTCCGCCGAGGAGGCCTACCGGGCAACGCAGGCCGGCTGGATCCTGACCTGGATCGCCGTTGCCGCAGCGGGCCTGGGCGCCATCGGCTACGGCGCGAAGGTCGCCGGTGTGCTGCCTCCACAGGTTGCGCAGGCGCTGCCGTTCTAGGCAACCAATACTCTCCCCACGGGGTGTCGCTGGGGCATAATATTGCCCATGTCGACATTCACTGATGCCATCGAAGAACTCCGCAAGCTGCCGTCGAAGTCAGAGCAGGGTCTGGCGTTTGAAAAGTTGATGGTCAACTATTTCAAGACAGACCCGACGCTGTCCAGTGAATACTCTGAGGTGTACCGCTGGGTGGACTGGCCGTTCAACGGCGGCAAAGCGGACGTGGGGATTGACCTCGTCGCGAAGCGGGTGGATGACGGCGAGTGGACGGCAATTCAGTGCAAGTTTTACCTGCCCACGACGCATATCCAGAAGGGGCAGCTGGATTCGTTTTTTGAGGCATCGGGGCGCTCGTTCCACACTGACCGCGGGGTGGAGCAGTTTGCGAACCGCCTGATCATTTCGACGACGGACCGCTGGTCGTCGAATGCTGAGGCGATGCTGGAGAACCAGTTGATCGCCACGAATCGGATCGGTACGTCGGCGATTGCGGAGTCCCCGATTAACTGGGATATCGCCTACCCAGGCAGTGAGATGTCGGTGAACCTCACCTTGCGGGAGACGTTTGAGCCGCGGCCGCATCAGGCAACGGCGATTGAAAAGTCGCTGGAGGGGTTCAAGGCGCACGATCGCGGCAAGCTGATTATGGCCTGCGGTACGGGGAAGACGTTTACGGCGCTGCGCTTGGCTGAGCGTTTTGCGGAGGAGCACTATGGCAAGGCGCGAGTGCTGTTTTTGGTGCCGTCGATTAGTTTGCTGTCGCAGTCGTTGAAGGAGTGGACTGCGCAGGCACGGATGGATCTTCGCAGCTACGCGGTGTGTTCCGACAGCAAGGTGGGGAAGAAAGCGGAGGATATCGCCTCGTACGACCTTGAGGTGCCCGTGTCGACGAATGGCGAGGATATTGCAGAGCGGTTGTCGAAGCGCAAGCGCGCGGCTGGGTTGAGCGTCGTGTTTTCGACGTACCAGTCGCTGCCCGCGATCCACGACGCGCAAGAAGCTGGCCTCGAGGAGTTCGATCTTGTCATTTGCGACGAGGCCCACCGCACCACTGGCGCAACGTTGGCTGGGGAGGACCCGTCGAACTTCTCCCGCATCCATGACAATGACTACATCAAGGCGAACAAGCGCCTGTATATGACCGCCACCCCACGCCTTTTCGACGAAACCGTGAAAGGCAAAGCCATCGAGCATTCGGCGGAGCTCTACTCCATGGATGACGAGGCCGTGTACGGTCCTGAGTTTCACCGGTTGGGGTTCGGAGAGGCCGTCGATAAGGGGTTGTTGACGGACTACAAGGTGCTCATCATGACTGTCGACGAGTCGCTGGGTGCTGATGCGATGGGCAAGTTCAATGCTGCTGGTGGCAAGGATATTAACTTAACGACGGGCTCCGCGATGATCGGCGTCTGGAATGCGTTGGCGAAGCGTTCGGGCAGCTTGCAAGGCGAAAAGGGCGGCTTTGATGAGGGCGCGGAGCCGATGCACCGCACGGTGGCGTTCGCGAAGGATATTAAAACGTCGAAGGCGATTACGGAGGCGTTCCCACTAATGGTGAAGTCGCACCGCGAGTTGTTGCAGGAAAAGGCGGTGATGAACGACATCCAGACGCTGAATATTGATCTTGATGTGCAGGCGCAGCACGTCGACGGCGCGATGAATGCCTTGGAGCGCAACACGAAGCTAACGTGGCTTGAGTCGGATATGCCGACGAATGAATGTCGCGTGCTCACGAACGCTCGGTGCTTGTCCGAGGGTGTCGACGTCCCCGCCCTCGACTCGGTGGTGTTCTTCAACCCGCGTAATTCGATGGTGGACGTGGTGCAATCCGTGGGCCGCGTGATGCGGAAGTCCGAGGGGAAGGACTATGGGTACATCATCTTGCCGGTGGCGGTGGCGCCGGACGCGTCGCCGTCAGAGGCACTGAACGACAACCAGCGGTTCAAGGTCGTATGGCAGATCCTCAACGCGCTGCGCGCGCACGACGACCGCTTCAACGCGAAGGTGAACTCAATTGCGCTCAACGAGAACCTGCAGGATGATTTGCCGATTTCCGTCCAGCCAGTCGTTGATCCTGCGCAGGAGGCGAAGAAGAAACTTGCGGAGACCGAGCGGACCGAGGCCCACGAATCCGACCAGGTCACAGCCCAGCAGATCGCGCTGTTCTCGCTTGAGCAGTGGCAGGAAGCTATCTACACCAAGCTGGTGGATAAGGTGGGCACCCGCACCTACTGGGAGGATTGGGCCGACGACGTCGCGGACATCTCCAAGGCACAGGTGACCCGTATCCGGGCGCTACTTGACCAGGCGGATGCGAAACTACGCGGTGAGTTCGACACGTTCGTGGAGGGCCTGCGCGGCAACCTCAACGACTCGATTTCTGAGGACGAAGCGATCAGCATGCTTTCGCAGCACCTGATTACCGCCCCAGTATTTGACGCCCTGTTTAGCGAGCACGACTTCGCCGCCCACAACCCGGTCTCCCAGGTCATGCAGCGCATGGTCGACGCCCTCGACGACAGTGACCTGGATGCTGAGACTGATTCGCTGGAGAAGTTCTACGCCTCGGTGCGTGTGCGTGCTTCTGAGGTCACGAGCGCTTCTGGTAAGCAGCAGGTGATTAAGGAGCTTTACGAGCGTTTCTTCCAGAAGGCGTTCAAGCGTGACGCCGACAAGCTGGGCATTGTGTATACCCCGGTGGAGATCGTGGACTTTATCCTGCGTGCCGCCGACGATGTGTCGAAGCAGCATTTCGGCCGGGGCTTGACGGACGAGAGCGTGCATATCCTGGATCCGTTTACGGGCACGGGCACGTTTATGGTTCGACTGTTGCAGTCCGGGTTGATCGACCCGAAGGACCTGGCGCGTAAGTACGCCAACGAGTTGCACGCGACCGAGATCATGTTGCTGGCATATTATGTGGCGTCCGCGAACATCGAAATGACGTTTAATGCGTTGCAGGCCGAGGCCGCCAAACGCTGCGAAAGCGCACCCCCCCCCCGTTATGTTTCCTTCGAAAGCATCGCGCTTGCAGATACGTTCCAGATCCACGAGGATGGCGACATCCTCGACCTCACGGTATTCAGGAACAACAACGAACGCATTGTTCGCCAGAAGGAAGCCCCGATCAATGTCATCGTGGGCAACCCGCCGTACTCGGTCGGGCAGACGAGCGCGAACGATAACAACGCGAATCTGAAGTACCCGACACTAGACGCGCGTATTGCAGAAACGTACGCGGCGAAGTCAACGGCGACGAATAAGAACTCGCTATACGACTCATACCTGCGCGCATTTCGATGGGCCACCGACCGGATCGGGGATCAGGGTGTTGTGGCGTTTATCGCAAATGGCGGCTGGATAGATGGCAACACCAGCGACGGTGTCCGCCTGTCGATGGCTGAGGATTTTACGGACCTCTATGTTTTCAACCTGCGTGGCAACTCCCGCATGGCTGGTGAACAAGCCAAACGCGAGGGTGGCAATGTTTTTGATATTCGGGTTGGCGTTGCGGTGCTCATCGGTGTGAAGGATCCCTCCAAGACCGGCTTCCACTTGCACTATGCACAAACGGCTGATTATCAAAACCGCGATGAGAAACTGGCGTTTGCTGAAAACGCGACGGTGGGTCAGATTCAGTGGCGTTCAATTACCCCGAATCAGCACGGTGATTGGTTGAACCAGCGCAACGACGAGTTCGCGACCTGGCCGGTCATCGGCGAGAAGAAGAGCGACGAAACAACATTCTTCACAACGTATTCCTCAGGGCTAAAGACAGGTCGCGACTCGTGGGCTTATTCGTCTTCTACCCCACAACTCGTAGAGAACATCGGCACGCATGTTGCGAACTACGACCAGGCGCAAGTTGTGTTGCGAAGCGAGGGGTTCGAGGAAAACAAGCGGGGCGTTGATGCGTTGTTTGCACAGCACCCGGAGCTCATCGACAGTACGCAAGGATCATGGAACCGTAGTCTGAAACAGGAGCTCGCCCGCGGAACCCAAATCGCGGTTGATACTGACCGTGTGTACACCTCGTTGTACCGCCCGTTTTTCAAACAGCGTAATTACTTTGCGAAAGAGCTTAACGACATGGTGTACCAGTTGCCGTCGATGTTCCCGACGCAGCACCACCACAACATTGGGTTCATGCTTACGAGCCCAGCCTCCCATTATCCTTTTGCTTTGATCGCTACTGAATTTGTTCCGAATCTGCATGCCTTGGATACTGGCCAGTTCTTCTCCCGCTTCACCTGGGAGCCCGTGGACGCTGAGGATGGTGGGTTGTTTGGCGAGGGGGCGTCGATAAGTGAGGGTGAGTCCTCGATGTATGGGCAGGTCGGTGAGGTTGTTGCGGGGTATGTGCGCAAGGACAACATCACTGATGAGATCAAGGCGCTCTACCGCGACGCGCTGGGCGCGGATGTCACTGGTGACGACATCTTCCACTTCGTCTACGGCAAGCTGCACGACCCGAACTATCGGGATGCGTACGCGGCGGATCTGAAGAAGATGCTGCCGCACATAGAGACGCCGGGAACGCGCGAGGAGTTCGACAAGTTCGCGCGCGCCGGCAAGGAACTGATGGACCTGCACGTCGGCTACGAGGATGTGGAGCCGTACCCGCTGGATATCGCGGTGAAGGGCGATGAGTCCGATCCGGAGACCTGGCGTGTGCTGAAGATGAAGTGGGCGCGCAAGAAGGACCCGGAGACGGGCAAGAACGTCAACGACGTGACCAAGTTGATCTACAACAAGCGCGTCACCATTACGGGTATTCCTGCTGAGGCTGACGAGTACGTGCTGGGGTCGCGTTCTGCGTTGGCGTGGTTGATTGATCGCTACCAGGTGAAGAAGGACAAGGCGTCTGGGATCGTGAACGACCCGAATGATTGGTCCGATGAGGTGGGTAACCCGCGCTACATCGTGGATCTGATCGGTAAGGTCACGCGGGTTGCGGTGGAAACTGTGCGGATCGTGGAGGGGCTGCGAGAATAACGCCGTTTGCTTCATCGACAGTTGAGGCTCGAGAGCGTGGCTTCATCACGGATGATCGAAAAGCGGTGCGGTGGCCCCTCAGTCGTCAGGTTGACCTTGAACACCTCACCGAAGATCCGGGCCGTAGCGGACGTGTCATCCACCTCGACCTCAACTCATCAACCGCACCCTCAAGTCTGCATGCGTCTTTAGCGTCTTTAGACGCTTTCCTGGCGTCATCACCAAAGACAAACATGCTCAGCGACGCATTTTGTATGCAATAGCCCGATGCGAAACACACGGAAGAATGATTGGAGACATCAAACCCGTTGGCGAGAAGGTTAGCGAGATGAGATTTCATTTCGGGCCCGGCTATCGGGTGTACTACACCCGACTAGGCGCAATAACGGTTTTCCTGCTGGCCGGAGGAGATAAATCCAGCCAGGATAAAGATATTCGAACCGCTCAAAAGCTCGCACAACAGGTAAGGGAGGAACAGTCGTGAAGGAAGTAACATTTTCAGCGTTCGATGCAAGCAAATATCTCGATAGCCAAGAAGCAGTGAACGATTACCTGGCTATCGCACTCGAAGACGGCGATACGAAAACCGTTCAGGTGGTTTTGCGTGACATTGCAAGGGCACACGGCATGAGCCAGCTCGCTAAAGAGACTCAACTCAACCGTGAATCCCTCTACAAGTCACTATCAAAAGACGGTAACCCGTCCTTTGCGGCTATCACGAAAATCATGAAAGCCCTGGGACTCAAAATAACTCTCGCTACACAAAATGCCTAGATACCTACTGGAATCACATCACCAATAAACCAAACGTGCCTCTGCTCAGCCCGTCCGGCCTCTATCCGCCGATCAGTGGTGGATCGCGGA
>QWCJ01000212.1_pt1 | contig 23792 bp, 23 predicted proteins | sample 1972501 | NCBI WGS metagenome assembly QWCJ01 (sample SAMN09866711, study PRJNA288562) | Human vaginal metagenome isolate term2_vaginal, whole genome shotgun... | isolation source: vagina | host: Homo sapiens | place: USA: California
GGCGACGCCTTCACGGGTGAGGGCGTCGTTAAGCAGCTGCGCGAGCGTATCGGCGTTGCGGTTCAGCGTCGGGTAAATATCCTCGCTCGCCAGACGCAGCGATGCCAGGCCGGACGCCATGGCCACCGGGTTACCGGACAGGGTGCCTGCCTGGTAGACAGGGCCGTTCGGCGCGAGCTTCTCCATGATGTCGCGGCGGCCACCAAACGCAGCTGCCGGCAGGCCACCGGAGATGACCTTGCCAAAGGTGGTCAGGTCGCCCGCGACGTTGTCCACGCCGTACCAACCGGAGTAGGACGTGCGGAACCCGGTCATCACTTCGTCGAGAATGAGCAGCGCGCCGTTAAGGTGTGCGACCTCCTTGAGCTTCGCGTTGAAGTCGTTCTGTGGCGCGACGGTGCCCATGTTGCCGGCGGCGGCCTCGGTGATGATCGCCGCGATCTGACCCTCGTTCTCACGGAAGGCGCGCTCGACGGCCTCGATGTCGTTGTACGGCACGACGATGGTGTCCGCCGCCTGCGCACCGGTTACACCCGGCGAATCCGGCAGGGAGAACGTTGCAATGCCGGAGCCCGCAGACGCCAACAGCGCGTCGACGTGACCGTGGTGGCAGCCCTCAAACTTCAGAATCTTCGGACGGCCGGTGAAGCCGCGGGCGAGGCGCACAGCAGACATGGTGGCCTCGGTGCCGGAGTTGACCATGCGCACCTCATCCACGCAGGCCGTTAACCAGGGCCTTCTCTACCGCCTCGATGATCTCCGGGTGGGCGTTGCCGTGCACCATCGGGCCCCAGGAACAGACGAGGTCGACGTACTTGTTGCCGTCGACGTCGATAAGTTGCGAGCCGTGCGCACTCTGGATGAAGCGGGTCTGGCCGCCAACCGAGCCAAACCCGCGCACAGGCGAGTTCACCCCGCCCGGTGTGAAACGTTGCGCGCGCTCGAACAATTCTGCCGAACGCTGCGTATTGCCTGAAGTCGGGTTCTGGGAAGTCATGGTTGTCTATCGTAGGCCATATGAATATTGCGTTTTTAGGCCTTGGCCGTATGGGAACTGAGCTCGCGCTCAAACTTGTCGACGACCACTCGCTGACCGTGTGGAACCGCACCGCCGAAAAGACCACTCCCCTGGTCGAACGTGGCGCGCGTGCCGCCGAGACGCCGGAGGAGGCCGTCAAGGGCGCGGACCTTGTCATTACGTCGTTGTTCGGCCCGGACACCGTCCGTGAGGTTGTCATCGAACCGTCCCTCATCCCCGAGGGCGTGACCTGGGCCGACTCCACCACGATCTCCCCGGAGGACGCCGCCGAGTTCGCCGCTGCCGTCCCCGGCTACGTCCACACCCCGGTGGTCGGCTCGCTGCCGCCCGCCCGCGCAGGCAAGTTGGGCGTCTACGTCGGCGGAGCCGATGCTTCTCGACGATCCACCGTCGCCGACGTCGTCGCCCCCTGGGCCGCCGCCAACCCGGAACGTCTGAAGGTCGTCGACACCGCCGCAGCTGCCGCCACCGGAAAACTGCTCGCCAACCTGGCGTTGGCCGTGACCATCCAGGGCTTCAAGGAAGCTTTGGTTTTGGGCGAGTCGCAGGGCCTGGCGCCGGAGCAGGTTGTGGACATGCTCGGCTCGACCGGCCTGGAGTTCATCGTGAACATGAAGAGCCCATTCCTGTTGGGCGAGCGCTCCACCTCGCCTGGCGACTTCACCGCCGACGCCATCGCCAAGGACGCCCGCCTCATGCTGGCCACCGCCGACAAGGACCTGCCGGCCGTCGCCGCCGCGCTCGCGTCCCTGGAGGAGCAGCAGGAGGCCGGCCGCGGCGACGAGGACTTCTCCACCGTCGTGGTCAACCGGTAGGGGGTTGGCCCTGCCTCTCCCTCAGCCCCTCTTCTAAGAAAGTTCCCGGGCAGGGAACTTTCTTCACCCCGACAGGCAAGAAGATTCACTCTCCCCAGGGAAGACGGCAACCAGAACGAAAATAGTTCCACGCCCCAACCAGGAGCGTGGAACTATTTTGCGTTGGCGACCATTTTCGCTACTTGCCTGCCTCGAGCTCGTTGCCCACGGCCTCGACGGCAGGCCCTTTCTTCTTCGACTGGTTGCGGAAGATACCGATAAACACCACGACCAACAGTGCAATCGCGACCCAGTTGGCCACCTTGGCGTACTGGTCCAGCACGTCGACGACCGGCTCGCCAATCCACCAGCCCAACCCCAGGTAGAGAAACGACCACAAGGTCTTGGAGATGAAGTTCAGCACCATGAACTTCCACAACGGCATACCCGAGATGCCCATGAACACGAACACCACAAATGCGATCGGCAACGGAATGGGCACGTACGCCAGGAAGATACCGATCCAGCCGAGCTTGATCGCCCACCCTTCCACGCGCGCGATGTTCTTCGCCGCGCGTTTCGAGTTCGCCGCCTGCACGTCCAGGATGCCGCGACCCCAGAGTTTGCCGGCCCACCAGTAGATCCAGTCGAACTTGATGTTCACCAGCGAGCCGATGAGCAGGTAGATCAGCCAGTGGGGCGCCTCCCCCACCGCGGCGAGCGCACCGGTGGAGGCTGCGCCGACGCGTGAGCCGGTCAGTGCCAGCAGGACCGGTGGGTGCAGCCCGAGCAGCCATGCACGCAGCGGGATCATCGCCAGGCCGAAGATACCGACGAAGCCAAACCAGGCAAGGCACCAGTAGTCGGCTTTGGTGGGTTTGCCGTTCCAGGGCAGGCCTTCTTCTTCCCACCATTCCTTCTCGGCGGGTTCGGTGGGTGCCGCGGCATCAGCAGCGCCGGCAGCTTCGGCGGCTTCGGCAAATTCGGCGGTGTCGCGCTCGTTGGCGTGTTGTTCCATAGGTGATCAACCTAGCGGAGAACCCGCATTTGACCCTAGCCACACATCGCCCAGTGATGCTAGCATTTTGACAGCACAATTTGGATCGTAAGGAGGCAGCATGGGCGCTATCCAAAAAAGCAAAGCGACGCGCATCACGCGTCGGGCTGAGACCATAGTCGCTGAAAAGCCAGAGAAGACCGTAACGTTGACTATCCGTGGCGTCGACGAGAGAGTGCGCCACAAGATCAAACTTCAGGCCAGTATGAATGGACGGTCTATGGAGGCAGAGGTACGTCATATTCTGGAAGAAGCAGTCCGACCTGTAAAGGCTGGCTTGGAGCTTTTCGAGCTCTCCCAAGAGGTGGGAGGTATGGATGACCTCGCCGGTGTTATGGATGAAATGGTCACCGCCCGTCGCGGCGGTCAATCATGATCATCCTTGATACGAACGTTGTTTCAGAGCTTTGCCGGAAGGCTCCGCACGAAAACGTCAAACGATGGGCAGCCACCACGGACCCGAAGCAGTGCATTACTTCCATTACAGTCGGCGAGATTGTCCGAGGTGTACGGAGTTTGCCGTCGGGTGCCCGACGGAACGAAATTCAGCACGTTGTCTTCTGGCAATTGTCTAATTTCGAGCAGCGCAACGGTGTCCTCGCTTTTGATACAGACGCTGCCTGGGCGTTCGGCGAAATCGTCGTGGAGCGAAAAAGGATGGGACGTCCGATCCATGACGCCGATGCGATGATCGCCGCGATTTGTCGCGTCCACGATGCCCCGCTTGCCACCCGTAACCTCAAGGACTTTGAGGGCACGGATGTTACGGTCGTCGACCCCTGGGAAGGCGCCTAAAGCAGTTGCTTGGCGACGACACGCGCGTCCGCCACAACCGCCGGCACCCCCACGCCGCTCGCCCAGGCGCCGGTGACGGAGATGCCGTCCACCTTGTCGATGATGTTTCGGACGTTGGCCACGGTGGCGAGGTGGTGTTCGTCGAAACGCGGCAAGCCACCGAACCAGCGCTGGACGAAGATTTCTTCCAGGCCGGCCTCGCGGCCGTCGAAGCCGGTGATGGTTTTCAGGTCGTCGAGCGCCCAGTCCACCAGGTCGTCTTCGGTGGCGGTCAGGGCGATGTTGTCGCCGAAGCGGCCGAAGCTTGCGCGCACGATGGCGCCGCCACGTTCGGCGAGGTGCGGCCACTTGCGGGACGAGAAGGTGAACGCTTTCGCCTTCACGTCGTCGGCACCGGTGGCGACGAGGACGCCGGAGTTCTGCGGCAGGCCTTCGTCGGTGGCGAACCGCATGCCGACAACGGCCGAGTTGGCTAACTTCACCGACTGCAGCTCCTGCGCCGCCTCTGGGGCGACTTCCTTGAGCAGCAGCGCCGCGGTTGGTGCGGGTACGGCGAGGATGATGTGGTCGTAGACGGTGTCCTCGCCGCCCTTGAGGCGGAAGCCGTTGCCTTCGCGGTGAATCTCCGAGATGAACGCGTCGATGTAGATGTCCGCCCCAGACTGCTCTGCGAGGCCTTCGTAGAGTTCGTGGTAGCCGTCGCGGAACGTGTTAAAGACCGCGCCCTGGCCGGTTGGCAGCTCCGCGCGGGAGCGCTCCAGGTTGGCCACGGCGGTGGACAGGTGCACCTTGCCGTCGCCGGCTTCAGCGAGGCGGTCGAGCTCTTCTGCCAGTTGCGGGATGGTGGCGCGAACGCCCAGGTCATCGGCGGTACAGGAGTAGACCCCACCAAGCAGAGACGACAGGATGACGTCGACGACTTCGTCGCCGTAGCGCTCGCGCACAAGTTTGCCGACGTTCATGTCGCCGTCGGTGTCCCAGGTGAAACCTTCGCGGTTAGCTTCGTCGTCGATACGCGCTGCGGTTTCGGCGCTGACCAAGTGCGCAACCGTTTCGGAGGTAGACGGGATGCCCATCACGCCGCCGGTAGGCAGACCGCGGGCCTCGCCATTGGACCAGATCAGGGAGCGCAACCCGGACGGCTCGACGAGCGAATCACCAAGACCCAACTCGGTGAAGAACTCGACGGCATCCTTGCGGCGTGCGAGGAATGCCTCGGCGCCCATATCGGTCGGGCCGGCTTCGAACGCGACGGTGTAGAGCTTGCCGCCGATGCGGTCAGTGGCTTCGTAAACGTCGACTTTCGCATCAGCGTTACGAAGCTCGAACGCTGCGGTCAGACCGGCAAGGCCTGCGCCGATAATGGCGATGTTCATTAAATCTCCTCGTGGATGATGCGTACGGCCTCAGTGATGGCGTCCGCATCGGTGGTCGGCAGTACGCCGTGGCCCAGGTTGAAGATGTGTCCGGTGGCGTCGCCAGCTTCGACTGCCCGGGCGGCCTCACCCTTGATGCGGGTAATCTCCTCGAGCACCACGTCGGTGCCGGCGAACAGCAACGCCGGATCCAGGTTGCCCTGCAGCACGCGCGGGGAGGCGAAACGCTTCGCGGCGGTGTCCAGCGGCACGCGCCAGTCCACACCCATCACCTCGCTGCCAGCCTCAGACATGGCGCCGAGCAGCTCGCCGGTGGCCACACCGAAGTGGATGCGCGGGATCTCTCCCGCCACTGAATCCAGGATTTCAACCGAGTACGGCAGGACAAACTCGCGGTAGTCGGCTTCGGTGAGGAAGCCTGCCCAGGAGTCGAAGAGTTGCATCGCGTCGATGCCGGCCTCGACCTGCGTGCGGAGGAACTCGGTGATCGTTGGCACGAGGCGGCGCATGAGCGCGTGCCAGGTTTCCGGATCGCCGTGCATCATCGCCTTGGTCTTCTCGTGGTTCTTGCTCGGCCCGCCTTCGATGAGGTAGCTGGCCAGAGTGAACGGCGCGCCTACGAAGCCGATGAGTGCCTGGGTGTCGGTCAGTTCGTCGAGAATATTGCGGATGCCCTCGGCGACTTCCTCGACGGTGTGGTCCAGGATCGGCAGGTTGTCTACGTCCGCACGGGAGCGAATCGGAGCGTCCAGCACCGGGCCCGTACCCGGCACGATCTCCACCCCAACACCCGCTGCCTTCAGCGGCACCACAATGTCAGAGAACAAGATCGCCGCGTCCATGTCGTGGCGGCGCACCGGCTGCAGCGTGATCTCCGCGAGCAGTTCCGGCATGAAGCACGAATCCAGCATTGCAATGCCTTCTCGCACCTTGCGGTACTCCGGCAAGGAACGGCCGGCTTGGCGCATGAACCACACCGGGGTGCGGGACGGAGTGCGGCCGTAGGCGGCCTCAAGGAACGGAGCGTTAACAAGGTCGCGTCTAGTCATAGTGCCTTAGCCTACCTGCGAAAAGCCTAGATCTTGAACCGGCGTGCCCGGCGCGACTTCGCCTCGATGAACAGGGAGCTGCCCAGCATGAGCAGTGTCGCACCGACGGGCGGTAGGGCTCCGGCGGCGGCGAGGACGACTGCGGTGGCGTTGTACGCAACGGCGAAGGCGAGGTTGCTGTTGGCGATGCGTTTAACGCGTTGGGCGTGCTCGATGAGTTGGGGCACGGACATGACGTCTTCGCGGATGAGGACGACTTCGGCGTCGTCGCTCCAGCGTGGCTCTTTGGTGCCGGCGAGGTCGTCTTCGGCGAACAGGATGCCGGAGTCGGCCACACGCAGCGTGGGCAGGACGGAGGCGTCGCCAACCATGGCAACGTTGGAACCTTGTGTGTGCAGTGCACGCACAGCATGGGGTTTGTCCAGCCCGTGAATGCCGGCAAGCACTTGAGAGATGCCGAGGAAGTCAGCGAACCGGCGCGCCACCGGGTAGGTGTCGCGGGTGAGCATGACGGTTTCCACACCCATGGATTCCAGGCGGTCGATGGCCTGGATGGCGTCGTCTTTAGCGGGGTCGTACAGCGTGATCACGCCGCGGTCACGTCCACCCCACCGCACGACGACGGGTGTGCCGCCAGTCGTGGCGGCGACGGAGAGTTTGCCGTGGAGTTGCGACAGGTTCGTCGGGCGCCACAGCGATGCCGCAAACGTTTCGGAGCGTGCGTTTTCACCAGTGCCCCACGTTGCGGTAATTGGTCCACCGAACTCGCCGTCGGGTGAGAAGGTGTCACCGTTGGCTTCGATCCAGTCTGGGATGCGTGGGTCGCCGGAGCGGGCGTCGCGTGCTCCTCGTGCTGCTTTCACGATTGCTTTGGAGGCCGGGTGGTCCGAGTCGGCAGACAGGACGCCGGCGATGCGCAGCACCAGTTCAGTGCTTTCGCCACGTACTGCGGTGACGGTTTCCACATGCATTTCCGGTTTGACCAGGGTGCCCACACGGTTGAAGACGACCATGTCGGTGTCGGCCAGGGTGCGAAGCGCGTTGCCGTCGCGCACAAGCATGCCGTGGCGCACGGCGGAGTCGAGGCCTTGGCGCATGGCGAGTGCAGGTGAGATGGCCAAACTCACGGGTGCGACGACGACCAGGATGGCCAGCGACGTCGCAGCGGCCGTGTTGATGTTGCCGTTAAACAGCAGCCAGAGTCCGAAGTTGAGCACCGCGATGACATAGGCGGTTGGGATCAGCAGGCCCGCGGAGCGAGTCGAGACCATGGTGGCTGCGTTTTGGTGACGTGAGGCGTCGTCAAGCCAGCGCTGCACCGCCGCAAGCAGTGTGGTGTGGCCGACGCGCGCGGCGCGGACTTTGATCTCGCCCGAGGCGAGCACCGAGCCGGCGGTGACGATCGAGCCGACTTTGAGGATTTGGTCGCGGTGCGTATCGACGAGCTCCCCACCAATCCGGCCGGAACCACCAACCACTTCCCCATCGACTGGGATGATGTGGCCTGCGGTGAGCGTGACGTCGTCGCCACGCCTGATCTCTGTTGCAGGCAACTCTTCGGGGCTGGGTGTGCCGCGTTTGTCGCGGTGATCCACGTTGTAGACGTCCTCAGCGCCGGGCCTGCGGGATTCGAGTTCCTCGCGCAGATCGGTGCGCACCTGCATGGAGAAGTACCTGCCGAATAGCAGCAGCGTGGTAACAGTGCAGGACACTTCGAAGTACAGCTCTGGGCTGTCTGACATGCGCAGTGGCATCCAGCTGCCTGTGGTGGTGTAGCCGATGCGGCCTACCTCGGTGAACAGCAGCATGGCGAACGACCACACGTAGGACGCCAAAATGGCAATCGAACTCGCGCCGTCTAGCGCCGAAATACCGCGGCGCACACCACCTGCCATGGCGCGGTGGAACGGGGATGCGCACCACAGGGCCACCGGAGTTGCTAGCGCGAAGCACACCCACTGCCAGCCCGGAAAGTCCAGGGACGGGATGTAGGTCAGAAGCAGCACGGGGATGGTCAGCAGCACTGCCACCACGAGGCGTGTCGGGGTGACCAGGTCGCGTGCGGTAAACAGCACGTCGCCTTCACGCCGGGAGCGCCGCGACACCGGACGCACAAACCCTTGCGCACGGGCGATCAGGTTCGCCTCTTCGTTACGACGATGCTTCGCCCGGCGCGGCATCGGGTGTTCCTGCCAGTAGCGGCCGTGTGCGCGACGCTGCAGGGTCGAGTCGGTCACGGTTGCGGTGACGCCGAAGCTTTCGATGGTGTCGGTGAGCTCCACAAGCGGCGTACTTGCCGGTGCGGTGACCCACGCCATCTTCGTCGGGTACACCAAGCGCGCCGACACACCTGGCAGCGCCTCAAGTGCTTCGGCGATGTCGGTCAGTTGGGGCCCGTCCTCAATACCCTCCAGCTCGAAGGCGTAGGAGGCGTTGGGGCGGACAAGTTCCCCGTCCAGGTCCCACGTCGCAGTGCCTGGGTCAATGCCTGCTTGGCGTGCGGCGTGGCGGGCTTCCTCGATGCAATTGTCCAGGTGTTCGTGGTTGCTCACTTACGCAACTCCCCTCCACAGGTCGCCACTTCGCGTATCGACGAACACATTCGCCGCCGGCCGGAACATCCCAAACAGGCCTGCGACAAGCAGGACAACCACCACGATGGAGGCCCAGCCAGCCACGCCGATGAAGAAGCCGGCAACGTTGAGGAACACAGTTGCCCCAATGCCTGCGGCTGCAATCCTTCGCGCAGTCTTCGACCCTTTATGGAAGTAGGCCGCACTCATCGACAGCAGGATGGCCAAGGCGATGTTGCCCCACGCCAAGATGCGCAGATTGAACCGGAAACGTTCGATCAATGCTTCGTCGGCACCTTCGATCATCCAGGTATCCGGCAGCCGGTCAGGCACGCCCTTGGCCAGGGTCATCAGCCCGATGACGATCATCAACACCGCACTGGCAACCACCAGGTAGTAGGCGGTACGTAGCGGTCGGGGCCACTGCTCAGTGGCCTCGCCGCTGTACCTACGGTTCTTGTCATTCGGGTCTGAGACCATCGTGGGGAACATGCCTGCCATTGGGGACCTACTGTTCCTTCTCTGTCTTGGCTGCGTCTTTCTTCGACGCATCCTTCTTGGGCGCTACCCAGTTCACGGCGTTTTTGTCCGTGGAGTAGATGATGCCCAGAATGCCGGCCACACCCAGAATGATTTGGACGACACCGTCGATGCCGTAGAACACCACCGGTATGGCGGTGGAGGCGGGCTGCATCATGAACAGCGTGATCATGCGGAGGGCGAAGAACACACCGAAAATCTGCAGCAGCCGGTACGCGTTACCAGCCTGGGAGCTTTTGTTCCGCACGGCGCGCAGCGCGAACACGAACAACAGCAGCACACCCAACTGGATGAGTGTCATGAGGATCAGGGATCCGTAGACGCCCATGTTGATTAGGCCGTCCGAGATTTCCTCGCCACGCTGCTTAGCTTGTTGCTTGGCGGCGTCCCGCAGCGCGGACGGGTCGACGAACGCGAATACGACGGAGAGAATCTGGTGGATTAACTCGCCTGCGATCATCACTGCCCAGCACCGCAGCATCAACTGCACGGCCTCCGGCGGGCCGCCCGGCGTCTTCTTGTCCACGGCGCTGGCGTCGACGTGGCTGGGACTCTTCGGGTTGAGTGGCGGGAGGCTAACCATTGAGCTGCTTTGCTGCTTCGATGGCGTAGTAGGTCAGAATCTGGTCCGCACCAGCGCGTTTAATGGATACCAGCGACTCCATCATGGTCTCTTCGAAGTCGATCCAACCGTTCACGCCTGCTGCCTTGAGCATCGCGTACTCGCCGGATACCTGGTAGGCCGCCACCGGCACTGGCGACATTTCTGCCACCTTGGCCAGCACGTCCAGGTACGGCAAGGCCGGCTTGACCATGACAATATCTGCGCCTTCGGCGATGTCCAGTTCGGTCTCCAGAAGGGATTCACGCACGTTTGCGGGATCCTGTTGGTAGGTGCGGCGATCGCCCTTCAGCGACGAGCCGACAGCATCGCGGAACGGACCAAAGAACTTGGAGGCATACTTCGCGGAGTACGCCATGATGATGACGTCCTCAAAGCCCTCGCGGTCGAGTGCCTTACGGATCTCGCCGATCTGGCCGTCCATCATGCCGGACGGGCTGACCATGTGTGCGCCAGCGCGCGCCTGGGACAGGGCGAGGTCGCAGTAGATTTCAACCGTCTTGTCGTTGTCCACGATCTCGTTGCCGTGTGCATCGGTACGCAGCACACCACAGTGGCCGTGATCGGTGAACTCATCAAGGCACGTATCGGAAATGATGACCAGGTCGTCGCCGAATTCGTCGCGAAGCGCCTTGATCCCGCGGTTCAAAATGCCATCTTCCGCGACACCGATGGAGCCTGTGGCGTCCTTATCCGCTTCAAGCGGCACACCAAACAGGTCGATCGCCCGCACACCAGCTTCAAGCGCCTCGTGGCAAATTGCCTTCAGGGAATCCTCGGTGTGCTGGTACACCCCCGGCATGGAGGCAATCTCGCGCGGCGCATCAAGGCCGTCTGCGATAAACAGCGGGAGGATGAAGTCGGCCGGGTGCAGCCTCGTCTCCGCCGTCAGGGTGCGCAATGCGGGGTTCTGCCGCAAGCGCCGTGGTCGTCGGGTGAGCTCAAAATCTGCCATGCGCCACATCTTAGAACGTCACCCGACACGACCCCAGCCGTGCTAGTTGCTCGCTGCCGACTTCCGGCGCTTCTTGCGCGGAGGCGGCAACTGCCCAGCCGCACGCAGACCAGCAACGTGCTCTGCCAAGGCGTCAATGAGCGACGGGATATCGGCGACCTCCGGGACGACGTCCACACGCAAGCCCTGCTCACGGGCTTCCGCCTCCGTCACCGGGCCAATGCAGGCGATGATGGTGCGCGCGTGCGGCTTGCCGGCAATACCCACAAGGTTCTTCACCGTCGACGGGGAGGTGAAGCACACGGCATCGAACCCGCCAGTCTTGATCATGTCGCGCGTCTCCGGTGGTGGCGGAGCAGCACGCACGGTGCGGTAGGCGACAACGTCGTCGACCTCCCACCCCTTGGCCTCCAGGCCATCGACCAGGACGTCGGAGCCCAGGTCCGCGCGCGGCAGCAGCACACGGCCAACCGGGTCGATATCCTCGACATACTCCGGGAAGATCTCCGCCAAACCAGCAGCGTTCTGCTTCGTGCGGTGCGGGATCAGCTCCGGGTACATGCCACGGGCACGCAGCGCATCAGCGGTCTTCTGCCCCACCGCACCCAGGTGCACGCCGGCAAACGAGCGGGCGTCCAGGCCAAGCTCCTCGAACTTGTCCCACACCGCATCAACGGCATTAACAGAGGTAAACAGCACCCAGCGGTAGCGTCCCTCCACAATGCCCTTGATCGCGCGGTCCATCTGTGCCGGGTTGCGCGGTGGCTCGAGCGAAATCGTCGGCACCGACTGCGGGATCGCACCGTACTGCGTCAGGCGGGCGTTCATCGGGCCAGCCTGCTCCTTCGCACGCGGCACAAGCACGCGCCAGCCATACAACGGCCGGTTTTCCCACCAGGAGTACTTCGAGCGGTCGTCCGCAACAGTGCCAAGCGTAACGACGAGCGCACCCGACAGATCCGCATCCAACTTGCCCACCGTCTGCAACGTGGCATCAAACGTGCGCTGCAGACGCGTCGTTCCGTTCGTCGTAATCGTCACCGGAGTGGCGCCTTGGAAACCGCGCTCCATAAGCGCTTCTGCCATCTCTGCGAGGTGCTCCTGGGTGGCCTGGAACACCAACGGTTGCGGCGCAGACGCCAACTGATCCCAGTCCACCGGACCGTTGGTCAGGTCAGCCTCGGTGTAGGTCGAACCCAACGCAATGCCAGCGAAGGACGGCACCGTCGACGGCAAGGACATGCCCGGCACCACGTGGAACTCCAGGCCAGCGTCTGCAACGGCGGAGATCTCCTCCATCACAGCATCACGGGTCAGCGGGTTGCCGGCGACCAGACGGATCACGTCACCATCGCCTGCCTCGCCGTCCTCGATGGACTTCGCTGCCGCGTCGAGCGCCTCGCGCAGCTTCGGCACAATGCCCTCACCTGCCAGGTCGCACTCCTGGAGCTCCGCCGCCGTCGGATCTTCCGGCTTCGGCGGCTTACGGCGCGCACCCGCCGCCTTCGCGTCGGCGCACATCTGCTCGTAGACGGCTTTCGCCTCGTCGAGCTTGGCCTGTGGCACTGGCAATGCTGAGCCAACGAAGTTTCTGACCCCCGCCGACACTTCCGGATCGACGAGTGCGATAGCGTTAGCTTCCATCACCTCGCGGGCACGGACCGTGAGCAGTTCAGGGTTGCCCGGTCCGGCACCCACGAAGATCACCTTCCCCGGCTGGGGGGTGTGAGAGGGCAATGTCATAGAGGAATCTCTTCTAGGCACAAATAACATCCCCCACGCAGACGGATCCACTTAAGTGACCCGTTGCGCGGAGGGGTGTGAACGTATGGTATTTACACCATAAAAGGGATATGCCCCAGAACAAAACCACCGCTACTTCATAACGTCGGCGGCACCGCGTTCAAGCAACGCCTCAGCAGCGCGTCGACCGATCTCCTCCGGGTCCGTACCCTGGACATCTTCCACGAGGGAACGGGACCCATCCAGCGCAAACACACCGGCACGCAGCTCGATGCCGTTCTCCGTCGCACGCGCGGTTGCCGCCACCGGCGCGGTGCAGCCGGCCTCGAGTACGGCAAGTACGGTGCGCTCGGCGCGGGCCTCGGCGGTTGCGGTGTCGTCGATAAGTTTCGCGATTGCTTCGCGGCCAGCCGCATCGTCGACACGGCACTCGACCGCAAGCGCACCCTGGGCGGGCGCCGGGATGAACTCGTGCGGGTCGAAGATCTGGGTCGCCCGGTCGCCGTAGCCACCACGCACCAAGCCTGCGTACGCAAGCATGATCGCGTCCAACTCTCCAGATTCGACGTAGCCCATGCGGCGCTCAATGTTGCCACGCAACGGACGAATGTCCAGGTCCGGACGCATCGCGCGCAGCTGGGAAATACGACGAGGTGCCGATGTGCCCACGCGGGCACCTTCCGGCAGCTCCGCCAGCGTCAGCCCATTGCGGGCGATGAGCGCCTCGCGGTTGTCCTCACGCTTGGGCACGATGAGATAGGAACGCGGCTCGTACGCCGTGGGCAAGTCCTTAAACGAGTGGACGGCAACGTCCACCTCGCCATTAAACAGCGCGTCGCGCAGCGCGGAAGTGAACACACCGACGCCAATTCGCTCCACCGGCGCCTGCGACAGGTCGCCCGGGGTGACCACGATCTTCAACTCAGCCGGGTGGCCAACCGCGCCAAGGTCGTCGCGGACATGGCCCGCCTGTGTCGTCGCCAAGTGCGAACCACGAGTACCAATCTTCAACATTTACTTCTCCTTACCGCGCAGTTCCTCAGGCAGCGGGAGACGCTGCGCCTCCACCGACACCGCCGGCTGATCCAGCCCGAACAGTTCGGTCACTACCTCTTCCACACTCACTGTCTCCTGCGCCGCCGCAAGTTCCTTAATCTTCACCGTCGGCGCGTGCAGCAGCTTGTCCACGACCCTACGGACCGTGCGCTCAACCTGCTCAAAATCTTCCTCAGACATATCCGGAAGCCGGGTGCGAAGTTTCTGCAGCTCCTGGCCAGAGATCTCCGCAGCGTTTCTGCGAAGCCTCGTCACCGCCGGGGCCACCCCACGCACCCGCTGCTCGGAGGAAAACAGTTTCACTTCCTCGTCGATAATCGCCTCTGCCTCACGCAGCGCGCGCGAATCCTCGTTGGTCGTGTTACGCATCTGCTCGTGCAGATACTCGATGTTGACCAGGTGCACGCCGTCGATGTCAGTGACCGCGTCGTCGATATCGCGCGGCAACGACAGGTCCGCCAGCATCACCGGACCCGCAATGTCCTCCGGCGTAATGGTGAAGCCGTCAGCCGCCGTCGCGGACACCACAATGTCCACCCCACCCATCGCGTGCGAGCGGTCTTCAAAATCCACAACCTCCGCCGGCACGCCCGCCTCGCGGGAATGTCCAGCAAGGCGCTCGGCGCGGTCGCGCGTGCGGTTGGCAATCACCAACCCGTCAATGCCGCGCTTGCCCAGGTGCGTCGCCGCCAGCGAACTCATCGCGCCAGCCCCCAACACCAGAGCTTTCTTCCCCTTGAAGTCTTCAATCCCCATCAGCCCCATCGCCTCATCCAAGGCGGCGGTAACCATGGACGCGCCCGAGTCGTCGATAGTGGTCTCAGTGTGCACACGCTTACCGGTATGCAGCGCCATCTGCGCCAACGAATGCAGATTCGGCCCCACCGTGCCACGCTCCGCCGCATCCACATACGCCGTACGCACCTGGCCGATGATCTGCTGCTCCCCCACAACCATCGAATCCAACCCCGACGCCACAGTAAACATGTGCTCCGCAGCAGCATCCGCGTACCGCACGTACAGGTAGCGACGCAGCTCCTCGATGCCCACCCCAGACACCTTCGTCAGCACCGTCAACACGTCCTCCACACCAGCGTGGAACGCGTTGGCCACCGCATACACCTCGAGACGGTTGCAGGTGGAGATAATCATCGCCTCGGACAACGAAGGCCGCTCAACAAGAGCCGCGGACGTCCCCTCCTGCAGCTCCGTATCCATGCTGAGACGTTCTAGTAGGGACACAGGTGCAGACCTATGCGACATCCCCACGACAAGAACACTCACAAAACCCTCCAGTCCGCGTTGGAAATCAAACTAAAGGATAGCCCCTTACGCGAGGAGCGCCGCCTCAAGGTCTGCGTTGTCCACTTCCCAGCAGGCAAACTCCTCGCCGCCAATCACGACAACCGGCACGCGATCGCCGTATTCGGCAGCGTTGTCGGGGTCCAGGTCGACGTCGACAAGCACTAGCTCCGCGCCACACTTCTCCACCACCGGAGCAATCTGCGCCGCCACCCGCTCGCACGAACCGCACGTGGACCGCACCATCAACTCCACCGTCTTCATCCGAACTCCTCTACATCGTGTCTGCGGCGCTCGCCGTTGTACGATTGCTCACGCTAACACCGCCACCGAAAGAGTCACGATCGCCATGTCAGAACAGCGGGAATTCCTCGCACAATGGTCAGTCTCTCAAGGAAACCTCCGCCGCTTCCTTGAGGACCTTGCACTGCCCCCGCTTGACGACGACGCCCAGCGCACCGCCGGCCAAGCCGCCGCCGCTGCCGCCGTTGAAGAAACCTTTGGCATCAACATCCAAGACTTCGCCCTCGGCGTCGACTCTGTCGGCGGCGCCTTCAAAACCGCGGGCCGCCAAAAAATCACCCAGCCGGACCCCGAAATTCCCCAGGACCTCGAGGCGGCGGCATTCTTCGACATCGACAACACCCTCATCCAGGGCTCGTCGCTAATCCTGCTCGCCCAAGGCCTGTTCAAGAAACGCTTCATCACCCTGCGCGAACTCGCCCCGGCCCTGTGGAAGCAGATCCGGTTTCGCGTCTCCGGCTCCGAAAACGCCGACGACATCGCCGAAGGCCGCGAACAGGCCCTTGCTGTGGTCAAAGGCAAAAGTGTCGAGGAACTCAAGGAAGCCTGCCAGGAGATCGTCGACAAGCAGATGCTGAACAAGTCCTATTCGGACGTCATCGAACTGGCCTCCATGCACATCGCCGCCGGCCAGCAAGTCTGGCTCGTCTCCGCCACCCCGGTCCAGATCGGCCAGGCCCTGGCGGAGACCCTCGGGTTCACCGGCGCTTTGGGCACCGTCGCGGAAGAAGAGGACGGCAAGTTCACCGGCCGACTCGTCGGCGACATCCTCCACGGCCCCGGCAAGAAGCACGCCGTGGCCGCGCTGGCCGCGCTGCAGCAACTCGACCTGAAGCAGTGCACCGCCTACTCCGACAGCATCAACGACCTGCCAATGCTGGAGATGGTCGGCTCCCCCGTTGCCGTCAATCCGGACCGCGCGCTGCGTCGCCACGCAAAAGCCCAAGGCTGGGCCGTCCGCGACTACCGCTCCGTTCGCCGCGCCGTGCGCCTGTCCGCCCTGCCAGTATTGGGCGCTGCGGGAGCGTTCTCGCTGTGGCGCCTGTGGAACAAGCGGCAGGAAAGGACTTACCATGCCTGATGCGTTTGCCCTGCGCACCCCGCGGCTTGAGTTGTCGGTGCCGACAGATGCGGATATCGACGCCATCTTTGCCATCCACTCAGATCCCCGCACGTACGAGCATCGCCCCGAGCTGACAATGAAGACCCGCGATGAGGCTGTCGAGCTTGCGCGCTCGTGGCAGAACAATTGGGCTGAGCAGCAGTTGGGCTACTACACGGTACGCACCCTCGACGGCGCGACCATCGGCTTTACCGGGGTACGGCACAGCGAGGAAGCCGGCGAAGAAGTCCTGAACCTCTACTACCGTTTCGCACCAGAATCGCAAGGCCAGGGCTACGCCAAAGAAGCCGCGGCTGCCGCGATTGCCAGCGCCCGCGAGCGCTTCCCGTCGCTCCCCGTCATCGCCATCATCGACCCTGTGAATGAGGCATCGATTGGCCTAGCTTTGAGGCTCGGACTTGCGTATGTTCCCGGAGCGGGCGTCCCCGGCGACTACGAGGTGTACCGGCTTTCCTAGCTGAAATAACAGCCCTGCTCACGTCGGAATGACGTCAGCAGGGCGTTGAACGACAAAACAATGCCAGTAAACACCGGCAATTGCCTTATCCAGTGAGTGATGATGCCTCTTCGCGTTGGCTCGTGCTCAGAGAGCTTTTTTCTTCACTTTCAGCTCTTTTATCCCCTCGTAGGTGGCGAAGGTGCTGGACAACAGTTACTGCAATTGCACCAACCAGCACGATATAGATTCCGATCGTGATCGGTGACGAGAACAGAATTGAAGGATCGCCTTCGGAGACTGCAAGTGCACGACGGAGCTCGGTCTCTGCCAGTGGCCCCAGGATGACGCCGATAAGCAGTGGCGCAATGGGCATTTGATACCGGCGCATGAGGAACCCCAAGAAACCAAGAGCGAAGAGAAGGAAAAGGTCAAAGGTGGAGGAAGAGATCGCGTAAACACCCAGCATCGCGACAATAACAATGCCTGCGTACAGGTAGTGATTGGGAATGTAGAGCAACCGAGCCCACATCGGCGCCAAGAAAAGGTTCAACGCAAGGAGCACAAAGAGGGCGATAAACAACGAAGCCAGAAGAGTCCACACCAGGTCACCGGACCGCTCAAAGAGCAAAGGCCCTGGCTGCATTCCATACTGCTGGAAAGCAGCAAGCATGATGGCGGCCGTCGCAGAAGTAGGCAGGCCCAGAGCCAGCAACGTTCCCATTGCGGTTCCCGCAGTTGCGTTACCTGCGGCCTCTGGTGCTGCAAGACCTCGGATTGAGCCAGTGGTACCAAAATCCGTATCACCGGTGTGCTTCGCTATGCGCTTCTCCGTACCGTAAGCCAAGAACGTCGGCACCTCAGCGCCGCCCGCCGGGATCATTCCAAACGGGGCACCGAATAGAGTGCCACGGATCCAAGCCGGCAGGGCCTTCTTAAAGTCCTTACGCGAAAGCTTGGCAATGCCACCAGTTGAGAGCTTGTGCGCTTCTGGGTCCTTGCGGATCCTGGACGCGATATGGAAGACCTCTCCTAACGCCAGCAAACCGACCGTAATTACAACGATATCGATGCCGTCGAATAACCCAGGCTGGTCGAACGTAAACCGTGATGTTCCGGACGGGCCATCGATTCCAACAAGTGAAAGCGCAACGCCGATCGCGAGCGCTCCGAGTCCCCTAATCACAGACTCTGACACCACGGAAGAGATTGCCACGAAAGCAAACACGGCAAGTGCAAAGTACTCCGCCGGCCCAAACTGCGTCGCCATTTTCACCAAGTACGGAGACATGAATACAACGATGATGGTCGAAAACAAACCACCGATGAAAGCGCCGATAGCTGCCGTCGCAAGTGCCTTAGCCGCTTGACCGTTTTTGGCCATTCGGTGACCTTCGAAAGTTGAAGCAATTGCTGACGACTGACCCGGCGTGTTCAAAAGAATTCCCGCGGTGGAATCACCGAACAGCCCGCCGAAATAAACACCCGCAAACATAATGAATGCTGCTGTGGGGTCGAGGGCAAAGGTGATCGGCAACAGCAAGGCCACTGCCATAGAGGAGCCGAGTCCCGGCAAAACACCTACTGCTGTACCGAGCACCGCACCGATAAATACAAATAGAAGGTTGTAGGGCGTGATAGCGGACAAGAAGCCCTCAAACAGAAGTCCTAACTGATCCATCAGATGCCTCCAAAAAATCCGGTCGGTAGATTCAGCCCCATCAGAGCGCCAAAAATCAGTTGAATAACGGATGCCACGATGAGCGAAACCCAAATATCAAAAACTGGTCGCTCTGACCCCAGGAAATGCGCTACCAGCCAGAACAATGCAGCAGCGGCTATCACCCAACCCAAATAGGGAAGCGCGATAATAAATGCCAGAACCGATACGAGGACCGCACCGAGCGTCTTCCAGTCAGAATTCACAATCGGTCGAGCCTTTGAATCTGCCGGAATGTCAGCCTTTTCTTTCCAGCTGCGCCGATTCAACAGTTCCTCGTGCAACATGGAGTCTTCGCTGTACTTCATGCCAGCAAGATCGTGAAGCATGTCGATAGACATCTCGTAGATATCCGAGTTATCTACGGAGTCAGCACCTTTTTCAACTTCTGGCCGTCGAACGATGTCAAAAGCTAATGCTGCTGCGAATATGGCAGTCAAGATTCCCAACAGCATGGGAGTAAATTGAGGTCCCGGCTTGCTTTCGGAAAGCACTTCCATCGTCAAGGATCCCCAGATCAGGATCCCAGCCACGACTGCCAGAATGGCAACCATGACAAATTCGCTTCTCCCGCGCAGCACCGACTTTTCGCTACTTTTCATTTCTACAATCCCAACTGTTCGATAAGTACCTTCGTGCGGGCTGTCTCTTCATCGATGTAACGATCAAGCTCCTCGCCGGTCATGTAGGCGTCGGTCCAACTGTTACGGTGAACCGCCTCTTGCCATGCTTCACTTCGATGCAGTTCATCAACGATCTCTCGCAGTTCTTCCTCTGCTTCTTCAGGAATGCCGGGAGGTGCCAGGAACCCTCTCCAGTTGGACATCTCTACGTTGATGCCTTGCTCCTTGAAGGTGGGCAGATCAGGTGCCGTCTCGATTCGCTCACCAGATGAAATTGCAAGCGCCCTCAGGGTTCCCGCCTCGACCTGGTCGGCGATCTCGTTATAGCCAGAGATGCCGATATCGGTCGTATGGCTCAACAGCGAGTTCAACGCCTCCCCACCCCCTGAATACGCAATGTAGTTAGCGTCTTTTGGATTGATTCCAATTTCCCCGGCGATGGCCCCGGTCAACAAATGATCAATAGACCCGAGCGATCCTCCCAATATCGAGAATCCTTTCGGATCGGCCTTCCATGCAGTGACAACGTCATCGAGCGTTTCATATTCAGAATCTGCAGGCACCACCAAAGCTGAGTAGTCATCCGACAGACGAGCAAGCGGCACTACATCCTTAAGCGTCGCTCCACTCCCCTTTAGCTCGATGGCGCCGATCATGACACCACCCGTAGTCATGATTGTTGATTCTTCCCCCTGCATTTGCACAAATTGCGAAAGCCCGATCGTCCCACCGGCGCCGGGAATGTTCACGACTTTTGCGTTATTAACAATGCTGTCTGCACGTAAAACCTGTTGGGCTTCCCTAGAAAAACCATCCCAACCTCCACCAACCGCTGCTGGAGCGATGATGGTCAGATTCGCACGAGCCTCCCCCGTACTCGCACTGTTGGCCGACTGATAGATAGCTGCTCCCGATAAACCAATAGCAACGGCTGCGGTCACAACTTGCAACGCTTTAACCATGGCGCCTCCTTTCGTTGCAAACATCGACATGACATTGTCCCGTATCACTTACAACCGATAAATGTGAACCGTGTCATGTTTCTAAACTTTCTACACCAAAAACATTCCGAACATAAGGGGTTGATTACTGTTTCTATTTGTGCTTAGTTTGTTTTATTCTCAGCACATTGAGATGCAGCACACTTTCAATGCCGAAAGGACACGTATGTCAGACAACATTTCAACTGCACGCCAGGACATCGATGCAGACGTCATCGTGATCGGAGGCGGAAACGCCGGGTTCAGTGCCGCCCATGCTGCTGCAGAACGCGGACGCAAAGTCATCCTTCTCGAGCGCGGCGAAGGTGACAGAGCAGGCGGAAATTCCTATTTCACCGCCGGAGCAACCCGAATCGCTCACGGTGGGTTGGAAGACCTTAAGGACCTCGTCGAGTATGACGAAAGGCACGAAAATACCGTCGTGCCTCCCTATTCGGCAGATGAGTACCGTGCCGACCTGGAGCGTGTCACCGAAGGTCGGACAGATGCTCGTATGGCAGAGATCCTGGTCAATGAATCTGCCGATGCTCTTCGCTGGCTCAAGTCCTTGGGATTGAAGTACCGCTTGATGTATGAGCGTCAGGCGTACAAACGTCCAGATGGTTCATACCTCTTCTGGGGCGGCCTGCATGTTGGAAATGTAGACGGTGGCGTAGGCCTCATCGCTGACCACACACGCGTTGCTCAGGAAAACGGCGTTGATATTCGATACGGGGTGCGCGCGCTAGACCTTCTCCTTGAAGACGGAAAGGTATGCGGGGTCATCGCAGAAAAGGATGGTCAGCGGTTCACGCTCCGCGCCGAATCCACAGTGATTGCCTCGGGCGGTTTTGAGGCCTCCCCCGAAATGCGTGCTGAGTACCTGGGTGAGCGCTGGGCGAACGCTAGGGTCCGTGGCACCCTATACAACGTTGGCGACATGCTCCGCGCTGCTCTGAAGATCGGTGCCGCGAAGGGCGGAGACTGGGAGACATGCCACTCAGTTCAATGGGATGCAAACCCCGAGATCAACGAATCCAATATCGAACTCACCAACCGCTTGACCCGTCAGTCGTACTTCTTGGGCCTGCTCATCAACAATGAGGGCAAGCGCTTCCTCGACGAAGGAGCGGATTTCCGAAACTACACCTACGCAAAGTACGGAAAAGTAATCCTTGAGCAGCCCGACTCAATCGCTTATCAGATCTTTGATGCTGATCTCCGCCCAACGCTTCGCACCGAAGAGTACGACATGCCAGGAATCTCCGAGGTGAAGGCAGATTCTCTGGAAGAGCTCGCAAAGCAGATTGGTGTAGACCCAGACACATTCGTTGCGACGATTAACGACTTCAACGCGAACGTCAACGATGCAGAGTTTGATCCCACAGTCAAAGATGGAAAGGCGTCCTCTGTAACTCCGCCGAAATCCAACTGGGCAACGCCTATCGATAAGGCACCGTTCTATGCCTACCCGGTTACTTGTGGCATCACTTTCACCTTTGGCGGTCTGAAGGGCGACGACAACGGGAGAGTTCTCAATGAATCTGGCGAGATCATTCCAGGACTGTTTGCTTGCGGCGAAGCTCTCGGCGGACTGTTCTCCACGAACTACCCTGGTGGATCTGGACTTGCAGCGGGATGCGTCTTTGGTCGCCGTGCAGGTAGTGTTGCATAAATAGCGGAACACTGGTGTACAAACTAGCCCGGCCCTTCGGCCGGGCAATTTTTACGGAGGCTCTCAAAATGCGCGATGACATATTCACCCAACTTCGCAACGAGATATTGAATGGCACGCTTCTGCCCGGCACTCAACTGAAAGAAGTCCAGCTGGCTAACCGCTTTGGCGTTTCTCGTACACCGGTCAGAGATGCACTTTCCCGTTTAGAAGACTTGGGGTTGGCAGAACGCGTTAATCGAGGTCTCGAAGTGCGCGGTTTGGATCCAGAACAAGTTATCCAAGTCTACGACATGCGGATCTTGCTCGAAGTCGAAGCGTCCGGCCAAGCTGCTCAGAATCGGAACCTGAACGATATCCTCACGCTTGAAGCACTCCTGGAAAGAGATAGGAGCTTAGAAAATCCGACGGATGCCGAGCTCATCCAAACCAACCTGGAATTTCACCGTGCAGTCTGGAAAGCGACCCAAAATCCTGTTCTTATCGATCTACTAGAGCGCCTCATGACCCATTTGGTTCACGCTCCTACATCCACGCTTAGCGTCGACGATCGACAAAACGAGGCCCTGAATGAGCACGCTAAACTCATAGAAGCAATTAGCGATCGCAATACTGCGGCCGCTCGAGATATTGCCAAGCAGCACTTCAGCACAGCGCGCGAAATCCGGATGAACATACTCCGAAAAGCTGCTCTACGAGATGCCACTCAGTAGAGGTTCACAACCCTAAGATCCCAGATCCCGGACTGCTCATACCAACGAGTCCCATGGCTCTATCGGCCTGATCGGGTACCGCTCATCAACGGTAAAGCGTTGGCACACCACCTGCGTGTCGTCGTCGATATCAAGCTCCCCGATGTATTCCACAAATTCTGGCGAGCGCCAATAACGTTCATGCCCGGCACGCCATTCGCCGGCATCCGTGTAGCCCTCTCCCTCGGCAATGGCATGCTCGTCGCTCACGTCCGCCAACCGGTAAATCTGAACCTCAGTCGTGCGGATGACGCACACCACGTTGTCATGTGAGTCAAGGACGGCCTCGAGGGCACCCACTTCCTCATGCGGCTGATAGTCGTTGGGGTATTCAGCCAGCAAGGATGCTGTCGCAGTTTTCGTGCCGTCCAGGATGGCGTTGACAAGAGCGTCACGGAGCGGGCCTGGAAAGGCGAACTCGCCACGAGGCAACTCCGAAATGGGCTCTAAAGCATCCCGATTCATACGTTCATATTAGACAGCGAGACTCACCGCCTTGGTATCGCACTGTTATGCCTCGTAGTTTTGGGTTCCCGCAATCCTGGACAGTCGTTTTCCGCTGGTCGTCTAGCTCTGTGTTTGTGGAACCAGACGATGAGCTCCGTGTTGACCATGGTGTTCGTTATCACCTGGGGGTTTGTGAAGGCGGTTTCGAGACCGTCTAGCTGGGTTTGTGGTCGTGCTAGACGATCAGGTGTAGCAACGAAAAGAGAGTGTGCCCTCATTGGGGCACACTCTTTGTGGTTTGGGTGTTTGGTTTTAGAGCATCATGTTGGCGAAGCCGATGCCGATTCCGACGATGGCTAGCAGGGCGACGATCGGGGCGATGATAGCGGCGATGTTGACGTCTGCTCCTGCAGGCTTGTTGTTGTTGTCTGCCTGCTTCTTGGCGTTGTCGACCTTGGCCGGTGCTTCCTGCTCAGCGTCTGCCTGGTCTTGTACCTGCTCCTCGGCCTTGTCGTTAGCCTTGTCGGCCTGAGCCGGGGCTTCTGCTTCTGCTTCTGCTTCGACCTGTGCTGGTGCTTCTGCCTTGTCGTCTGCCTTGTCGGCGGCTGGTGCTTCTACCTTGTTTTCTTCCTTGGCGGGTGCTTCTGGTTTGTTGTCGATGATGGCGCCGGCCATGGCGCTGAAGTCGCCGATTTCAAGGTTGTCAGCAGCAATACGCGGAGTATTGATTTTCAGTACGTCCCAGTCGGCGGGGACAACTGCGTTGCCGTTGGGGGTTTCAAGCAGGTATGGCTTTTCCGAGTAGTTGAACTTGCCAAACTGGTAGAGGTAG
>QWCJ01000205.1_pt1 | contig 23698 bp, 20 predicted proteins | sample 1972501 | NCBI WGS metagenome assembly QWCJ01 (sample SAMN09866711, study PRJNA288562) | Human vaginal metagenome isolate term2_vaginal, whole genome shotgun... | isolation source: vagina | host: Homo sapiens | place: USA: California
CGGCCTGCTGGCCACTCCGAACGCCACCCGCGACGCCAACCCGGCAGTCTCGCAGGGCTTGGACATCGCCCAAGGCGCGGTCGCCCAGGTCCGCACCGGTTTGAGCGACGCCACCGCCTCTACCGTAGACGCGATGAACTCCAGCTCCAAGCTGTTAGGCGCCGCCACCGGCGGTACCCCCGCTCTGGCTAAGAACCTGGTCGCCAACACGGTAGCGCAACTGGCCCAATCCGGCGCCGCCGCTTTCACCGCCCAAGCGAACACGTCGACGTCTTCCGCTCTGCGGTTACTGTCCTAACCTGGCCGCTGCCACCGATTCTTGGGGATTAGTTTTTCCGCGCGACGCCCTTTTCTTTGCTGGCGCCCACGCACCGTTGCTGGCGCTCTCGCCGCTCACACTGCACAAGGTAGTTCCGTCGCCCTTTTTGGGGACGCGCGGGCGTGCGGTGGTGCGGAGGTGCCGCGCGGCGGTTTAGATCCGCAGCGGCAACAGCTCCCCCAAGTCCGCACGATTCCCCGAAGCCGCCACCAACCCTTGTGAAATTGCCATCGACCAGGGCAAACCCCCGACCGCCAACGCCAGCCACACCTCGGCAGACATCTCGATAACCGCCGGCGGGGTCCCGCGCCGATGCGTCGTCCCCGGCAGAATCTGCACCGCGCCGAACGGCGGAACCCGCACTTCCACCGCCTGACCCGGCGCTCGCGCCTCCAACAGCTGCAGGGTAAACCGAACCGCGGTCGCCACCGTGGCCCGGGGCACTAACGCACTCAACTCAGGCAAATGTCCTATCAAATCCGGGGACCACGGCGAGAGCGCTGACCCACCGGAACCGACCTCGGGAACGCCGCAAACCCTGGAAATCCAAGCGAAAACCGCGGTCCGACCGACCGTGTCAGAAATCTTCTTTGCCACGAATATAAAATCTTTCTATTCCCAGGTTGCTTTCAGGATGTTATCATTGATTCAACAGCTTGGTGACCAGGCGGGTCACCAAAAACGAACTTTATGTCCCAGGATAACCGGAACGACGATACACGCTAAGGAAGGCCATCATGGTTGTTCAACTGACCACCAATACCAATGCCAGTCTGCTGGCGATGCAGCAGGCAGCTCAGAGCGCCGCGGCTCAGAAAGCCGAGTCCCTCCATCAAGCCGCCACGCCCAGCCGCGTGGATTCCTTGGATTTGCGGGCGAACCCGCTGGCGGCCAAAGTCGGCCAGACCCACCAGACACTGAACGCCGCCCAGCGCGGGGTGGAAGTTTTGCGTGTCGCCAACGAAAACCTGGATACCGCCGCGAAACACCTTGAGTGGATTCACAGCGTAGTTGCTGCCGGTAAATCCGACCCCTCCGCCCGCTTGGCGCTGGCTGACGGACTGGCGAAACTGGATCAGACCCTGCACGGGGCTCGCTACCAGGGCGAAACCGTCTTGGACGGCACCGACTTTTCTATCGCCCCTGGCGCGCACGGCGCGGGCGTGACCGTTTCGGTCGGCTCCCCGGATTTGCGCGACCTGGCTTCCCTGCTGGCCACCGGCGGACGCGGAATCGCGGCCATCAACCTGGACGACAAGGACACCTCGATGAAATCCGTGGAACGCGCTGATTTGCTGGTGTCCCACGCCAAGATTCAAATCGCGGCCCAGACTTTCGCGCTAGGCGGGCTGTTCAACTCCCTGACCGGCAACCTGGACGAACTGGGCGGACCGGCCATGACTCCCGACCAGGCTGGCGCGGCCGCGGGGAACGCGAAGTCCGCTATCGCCGCGGCACCGAAAGCCGCGACTGCGGCGCAAAGCATCAGCACCGCTGCCGCTCAAAAGCTGTTGATGAACTAAGACCCTAGAGACGCGGGGCCGGTCCTTTTGCAGGGCCGGCCTTTTCGCTGTCCGAGCTGCGCTGGGTCAAGTGCGGGTCAAGTGCGGGTCAAGTGTTTCCTTTTACGGGGTTGAATCCAAGCCGTCTCGAGTCCGGCTCAAGCCTGACTGTTTGTTGCCCACGCTGAGAGAGTTTCAGTCCGGGTATTTTGCTGCGCGAGCCTTTTATTGCAGGGCCGGCCGAAACGCGCCGAGCCACCGCCCCGACCTTGTGACAACCCGACCTTATGCGAACACGACCTCGTGCCGACCCGACCTTGTGACGCCCCGACAGCGAACTAAACCTGGCTGGCGGCAGCGGAAGGCTCGCCCACCAGGAACGCCGGCGCTTGCCAACCGGCCTGACTAAAGGCGGCAGTCACCTCACCCGCAACCCGATCCACGTCATCCAGGTCAACCAGCGCGATAGCGCAGCCGCCGAAACCTCCGCCCGTCATGCGCGCCCCCAACGCGCCGGCCTGCATCGCCGCCTGCACCGCCAAGTCCAACTCCGGGCAGCTGACCTCATAGTCCACGCGCAGAGACTCATGAGACTCGCTCATCATGCGGCCCAGTTTGCGCCAATCCACCGTGGGACGCATCAACTCGTAAGCAAAGTTGCGGGTCCGCACGATTTCGGTGAGCACGTGGCGAGCCCGGCGAAACACCTCCGCCGCCGCCTCGCCCTCGCCCAGACGCTTGGACAAACGCAGCAAAATCGTGGCAATATCAGGATTTTCCAGCGGTCGGTCGAAATCAGAGGGCTGCAGCACCCCGGCCAGTTCGCCCAGGAACTCCACGCCCATCGCCGCGGCCGCAATCTCACACGTCTGGCGGCGCGCCGCATATTGGCCGTCAGCCAAATCATGACGCGCCCGCGTATCGATGACCAGCAGTTCCATCCCCGCTGGGTCCAGCGCAAACGGAAAATCGATCGTCTCAAAAGTTCGGCAATCCAGCAGGAACACTTGGTTGGGGTGGCTCAGCAGCGCCGCCGCCTGATCCAGCCCGCCGGTGGGCGCTCCGACATAGAAGTTTTCCGCCCGCCGACCCGCGTCAACCAGCTGGTGGCGGCCCGGAATCGAATCAGCCAAGCCGAAATCGCACAGCGCGTCCACCCCGACCGCCACGGCACACTCCAGCGCCGCCGACGAGGACAGCCCCGACCCCAACGGTACGCAGGAATCCACCGCAATATCGAAACCGGTCGCGGCCCCCGGCTGTTCCAACACGTCCTCCAGACTCAAAATCGTGCCGCCCACATAAGCCGCCGGGCCACGCACCAGGCGCGAACCGTCCTCGGGAATCGCGTCGGTCAAGCCGCGGGAAAACTCGTCCAAGTCCAGTTCCAGGGCCGCGCTGCCCGCGTCAAACTGGGCGGAAATGAGGCGCAACCGGCGGTCCGCGCGCGGGCTCATCGCGGCATAGGTCGCGTGGGGCAGAGCCATCGGCAGCGCGACCCCGCCGTTGTAATCCGTGTGCTCCCCGATGACATTGACCCGCCCCGGCGCGCGAAACACGCCGGCCGGCTCGGCGCCAAACGTTTTCCAAAACAAGCCGGCGGCGCGGGTCCGGCCCTGTTCCAACGTGTAGGGGTTCATGAATAGCGGCTGGGATTGGTCCGGGGTGGCCGGGGTGTTGCCCGGGATGGCGGGGGTGGCGGGGGTGGCGTCGCTCATGATTTGCCTCGTTTCATGGTGTGGATTTATGGATTAAGTTCAGAAGGGCGGTTGACTTGGTTTACCGGTCGGGGCGGTGTGTGGGGGTCTAGTGAAAAGTCGTGGGGTAATCCAGGCCCGCAAAAGCGTCCAGCTCCACGCATTCGTGGGCCGCCTGACGGGCGCGGGTGGCAATCCGTTCCGGGGTCGTGTCGGAGATCCAGGCGCCCATTCCAGATTCGGAACCCGCCAGGTATTTCAGTTTGCCCGGCGCGCGCAAGAAAGAGAAAAACTCACAGTGCAGGCCCAGCTGGCCGCGACCGTCCGCGGGCGACACCGGCGCTTGATGCCACGCCGAAATATAGTTGACCGGCAGATATGGCCCCGGCTGCGCGTCGGCGCCACGGGCCGGCTCGCGATGAAAATGGTTCGCCACAATCATCATCTTTAGATAAATATCGGCCAGCGACTCACGCTGAGCCGCGTCCAGAGCCGCGAAATCCGGCACGATTCGCCGCGGCACCAAGTGAAACTCGATAGGCCAACGCGCCGCGACCGGAACATAGAGCACCCAGTGAGAATTTTCCGTGACCAGGCGCGTGCCCGCCCGGACTTCTGCGTCCCGCACCGAAGCGATGAGGTTCACCTCGGGGTCGCCGGTTTTGTCCGCCAACGCCCGCGCCTGGCGCAACATCGCCGCGGTCTTCGGCGTCAAGTATGGATAAGCATAGATTTGCCCGTGCGGGTGAGACAGGGTGACCCCGATGTCCTCGCCGTGATTTTCAAACACGAAAACCTGTTTTATCTGGGGAAACGCCGACAGCGCGGCGGTGCGGTCCGCCCAGGCCTCAATGACCGTTCGCATCCGGTGCGGTCCCATCGAAACCAGGTTCGTGTGTAAATCCGGACCGAAACACACGACTTCGCAGCGTCCGTTCGCAGGACGCTCACAGAACAAGTCCTGGCCGTCCGGGTGGGTTTCGGCGTTGTTTGCGCCGGGAACTTCCAGCAGGGAAGGGAAACGGTTTTCAAAAACCACCACGTCATAGTCGGTGTCGGGGATTTCGCCGTCTTGGTAGGTCGCGCCCGGACGCGCCGGACCGAGCGGGTTGGCCTCGGCGGGCGGCAGGAAAGTGCGGTTCATGCGGTGAGCCGCCATCGGAATCCAATCCCCCGTCAACGGGTCGCGACGCATAATCGGGCCCGACACCGCCGTTCCGTTCTCCGACTCAAATCGAGGCGGGAGCGGACGCGGATCGTCGCTGCGGCGAGTGGCCCGCCCGGAAACATAGGGCTCAGAATCGTCAAAATAAAACAAATCGCGGCCATCAGCCAGTTTTATCGCGGTTTTACGTACCTGGTGTTCCATCACGTACCCCTTTCGGGTTAATTCTAAGCGGAATGCGCGGCCAAAGTGAGGGGATGTGCCAAAATCTGGGCCTGTCGGGGCGACCTTGGAGTGTCGGTACGTGCGGCCAAGGGCGGATTGGCGGATTGGTGGGTTGGTGTATTGGCAGATAGGACCGCGGGCGACCGCAGGCGACTAAACTGGTTTCATGGATAACATCTATGCTCACGGAATCGCGCGCGTAGCCAGCGCGACTTTTACCATCCAGCTGGGAGACCCCCACGCCAATGCCCGCCAAATCGTCGAATTGGCTCGGGCCGCCGCCACCCAACACGCCGCCCTGGTGGTGTTCCCGCAAGACTGCCTGACCGGCGTCACCCTCGGGGATTGGGGAGCGAACACCACGGTCGCCAACGCCACCGTTTCGGCACTGCATTGGATTGCGACCCAGACCGCGGACCTTTCGATAGTCATCATCGTCGGGGCCAGGCTCGGCGGGGTGTCGCGGGCCGTGTCTATTTGGGGCGGAGAGGCTCACGATGACTTGGATCAGAGCTGGGGATTTTCGGCCACGAACCTGCCAGGCCTGCATATTTTGCCGGTCGTCGGCTCGCTGAACCGGCTGGCCGTAGCCGACAACCCGGCTCCGGTGAGCTTTTATACCTGCAATTCTTTCGGCGCGGCCATGTCGGGCAATTCCTTGCCCACCGCCACCGTCATCGCCCACTTGGCCGCACCGGCGCACACGGTCGGCTCCACCCGTCACCTGCACCGCGCGGCTCGCACCCTCTCTCGTGACCTGCACCTGGCAGTCGTGCAAACGATTGGTTCCCACGGCGAATCCTCCACCGACGGGGCTTACAGCGCCAGCGGATTTATAGCCGCCGATGGTCAGGTCCTGGCTGCGGAAACGCACCTGAGCAGTGCCGGTTTGACCCTGGCTGACATCGTGCTGCCGGAACTGGCACGGGCGGTGCGCTACACCGGCCCGGGCTATACCGAGCTGACCGGATACGGAAACTTCGAGGTGGCGCTGGATTTGGACACCGAGATTCCCCTGCTGGAGCCGCCCGCGCAGCGTCCCCTGGTTCCCGTGACGGACCGGCGCTACCGGGCTGACCTGCGCGAAGCCTTCGATATACAGCGCGATGCCCTGGTGCGGCGCTTGCAGGCGCTGGGGGATTCGAACATTGTTTTGGGGATTTCCGGCGGTCTGGACTCGACGCTGGCCCTGCTGGTCGCAACGGCGGCTAAAGCCGCGCGCGACAGCGCTTTAGCGCATGAGTCGGCGCGGCAGACGGCGGAGCCGAACAACGAAAGCAACGATTTCAAGGCGGATATCCTCACTTTTACCCTGCCGGGTTTCGCCACTTCGGAACACACGAAAGGCAACGCCCAAAAACTGGCCGACGCCATCGGGGTGGGCTGCGAACTTATCGACATCCGGCCTTCTGCGACCGAGATGCTGAAAACGATGGGACACCCCGCCGGATACGGCGAGGCGGTCTATGACGTCACGTTTGAAAACGTGCAAGCCGGGCTGCGCAGCGATTACCTGTTCCGGCTGGCCAATCAGCGCCGCGGATTCGTGCTGGGGACCGGGGATTTGTCCGAAAGTGCGCTGGGGTGGACAACTTACGGAGTCGGGGACCACATGAGCCACTATTCGGTGAACTGCGGCGTGCCCAAGTCGATGATGCCCGATCTGATTCGCGAGGCCACCGAAGTGCTCATCGAGCGCGAGTTGGTCGCCGACCCCGCGGGCTTGCTAGACACGGTGGAATCCATCATCGCCACCGATGTCACCCCGGAGCTGATTCCGGATCACGAGAGCGGCGGGACGGCTCAACACCAGACCACCGAGGGGTCAATCGGGCCGTACCTGTTGCACGATTTCTTCCTGTACCACACGCTGCGCGGAGCCGGACCGGACCTGGTCGGGTTCCTGGCGCTGGCGGCGTTTACCAAACCCGAGGGGTGTGCGTGTCAGGACGCCGCGGATAAGTGTCAGGACGCCGGGGACGCGAAAGACTCCACGGGCGACTGGTCAAACGAGGGCCGCTACTTTACCCGCGAGGAAGTGCTGAAGTGGCTGGAAGTGTTTTACCGTCGCTTCCTGACCCAGCAGTACAAGCGCTCTACCTCGGTCGATGGGCCGGTCATCTGGGAGGGCATGACGCTGTCGCCCCGCGCCGGATTCAACTTCCCCTCGGACCTATCCCCCGCAGCCGCCCTGGCGCAACTGAAAAACCTGTAACCCGACGCTGGAAAATTAGCTCAATACCCCGCGCGGGTGTGGCTAACTAGGGAGATATGGGCAGTAGCTGCCATTATTGGCAGCTACTGCCCATATCCCACCTTATAAATCAATTCCGCCCTGGATAACCTAGCAAAAACCAGCTCAAAATCTGTTTAAACCGGTTTAAACCGGTATGCCATACGGCATACCGAGCAATTTTTTTAGTATAAGCGGCGATTCATCGGGATTTTTGCCTCGGCAGCTAGGGGGCGAGGAGCGTGGGGGCGACTCAGCGAGAGGCTGGGGGGTGAGCGTTTTGCGACAATAGTCGCGCAAAACGCGAGGGGGCCCTCCCCCTTTCGCCTCTCGCGAGCGCCCCTAAGCGACAACGCCCCCGAAGATATACCCGTCAGGCGAAAATCAGATGACGCCGTGAGCCAGCATGGCGTCAGCAACACGGCGGAAACCGGTGATGTTCGCGCCGTAAACGTAGTCGCCGGGCTTGCCGTAATCCTCGGCGGTCGCCAAGCAGTCGGTGTGAATGTCGCGCATCATCGCTTCCAAACGTTCCTCGGCATACTCAAAAGACCAGTGAGAACGCGAGGCGTTCTGTTCCATCTCAAAGGCAGAAGTCCCCACGCCACCGGCGTTAGCGGCCTTGCCCGGAGCATAGGAAACGCCGGGAGCAGCCTGGAAGATATCAATCGCCTCGGGAGTCGAGGGCATATTCGCGCCCTCCACCACATACTTGCAGCCGTTCTTAACCAAGGTCCGAGCGTCGTTTGCATCGATTTCGTTTTGAGTCGCGGCGGGCAGAGCCACATCAACCGGAACGACCCAAACTCGGCCGGAATCGTGGAACTCCGCGCTGGGACGCTGCGCGGCATAATCAGAAACCCGACCGCGGCGCTGTTCCTTAATCTCTTTGAGCAAATCCAGGTCGATGCCCTCCCGGTCGTACACCCAGCCGTTAGAATCCGAACAAGTCACCGGCTTAGCGCCGAGCTGCTGGGCTTTTTCGATGGCGTAAATCGCCACGTTGCCCGAACCGGAAACCGCGCAGGTCCGGCCTTCCAGGGATTCGCCCCGATCCTCGGCCATGAAGCGCGCGAACATGACCTGACCGTAACCGGTCGCCTCGGTACGGACCAGCGAACCGCCCCAGCCCAGACCTTTCCCGGTCAAAACACCGGCCTCGTGCACGCCGGTCAGACGCTTGTACTGACCGAACAGGTAGCCAATCTCGCGGCCACCCACACCGATGTCACCAGCGGGAACGTCGGTCTTATCGCCGATGTGACGGTACAGCTCGGTCATGAAAGACTGGCAGAACAGCATGACTTCGTTATCCGACTTGCCGTGCGGGTCGAAGTCCGAACCGCCCTTGCCGCCGCCGATACCCTGGTTCGTCAAGGCGTTCTTAAAGATTTGCTCAAACCCCAGGAACTTGATGATGTTGCGGTTCACCGACTTGTGGAAACGCAGGCCGCCCTTGTACGGGCCGAGCGCACTGTTGAACTCCACGCGGTAGCCGCGGTTGACCTGGACATCTCCGTGGTCATCGACCCAGGGAACCCGGAAAATAATCTGGCGTTCCGGCTCGGTCAGGCGCTCCAACAGGCCATAATCAGCGTATTCGGGGTGCCGTTCGATAATCGGATCCAGCGAGATGAGCACCTCGGTCAAGGCCTGGAGGAACTCCGGTTCGCCGGGGTTACGATGATCGGTTTCTTGTAATACTTTTTCTAGTTTAGGATGCATGAGTTTACGCTCCTTTGGTTTAAATAATTTTGTTGCGCCAAATATACCACCTGTCTCACTTTGCAAAAGAATCGTTCCGCATCTTGGACGGGTTCCGCAACGTTCCGGGCCGGCCGCGCTACCGCCCTTGTGCACACCGCAACCGTCAAACCCGGGCGCACCACCGGCCTTGTGAAGACCGCGAAACCCAAAAAAGTGACCGGGAAACCTGGTGAGGTTCCCCGGTCACGAAGATGAAACAGAATCAGATGGACAGCGACACCAAGTTCGTGGCCGCTTTGAACACATCGAGGGTTGGTTCGCCCGGGTGCCAGCCACACGAGGTCAAGCCGCCGGACTGCAGGGCGTCGAGCTGACGCACCAGCTCCTCAGCGTTACGCCCGACCGAACCGTCGTCGACCGAAACGAAACGCACCCGGTTATCGGGGTCGACCAGGAACGACGCGCGGTCACACACGCCCTCGCGGTTCAACACCCCGACCGCTTTCACAAAGTCATGAGTCAGGTCGCTAGCCAGCGGGAACGGCACATTTTTCAGCAGCTCGTCCTTAGAGCGCCAAGCCAGGTGGACGTACTCGGAGTCAGTGTTCACCGCCACCACGTCGCAGTGACGTTCCTGCAGGTCTTCGTACACTCCGGCGATTCCGGCCAGCTCGGTGGGGCACACAAAAGTGAAGTCCTTGGGCCACATGATGAACAGACGCCACTGGCCCTCCGCCACGTCAGCGGAGCGTACCCGGGTAAAGTAGTCTTCTTCCTTGTTCACGGGCAGCTCAGAGAGTACACCACCCACAACGGCCTGAAAGTCGTACTCCGGGAACTCATCACCAATCGTCAAAATCGCCATCGTTTATCTCCTCTGGACTTAGGGTCAGCACCAACCGCTGACGTGGTAATTGTATGTGAAAGCCGTACCATATGCAGGCTTATACGGATTTAATCCCGCGGCGCGACTCAGTCAAACAGATTGGGCAGGACCTGGGCGCTGGTGTCGACCAGTTCTCTGACCGAGAAACGCACTTCACCATGCGAAAGGGTAATGGACAGGTCGGGCCCGCCGCTTTCGCCAATCCGCCACGCGCCGATACCGGCCGCCTTGGCCTGGCGGCACACCGCGTCTAGCTGATCCTCGCGGACACAAGCCACGGCTCGCGCCTGAGTTTCGCTGAACAGCAGCGCCGTCGCGCCCAGCCCGGTTTCCGCCTCCAGCTGGCGCAAATCCAGGCGCGCCCCGATGTGGAAACGGCACGCCATATCCACTAGGGCTTGGGCCAAACCGCCGTTAGAGAGGTCGTGTGCCCCCAGGTGAGACGCACGTTTCGCGCCGGAAATCAAAACCTCTCCCAAGGCCTGTTCCGCGGCGAAATCCACCACCGGTGGACGCCCACCGAAATGACCGTGGAACCGCGCCCACGCCGAACCGTCCAGCTCCGCGGCAGTTTTGGCGCCGAACAGCACAATCGGCTGCCCCTGGCCCACAAAACCGGCGGGCACCACCCGCGTCACCGAGTCCATCAGACCCAGCATCCCCACCACCGGGGTCGGGTTGATGGAAGAATCCGGCTGGCTCATCGTGTCTCCTGACGAGTTGTAGAGCGACACATTACCGCCGGTCACCGGTACTTTCAGGGTGACGCAGCCGTCAGCCAGACCCGTCATCGCCGTCACCAGTTGCCACATCGCGTCCGGATCCTCGGGGTTACCAAAGTTCAGGCAGTCCGTGATCGCGACCGGACGCGCCCCGACGGTACACACGTTGCGGTAGGCCTCCGCCAGCGCCTGCTGCGCCCCGGCGTAAGGATCGAGTTTCGTATACCACCCGTTCGCGTCCGTGGACAGCGCCACCCCGCGCCCGGTTTCTTCGACCACGCGGATGACCCCGGCGTCATCAGGCTGGCACAGGGCGGTGTTGCCGCGCACGTAACGGTCGTATTGGTCGGTCACCCAGGACTTTGCCGCCGCGTTCGGGCTGGTCACACACACGTCAAGGATTTCTTGGCGCAGTTTCGCCACGTCGGTGTCCCCCGGCATTGCCAGTTCGTCACGCGCCATCGCTTCCAGCACCGTGTTTGCGTTCAAGGCGTCTTGCCAAGCCGGTTTCGCATAAGGCCGGTCATACACGGGGGAATCAATGGCGACAGTTTTCGGGTCCACGTCCACGATGCGTTGGCCGTGATGGTCCACGGTCAAGCGTCCGTCCCCGGTCACCGTGCCAATCACGGCGTATTCCACGTCCCACTTGCGCACAATGTCCTCAAACTCGCTGAGGTGGCTTTGGGAGACGATGGCCATCATGCGCTCTTGGGATTCGCTCATGAGGATTTCCCCAGCGGTCAGGGTCGGGTCGCGCAGCAGGACTTTCTCCAGGTCCACATGCATTCCCGAGTCTCCGTTGGCGGCTAGTTCCGAGGTCGCGCAGGAAATCCCCGCCGCGCCGAGGTCTTGAATCGCCTCCACCACGCCGGCTTCAAACAGGTCTAAACAGCATTCAATCAGGACTTTTTCCATGAACGGGTCGCCGACCTGGACACTGGGACGCTTCGTGGGCATCCCGTCCTCGAAAGACTCGGACGCGAGGATGGAGGCCCCGCCGATGCCGTCCCCGCCGGTGCGCGCCCCGAACAGCACCACGTGATTACCCACGCCGGTCGCGTTCGCCAGGTGAATGTCCTGGTGACGCAGCACCCCCACGCACAAGGCGTTGACCAGCGGATTTCCTTGGTAGCTGGGGTCAAACTCGGTTTCGCCGCCGATGTTGGGCAGTCCCAGGCAGTTGCCGTAGCCGCCCACGCCCGCGACCACGCCGTGCACCACGCGAGCCGTGTCGGGGTGGTCTACTGACCCGAAACGCAGCTGGTCCATGACCGCCACCGGGCGCGCGCCCATCGCCATGATGTCACGCACGATACCGCCAACCCCGGTGGCAGCGCCCTGATACGGCTCCACAAAAGAGGGGTGGTTATGCGACTCAACCTTAAACGTCACCGCGTAGTCGTCCCCGATGTCGATAACCCCCGCGTTTTGGCCCATGCCGACCAACAGGTGTTTCTTCATTTCCGCGGTGGTTTTCGCGCCGAACTGTTCCTTCAGGTGCTTCTTTGAGGATTTATACGAGCAGTGTTCGGACCACATGACGGAATACATCGCCAGTTCCGCCGCGGTGGGCCGGCGTCCCAGAATCTCTTTGATATGCGCGTATTCCCCGTCTTTCAGCCCTAAAGCCCGGTAATCTTGCGGCTCGTCGGGGGTCTGTTGGGCATTTTCAACAGTGTCATAAGTCGTCATGAGTGGTTTCCTTTATTAGTTGATTTGGGGGTTTGGCGGTGCGGTTTTCTGAGGGTCCTCACACCGCGCCTTCGCTTAGACCAGCACTGAGCTAATGGCGGAAGTAAAGAACTTGAGGCCGTCAGTGCCGATCCGATTATCCTGACCGGGGGTGGGGCCGAAACCCGGCTCCACCGCATGCTCCGGGTGCGGCATCAAGCCGACCACGTTACCTTGTGCATTCGTAATCCCGGCGATGTCGTTCAACGAACCGTTGGGGTTGCCCAGCGGACCGGCGTAGCGGAACACGACCTGGCCTTCGCCCTCGAGACGCTCCACAGTGTGTGGGTCGGCCCGGAAATTGCCCTCCCCGTTCTTCAGAGGAATAAGGATTTCTTCGCCCGCGCTAAAAGCGCTGGTCCAAGCCGTGTGATTGTTTTCGACTCGCAGCACCTGGTCGCGGCAGATGAACTTTTTATGCTCGTTACGCATCAGGGCCCCATCCAGCAGATGGGCCTCGGTCAGCACCTGAAACCCGTTGCAAATCCCCAACACCGGCATACCCCGACCGGCGGCCTCGACGATTGACTCCATCACCGGGGCAAAACGCGCAATCGCGCCGCACCGCAAATAGTCCCCGTACGAAAACCCGCCCGCCAAGACGATGGCGTCAACCCCGTGCAAGTCCGCGTCCTGGTGCCACAACCGAACCGGCGTGGCGCCAGCCAAACGCACCGCCCGGCGCGCGTCCTGGTCGTCGAGGGTCCCCGGGAACGTCACGACCCCAACTTTTGCGCTCATGCTTGCGCCTCCGTGACGGCTTTGACAGCCACAACGTCCTCGATAATCGGGTTGGACAGCAGGGTTTGCGCCGCCTGGCGAGCCGCCTCAAGATCCGCTTCGGTGACGTCACCAGCGGTGTCCAAGGTGAAGCGTTTGCCCTGGCGCACGTCCACAAAGTTGTCGATCCCCAGCCGCGCCAGCGAGCCTTTAATGGCTTTGCCCTGCGGGTCGAGAATCTCTGGTTTCACCATAACCTCAACAACGATTTTTCCCATTTTTCTTCCTTTTTTCCGTGGATAGGGGGCTTTCCGGGATTCCGGCAAGCGTTTCAGAGTTTTAGATAAGCGGCTGGCCGGTCAGAATCCGGTAAGCCTCCAGGTAACGTTCGCTGGTGCGCTGGACCACCTCGGGAGGCAAAGCCGGAGGCTTGGCGTCGCCGTGACGATCCCACCCGGACTGGGGACCCGTCAGCCAGTCCCGCACATACTGTTTGTCGAAACTGGGTGTGACCTGGCCTTCCACCCAGGCATCCGCGGGCCAGAAGCGGGAAGAATCCGGGGTAATGACTTCGTCGCCCAGCACGAAAGACGCGGCGGCGTCATCGAGGGTGTCGCCGTGGACGTAATGCCCAGGCAGCGCCCCGAATTCAAACTTCGTGTCCGCCAGGATAATCCCGCGTTCAGCCGCGATTTCGGCGGCTTTGCGATAAATCTGCAGGGTCAGGTCCGTCAGGTTCTTTGCTACCGCCCGACCGTGCAGCTGGGCAATACGGGAGGCGGAAACATTTTCATCGTGTTCGCCCAGTTCAGCCTTGATAGCGGGAGTGAAAATCGGTTCGGACAGTTTCGAGGCCTCGCGCAATCCCGGCGGCAGGGCTATGCCACACACCGCACCGGATTGCTGATATTCAGCCAAACCCGAACCGGTCAAATAGCCGCGAGCCACACATTCGACCGGATACATTTCCAACCGTCGGGTAATCATCGCCCGTCCCGCGACCTCCGCCGGCACGTCAACTCCCAGGTAATGGGTGTTGACCAGGCCGTTAAGCTGGTTAAACCACCAGCGAGACAGTTGGGTCAACACCGCGCCCTTACCGGGAATCGGGGTGTCGAGGATAAAGTCGTAAGCCGAAATCCGGTCGGTCGCCACCAACATCAAACGGTCTGCGGTGGAAATCCCGGCGGCGTCTTCGGGAATAAAGATTTCCCGAACTTTGCCTGCCGCTGCCTTTTTCCACCCGGGAATGTCTGGAATCTCAGTCACTGGGTGCTCGAGAACGTCACTGGGAACATAATCTGGAGCTACAAAATCAGCCATGCGTTCATTCTTTCACACAAGCGCCAACCCCCTCAAACCACTCTGCGCGGCTTCGTCTAGCCTAGATTTCGCCGCGAGGGCTGGTGGCGAGTATGTAGACGTCGGCAAAATCTGGGAACAGACGGGCGAGAGGGTACTGGGCTACTCGCTGGGTTGTGCCTAAAGGTGGAGAATAGCCGGGTAGCTGCCATTATTGGCAGCTACCCGGCTATTCTCCCCTTATAATCTCCGCCACACCCCGAAACCCCGGTAACAAACAGCCCCTAAATTCCTCGGATAACCCGCAATAAAACCTATTTAAACGCTTCGGTGTGCCATATATGGCACACCGAGACGAATTAATAGGATTAACGCCAGGAAAGACCCCAGCAGCGAAAGCTAGTTAAAGCACAGGACGCCGAAGCGGCCCTTGCCATAGCCCTCGATGTCGAGGATAGAATCGCGACGCTCCACGTAGGAGGTGACCATCTTGTACTCGTTGGCGGGCAATTCCTCGCCGGGGGTGTACATCAAACCGATGGTGACGTGCGGGGCATCGTCCTTGTTTAACAAGCCAGAGAAAATGTTGAGGATTTCGTAGACATTCTCAATGTAGCTGTCAGCCAGGGTGCCGTTGTTGATTTCGTCTTGCGCCCCGGCAGCGGGAATCAGCTGCAGGGCGGCGCCGGCATAAGCGCACAAATCGAGATCCATAATGCAGGCGGCGCACACTTTATCCATAGCGTCGTTAAAGAACGCCACGCAGCAACCGAACTCCTCGTCCGGCTTGAGGATTTCGTAGTCCGGCGAAACCTCAACGGTCCTGCCCAACAGCATTTCAAACAGGTCGCGAATCTCTTTCGCAGTAGGCAAAGGGGTGGCACTCATCGGTTGAACGCTCCTAAAATCGACTTGAAAGTGGCGGCATCGAAAGGTTTTTGAATCAGGAAGTTCGCACCCGCCTGTTGCGCGATTTCCCGCATCTGAGGGGATCCTTCGGAAGTCACAAAGCCAACCGGAATCTTCGACCCCGTCGCCCGCAGCTGCTGCAGCATCTCGATACCCAGCATATTCGGCATATTCCAGTCGGAAAGTACCAGGTCAGGCGACTCTGACAGAGCCAACTGCAAAGCTTGGGCACCATCTTCGGCTTCCATAACTTCCCAGTCAAATCCCGCTTGGCGCAGGGTACGCACCACGATCTGTCGCATCACTCGCGAATCGTCCGCAACTATAATACGCATCGATTACCTCCGTGTTCACCCTTGTGCCGCATCCTGCGAAGCACCAAGGTCACATACTGAGATTACCAGGAATTTGCCTTTCCAGTTGAGGTTTACGCTAACTAAAGGCGATTCTGGCAGTGTCGGTTTTTCCTTTCCGACTTTTGGAATGATAAGGTTTCCGGAATCTTCCACAATAGATTTCATGTTTCCGCCAATAACGTTGACGATTTCCCCGAACGCATCCTGTTGATCCTCCGCGGTCACCTCATCGGTCTCGCCCAGGAGGTACATGGCTCTGGTCAGGTCTTTTGCCGTGGAATCTTCCATCTCTAGTATGAAGCGCAGCTGCTTATCCCCTTGGGAATCTACCCAGGCATAAACCGGATCCTGGAAAGGCTCGACGTCTTCAAGCCACTCCATCACGGTGCCTTCGTGTTTATCAATCAAGGCATAGAAAACGTCGTTAGCGATGTTCAGCACCGCTTCCCGAATTTCCTGGTCCATCTTTACTCTCCTTGTGTTCCTTGCTCGCAACAGGCTCCGGGGTTTTCGGTTTCACCAGCCGTCCCCACGGGGCTTGGGCGGTTCCTCAAGTTCCCAAGCCCAACAGCATGAGCTTTTCGTTGACCGCTTCGGGGGTGAAAGGTTTGATGAGGTACTCGTGCGCCCCAGCCGCTAAAGCGCGCACAATCTGAGAGTGCTCCGACTCGGTGGTCACCATCATCAGGGTGATATTGCGCAGTTCCTTTTCCGCGCGAATGTTCACCACCAGTTCCAACCCGTTCATCACCGGCATATTCCAGTCGATTGTCGCCAAGTCGACGCGTCCCGTGGCGGGGTCATGCAAGACTTCCATGGCCTGTTCACCATCGACGGCTTCTAGGATTTCAAACCCCTCCCGGCGCAGGATACCGCCAATAATTTTGCGCATAGCACGGGAGTCGTCAACGATTAATGCTTTCATTTCCCGGCCCCTTTCAATTTGTATACCGCACCGCTTGTCAACGTCACACGCTCCCATACGGGGTCCATCCCCATAGTTGTTTCCGCCGCCCCCAAGAACAGGTAGCCGCCGGGCACCATAGATTTAGCCACGCGACGCAAGACTTCACGTTTCGTGTTGATATCGAAATAAATCAAAACATTGCGAATAAACACGATATGGAAAGGGCCGCCTTTTGGCGGGGTCGACAACAGATTGTGTTCCAAGAAGTTAATGCGCGACCGCAGCGACGGGCTGATGACCCAGTTGGCGCCCTCACGGGAAAAATAGCGCACCAGCATGGGTGCCGGCAGGCCACGGTTCACTTCCAGCTGGGTATAGAAACCCTGTCTGGCCTTGGCTAACACCGCCCGAGAAATGTCAGTGGCGACGATGGAAAAATTCGGAGCCTGGGCCATTTCCAACAGGCTCATGGCAATGGAATAGGGTTCCTGACCGGTGGAGCAGGCCGCGGACCAAATCGAAAGATTGCGGTGACCGGCCTCGGCCAGGCTGGGAACTACGGATTCCGTCAAACCTTTAAACGGGGTGAAATCACGGAAAAACGAGGTTTCGTTGGTGGTCAGCGCCTCGGCGATGTCTTGCAGGTCACCAGCCCGGTGGGTAGCGATAACCTGTTGAATCCACTTGTCCACCGCAGCAGGGCCGGTGAATCCGGCTTCGCGCGCTAAAGGAATCAGCCTGGATTCAACCAGGTATTCCTTTCCGGCGGGAAGTTGGATAGCACTGCGTTGCTTGACCAATCCCGCCACATAGTCAAATGTTTGGCGGGTCAGGCTCATCGTCTGGCCTCCGGAGCATAAGTCTGGACGTGACGCTGAATCTGGGTCGAGATTTCATCTAGGGGGCGAATCTCGTCAGCAAAGCCGGCATTGGCTACCGCCCCCGGCATCCCCCACACCACGGAAGTGTTTTCGTCCTGTACCAGGGTGCGCCCCCCGGCCTCCAAAACCTTGCCGCAGCCGTTCTTGCCGTCTTGGCCCATTCCGGTCAGCACGACCGCCAACATATCCCCGCCATAGAGATTCACCGCGGATTCAAACATGACGTCCACGGAGGGGCGGCAAAAGTTCACCGGCTGGGTCTGGGTCAATTTCACGCGCGGAGCCCCGGCGTTGCCAGCAAAAGTCATGTGGAAGTTGCCCGGCGCCAGATAAATATGGCCCGGAGCCAGCATCATGCCTTCCGACGCCTCCTGAACAGTCGCCGAAGTCAGCTTGTCCAAACGAGCCGCCAACTGGGTGGTGAACACCGGTGGCATATGCTGAGTGATGACCATCGGTATCGGCAGGGGACGGCTCAGACCGGAAATGACCTTGGTCAACGCCTCGGGACCGCCAGTGGAAGAACCGAGGATGACGATACGAATCGGCTTGTCGGGCATCCCGGTGCGGTCGTGCAGTTTGAGCGGGCCGGCAAACATGGACGGTACGGACGAGATATTGGCGCGCGCCTCGGGGGACAAATTGGCAGACACCGCCCCCAACGCCCGAACTTTGCTGGGCAGCAAGCCTAAGATAATGGGAACCAGCTGTTCACGCACACTTTGGATGGATTGCTGGACGGAACCCTGGTTAGCCGGTTTCGTCACGTAGTCCGTAGCGCCAGCGGATAGGGCTTCCAAAGTCGCGGTCGCGCCGCGCTGGGTCAAGGTAGAGAACATGATGATGGGGTCTTTGCAGCCCATCTTGCGCAGTTCGCGCACTGCCTCGATACCGTTCATCTCGGGCATTTCGATGTCCATGGTGATGGCATCAGGCTTCAGCTGCTTCCACTTCATCAGCGACAGTTTGCCGTTCGGAGCCGTGCCCACGACCTCCAGGTTGGGGTCAGCGTTGAGCGCGTCAGTTACGATTTTGCGCACCACAACGGAATCGTCCACCACGAGGACTTTAATGCCAGCCATCATCTCTCCCTCAGCTGCGAGTTCTACCCTGTTAAGGCTAACTGGTTTTACGGTTCTTCGCCCGGCAACGGACGGTGGTTTTTTTGCGGCTCTCCAGACCCTGACCACGCGTTACTTTACATACATTTTACCGGTAAAGCCGCCCCGAAAAACGCGGTTGCGCCCCGACCTTGTGCGGACAAATCGGAGGGAGCCACCGCAGTGACCCCCTCCGACTTTGCAATCTCTAATCTACGGCTTGACCTCACGCTCCCCGGGCTTCGGCGCCGATAGCGACCACACGCTCGACGTCGAGGACCAGCAGTAAGTCGTCGCTCAACTTGTACGCGCCCAAGATGAGTTCGCGCATATCCTGACCCAGCGTGTCCGGCGGGGCCTCGAAATCGGACTCGTCGACCTCGCGAACATCGCCGATCGAATCCACCATCAGCGACAGCGTCTCACCGTCCAAGACCACCACGACCATCATGGCTTCGCGAGGGTCCTCACGAGGCGGCAGGTGCAGCTGGTTACGCAGGTCAATCAGGGTTGCGATTTGTCCGCGTAGGTTCACAAGACCGGTGATGGCGGTCGGCGACAACGGCACGTTCGTGATGTCCTCACCGTGCAGAATCTCGGTGACCTGGTTGACTTCAATGCCGTAAAGGGCTCCGTCCAAACGGAAAGTTACGTACTGCGTCATCGGTCATCACGCTCCCACCATGTCCAGGCGAGAGTTCATCTCGAGTTCCGCATTGAAGTCTTCGATTTCGTCGAAGAACGTCGGGTCGGCGGCACGGACAGCCTGTTCGACGTCCAACAGCTCGGTGACCCGGTCCTTCAACACCGCAGAACCCAGCAAGCCGTGGTCTTCGATGTTGGAGTGCTTGCGCTTGTCGTCGGCCACGATGTCCAGAATCTCGCGAACCACCATCGCCACGGAACGCTCGCCGCGGCGATACACCACGACCTGCAGATCCTTGGGCTCCTCGTAGTCCATGACCCCGAGCAAGCGATCCAGACGGACGATAGGCAGGATCTGACCCCGGTATTGGATAACTTCGCGGCCACCCACGCGTTCCACTGCCTCGACACTGATGTGCTCCAAGCGGGTAACGGCAGCCAACGGAATCGCCACGCGACGGCCATCGCCAATCCCGACCACCAGCGCTTGACCGGTCATCTCGGAGCTGCGAGCCTGTGCGGCTTCCGCATCCATCTGCGCCTTCTGCGCCGCTTGGGTCGTCGCGCCGGTCAGCGACTTGCGCGCCACCGCGCCGATATCCAGAATCAGCGCCACTCGGCCATCGCCCAGCAGGGTCGCCCCGGCGTACAGGCCGATGGACTTGAGCTTGGAGGACAGCGGCTTGACCACGATTTCTTCGTTGTTGATGACCTTGTCAACCACCAGGCCGAAACGCTGATCGTCGTTTTGCAGCACAGCAATGACACCGTTGGCTTCGGAGCCGCGGTCGTTGGATTCCTCGGGATGCAACACGTGGCTCAAGCGAATCAGCGGGAGCAGCATACCGCGCAAACGGTAAACCGGCGAGGAGTTCACGTACTCCATCGAAGTCTCCTTGCGAGACGAATCCAAAACGACCAACTCGAGCAGGGACACCTGCGGAATGGCGTAGAGCTCGCCGTGAGACTCGACCGTCAAGGACGGCTGAATCGCCAAGGTCAGCGGAATGCGCATCCGCCAAGTCGAGCCCTTGCCGAGTTCAGACTCGACATCGACCGTACCGCCGATAGCCTCGACGGAGGTCTTCACCACGTCGGTGCCGACCCCGCGCCCAGAGATGTTCGAAACCTTCTTTGCGGTCGAGAATCCCGGCAGGAACAGCAGGTTAAAGATTTCCTTGTCGCTCATCTCACCGAGCTGCTGCTGGGTCACCAGGCCTTTCTCAAGAGCCTTGTTGGCGACCACAGCCGGGTCGATGCCAGCGCCGTCGTCGATAATGTCGACCACGACCTGACCACCAGCGTGGTAAGCCTTCAGGGTCACCGTGCCCTTCGGGTCTTTCCCGGCAGCCTTGCGGATATCCGGGGTTTCAACGCCGTGGTCGACCGCGTTGCGCACCATGTGCGTCAACGGATCCTTGATGGCTTCCAGCAGGGAACGATCCAGCTCGGTGTCCCCGCCAATCATGACCAGCTGTACGTCCTTTTCGGTCTGTTTGGCCAGGTCACGCACCACGCGCGGCATCTTGGACCAGAGGTGTTCGATGGGCTGCATCCGGGTCTTCATGATGCCCTCTTGCAGCTCGGTGGCCACGATGGACAGACGCTGGGACGACTGCACCAGGTTCATATCGGTCATCGAGTCGGTCAGGCGCACAATCTGGTTACGCACCAACACCAGCTCGGACACTTCGCGCATCAGCACGTCCAGCAGGTCGACGTCCACACGGATGGAAGAATCCGCGGCAGAACGCGCCGAACCGTGTTCCGCTGGCTTCGCTTCTTCCTTCTTAGAGGCCCTCGGTACTGACTGCGGGGCGGGGGGTGTCGGAGGTTCCGGTTCCGGTTCCGTTTTCGCGGCCGGGGCAGCCGGGGCGGCGCCCTCACCCAGGTTCACGTTGCCGTTTTCGTCAGCGACATTGGTCAAGAACGGAATCTCGGCCGGGGCCTCCTCGGCGGCGGCTGGCGGGGTGGCCAGGTCCTCGCCCAAGTTCACGTTGCCGTTCTCATCAGCAACGTTGGTCAGGAACGGAATCTCGGCCGGAGCCTCAGCAGCCGGGGCAGCAGCCTCAGCCGGAGCCGGTTCATCCGCCACACCGTCAGCAGCCGGCACCGCAGCACCGGGCTGTTTGCCTTGAATAGCTTCAATCTGAGCGATGACGGAATCGATGTCCACGTCGCCCTCTTGACCGGTGTCTTCCACCGAACCCATAATGTTGCGGATTCGGTCTACCATCAACAGCAGTACGTCAGCGGTCTCTTGATCCATCTCACGTACACCGTCACGCAGCTCGGAGAGCAAGTTTTCACCACGGTGTGCCAACTTCTCGAGCCTGTTGAACGCCAGGAATCCTGACGTGCCTTTAATCGTGTGAATAGTCCGGAAAATCGAAGACAGGAGCTCTTTTGAACCCGGTTCGGATTCCAAAGACACCATGTCTTGTTCAAGTTGATCGAGGTTCTCATAGGACTCGACCAGGAATTCGCGGACAATTTCATCCATTTCGCCCATAAAGCGACCTCCCAAATAAGTGGTACCTACGGCACCGTCTACGCACCAGTTTCGGGCATTTCTCTGGGTTTGTTAGCGAATTCAGTGAATTTTCAGGGATATTTCTTGATTTCAAGAGCGCTTTTGGACGGTTCGCTCAGCTTTATGGGGTTTTGTCCAGCTCAGGCGGCAGGTTCGCGGCAATTAATTCGTCTGTGGGGGGCGAGGTTTCGGAACCCGTTTAGCAACGGGTTTTGTCTGCGATGCTGGTGAATTCGGGGAGGATTTGGGTGCCTGACCCTGGGCGGAGGTGCCCGGCAGGGCTGATGACCCCTTCATCAACCGGCGCAAATCCAAGGGCTGGCCGGATTTGGGCTTAATGGACTGCAGGGACTGCAGGGCTGCGGCGGCTTCGGTATCCGACATGGCGGCCTGGTTTTCCTCAGAAACTGCCTGCAGCAGCTCGGCCCGGTTGACCGGGACAGAACGCGGGGCATCCACGCCCAAGCGCACCGAATCGCGGTGAACTTCCACGACGGTGACCACGATGCCGTCACCGATGACAATCTTTTCGCCTATGCGCCTAGATAAAACCAACACGGGACTACTCTACATGAGATAAACCCGCAAACTCACGATTTTGCACACAAACCGCGAAAAACCACTCCAATGCCCGCGCCATGAACCCCTATGCCGGGACTTTCTGGCACGAACGACCGATTTCACGTTTTCCAGGCGCAACCGTCTAAAACTAAAATCGCCATAACCTGCAGCTTTAGCAAACAAAGAGTTGGTGATGACCCAGAATCCAGGTTGAAATCGGTCATTCGTGCAACTATTCCGAAAAACCAAAAGAGTTTCACACCTAAACATGGCAGAAATCCGGAGCATAGACACCGGATTTCTGGCGCGAGAACCCGAGGCTACTCGCTGGGGTGTGCCTAAAGGTGGAGAATAGCCGGGTAGCTGCCATTATTGGCAGCTACCCGGCTATTCTCCCCTTATAATCCACGCGCGCTCTGATACCGAGGGAGGTTTTACGCCTGCATAGCACTGAATTCAGGTTATGGACACCGGAATTTAGGCGGGGAGCGGGGCGTACCCCTGCGGGACGTGATAGCGTCCGCGGGAATTTCGGCGGGGCGGAGCGTTGGGGGCGAGCGAGAGGCTGGTGAGCGTTTTGCGACAATAGTCGCGCAAAACGCGAGGGGGTTCTCCCCCTTCCGCCTCTCGCGAGCGCCCCCGAGCGACCACCCCGCAGAACTAAAACCCGCAATAAAACCTTTTTAAACGCGTCCTGATATAAAAATTTCCACCCAAACCAAGAAAGGCTGCAGCCTGTTCACCAATCGGGAAGGGATTACCGGCAACTATGCCAAATTGAGACGGTGCGAGCCGGTTTATTGGCGGGAAAATCAGTGGACGCCGGCGAAAATGTCTTCCAGCAGCATCTTCCAGGCTTCCCCACGGGCGGGAACCCCGTCCAACATACCGATGGGAATGCCTACTTCAAACAGGGCTCCTGGATGCTCAGATTCCCAAATGCGCTGAACCGCCAGGGCATCGGGACGTATCGCGTCGGGCAGGCCGCGAATCCAACTCTCGATTTTGTCTGCCGGGCTGCGCGCATCGACTACCGCCCAGGTTTGATCGACATAGATAACCGAGATGAGTTTCGCCATGGTGCGCCGGTGGGCTTCAATAAGTGAATCCACCAGAGCCAGCACACAGGTTTGTCCCGGATGGGCCTCTATCAGGGACTTCAGTTCTTCTCCGGAGCGAGCCCGCAAAGCCTCGCCGGGAAGGGTGGTCTTTGGTCCGCCCAGCACGCAGTAGGCATCCTCGCCCAGCCGACCCGCCAGGCGCTGCGCGGTTTCCACAATCGACAGTGAAATCGGTGAGGAACCGACCACCACGATCGTAGAACCGGGCTTTTCCAGCAGAGGCACCGGTTCGGGCAAAGCCCCCAGTACATCATCCAGCGCCATCTCGCTGGTGTCTACGGTGCCGTTGGCGACAGATTCGGCCAGGTTTTCGCCCCCCGGCACCCCTGCAAACAGCTCCGCGGGAAATCCCAGTTCGCTCAGCGCCGCCGCCGGCAGTTTCGGACCGGCAGTAACGCGCGGAGCGGGGGTAATGACACGCCCGGCACTCGCGCCGGGTGCCGCCGCCCCTTGCAGACGCGCATCAAAAGCCC
>QWCJ01000206.1_pt1 | contig 23665 bp, 18 predicted proteins | sample 1972501 | NCBI WGS metagenome assembly QWCJ01 (sample SAMN09866711, study PRJNA288562) | Human vaginal metagenome isolate term2_vaginal, whole genome shotgun... | isolation source: vagina | host: Homo sapiens | place: USA: California
GAAAGTGTATTGATTGGTCAGGGTGTAACCGCCGGCTTGCGTAAAATGGCCGACCAGGGAACCGTTGGCGCTGGCAATCCAGGCACTCTCCAGTTCCAGCCCCTTCACCACCGGCAGAGTAGCCGGGACGGAACGTCCCGTGGTGATGCAGATGTGCACCCCACCGATACGGAGCCGGTCGGCATATTCCTTTACGGCAGGATAAATCTGCTGTTCAGGGGTGACTATGGTGCCGTCAATGTCCAGGGAGACTAACACATCACGAGGATTTTCGGGCAAACCAATCAGGCCCAGCGCAATGGCGTGGCGTGTGACTTGTTCGGTGTACTCGCCCAAAAAAACCTCCGGTATCGGGTTAATATAGTGCTAAAAAGCTATGCAAGTTATTTACCTGGTTGACTGACAGGTTCCAGAACTTCCAACCCGCCCAGATAGGGACGCAATCCGGCAGGGACCCGCACCGAACCATCGGCCTGCTGGTGGTTTTCTAAAATAGCCACAATCCAGCGCGTAGTTCCTAACGTTCCGTTCAAAGTGGCGCATACCTGCGGTTTTCCTTCCGCATCGCGGTAGCGAATTCCCAGGCGTCGTGCCTGGAAGGTCGTGCAGTTGGAGGTAGACGTGACCTCCATAAACCGCTTCTGGGTGGGAAGCCAGGCTTCGCAGTCAAACTTTTGCGCCGCGCTGGAACCGAGATCCCCGGCCGCGGTATTGATGACTCGATAGGGTAGCTCCACCTTGGCGAGCATTTCGCGTTCCATATTGAGCAGCTTTTGATGCTCCGCCAGCGCATCTTCGGGCTTGCAATAGGAAAACATCTCTACCTTGTGGAACTGGTGGACGCGAATAATGCCGCGGGTATCCTTACCGTAGGAACCCGCTTCGCGCCTAAAGCATGCTGACCAGCCGGTATAACGCTTGGGGCCGGCGGAAAGGTCAATGATTTCTCCCGTGTGATAGCCAGCCAAAGCAACTTCGGAAGTTCCAGTGAGGTACAAATCATCTGCCGGCAGATAGTAAATCTCATCGGAGTGCTCGCCTAGGAATCCCGTCCCGCTCATAGTCTCAGGTGACACCATGCACGGCGTAATCATCGGGGTGAACCCGTGAGCCATGGCGGTGTCAAAGGCAGCGTTGAGGATAGCGAGTTCGAGGCGGGCACCCACGCCCTTCAGATAATAGAACCGTGCCCCCGAAACTTTCGCGCCCCGGTCAGTGTCGATGGCGTCCAAACCGATACCCAGGTCGAGATGATCCTTGGGGGTGAAGCCTTCCGCCGCAAAGTCACGAATCGCCACGCCCTCCTGGCCCAGCACCTCATAATCGTCTTCGCCGCCGGAAGGAACTCCGTCCAAAATCAGGTTTTCCAGCACCATCGCGGCCTGCTTGGCTTCCTCGGCGGCCTGATTAGACGTAACTTCTAAAGCCTTGACTTTTTCGCTCAGCTCCTTGGCTTGCTCCAGCAGGGCGGGGCGTTCCTCCTTCGAGGCGCTACCGATGGTCTTTGAAAAGGCCTTTTGTTCGGCTCGCGCGGTTTCAAAAGCGGTCAGTGCCGACCGGCGGCGTTCGTCGGCGGCTAAGGCCTGGTCTACAGTTGCGGGGTCGTTACCGCGAGCCACCTGGGAGGCCCGCATCGGTTCCGGATTGTCTTTCATCGCACGCAAATCAATCATGCTTAAAGCATAACCGTTTTGCGCTCCATCTTTAGAGAGTGCGTCCCCCCGGCAACCTCACACCGCGCGACCGGAGACGACCTGTTCCATCCAGGCTTGTGCCGTGGCGAAATCCATATTCGCCGTCCCCCGCACAATCTGGGTGCGCATCCGATCCGCACGCGGGTAGGAGCCTAAAAACCGCACTTCCGGGCAGGTTCGGTGCAGCCCCATCAACGCATCTTTGACACGTTCTTCAAAAATATGACCCTCGATATCAATGGAAAAGGCGTAGCGGTCAAAGTGCCCTCCGACCGGGCGTGATTCAATGCGCGAAAGGTTTACTCCCCGTGCCGAAAACTGTTCCAGCATGGTCAGCAGGGCGCCGGATTCATTATCCGGTAACGTAACCTGAACTGTGGTTTTGTCCGCGCCGGTGGGGGGAGGAATAGCTCCGGGAGGGGAAACCAGGACAAATCGGGTCTGGGCGCTGTCGTCATCCGCAATTCCTTCCGCGAGAGTTTTTCCGCCATAGGCGGAAGCGGATGCTGCGGAGCAAAGGGCCGCGTCATAGCCGCACGAGGCGTCCTCCATCAGCAGTTTGGCGGCCGCGGCGGTGGAAGTGGTCGGGATATGAGTCACCTCGCCGATATGCTGCTCCACCCAACAACGAGTTTGCGCCCAGGCGTGCGGATGGGTACCGATTCTTTTGATCTGACTCAACTCAAGCCCAGAATCTGCCCGCACCATCAACGCAAAGGCTATCGGTACTAAAACTTCACCCACAATTGTCAAGGGCTGACCGTGAGCTAAAGCGTCCAAAGTGGCGTTAACGCCGCCTTCAACGGAGTTCTCAATAGGCACGACAGCGCGATCGGCCTCGCCGGTACGAACCAGGTGCAGAGCAGATTCGACGCCGGCAGCGGGAATCAAGGTGGCGTCACGGGGCGTGATTTCACGGGTTGCTTGCTCGCTAAAAGTCCCAAAAGGTCCCAGGAAGGAAACTCGCAAAGGACCTCTCACCTCCGGTCCGGGAAGTGATGTTCCAGTCGAATTCGATGATGCCGGGTTGTTTGATACAGTGTTCATAGATGGTACTCCTCAAAATAATTATCGCGAAGCAGCGCAATTTCGACAAAAATCGGTATGATTTTAACCATGCAGACAAAAGTCAAGCCCGCTACTATGCCTCCACGCCCGACGTCGGGGTGGACGGGCAACGGTACGCGTAAACCGATTAAGCGTTCTTATAAGCCGCTTCCTACGACGCGTTACCTGGTTGCTGGTTTGACCGCGATTATTGTCAGCATGGGACTCATCGCCGGGGCGATGAGCTCAACCAATACTTTTGACACCAGGCCCTGGGATCCTTCCCAAGAAATGCGTTGGGATCCGTTCGAGCACCACATGATTGCTGGTTTGGATGTGGGCTCTCTCAGTGAGGCGGGACGTCGTACTTCTGAGGCAATCAAACCTAAGACGGGTGCAACTCCCGCAGAAACTAATACGCAGACAAAGACTGAGAAAACTCCCGAGGCGACGGTCGATGAGTCTCCGGCCTCAGGCCAAGCCAATCCAGAGCCTTCCTCAGCCAATGAGACAAAGTCGTCTTCTACTGTCGTACAGACTTTTGAAGTTCCTGGCGCGCCCCAAGAGCCGACCGCTTCAGAAGCTCCCGCCGGGGCGCCTCCCGTGGCTATGGGTTCCATCTCTAAGGGTTCTCCAGTTGACCCGGTTCACGAGGTCGCGGTCCCAAAAGCATAGCCACCGGAGCGTCTTCATCGGTCTCCAGTTTGGGTGGTGCCTCCGGTACGGTCAGCATGGCTGCCCAGATGAGCCGCGCGCCGCTATTAGTTTTGTTGGGTGCGCAATGGCGTTGGGATGACGATTCCCTGGCCGACCCGGACTTACGAGGACTCCTGGAAAGTTCCACCCGCGCAAATTCGGTGGTGCGTACCAAAGCGAACACCACTGTTCCGGCTGCCGGTTTTCGGACGTTGGCGACAGGAAACCGGATGGGCTCAAGTGAAAAAGGCTGGAGCCTCGGTCGGGCGGTGCTGGATTCCGGTACAAACTTGCGCCTGTTTGGTGATGGAGCGGCGGCCGGTCTGGGCTTCATGCACCCTGACGCGCCGGGTACCGAGCTTCCCGATTCCCTGAGTTTTTCTCCGGTATCCAGCTACCGGGGGGCCAGCCCAGAAGTTTTTGCGGATCTGCTCAGCCAGGTCATGTCTCCCGGATCGGTCGTCGTGGTCGATATGAGGGTTTTTCCCCGCCGCCTGCAGCCCCAAATTATTCGCGCCGCCTGGCAGCGCGGCGATGATTCGGGCTGGAATACCATTGTTGCCTCAATAGCTGATGATAAATCGGCGGCGAATCGGGAATCCGATGTTTACCTAGTTGACAAATCTGCGCCTCAAAAAGCCATTGTTCCGCCGGGAAATCCCAGGCTGCAGGTTTTTGCGGCGCGCGGCCCCCAGTTTGGCAATGGGGGCGCGACCTCGGCTTCCACCCACCGACCGGGGTGGGTGCAAACCGCCGACCTGACCGCCACCATCTTGGACTATGTCGGAGCTCAGAAACCAGCGTGGGTACAAGGCTCAACCATCACTACGGGAAATGTGGTCACAGTGGAGTCTCTCGCGTCGGCAGCGCGCCGGGCCGCGATGATCCGCAATGTCCAAGTTTGGTTCCTTCCCGGCTTGGGGGTGGGGCTGGCTTTGTTGTTGATTGTGGCAGTATGGACACTGAATCGCCGCACTCACCCTCGGCTGGGTGAGGAGTGGGCACAGCCACGGGCGCTGCTGGGGTTTTGGCGAATGGTCGCAACCTTCGCCGCCCTCATTCCGGCCATGGCGTACTTCATGAACTTGGCGCCGTGGTGGGAACTTGGACCAGCCGACACGGACGTGGCTGCCGCCAGCTACCTGTGGTTGGGGTGCCTGCTCCCGGTCATCCTTAGTGCCCTAGCGGCGATAGTCTGGAGCGCTTTGGGCTTGAATTCCCTCCTCGGCCCGCTCTTCATAATAAGCATATCATCGCTGATAGTAGGGGTACTTGACCCCTTAATTGGTTCTCCGATGGTGCTGGATTCCATCATGGGGCTGCAATCAACGGTCGGGGGGCGTTTTTTCGGCATCGACAATGTCATGTTCGCGGTACTCGCTACCGGGGCGCTCACCCTGGCTACGGTGGCCTACGGGCTGGTAGAGGAACGCAAACAACCCAATGTCTCAGAAAAGTCCCTGATGGTAGTGCTAATAGTGCTAGCTGGCGCGGTGATTATTCTGGACTCAGCCCCCAGCCTGGGGGCAGATTTCGGCGGCACGATGGCTCTGGTTCCCGGCTTTGCCATCCTGTTCTTAAAATTCAATCGAAAACCTCTAACAATCCTATCATCTGCGACGATAGCCTTATTGACCGTAGTCGTAGCAGCTATATTTGCTTATTTAGATTGGTTGCGGCCCGCCGATGAACGCACTCATTTGGGCAATTTTATGGATACGCTCGCACAGGGGCGAGTGTTGCCGGTACTGATTAACAAATCTACGATGGTTTGGAATGCTGGCTGGCCGGCGTGGCTGATTATTAGTGTCATTCTGGCTATTCTCTTGGCCCTGGCGATTATTCTGGCCCCGCTGTTTGCCAATATGCGCAACCCCTACCGACGTGACTACGGCTGGCTGTGGGGCAGCGTTGGCGCCAAGCTAAAACCCGAAGGAATCACTTGGAATCATGCGGAAAGAGCCTTATTTACGGCTTGGTGTACCACTATGGTGGTGGGAATGCTGCTCAATGATTCTGGAATCCTGTTGGGTATGGCGGGAGCCGCGGTCATGTTCCCAGCCATCTTGGCGCAGGGATGTCACAAGTTCCTGACAGACCAGCCTCAGCGTTAACCGCTCAACGTAACGTTATTTCAGGCAGTAAACTTCGCCGGGCTGTTGCTTACTCGCCGCGGCTAGGCGTAGCCGAAGTGGAGCGCGCACATGGCGCACAAAGCGTGTCGCTGCGGCCAGGAATACATCTCGGAATTGGCTCAGCCGGTGACGATACCCTGCCATATCGTTGCCGGTAGCTCGGTGGGTCAGGTCGCAGGGAACTTCCTGCACCGAGTACCCCTTCACCAAAAGGTCGATAGTCATGCCGGTTTCCACACCCCACTTGTGTGCCAAAGGCTGACAATCGAAAAACGCTTCCGCACTGAGGCAACGCTGACCGGACAGAGGCTGGAGAGGTTCCCATCCGGTCGCCCAGCGAATCGCTCGACGCGACAGACGCGTCACAAAACCGTGACCGCCGGCACCGGCTTGGCGCGGCAGGGCAGCTATGGCACAGTCCGTGCGTCCCTCCATTACCGCCTCAACCAGCGGGAAAGTCTGGGCGGCAGAATCGCCCAAGTCCGCGTCCAGAAACAGGATGAGACGGCGAGGACCGTCCTCGGGGTCGCGCATGGCCGCGACTTTTGCCCCAGTCTCCATCGCACTGGCCTTACCGCGGTTGACGGAATGGCGCACCACCACAGCACCGGCACTGCGCGCGGCTTCTCCCGTATTGTCGCTGGAACCATCATCAATCACCACGAATAAATCCGCTCGGGGCAGTGCCTTGCAGGCACGAATAGTCGCCCCAATCGAATCGGCTTCATCCTTGGCAGGGATGATGACCGCGACTTTCTGGTTCGGATCGGGAACGGTTGCGGCGGAGTTCTTGCTGTTTTCCTGGTCAGTTTCTGGCACGTGTGCAATTTTAAAGCCCCATTAAGCCAAATGCGAGTTTTCGACGCTAAAAGTTTCCGGTTTTTGCCCTCTAAACCTCCGCGCCGGAACAGAAATTAGTGAAACAATGAGGCTATGCATGAACGAGCTGGACAACTTGCCAAACCGGAAGACCTAATCAACGTTGATGAAGTCATCAGCGCTTACTATGACCTGGAACCCGATGTAAACGAGCCTGCACAGGCAGTTTCGTTCGGGACTTCGGGGCATCGCGGATCATCTTTGGACCGCGCCTTTAATGAGGCTCATATCGTAGCCACCACGGCCGCGATTGTTGAATACCGCCAGTCGCAAGGCTATGACGGACCCCTGTTTATCGGCCGCGATACGCACGCCCTGTCCGAGCCGGCGTGGCGTACCGCTCTGGAAGTCCTCGCGGGGATGGAAGTGCGCACTCTGACGGATGCGCGCGATTCTTTCACCCCCACGCCCTCCGTGTCCCACGCCATCCTCAAGGCTAATGGGGCGGGCACTGCCGGAGGCGTGCGGCTGAGCGGGACTGGTTTGGCTGACGGTATCGTCGTTACCCCTTCGCACAATCCGCCTCGTGATGGTGGATTTAAATACAACCCGCCCAGCGGAGGTCCCGCCGATTCAGACGCGACTTCCTGGATTGCTAATCGTGCCAACGAAATTTTGCGCCAGGGGTGGCGTTCCGTACCGAGAAACCCGCATCCTGAGCAATCGGATTTCATCGGGAAAACAGATTTTCTACCTTCATACGTTGATTCATTGATTGACGTAGTTGACGTTGAGGCGATTCGGTCTGCGGGAATCCGTATCGGGGCTGACCCCTTGGGCGGGGCTTCGGTAGACTATTGGGCCGCCATCGCAGAGCACTACGGGTTGAACCTGACGGTGGTGAACGAAAAGGTCGATCCGCGCTGGTCTTTCATGACTTTGGACTGGGACGGCAAGATTCGGATGGACTGCTCCTCACCATACGCGATGGCTTCTCTGCGTCAGGTGATGGAAGGCGGTTCGGCTCCCTATGATATTGCGACTGGAAATGATGCTGATTCGGACCGTCACGGTATCGTTACTGCCGACGGCCTGATGAATCCGAATCACTATCTGGCGGTGGCAATCGAGTACCTGTTCACCCACCGTCCGCACTGGGCACAGGGCTGTGCCGTAGGTAAAACCCTGGTGTCCTCGGCCTTAATTGACCGGGTGGTGGCCGATATGGGACGCAAACTTGTCGAGGTCCCCGTCGGTTTCAAGTATTTTGTGCCGGGGTTGCTCGATGGGTCCGTAGGTTTCGGCGGCGAGGAATCCGCCGGCGCATCTTTCCTGCGCAAAGACGGTACGGTGTGGACCACCGACAAGGACGGGTTGATTGCGGCTTTGTTGGCCTCCGAGATCCTTGCAGTGACCGGAAAAACTCCCAGCGCTTTGCACGAGGAACAGGTGGCCCGGTTTGGTGCCTCCGCTTACGAACGAGTGGACGCCCCCGCTACCAAGGCGGAAAAGACTAAACTCGCGGCCTTGGCACCCGAAGACGTTGCGGCCTCGACTCTGGGCGGGGAACCGATTGTCGACCGCCTGGTTCAGGCGCCGGGCAACCACGCAGCTATCGGCGGGTTGAAAGTCACCACCAAGGACGCTTGGTTCGCCGCGCGTCCCTCGGGCACCGAAGATATTTATAAGATTTATGCCGAATCGTTTAAGGGTCCCGAGCATCTCAAGGCTATTCAGGAGGAAGCAAAACAGGTGGTGGCCCAGGCTTTGGCAAAGTAAGGCGGATTGCGCCAGACTTGCCTAGCATTTGGCCAAGGCAGAGAGTAGCGCGGTTTTTTCCGCGGCGGTGATCGTCAGGTTCCACCGGTACTTGATGTCGATTTGCTGGCGGGCGTAGGCACAACGGAAGTTGCGGTTCGGAGGCATCCAGGCATCGGCGGAGGCATCGGATTTCTGTTGATTAGCCCCTCCGTCTGCAGCCAGAAGCACGCTCGGGTCGTTTGCGTAAGCCTCCCGCTGTGCTTTCGTCCAGGCCCAAGCCCCGGACTTCCACGCATTACCCAACGCCACTACGTGGTCAATCTGAACTTTACGGCCTGGCGCTGTCTCAAACTGCATAGTTTTGCCGGTGTAAGGATCGTGAAAGATTCCCCCGGTCAGCCGGCAGGGCTTGGCGCTATTTGCAAAACGCGGGGACTGAAAGTCCCGAGCCAAAATTTCCGCCCTGGTATCGCAGCCGTTTCCGTCGCGGTCCATCCATCCCGCTCCGAACATATCGCGCTGATACCCACTGGGTCCAGCATCTTTACGAACCGTCAGGGCACACAGTTGCTGCAGGGAGCCACCGACTTTCGCGCTGACGGAACCGGCGGGGCAGTGGAGGCCGGGGGTCGGAAAATTCGCCAGATTCGGCCCCACGCCAGGCCATAGTGCCCACCACACCAGTGCCGCGCAGCCAATCAAGACAACATCGCCTACACTCGCTCGGCGTACCTGCGTAGATGTCTCGAAGTTAGAGGAATCGCTCACTTCTCAAGTGTGGTACCGGAGTCTTCGGTTTCGCCATCCTTGTTGGATTTACCTGTGGAAAACTGGTTTTTCCACAGCTTCTTTGTCTTAGCATCTGGATAATCCCCGCGGGCGATTCGGCGGGCCCGCTGCGCTGATTTCCACTGCTGATGGGTCATCGAAATCGTCCAGTCGTGAGTTTCGGGCAGAACCCAGCGACGCCACGAAGCCAAGATGGTGAGGGTCGAACCGATGAGAGCCGCCGCCACCATACCGGTCAGGGGGTATCCGAGTTTATAGAAAGAAGCATCGGCACATGCCGCAAGGATGGCCGGAATGGCATAGAGACTGCTTCCGCCGAAAACCATCGGCACATTGCCCGCGGCGATATCGCGTACCATCCCCCCGCCGATAGCGGTGACAACACCCATTAAGATGGACGGAATCACATCGAATCCCAAGCTCAGAGCCTTTTGAGTACCTGTGCCAGCCCAGATTCCCAGCACCAGGGCATCGAATAAAATGAGGGTTCGCCGCGACCATTTGCCGTCAAATTTCCACAGTCCGGCGACCAACGCCCCAGCCAAAGCCATAGTCAAATAAAATTTGTCGGTCAGGGCTACAGGTGGCGCGTTGTTCAGCATGATGTCGCGAATGATGCCGCCTCCCAAAGCAGAAACGACCGCTAAAACCCCGAAACCGACCAGGTCAAAACGTTTTTGACGAGCCAGCCTGCCGCCGAGGATACCGTTGAGGAAAACGCCGGTAATGTCGAGAACCCGAAACACCTGAGGTAAAAGGTCATTGAAAGAAACTGGTGCCGCGGCCGGGATAGTTGCGGGGAAAAGGCCGGCATCGAAGGAGAATATAGCACTCAGCACGTGAGCATTTTACCCGAGGCGAAGCGAAACTTTCCCATAAATATCGCCAGAGGTGCAAATCATGGCGGTTTCATTGGTAACCTGCGTGTTTTGTGGCAGGGCAAGACGCCCAAACCGTTGTTGCCGGGGGATTTACAGGGAAAATGCCCCCCCGGCGGCGAGACCCAATAGGTAAGTGACGACGGCAGCACCAATACCAATAGCAGCTTGCCGCAAGGCTCGGAAAAACGGCGGTTTACCTGACAGAATGCCGATGGTTCCTCCAATCATCAGCAAAATGAGTCCGACCAGGACGACCGCGACGCTAATAGCGGTAATTCCGCTGAATCCCAGGAGGAAAGGGATTAGGGGAACGAACGCACCCAGGGTGAAAGCCAGGAAAGAGGACACGGCCGCCTGAGACCCGGAGCCAATCGCCTCCAGCTCGCCAGAGGGAGTGTCCTCGAAAGCTAAGGCGAACGGATTATCGGCTTGTTTTCTTGATTCTTCAGTTGACATTCTTGACGCAAAAGGGAGGGTGGCATCGCCCCCTGGCACATTTTTTTCGTGCGGGGGTTCGCTCTGGTTGGAGTCCTCCGGCTGGTCGGGCGAAACCGCTTTGGACAGCGTACGTGACTGCAGTTGTGCATCAATGGCTTCCAAGGCCAAAACTGCGTGCGCGGCTGCCTCCTCAGGCTTTTCACCTCGGGCCATGAACAGGAGTTTCAGTTCATTAGCAGCGCGATCCAGCATGGGCAGACGCTGTTTCACATCGGGGTTGGGCCGTGAAGATTCCAACAACTCGCGTTGAGACGTGATGGAGATGTATTCTCCCGCCCCCATCGACAGGGCTCCCGCCACCAACCCGGTCAATCCTGTGACCAGGACTATTGACGGCGCAACGCCGGTACCCGCAATGCCCGCCACGAGGGCGAGATTGGAAACCAAACCATCGTTGACCCCGAAAACCATGGCTCGGGCTCGTCCCGAAAAACGGGCGCGAGAGCGGGCTGCCAAAGCCCGCACGACCTCGGAATGCAGGTGCTCATCCGCCGCCATCTGCGGGGTGGCGTCGGCATCAACATCGTAGGTGCCGCGTTCTTCGGAGCGCTGCATCATCGCCAAGACGAAAATCGAGCCTATCTTGATTGCCAAACCCTGCAGCAACCGAATATACCAGGGGCTGTGTGGAGCCGGCTCGGCGTTAGTGCCGAGGTGCGCCAGCCAGTAATCCTCATGACGTTTTTCGGCATCGGCCAGTTCCAACAGAATTTCGCGATTCATGCCGGAGCGTTTTTTAGCGATAGCACGGTAAATCTTGGCTTCGTCACGTTCCTCGGCGAGATAGCGCCGCCAGCGTTTAATTTGTTCCGGTGTGGGTTCGGGGAGGTTCTGTAAGTTCATGTACTGCGGTAACCTCTCGGCCAACTCGGATTAGGCAACGATTTTTCCATCAATAATAATGTGGCCGTCTTTATCGCGGGTAACGCCATCTTTATCAGTTGATGTGGTTGACGATTTGGGAGGGTTGTTCCCAGCTCCCTCGGCATTGGCGAAGCCCGCCCAGGAGGCACTGCCCCCTGCGTTCAACTGGCTTTTTAGGCTCTCTGCCAACTTGTCGACGAGTTTAGCCCCCTGTGTGCGCAAAACATCGTTCAACTTTTCGGCGGTCACCCTGCGGGCATCAGTGACGCTTTCGGAATTAGCAATTTTTGCCGCAAACCCCTTTACGCTGCTAATTTGCTTTTCACTCATCCGCAAGGCCAATGCGGCTCCGGCCCCCAAACCAGCCAGAAACAGCCACTTGCCCTCAGACATTGCACGCACCTCCGAAAAACTCTGCGGGACAATTCTACTGTTTACCGGCCTTTTGCGCCAAAGCTAGACCGGAAGGGACGTGGCTTTGCCAGACCGGGACAGCACGTCCGCCACGAAAGCGGAAGCCACCGTGGTCTTGCCCTGAGTCAGCGCGTTAGCCAAATCCAGGGCTTCAAAAATCTTTTCCGGAGCCCCCGCTAAGCGTGTTTTGGCCACGAAATCCAAGTCCTCGCGTAGCGGCAGCGTGAGGGACTCCAAACCAAAATCTCCCGCGATTCCCACCGCAACTTCCGAATGGCTGTCTAATTGAGCCCGCATCAGCACCAGGGTCTCTAAAGCGGCTTCCAAGTTCGTTCTCTCGCGGCCTTTCGCGTCAATAATTTTGCCTACCACGCGCTGAGTTGCCAGATATTTCAACTGTTCACGTCGGGGCTGGTAGCCATTGAGAAGGTCTAGCGATATTGTTTCAAAAGCGCTCATAATCCCCTGATTTTGAGAATGCAGCGTTCCGGGCAAAACACTTAAAGCCGGATGTAGGCCCGCGTCGGTGGCACGCTGAGCCACCTGTATCAATTGCGAATCGAGGTTTTCTCCCGGAACCTCAATTTCGATGCCGTGCCAGTGATTATCCGCCAAGCATGACACTAGTTGAGAGAATGCGCGGGAATTTTCCAGCACTTCCCGAGCGCTGACTTCGGCACGCAAAGCCCTGCCTAGCTGGGGGGAAGCGTCATCCAGACAAAAAAATTCTGACCATGAATCCGGATCAGCAACCGGAATCCTCACCCCGATTTCTCCGCGCTGGGCGGGCACACCGAGCTGCAGCTCCAAGCGCAAGGCCGTGGCAAAAGCGGAGTTGACATAGACCGTGTCGCCCAGGGCTTGGCTCAAAAGTTTCGTGTTTTTCCACGGCAAAATGGGCACCTGAACCGGGAGGAACGGGGAAAAATCCGATGGCGCAGCTGGACTCGAGGGCAAACTGGCGGCATCGGTCGGCTCCGGGGGCAGATTCGGCGTCGAGTTATTCACGCTCCTATTCTCTCGCATTCACGGGCTGGTGGGAGCATCCCGGCGAGTTTACCAGCTGACAGGTGAAGTTTGAGCCATCCTTGCCTAAAATAGTTGGGTTATGTCCCTAGAGTTGTCCTATCCCTCCGACTTGCCCCTCAGCGCGGCACGACCGCAGATTCTGGCTGCCCTGCGTCAGCATCAAGTTGTCGTTATCAGCGGAGCCACCGGAAGCGGAAAGACCACGCAGCTGCCAAAAATGTGCCTGGAAGTGGGCCGGGGCACCCGAGGGATGATTGGCCATACCCAGCCGCGTCGTCTGGCAGCCCGGACCGTCGCCTCGCGAATTGCCTCCGAACTGGGTCAGTCACTAGGTTCCACGGTTGGTTACCAGGTGCGGTTTCGCCAATCTTTGGGTCCCGAGACGCAAATCAAACTGATGACCGACGGGATTTTGCTGGCCGAAATCAGCCACGATCCGCTGCTGAAACAATACGATGCGCTAATTATCGACGAGGCTCACGAAAGGTCTTTGAACATTGACTTTATCCTGGGCTATTTGCAGCGTCTGGTGGTGAAACGCCCTGACCTGCTGGTGATTATTACTTCCGCCACCATTGATTCCGAACGTTTCGCCACGGCTTTTGGGCCCGATACTCCCATTATTGAAGTCGCGGGCCGAACGTATCCGGTAGAGGTCAGGTATCGCCCCTTGGTTGACGTGGATGACGAAAGTTCGGGGGAGTTCACGTCCGACGACGCCGAGGAGGACCTCTCGAGGGCAGAAACCGGCGAGATTGACCAAGTCACCGGCATTTTGCGGGCGGTGGATGAACTATGCAGGGAAGGTCCCGGAGACATTTTGGTTTTCCTGGCTGGCGAGCGTGACATTCGTGATACTGCCCAGGCGCTGCAGGGACACTTGGGGCGCCGTTACGTGGCTCCCGGTCAGCGGACCTCAGTTCCGGGAGCAGTGGAAGTCTTGCCGTTGTATTCCCGACTCAGCGAGGCGGAACAAAAGCGGGTGTTTGCCCCGCACCCTTACCGACGAGTGGTCCTCGCTACGAACGTAGCCGAAACTTCCTTGACCGTACCGGGTATCGTTTACGTGATTGACCCCGGAGTGGCACGAATTTCCCGATATTCAAACAAGACTCGCGTGCAGCGTCTGCCTATCGAACCCATCTCGCAGGCCTCCGCCAATCAGCGAAAAGGGCGCTGCGGCCGGGTGGCTCCGGGGGTGTGCATTCGTCTGTATTCCGAAGCGGATTTTTTGTCCCGCCCCCCTTACACCGAGCCTGAAATTCAACGGACTTCCCTGTCCGCGGTGATTTTGCAGATGGCGGCTCTGGGTTTGGGCGAAGTTGCGGATTTCCCCTTCCTGGATCCGCCCTCGCCTCGTTCTGTTACGGATGGAGTGACGGAACTCAGCCAGCTGGGAGCGTTGGATACCCGCCAGAAGCCCGCTCGACTGACCCGTCTGGGGCGCAAACTTTCCCGGTTCCCACTCGACCCGCGCTTGGCACGCATCCTTATCGAAGCGGATCAGCTCGGAGTTATTGACCTCGCGGTCGTTATCGTAGCTGCGTTGGCGATGCAAGACGTGCGGGAGAGACCCAGCGAACGCCGGGCGGAGGCCGACCTCGCTCATGCCCGTTTCGAAGACGAGCGTTCGGATTTCCTAAGTTATCTGAAACTGTGGAGTTACCTGCAAGACCGGATTGAAACCCTGTCTTCCAGCGCATTCCGTCGGTTGTGCAGCCGCGAGTTTCTGCATTTCCTGCGGGTGCGGGAGTGGATTGACCTGGTGGCGGAACTTCGCGGAATGTGCCGCGAAGTTGGGATAAAAACTAGGGAAATCAAAGAAGTAAACCTTAACCAGGTTGACGTCGAGAGGCTGCACCGAGCTATCTTGAGCGGGATGCTCGCCCAGATTGGGTTCTGGTCAGAGGCAAAGAGGGAATACCACGGGGCACACGGAACCCGATTTGTGGTGTGGCCGGGTTCGGGGTTGAGCCGCAAACACTATGACTGGGTCATGGCTGCTGAGTTGGTAGAAACATCGCGACTGTTTGCCCGGACAGTGGCACGGGTCGAACCTGAATGGATTGAACAGGCGGGACGTTACCTGTTGACGCGAACATATTTCGACCCGTACTGGTCCACACGGTTCGGGTGCGCCATGATTCACGAGCGCGTCAGCCTGTTCGGGATGGTTCTCAGCGCGGATCGTTCCCTTCCGTTGGCATCTTTACGAGACACGGTGGTGGAAGGGACCCCGGCCCGAACTCTGGCGCGAGAGTTGTTTATTCGTCACGGAATTGTGCGCGGCGAATGGCGTTCTGTCTATCCCTTTAGGGAAGAAAATCAGCGCCGGCTAGAGATGGCTGCCGAGGCGCGGCGGCGGCGTCAGATTCCCGGCGAAGTCGATCCCTACTCTTTAGAGAACTGGCTGGAAACACGCATTGACCCCGCAGTTAACTCAGGAGCCGCCTTCGAGGCGTGGTGGAAAAACCAGCGTCTTGAGCACCCGGATTGGTTGGAATATCCCTGGGATCTCTTGGTGCCGGATAGCGGCGAAAATGCTGACCAATTCCCTGATTTTTGGCCGGCGGGCGAGCATCTGTTGCCACTGGCCTACACATTTTCAGGCAAACGCGGACCGACCCCTGAAGCAGCTCATCACCGTAACTTGCCCCACAACAAAGGGAAAAAATCCCGCAAAACCAAAGAAAGTGAGATTGACACGGTTGACCTTCCCGAAGGGGTCACCATCATCATCGATGAGGCAATCTTAGAGTCCCTGGACTCCCGGGGCTTCGATTGGCCGATTCCCGGAGCACTGCGTGATTACCTGCTGGCTTGCGTCAAAGCCCTGCCGAAATCCGTGCGGAAATACGTGGTACCCGCGGCAAACTGCGTTGACGAAATCCTGCCCCAGTTTGAGCGGTTTGTAAACGAGCCTCCCTACCAGCGTCCCGACTTTGACGAAATCTTTACCCAGAGTGTAGCCGCGGTGCGCCGAGTTGACCTGAGCGCGACAGACTTAGCCGCCATGCACGCGGCTTTGGAAGAAGGCCAGCGAAACCACTTCGCGATTGTGGGACGCGGTGGGAAAGTCCTGGGGCTGGGAGACGATTTTCAGGCTCTGCGTGACCGCCTGATTGTGAAAACCACTCAGGAACAAGGCAAAGTCTGGGCGCAACAGGAAGCCGAAAAAGCCAAAGTCGAGCGGCCCCGAGATTTTGCTGAGCAACTCAGTCAAGCGCTGTGCCTGTCGGAGACGCGGGTATCGACGCGGTGGCGCGGGGCGGAAGCGGCGGCTTTGGCCGCGTCCCCCTATCCCTCCACTTCCGCTTTGATCGGGGCGGCACAAAGCGCGGCGGGTCGGGCTTTGGTGGAGGAATACCTGGCGGAGGGGCATGCCCTAACAAACGATACAGACTACGCTGAACTGCAAGAATGGGCTACCGACCGCTTTGAGGACCAGGTTTATTCAATCCTGCAATCCGTCGCTGCGACGATGCAGGCACAAGGCGAACTTGAGCAGCATTTACGAGAAGCCACCGGCGCTAACCTCACTGCTACCAAAGCAGATATTGTAAACCACGTAAACCAATTGGTGGGCGGCGACTTCCTGGCGAGGACGCCTGGCAAATGGCTGGCTCAGTTGGCTCGTTACTTGCGGGCGGATACTTTACGATTGGACAAGGCTCGGCGTAACTCTGCTGGTGACGCCCAGTTAGCTGAACGTTTTGCGGAAGTTGTAGCGGCCTTTGACACAGCGGTGACAGCGGCGGAGGCTCGTCCGTTTAACGCCGAGACACATCGCCGTTTGCAGGAGCTGCGTTGGCTGCTGGAGGAGTACCGGGTACAGACCTTTGCACAGCAGCTTGGTACGATTGAAAAGGTGTCGGCCAAACGGATAAATAAGCAAATCTTAGTTCTAAAATAAGGAAATCTACCTGGTTAGCTAGTGCCAAATAAGGCGTTGTAAAAATGCTTATAAATGCTTACTAACTGCACTGATAGGCTTATTTAGCGACGCGAATCCCCAAACCAAGCCTTGAAAATACCGTAAAAATTTGCGTTTCCATAGCTGGAGCATTCGCCGGGCGTCCCACTCAGCAAAGCGGGATCCGGCTGATAAGGCGTGTAGTTGTAAAGCGCCGTGGTCGCCTGATTAGCCAAAACCACCGGAGCCGAGCCGCAGCTGGCCTGAGGCGAGTAAGGGATATTGTTGGCTATCCCGGTGTGGAAAGGGAACTGCGCGGGGCTCTGCCGATAGCGCTGAAACTGAGCTGCAGCGTAGTAAACCTGGGTTCCAAAACCGAAATATTGGGGGTCACAATCTGCCCCATCGGGGCAGGCAAATCCCGTTGCGACCTGGTAGCGGCGCGGGGACAAACTATAGTCAGAGGCCGTGAGCAAGCCCTGTTCCTTTTGCAGCAGCACCAGCAGCACCTGGGGATTGATTTTGCATGACTGGGCGGTTTTATAGATGATTGTTCCCGCTGATTCAGACGGCGCACCTTGATAGCCCTCGCAGCGCGGCGAGGCAGGAACATCAATAGTGTCCTCGGTGTAGTCAGCCAGACAGGGGGTGGAGAGGCTCACACACCCCGAATTTTTGTCGCGAATAAAGTTCTCTATGTCCGCTTGGGTCATGGATTGATAATCATAGAAAACCGCGTCTGAAATAATGTTTCCGGGGTCAAATCCAGACAGGTCAAGGGCAGGAGCCTCCGGCCGGATTGCCGTTGGCGCAGCCGGTTTTCCAGTATCGACAAAGAAATGAATCCCCGCCGCCGCCAAAGCCCCGCCCAAACCGAGCGCGACCAAGGCTATCCCCAAGATCACCAGGAGGGTACGAAAAACCCCACCCCTACGCCGCTTCATCCTTATGGAAGCGCCCGAGGGCGGATAGGCTCCCCGGGAGGGACGCGGGGGCAATCTTGTGGACACCCCACCATCGTAACCTACCTCCCGCGAGAGACACTCGGGCTGTTAGACTGGGGGCAGCGAACCCATTTCAATCACAGCGAACCGAGGATAAACATGGTCCAAACTTTCTCAGGCACCCTTGATGAACTGCTCAGCGATTTGGCTACGGAACTAAAGGAAATGGCTGATGACGGACACGTCCTGCGGGTGGTAGGCTTTACCGGAGCACCAGGAGTGGGTAAATCCGAGGCGGTAACTAGGCTGATGAAGCTGCTGGACGGATCGGTTTGGGGTGCGCAGCCGCTGCTAGCCGGCATTATTCCAATGGATGGATTCCACAAGTCAAACGAAGTCTTGCAAGCTGAGGAGCTCAGCGAATACAAGGGACGCCCGGATACCTTCGACGTGGTGGGTTACCTCATGGCTTTGGATCGGGCTCACGATGCCAAGACGGTGGTATACGCCCCCGGCTACGACCGTCAACTTGGTCAAGCTATCGCGGCACGTTACAAGGTCGAGCGAGAAGGCGTGGTGCTTACGGAGGGCAACTACTTGGCGCTGCAAGACGGGGCGTGGGCCCTGGTTCGCGAAGCAATCGACCTGCTGATTTACCTGGAGGCGCCGCCGGAGGTAACACAGGCTCGCCTAGTCGCTCGCCACACGCATCACGGCAGAACCCCGGAACAGGCGCTCGCTTGGGTGCAGCGGGTTGACGAACCGAACCGGCTGCTGGTCCAGAGTTCTCAAGCGCGGGCAGACCGCATTTGGGACCTTCCCGCCTGAGTAAACCAGGTTAACCAGTTACGGGCGAATTTATTAGCGTGAACCCGACTTGGCAGCAGCCACTACCGCCTCAACAGTGTCGGGATGTACCGCTCCCAGACCACCGAGGGCAATAATCGTGTTGGGATGCAAGCTGCCCAGATAGTTCGCTACCGGAGCGGGGGCTTGGTTAGTGCGGGAAGGTACCAACAAAACTGGCCCGTCTCGCAGAGCTCCAGCCACCAAAGCATCGGCGAAGTTATCACCGCGAGCAATGTAAGCGACACCATCGCCCAAGTCCGACTGAGATGGAAAAACGTAGGCAGCGATAGCCGCTGCGGTACCGTAACGATCTGCCCCAGCCAGTCGGGAGACGTTAGCTCCTGATTGAGCCGCGATCGTAGTCAGGGCTTGCTCCGGGAGGACACCGGGTCCACCCAAGCCAACCACCTCGGAAACGTGCAGGTCAGAAACTTCAGAAGCGACGTACTTCCACGTCTCGGGGCTGCGCGGGTTGACTATCAAAACCGGGCCATCGCTCAGCGTTCCGCCAACGACCGCATCAGGAGAACCTGCACCGTTTGCGCCCATGCCATCGGCAATATAAATCCGCTTGGCACCCTGTGGAAACGCATGGTGTGAAATCGCGATAGCTGTGGCATATCGATCAGGACCGGAAATCCGCGAAGTTTGACGTCCTTGTGCCGCGTTGGCCAGAACTGCATCTGGAATTGCTCCCGGCCCGCCTAGAGCCACTACTGTGGTGGCATGCAGCCGGTTGATTTCCTGAGTAACTGCAGAGGGAAGGGGACCATTGATGGGAACCAGCAACACCGGTCCGTCAGGCAGAATTCCGCCCGCCAAGGCATCAATGGGCATATCTGAACGAGCTATATAAACCCGTTGCGAACCACCGGGAAAGGCTCGAGCGGAGATTCCCGCCGCGGTCTCAATTCGACTAGCGCCCGAAATCCGCAGCGACGATATCGCACTAGCCGAACCGGCGGAACCAAACCAGGACGTAAAGAAGCGATAAAAGTTGCGGTTTCCGTAACTGGAACACTCGTCTCCCAGGCCACCCCCGGCGGCTAGGGCCGCGGCATTCGGAGTGTAAGGGGTGTAGTTGTACAGCCCCGCGGTCGCTTGGTTTTCAATGAAAACCGGAGCAGTTCCGCACTTGTAGGAGCCATCCTGATTCCGAGAGGGATGATACAGCAGGTCATTGACTCGCCCAGCACGATGACGGAATTTGCTCGGATGCTTCTGGTAGTAGTGGAAGCGGTGCGCAGCTTGATAGACCTGGTTAAAGAACCCGTAGTACTGGGTGTCGCAAGGGGCTGTGTCCGGGCAGCCGTATCCCATAGCTTTCTGGTATCGCGACAGTTTCAAAGCTTTACCCGAAGCGGTAATCAGGCTCTGTTCCTTTTGCAGAGTCACCAGTAATACTTGGGGGTTAATCTGGCAAGCCTGGCTGACTTTCCAGATGATTTGCGCGGCGCTTTCGCCTTCAGCTCCGTGATAGGCACCAGGGCAATACGCGTCAGCCGGACGATCCGGGGTGTCCAAAACATAGTCTTTTAGGCAAGGAATGGTGATTTCTTGCGTAGTGGGCTGAGCACCTGGCTGATTTTGGGGAGCCAGTATGGTAATCGTGTCAACTCCCGGCTGGCAAGCACGCCCTTTCGCGTTCAAGAACTGCTGGATTGCGTTGGCGTCCATAGTGTTGGGGTTGTAAAAAACTTCATCGGAAATAATCATTCCGGGGTTGAACCCTACAACCGCAGAGGTGAACTCGGATTGGATTGAGGGGGTGGAATCTGAGTCTTGACCGTAGGCCGGACTCAGGCCCGAACTGGTGAGAACCAACCCTGTTAGCGCAAAAACAGCCAGGCAGGTACCCCCCAAAAGACGAAAAAGGCGTCGTCCGCCGTGAAGTTTATCCACTTCTGCCTCCCCGTGGAATCGAAAAATTAAATCCGCAACCTTCAGGATATCGCCTGACGTGAAAAAACTCAGGAAAAGCTCTTGGATTTCACCATTTGGTCAGCCAATTCCATGACGTGATTCCAGGTGCCACGCAACTGACGCTGCGCCGCAGCGGAGGGCCAGATGCGTCCGGCCCGGCGTTCGCGAGCCACCCATTGGCAGTAATAAGCCACGGTGGTAGCTTTACCGATTTCGTTGCAGTGCATCAAAAATTCGGCACCGGCGCGCAGGTAAATCTCATCGGTGAACTTCAGCGACCCCCGTGAACGTCCCCGTTTCGAGGTCATCAGTCCCATGTTGTGTAACGCTTCGTTCCACGAACCGCCGCATCGTTTCGTGATGGTTTGGCAAGTCGGTGGCCAGCGCACCATGCCCTGCGAAGAATGTACCCCCCGGCTGGTGATGTCTTGGGTGCGTAACCGCTCGTAGACTGCCGCGGGGATGGTGGTTTCTCGGTGGTCATGAGCGCGTTTTTTGGCCAGCACGATACGGGGCCAGACCTCGTCAAGAGAGGGGAAGATATAGTTTTCCTTTTCCGCGCCGAGTTCTTTGTCCGCCGTTTGCTGGGTCTTAACGACCTCGCGTTCCTCGGCCAGAACCTCAGCCAGTTCGGTCTTCATCCGAGGATTAATCTTTAATTTGGTAGCCCAGTAATCAATCATGTCGGCTGGAAACTGTTTCAGCTCGCGGTCGATTTCGTCCTGATACCGCAGAGAAAGCACATACCACAGACCGGCTTCAACGGCCTCTTGGGACAAGATAATTTGGCGAGACAAGAATTACACCTCGATTACGTTGATATTAACCACTGCATTCTAGCAAATCTGAACGCTAGACGCAGAATAACATTCACAAAGTAAATGCACGCCGTAACCGCAACAGTACGGAAACGGCCTACTGCTAACAAGAATACTCCCAACCATGAAAGAGCGTGGACCAACTGTTGGATTCAAGATTGAATAAATCTAGAATTCCCAGTCGGCGTCCTCGGTTTCCTCGGCGGTGCCGATGGCGTAGGAGGAACCCGAACCGGAGAAGAAGTCGTGGTTTTCGTCGGCCGCGGGCGACAGAGCTGCCAAAATCGCGGGATTAACGTCGACCTGATCAGCTGTGAAAAGGGCTTCATAGCCCAGGTTCATCAAAGCCTTATTGGCGTTGTACTTGAGGAATTTCTTAACGTCCTCCGTCAAACCCAGCGGGTCGTAAAGGGTCTCGGTGTACAGCTCTTCGTTGTCGTACAAGTCCATCAGCAGGGAGAACGTGTAGTCTTTCATTTCTTGGCGCCGGGACTCGGAAGATTCGCGGATGGCCAGTTGATATTTGTAGCCGATGTAGTAGCCGTGAACAGCCTCGTCGCGGATGATGAGGCGGATGAGGTCGGCGGTGTTGGTCAGTTTCGCGTGCGCCGACCAGTACATCGGAGCGTAAAAACCGCTGTAGAACAGGAAAGATTCCAGCATGGTTGAGGCGACCTTGCGCTTTTCCGGGTCATTGCCGTGGTAATACTCCAGCACGATATGGGCTTTCTTTTGGAGGTATTCGTTTTCTTCGGACCAGCGGAAAGACTCGTTGATTTCCTCGGTGGACAGCAGGGTCGAGAATACCGAGGAATAGGACTTGGCGTGAACCGATTCCATGAACGCGATGTTGGTGTAAACCGCTTCTTCGTGAGGAGTTCGGGAATCTGGAATCAGCGAAACCGCACCCACCGTGCCCTGAATGGTGTCCAGCAGGGTCAGACCGGTGAACACGCGGTTCGTCATGTTCTTTTCATCTTCGTTCAAAGTTTTCCACGAGGGAATATCGTTAGACAGCGGAATCTTTTCGGGAAGCCAGAAATTACCGGTCAGACGATCCCACACCTCCAAATCTTTGTCATCTTCGATGTCGTTCCAGTTGATGGCTTGCACGGTTTTTGGAATCCCAATGACCACGAGTTTCTCCTTGAATTCAATAGTTTTTTTGGGTTTGCGCTAAGCGGGAAATATCGCGCGAAACTGACCTTCCCAGTCTATCCTGTGGGACCCAGGTTTCAATTTAGGATACAAAAAAACCGCAGGGCGGCTAGGGTAGAAACAGAAATAAGCTGACTCAACGGTGAGGATGCGCAGACAGACCAATACGTGTTTGAAGGCAAGAAAAAGTGGAAGACTCGGACTTGATTCGCTTGGTAACCCAGCTGCCGGTTTCGCAGTTGGGAGACCAGTTGTTGCACCTGCAGCCCGGATCAAAGCTGGGTTTATACCTGCTGGAGCTGTCTAACCAGCCGATTACTTCCGCGATGGTTGAGGCCGCGGAACAGGCGTTAAACCGACCCTTAGCCTGGATTTTGTCCCAGCTAAGGGCAGGATGCGCGGGTCTGGATATGCAGGATTTCGTGGATTTGATGCAGCATCCCGGCCCCGATTTGTTGAACTTTGTGCTGCCCAGTTCAGGCCCCCTCACGGATAACTCCGACGAGGTCGGTTTGGCAGCCGGTCAGTACATTCCTTCCGTGGCTTCCTCACGCTTTGACCGGGGCGACGATGACAATCTGGTACAAATCAAAGCCGTCCGACCCTCCTCCCCGATGGACATGGACAATCTCCCCGACGGGTTCGCGATGTCCTTGTCGAGCTCCTTGCAAGCCTATTTCCTCATGGCAGTGAAGTCGGGACTGATTAACTTGGCCGGTTCCCAAGTCATGCTCTCGCTGATGGGTATCCGCCAGTTGCGTTCACCGCAGCCCATCTTGCCGATGGTGGCTTTCGCTTTGAGCGACAGCGATGAAGATGAGTTTTTCCTGCGTCTCATTATTGGGGCGTTGGCACAGGCGTTCGCCTCCTGCGACTGGGCTGCACCAGACGACCCACAAACGGTGGCGGTGGACCTGCTGCATGAAATGGGGCAAGATGCGACCCCGGAGGCTGTGGGCGAAGCGGTGGAGGTGTTCAATAACTTCTTGTTCTCAGCAGGCTGTTTGAACTCTCGTGGTGAGGTAGACGTGCGGGCGCATACCCCGATGGTGCTGTTGCAATACCTGGTTTCCGAGGCTCTGCAACCCAAGTAAGATGCCCGGGCAATCGCTTTTGAGAAAGGAAATCCCCGGTTGACGCGGTTCACGCCTCAACCGGGGATTTCCCGTATATAAGCAGTCAGAAAGACTTAGAGCATACAGCTGACACAGCCTTGCACTTCGGTGCCTTCCAAGGCAGCTTGGCGCAGACGGATGTAGTACAGCGACTTGATGCCTTTGCGCCAGGCATAAATCTGGGCTTTATTCACGTCACGGGTCGTAATCGTGTCCGGGAAGAACAAGGTCAGGCTCAGCCCCTGGTCCACGTGTTTCGTGGCCTCGGCATAGGTGTCGATAATCTTTTCATACCCGATTTCGTAAGCATCCTGATAG
>QWCJ01000207.1_pt1 | contig 23662 bp, 14 predicted proteins | sample 1972501 | NCBI WGS metagenome assembly QWCJ01 (sample SAMN09866711, study PRJNA288562) | Human vaginal metagenome isolate term2_vaginal, whole genome shotgun... | isolation source: vagina | host: Homo sapiens | place: USA: California
GGTTCCGCAGGCGTGGGAACGCAACCCGCACATCGACCCGCAGGTCCGTGCGTTCTACGAGTACCACTCCAGCTTCATGGAGGCCTGGGACGGCCCGGCCGCCATCACCTTCACTGACGGCACCCTCATCGGCGCGACCCTGGACCGCAACGGTCTGCGCCCGGGCCGCATCTGGATCACCAAGGACGGCCTCGTCGTCATGGCTTCCGAGGCCGGCGTGCTGGACATCCCGGACAGTGAGATCGTCAAGCGCACCCGCGTGGAGCCGGGCAAGATGTTCCTGGTCGACACCTCCCGCGGCTGCGTTGTGGAGGACGAGGAAATCAAGCAGGCTCTGGCCGACCAGCCCTACGAGCAGTGGGTAGAGGAGCACCTGGTCCGCGAGTCCGACCTGCCGGCCGCCGAGCCGATCGCCATGAACCACGAGCGCATCGTCCTGCGCCAGCGGGTCTTCGGCTACACCGAGGAAGACCTCGAGACCCTGCTGCGCCCCATGGCCGACAAGGGTGCCGAGGGCATCGGCTCGATGGGTACGGATACCCCGATCGCCGCCCTGTCCGACCGCCCGCGCCTGCTGTACGACTTCTTCGCGCAGCGTTTCGCGCAGGTGACCAACCCGCCGCTGGATAGCTACCGCGAGAAGATGGTCACCAGCATGTTCACCCAGCTGGGTGCGCAGGCGGATGTTCTTAACCCCGGTCCGGACGCCGCCCACCGTATCCACCTGGACAGCCCGATTCTGGGTAACCAGACGCTGGCCAACCTGGCGAATGCGGCGGAGAACGCCGAGGCCGCAGGCTCCGGCGTGGACTTGAGCGCCTTCAAGGCTGTGCGCATCCCGGGCCTGTACTCCGTCGCCCACGGCGGCAAGGGGCTGCGCGAGGCCATCAACCGCATTCGCCGCCAGGTCACCGAGGCGATCGAGGATGGCGCGACCATCCTGATCCTCTCCGACCGCGAGTCCGACGAGCGCTACGCCCCGATCCCGTCGCTGCTGCTGACCAGCGCCGTGCACCACCACATGGTGCAGGAGAAGACGCGCACCCGCGCATCGCTGGTGATCGAGTCCGGCGGAGCCCGCGAGGTGCACCACCTGGCCATGCTCATCAACTTCGGTGCGGATGCCATCAACCCGTACATGGCTCTCGAGACCGTTAATGAGATGGCCAACGACGGGCGAGTGGGCGTCACCGCAGAAGAAGCCGAGGAAAACTACATCAAGGCCGCGACCGCCGGCATCCAGAAGGTCATGTCCAAGATGGGCATCGCCACGGTGGCGAGCTACCGCGGCTCCCAGCTGGCCGACGTGGTGGGCCTGCACCAGAGCCTGCTCGACGAGTACTTCGTCGGCGCCTTCAGCCCCATCTCCGGCATTGGCCTGGACGAGATCGCTGACGACGTGGCCAAGCGCCACCGCGCGGCATTCCTGCCTCGCCCCGAAGAGCAGGCGCACCGCGAGCTCGAGATCGGCGGCGAGTACAAGTGGCGCCGCGAGGGCGAATACCACCTGTTCAACCCCGAGACCGTCTTCAAGCTGCAGCATGCGACCCGCACCGGCCAGTACCGCATCTTCAAGGAGTACACCGAGAAGGTCGACAAGCAGTCCGAGCGTCTGGCTACGCTGCGTGGCCTGTTTAAGTTCAAGTCCAATCGCCCGTCGATCCCGATCGAGGAGGTCGAGCCGGTCAGCGAGATCGTGAAGCGCTTCGCCACCGGTGCGATGTCCTACGGTTCTATCTCCGCCGAGGCGCACGAGACCCTGGCGATCGCCATGAACCGTCTGAAGGGCATGTCCAACTCCGGTGAGGGCGGCGAGGATCCGGCCCGCTTCGAGCCGGAGCCGAACGGTGACTGGAAGCGCTCCGCCATCAAGCAGGTGGCCTCCGGCCGCTTCGGCGTGACCAGCCACTACCTGAACAACTGCACGGACATCCAGATCAAAATGGCCCAGGGTGCGAAGCCTGGTGAGGGCGGTCAGCTGCCGCCGAGCAAGGTGTACCCCTGGATCGCCGAGGTGCGCGTGACCACCCCGGGCGTGGGCCTTATCTCCCCGCCGCCGCACCACGACATTTACTCCATCGAGGACCTGGCGCAGCTGATCCACGACCTGAAGAACGCCAACCCGGATGCCCGCATCCACGTCAAGCTCGTCGCCGAGCAGGGCGTGGGCACGGTCGCCGCCGGTGTGTCCAAGGCACACGCGGATGTAGTGCTGATCTCCGGTCACGATGGCGGCACGGGCGCCTCCCCGCTGACCTCGCTGAAGCACGCAGGTGGCCCGTGGGAGCTCGGCCTGGCCGAGACCCAGCAGACCCTGCTGATGAACGGCCTGCGCGACCGCATTACCGTGCAGTGTGACGGCCAGCTGAAGACCGGCCGCGACGTGATGGTGGCAGCCCTCCTGGGTGCTGAGGAATTCGGCTTCGCCACCGCCCCGCTGGTGGTCTCCGGCTGCATCATGATGCGCGTCTGCCACCTGGATACCTGCCCGGTGGGCGTGGCAACCCAGAACCCGGAGCTGCGCAAGCGCTACACGGGCCAGGCGGAGCACGTGGTGAACTTCTTCAAGTTCATCGCCGAAGAGGTCCGCGAATACCTCGCCGAACTGGGCTTCCGCACCCTGGAAGAGGCCGTGGGCCACTCCGAGTGCCTGACCGGCGGCGAGATGGAAGTCGATCACAAGACCGCGGGCAAGCTGGACCTGGCGCCCATTTTCGCTCGGCCGGACAGCCCCTTCATGCACCAGGACCTGCACCGCACCAAGGAGCAGGACCACTCGCTGGACAAGGCGCTGGACAACCAGATCCGTTCTGATGCGCAAGACACGATTCGCCGCGCCGCTGCGGGCGAGGACGTCTCGATCGACCTCAGCTACCCGATCACCAACGTCAACCGCACCGTCGGCACGATGACCGGCTCGCTGATCTCCCGCGTTGCCGGCCGCGACGGCCTGCCGCAGGACACTGTGAACCTGCAGTTCACGGGCTCGGCAGGTAACTCCTTCGGTGCTTTCGCCACCCACGGCATGACGCTCACCCTTAACGGTGACGCCAACGACTACGTGGGCAAGGGTCTGTCTGGCGGCCGCATTGTCATCCGCCCGACCGATAACCACGGGGCGGAGGATACGACCAGCGACGTCATCGCCGGCAACGTGCTGGGCTTCGGCGGTGTACACGGCGAAATGTTCATCCGCGGCACCGTGGGCGAGCGCTTCTGCGTGCGTAACTCCGGCCTGACCGCCGTCGTCGAGGGCGTGGGCAACCACGGCTGTGAGTACATGACGGGTGGCCGCGTCATCGTCCTGGGCAAGATCGGCAACAACTTCGCAGCCGGTATGTCCGGCGGCATTGCCTACCTGGTGGATGACGGTAGTGGCGTCACTGACCGAATCAACACCGAGCTCGTCGACATCGAAAAGATCACCGACGAGGAAGAACTGCGCTGGGTCGAGCAGACGATCCAGACCCACCGCGACCTGACCGGATCTACTGTGGAGGTAAACGCCGCGGATCTGATCAAGGTCATGCCCCGCGACTACGCGCGTGTGCTCAAGACGATCGCACGGGCCGAAGCCGAAGGCTTGGACAACGACGGCATCGCCGCCGCAATCATGGAGGAAGTGAAGTAAATGGCTGATCCACGCGGATTTCTGAAGCACCGCCGCGAGTCGGCGGCACACCGACCCGTCCCGCTGCGCCTGCTGGATTGGAACGAGGTCTACGAGGACTTCTCCGACGACAAGGTGCAGACCCAGGCCAGCCGTTGCATGGACTGCGGCATCCCGTTCTGCCACGATGGCTGCCCGCTGGGCAACATCATCCCCGAGTGGAACGACCTGGTGCGCAAGGGCAACTGGCGCGAGGCCTACGACCGCCTGCACGCCACCAACAACTTCCCGGAGTTCACCGGCCGTCTGTGCCCCGCACCCTGCGAAGGCGCATGTGTGCTGGGTATCGGCGACGACCCGGTGAACATCAAGACCGTCGAGTACACCATCGTTGAGCACGCCTGGAAGGAAGGCTGGGTCAAGCCGATCAAGCCGAGCTTCAAGACCGGCCAGCGCGTGGCCGTCGTGGGCTCCGGCCCGGCCGGGCTGGCCGCCGCACAGCAGCTGACCCGCGCGGGCCACGACGTCACCGTCTTCGAGCGCGCCGACCGCATCGGTGGCCTGATGCGCTACGGCGTGCCCGAGTACAAGATGGAAAAGAAGTGGATCGACCGCCGTCTGGAGCAGATGGAGGCCGAGGGCACGAAGTTCGTCGTCAACACCTCGCCGACCGGCGAGCAGCTGAAGGAGTTCGACGGCGTGATCGTCGCCATCGGCTCCACCGTCGGCCGCGATCTGCCCGTCGTGGGTCGCGACCTGAAGGGTGTCTACCAGGCGATGGAATACCTGCCGGAGGCCAACAAGGTCTGCGAAGGCGACCGCGAGGAATCCACCATCAACGCCAAGGGCAAGCGCGTGGTGATCATCGGCGGTGGCGATACCGGTACCGACTGCTTCGGCACCGCGCTGCGCCAGGGCGCCATCTCGGTTTCCCAGTTCGACATCACCCCGAAGCCGCCGAAGACCCGAGGTGCCTCCACCCCGTGGCCGACCTACCCGCGCATCTGGCGCGTGGCGTCCGCCCACGAGGAGGGTGAGTACCGCGTGACCGGCAACGAGTCCGCCGACGAGATCGCCGCCCTGGGCCTGGCCGAGCGCCAGCCGGGCGACGAGCTGGGCATCCGCCGCTACTCCATCAACACGGTGGAGATCACCGGCGACGGCGAGAAGGTCACCGGCCTGAAGGGCGCCGAGTGCCGCTTCGGCGAGAACGGCCTGGAGAACATCCCGGAGTCCGACTTCGAGATGGATGCCGACCTGGTGCTGCTGGCGATGGGCTTCGTCTCCGTCGAGGAGACCCCGGTGGTGCGGGACCTGGGCCTGCAGATCGGCGAGCGCGGCCGCCTCGAGCGCGACGACACCTTCCGCGCCCAGCCCACCAACGCTGAGTTCGCGGACATTCCGGTGTTCGTCGCCGGCGACGCGGGCCGTGGCCAGTCCCTGATCGTGTGGGGCATCTCCGAGGGCCGTTCCGCCGCCGCGGAGCTGGACCGCGAGCTGATGGGCGAGACCGCCCTGCCGCGCCCGATCAACCCGACTGACGTGGCGATGCAGGCTTGAGCCTAGCCGCTTACCTAGGGCTGCTCGGTGCCTGGGTGCTGGCCATTACGATGCCAGGCCCGGACACCGTGCAGCTCATTCGTTTGGGTGCCCGTTCGCGCCGCTCGGCGGTGTTCGCGGCGCTGGGAATCTGCACGGGCAATGTGCTGTGGCCGGTGGTCACGATGCTGGGCCTGGCCGCACTGATCGCGACCTTCCCGTGGATCCTGACGGTGTTGTACCTGTTCGGCGGCTGTTTTCTGATCTACATGGGCCAGGGCGCGTTCCGTTCCGGGTACGCGGATTGGCGCGCCCGGGCAGTCTTACCCACTGTGCCTCTTAGTGACGCCACCCGCGCCTCAACTGCCGACGGTGGAGCGCAGGCTACGGCGCGCGCACCGCTGGGGGACTTCGCCTCTTGGCGCCTGGGGCTTGCGACGAACCTCTCCAACCCCAAGGCGCTGCTGTTCTTCGGTTCGGTGTTCGCGCAGTTCATCCCGGTGGACGTGTCCTTGCTGGACCGGCTGCTGGTACTGGTTCTGATGACTGTCGTGGGTGTGGCGTGGTTCTGCGGATTCGCCCTGGCGGTGGCCGCGGGAGCGGAGAAGATCCAGCGGATCAACCCCTTCATCGAAATGGTGGCCGGCGTGATCTTCGTCGTGCTGGGCGCCTTCCTGGCCTTCGAGGGCGTGCAGATGCTGATGGGTAGCTAAAGCCCGCTAGACTGAGGCGCATGGAGTTTCCAGAGGTCAGCATTCGCGATTCCGAAATCAAGCTGGGGCAGTTCATCAAACTGGCGAACCTGGTGGAGACCGGTGGGGAGGCCAAGGAGGCCATCGCCGCCGGGGTTGTGCAGGTCAACGGCGAGGTGGATACCCGCCGCGGTAAGACGTTGCGCCCGGGCGACGAGGTGACCCTGGTGGATGCGGACACTGGCGAAGTGCTGGCAGGAGCCGTGGTGGCTGGCGCGAGCGGCGCGGCGGGTGCTGGCGCTGCTGCGAATGGAACGGAATCCGACGATGACCTCGGGGAATACTTCGACGAGTCCACCGCAGACGATGATTTCGACCCGGAGAAGTGGCGCAACGTCAGCCTGGAAGACGTCCGCGAGGATAACGCGATCTAGCGCTAGCTGAATGCCTGGCCGGTGGAGGCCGGGTGGCGTCAAAAAGAAACAACAGTTAGCCCCCAACAAGAGCACAAGCAAGAACACAAGAAAGAGCAGTGGAGGAACCATGCCCGCAATGATCGCTCAGCCCGGAATGCCCGTATGGCTGGACCTAGCCAGCACCGATGCGGCAGGGGCGGAGAAGTTCTACAGCGAGTTGCTGGGCTGGGAGTTCGAGCAGGTCTCCGATGGCTACGCCGTGGCGAAGAAGCAAGGCATGCCGGTGGCGGGTATCGCGCAGATCCCGGAGGGCAACCAGTCCGTGTGGGGAGTGCTGCTGTACACCCCGGATGTGCAGCAGGCGCATGACAAGGCCGTGCAGGCGGGGGCGAAGTCCGTGCTGGAGCCGCAGGACCTGGGCGACCGTGGCGACATGGCCGTCATCGTCGACCCGTCGGGGGCCACGGTCGGCCTGCGCAATCCCGCGGACGAGCATGCGTTGATCGCCGCGGGCGAGCCCGGCACCCCGGTGTGGTTCGAGCTCATGGTGGCGCAGAACTGGGATACGACGCTGGAGTTTTACCACGAGCTGGCGGGCTGGGATATTAAGGCCGCAGGGGACGGTGCAGAGGATGGCGCAGGGGAGGGGGAGTTCCGCTATGCCACCGGCGAGTTCGACGGCGCGGCAGTGGTTGGTCTGTGGGATACCTCCAAGCTGGAGGTGCCGGGGATGTGGACCGTTTACCTGGGCGTGGCGGACGTGGACGCCGCCATAGCCAGCACACCGGAGCTGGGCGGAAAGGTGATCCGCCCGGTTTGGGAATCCGAGTTTGGACGCATGGCCACCATCGAGGATCCGACGGGTGCGTTGGTGAACCTCTGCGAGATTGAGGAGTTCGTCCCCGACGAGGACGCGCACGAGCCGGACCTGCTGGCCCCGGAGAACTTCCAGGCGTTCTAGCGCGCCGGGCTGGCGGGCGCTGCTACCAGATGCAGACGCGCTCGTCCTCGGCGAGCCACATTCCGTCGCCCTCGGAGACGTCGAAGGCCTCGTAGAACTCCGCGATGTTGCTGGAGACCACGTTGCAGCGGAACTCCGCCGGCGAGTGCGGGTCGATGGAGGCGTACTGAGCCGCCATCTGCGGGCGGATCGCGGTCTGCCAGATCCGCGCCCAGCGCAGGAACACGCGCTGCAGGGCGGTGTACTCGGCGGTGTCCGGGTTGCCCTCGGCATCCACCAGCCCCTCGACCGGCAGCTTCTCCGCCGTCTCGAAGGTCTTCCCCTGGTCCGCCAGGTAGCGGCGCAGGGCCACGATGGCGATTCCCAATCCGCCGAGGTCACCGATATTCTCGCCCAGGGTGAAGCTGCCGTTAACGGTGTGCTCGGTGATGCCGCGCTGGCGCAGGCCCGTCGGCACCAGGCCATCGTACTGGGCCACCAGCTTGTCGGTCAGCGCGGTGAAGGCCTCGCGGTCCTCCTCGGTCCACCAGGAGTTCAGGTTTCCGTCGCCGTCGTACTTCGACCCCTGGTCGTCGAAGCCGTGGCCGATCTCGTGGCCAATCACCGCGCCGATGGCGCCGAAATTGCCGGCCATGTCCGCCGCCGGGTCGAAGAACGGCGGGCGCAGGATCGCCGCCGGGAAGGTGATGTCGTTCTTCACCGGGTTGTAGAACGCATTCACCGTCTGCGGGGTGGTGAACCAGGTCTCGTTGTCGCTGGGCTTGCCCAGCTTCGAGACCTCGTAGTTGTGGTTGAAGCGGCTGGCCGCCCGCACGTTCGCCAGCAGATCCGCGCCTGTGGAGCCGAATTCCAGGCCGTCGAAGTCACGCCACTTATCCGGGTAGCCGATCTTCGCCTCGAACTTCTCCAGCTTCGCCAGTGCCTTTTCGCGCGTCGCGGGGGTCATCCAGGCCAGTTCGCTGATGCGCTCGCGGTAGGCGGCGATCAGGTAGTCCACCAGCTCCAGCATCTTCTGCTTGTGCTCCGGCGGGAAGTGCTCGGCGACGAACTTCTTGCCGACTTCCTCGCCCACGGCACCTTCGACCAGCGCGACGCCGCGCTTCCACCGCGCCCGCTGCTCCGTAGCGCCGGACAGGGTCCGCCCGTAGAACTCCCAGTTCCGCAGGTTCACCTCCGTCGGCAGGTATGCCGCGCTGCTCAAGATCACCCGCCAGTAGGCCCACAGCTTCCACTCATCCAGGCCGCTGAACTGCGGGTTTTCGCCTCCGCCGGTGGCCATTGTCGCGACGTGCTCCAGGTAGCTGGGCTGGCACACCACGATCGTGCCCCCGCCCGCGCTCTGCGTATCCACGCCCGTGGCCGCCAGCCACTCGCGGAAGGGGAAGCCCGTCGGCAGATCCTCGACCTTTGTCGGGTTATATGTCTTCTCCGCATCGCGGCTGGCCACGTTGTCCCAGTGCCCGCGCGCCAGCTCGGTCTCGAACGCGCAGATCGCATCCGCCGCCGCAGCCGCGCCCGCATCCGCATACTTTCCGGGCAGCTCCAGTTCGCTGACCAGCCCCAGCATGTCCTCTACGAACTCGCGATAGGCCTCGCGGGTCGGCGCGTGCTGCTCCTCCCGGTAGTACGCCTCATCCGGCAGACCCAGCCCGGTCTGCACCAGGTAGGCGCGCTGAATGTCCTGGCTGGAATCCTTTTCGATCCAATACCCCGCAACACCACCGGTGCCCTCCATATCGAGCCTGCCGAGCACCTTGGCCAGGTCGCTGACCGAGGTGGCGTCACTAATAAGACCCAACGGCTCCCGCAGTCCGGCCAGACCCGCGGCGGCGATGCCCTGCACGTCCATAAAAGAGGAGTACAGCGCGCCCACGCGGCCGTTCGGCTCGTCGGAGGCGGCGGCCTCTACGATCTCGCGGACCTCCTGCTCAGCGAGGTCGCGCAGCTGGTGGAAGGTGCCGTCGACGGGGCGGTCGCTGGGGATCTTGTGGGTCGCCAGCCAAGTGCCGTTCACGTGGCGGTACAGGTCCTGCGCCGGTGATGGCTGGGTGGGCTCGCCGGCCTGGTTCTGAGGCGCGGCCTCGGAGATGTCGTCCGGGATTTCTACAGCGTTAGTTTTTGCAGCGTTGTTTTCTACCATGCACACCACCTTAGACACCGCCGCGGACAGGGTGTCCCGCACAATGGTTAGGCTATGGCGTATGTTCCATCATCCCGCGCCACAGGGCCCGCCGCAGCGTCCGTCACAGGGGCGACCAGCCCGCCAGCCACAGCGACCGATGGCTCCGGTTCCTCCGGTGCCAGCCCGCCCCGCGCCACCCGCAAAGCCTGCCAAGCCCGCCCCACCGACCACATATCGCCCCGCACCGACCAGTCCGAAGCGCCGCGGTGCGTATTCGGCCTATCTTTTAGGGACACTGTTGTTGCTGGTTGGGGGTGTCTTTATTGTGGACGCCACCCTGGAAGACGAGCCCCAATCCCTGACCGTCGCGGAAGGGATGGCGGACTCGGTTCTCACCTATTCCGAGTGGCCGCTGCGGTTTGCCTCCCTAGAGGAATGCCACGATTCGCCCGGCCTGGGGCGCCCCGGAGTGATGGAATTGGATTGCGATGGAGAAAGCTACGGAGTGACCGGCCTATCGGGCGTGGACGTGAAAGGCGGCGAGGAACCCATCTCGCAGGCCGTGAACCGCGCCGTGCGTGCGATAGTTTTCCAGGACGGTGTGAACCTGCAGTCGATCGACGTGCTGGGCAAGATCTCGGAGGAAAACCGAGAGCAGTTGAAGAAGATGCATGTCAAGCAACTGCGCGTGACGGATACCTACAAGCTGGGGGACAAGCGATTCGTGGCGGTTGCGTTCGTGAGGGATCCGGATGCGGTTCCAGAAGAGGGCGCGGATGCTGGCGCCGGTGCGAACGATGGCGCCGGCGGGGAGCCCAATAGCGAACTGGAGCACAGCCTCGAACCCGACGGCACGGCCCCGATAGTGGTGGTGCAGATGCCGGTGAAGTCGGCGTCAATCAGAAAGCAGTTAGAAGAGATCGACGAGTTCGTGCGCGGCGTCAGCTTGGACGACAACGCAGAAAGCGCAGGTGAATCCGATGTTTAAGGTGCGCAACTACCGCGTGTTCGAGGTGCCACTCGAGTTTCACTTGAAGCATCCGCCCCAGCAGCGGCCGAAACTGCGACTATTCCGCGACGGCTGGCTGGCGGCGTACTGGCTGCTGGTGGTTCCGAGCCTCGTGATGTCCGGGTTTCTGCTGATCGGCAATAACCCCTCAACGGTGAGTCCGACGCTGGGGCTGGTGCTGCTGATCGGCGCGCTGCACCTGGCGGGAGCGCTGCTGTTGGTGTGGGCGCTGCCGATATATAGGGGCACACCCAAACGGCTGGTTGCGCTGGCAGTGCTGTGGGGTGGGGCGGCCTCCGTGGTGCTGGCGGCGGTGGTGATTCAGCCACCGGTGGTGAGCACCGTAGACAAGCTGGGCTGGCACGGGCTGACGGCCAGCTTTGGAGGCGCCTACCCGGAGGAGATCGCTAAGGGTCTGGGCATCTGGCTTCTGCTGTGGATGGGGCGCGCTTGGTGGAACCGCCCGTGGCACGGCATTATCGCCGGATTGCTGGTGGGGCTGGGTTTCGAGGTCTTCGAGAACATGATGTACGCGATGATGCTGGCGGTGATGGATCCGGTGTCTGACATGCAAGGAGCCTTGTCGACGTACCTCGTGCGCGTGATTGCCGGACCTGCCAAGCACATGATGTTCAGCGCGCTGGTCGGCTATGGGATCGGCCTGGCGATGTTCGTGGGAGCGAAAGCGAGGAAGCCGCGCGGTGTCGCCTGGCGCCTGGGGGCGGTCGTGCTGTGGGGCGGTCTTGGCTTCTTGACGCATTTTGCGTGGAATATTCGCTGGCTAGATGTGTCGCCGGTGTTCCAGCTGCTGTGGATGGGCTTTGTCTGGGTGGCGCTGGCGGCGCTCGCAGTATGGGCGATTGTGTGGACGAGTGTGGAGTTTCTGCGGTGGAAAAAGCGAGGTGTTTGCCCAGCTGTGACGATATACCAGCGAGTGTGACGAAAATCACACAAGGGCTTGAACAGGGATTTCCTGGCCAATGGTTTCATAGGGTGAAAGATGTGCCCCATGGGGTTGATGTGAATGATGTGAAACGTGTGGTTCTTGGGTATGGTGTGATTCATGATTTCACTGCCATGGCGCCGCTCCACGCGCACGTCCGTACCGAAACGCCTCACCGCAACGGCACTCGCTGGCTCCGCTTTGACGGTGGCAGCGCTCGTCGCCACCGATGTTGTTCCCGTCCCCTCGTGGGCGCTGAATGGCATCGACGTTGCCTCCCACCAGCACCCCGGTGGCGCAGCAATCGACTGGACTGCCGTGAAGCAGTCCGGCCAGTCCTTCGTCTTCGTGAAGGCGACCGAGGGCACGTCCTACACCAACCCGGCGTTCACCACGGACTCCGCGAAGGCCCAGCAGGCTGGGCTGGTTCCGGGTAGCTACCACTACGCCCGCCCGGGCAGTGGCAACCCGCGTGCCGAGGCTCGCCACTACGCCAGCGTTCTGGCTACCGGCGTGCAGCCCTCGCTGCCCCCGGTTCTGGACCTGGAGGAGCACGAGGGTCTGAACCCGACCCAGCTGCAGAATTGGGTCCGCGAGTGGATCGACGAGATTAAGGTCCAGACTGGCCGCGATCCGATCATCTACACCTACTACAGCTTCTGGATCCAGCGGATGGCCAACACCACCGAGTTTTCCGAGTACCCGCTGTGGCTGGCCTACTACCGCGACACCCTGCCGGATAAGATCCCGGGCGGTTGGGATCACGTCACCTTCTGGCAGTACTCCGGCTCTGGTCGCGTTAACGGCGTGCAGACCCAGGTGGACCTGAACAAGTACTACGGTGACGACGCTGCCCTGAACGCCTTGGCATCCGGCATGCCTGCGGATACCGCTGCAGGCCAGGCTTCCGAGGCGATGGATCCGATGCGTCCTGCCGTTGAAGGCGAGGCCGAGATCGCCAACAAGATTGAGCACGCCACCGGGGTGAATGTCCCGCTGGCATCCGACTTCATGATGCAGCTGCTGGGCGTTATCGGTGGCCGCGTGTCCCCGGACGTTCTGCTGACTCAGGGTAAGCAGCAGCTGCAGGGCATGGATCCGGCACAGGTCGCAGGTTCTGCCGGCGGCCCGGATCAGGGTGCCCAGGCAACCGGTTCCGTGAAGACTGCCCAGGAGATTCTGACTGCCTACACCGCACTGTCCGGCGCACTGAAGGAGTTCAACGCTGGCGGTAACAAGCTGCCGGTCGAGGCCATCCTGAAGCTGATCCAGGGCTACGCGCCGGGCGCTGGCGACCAGGGCGGCACGGTGAACATCGGCCAGGTTCTGAGCCTGCTGCAGCAGTTCGGCGGTATTTCCAACTGGAACGCCAAGCTGGAGAACGGCGAGGTTAAGCCCGACGCGAATGCCTTCGCTGAGCTGGCCGACGCCGCCAAGTCCGCGAACCCGGACGGCTCCGCGCCGACGGATGCTGCCGCCGCGCCGGCCGCTGGCCAGGCCCCCGCTGCAGGCCAGGCCCCGGCCGCTCCGGTTCCGCCGGCAGCCCCGGCTCCCGCTGCGAACTAAGCGCACGGTGCTTCCGCGCTAGGGAGCTAGCGGCTAAAAGAGAGAAGCGTCGCCCTGACCGGGCGGCGCTTTTTGCATCCCTATCCCGCTCTTGCACCCCTGTCTCGCTCTTGCTCGCACCCCACGCTCTTGCGCCTTTCCGCGGTCGCGCACCCCTGTCTCGGCGAGCTGCAAACCGGGGAATGTCCCAAATTTTCCACTCTGTTTTTATAACCATCTATTTCCGCAGGTCAGAGCGGTGCAAATTCTTGCTGCAAAGGCGCTACTCGTTGAAAGTGGAAGATTTGGGACATCGTCCCCCTAGCGCGAGGCATCCGCCGATGCATCGCGGCACTGCGGCATCGGAGGATCGGGGCACTGCGGCAACGGGGCACCGCGGCATACGGCTGGGGAGTCCTCAGACCGTGGAGGCCGCAGGGCTCCTAGGGGCATGCATAAGTGCCAGGGCATGAAGAGGGACCAGGCATGAAAAAGGGCGGGATGGTAAACCACCACCCCGCCCAGCCTTGTCCAGTGGCCAGCCCTGCGGAACCTAGTCCGAGAACTTCATCGGCCCGTTGTACCAGAGGCCAGAGCGCTTATCCGTCTCCGTATCCAGCTTCACCGGCTTCGGCTTATCGCCGTTCGCATTCGGGAACGGGGTCAGCTTGTCCAGCACACCCCAGTCCCGCTGCCAGTCGTCCTGCAGGTAGGTCGGTACCTCCTCGGCCTGCGAGGTCATCTGCACCAGCCCGTAGGAGCCACCGCCGGAGTAGTCCATCACCGGCGTGTGGTTGCTGCGCACGTCGTGGTCCGGTGAAATGCGGAACTCTGCTGCCTCTGCCACACCTGCCCAGTGGTCATACGGCTTCTGGCACGGGAACTGGAAAGCGATGGTCCAGTCCAGCAGTGTCGGTGCTTCGGAGCCCACGTAGTCGTTCAGCGACTCCATCTCCGGCACGCGCGGCGGCGTAATGGCAATCCACTGCGTAGGCGTCAGGTTCGGATCGTTCGCCACAATGCGCACCGAGTCCGCATCCTCCGGCACCTGGTCCATCGGGATGCGCAGGTTACGCCACTCGGGCGCGTAGCCCGGATCCAGCGGAATCTGCTCGCCGAGCACCTCAAAGTCCTCAGCCTTCTTGGAACCTCCGGACTTGCCGAACTGGACCTTGATCTCCTGGCCGTACTTGAAGATGCCGTCCATGTCGAAGTGCCCGACCTGCCCGGCCACGCTGAATACCAGCAGCGGCAGGCCCTCGCGATCCTCCGGCAGGCTGTACCAGCTGGTCGTAGTGTTTGCGGGCGTCTGCAGGCCCTCGGTGTACGAGCCGACCACTGGCACCTTGTTCGCGTCAATTCCGAACGGCAGCACGGCATAAGATCCGTTCACGCCCTTGGTGGCCTTCAGGCCGCCGGTGGTGCCGGATGCGTCGCCGCCGTCGTTGCGGTCACTGCTGCTCGTCTCTTCCTCGGACTTGTTCGTTGCCCTATCTTGTGACGCCGCATTCTGCGTGTCTCCCTGGTCAGAGGAAGCGTTCGTGTCGTCGGAGCCGGAATCCTCGCTACGGAACTGGTCGGAAGAGCCCACCGTGGCCTGGGAGTCGCCGGTGGACTTGGAGTCGATCTTGGCGGGGATGTTGTTCGGCTCGAAGCCGCGACCCCCGCCGCTGGTCAGGGATTCCTTCAGGGAGCTACCGTCGGCAGGCTGGAGGAAGGAGTCGTTGGTGTTGGTTTCCACCAGAACATCCGCAGCCTGGTTACAGGTCTGGCCCGTGAGAGCCATCATGTTGCCCTTGCCTACGGAGTAGGCGGGCCACTGGCTGACCATGCCCTTCGTCAGGGAGGCCAGGGTGAACACGACCGTGAAGGCCGTCAGCACGGCGATTGGCGCGGCCGTCAGGCCGCGGAACTGGTGGAGCTTCTTAGTCTCGGCCCGTTCAAGATCTGCCACTTCCGATTCGGTGGTGGCACGGGCGCGTTTGGCGTCCGCAAGAAAGCCAACGATCACACCCCAGAAAAGAACCACGACAGATACAGCAAGCATCACGGTGCTAGCGGTGATACCAGAGAGCTGCACCGGCTTATCCCACCACGGCACGCCGTAGGAGGACAGGTACCACCAACCGTTCGGGCCGGCGAGGGTGAAGGCGAACAGCATCAGGGTAGAGCCCAGGAACAGCAGTTGGTTGCGCCTGGTCTGCAGCGCGAAGCGCGAGGCGGCAACGGCTGCTAGAGCCGTCAGCGCAGCACCGATACCCGCGAACACGCCGAAGTGGTGGGTCCACTTGGTGGGCGTGAACGTCATGAAGAACAGCGTGCCCAGAATGATCAGCAACAGGCGGGTGGACGGAGCCTTAGCGGCACCGGTGATGCGCCCGTTGCGCAGCATGGCAGCCACGACGATGCCAATGCAGAAGAACAGCATGACCATGGTGAAGCGGCGCGGGAAGCTGCCGTCGACGGTCTGCTCCATGAGGGCTTCGTAGCGACGGAACTCCTCGAACCACTGCATAGACGGGCCGATTTCTCCGCGCAGCTTGATGGCCTCGGTGACGGTGCGCAGCGTCTGGTCTGCGAACACAGCCGTGAGGATCGCGGTGCCGGCGGCCAGGAACGGCGCGATCTGCGCCAGGATGGCCGCAATGACCGTCTTCTTCGGGGCACCCTTCGGTGCGCCCAACAGAGGCAGGCGGCGGGTGAGAATGCGAATCAGCGCGCCCAGGGAGGCCAGCAGGGCCGAGACGGCCATCAGGCCAGTCGGGCCCGCTCCCAGCGCCAGGGTGGCGATGATCGTGCCGACCGCGGCGGGTAGCAGGCGGTGGGTGGCGATGGCGCGTTCGAAGGAGACCCAAGCCAGCAGGGAGAGCACGGCGATGATCGGCTCCGGGCGCGTGCCGTTGTTGAAGGTCATCCAGAACAGCAGGAATGTCGCCGCCATGGTCCAGTGGGCGACTTGGCGCTGGTTGATCTTGGCGCCGAGGCGCGGCATGACCTCACGGGAAAGGACCAGCCACGTGACGATGCCCGCGATCAAGGAGGGCAGGCGCATCCAGATGGATGCGGAAGAGATCTGCGTCATCAGCGCCAGCAGGTCGTAGAACGGCGAGCCGAAGGGGGATTCCGGTACGCCGAACCACCGGTAGTAGTTGGCCATGTAGCCGGACTCGTGGGAGACCTTGGCCATGGTCAGCAGGTAACCGTCATCGGAGGTGTTGGCGCCGACGAAGTACCAGGCCAGCAGGATGAAGCCGACCACGCCGTCGAGCGGTCGAGGCTTCCACCAGTTGCGGTGGAACAAGCGGCGGGACGTGGTCCGCTTGTCGAGGATATCGATGCGGTACAGGCAGTACAGGGCGATCGCGGTGGCGATGATGCCTACGAAGATGGCCAGGTACTTGATAGCCGACGGGGAAGAGGTAAAGCGCGAATCGACGGTGACGTGTGCCTGGAAGCCCGCGTCGATCGTGTTGTTGGCGTTCTTCTCCGTGTTCTTGATGTCCGTGTAGATGCCGGTGAGGGCGGGGCGAACGTCGGCATCGATGGTGGAATCCAGCGCGTAGTGCAGGTGCTTGTCTGCGTCCGGAACCCAGGCGCGGGTGGATTCGTAGTTGGAGGTGATGCGCAGCTGCGCGTCGTCCGGCAGCTTCTGCAGGGCGTCCTTGTTGATGGACAGCGGAACGACGTTGCGCACGACCACGTCGAGGTTGTCGTCGGTGGAGCGGACGAACAAGCCGCGGAGGGTGGCCTCAGTGGATTCTGGCGGGAGGGTGGACAGGACATTTGTCGCACCTTCATCCAGGTTGCGCACTTCCTGGATCGGAACCGTGATGTCTACGTCTTGGGGGACGTAGGAGATCAGGGGCGCCTGGACGGAAGTGAGTTCATCGTCCTGAGGCCAGTTGAACGAGGACTGTACCTGGTTTACAGGCAGGAAAGGCAAAGATACGAACATCACCATGCCGATGAGGCCGGAGATGATGGACGCTAACTTTAGTTTCCCTGTTGGCTGCTGAACTTTAGACACAACAGGTAATTGTAGGCCACGGCCGGGCTAACACAGAACTCAATTAGCCTATTCGCCGGGATTTCTGTTAATTCCTGTTACTCAGAGAGTCTTTTGTGACGCCGCCTACAGTGTGCGCGACGCCAGGGACCTGCTGGTGTGCGCAGCTCCGCTACCTAGCGTTGGATTGCTCAGCGCTGGGTGACTCAGCGCTGGCGCACTGCGATGACAAACGGTCCGACCTGGTGCAGATCCCAGCCCTCGGAGAACGCGGAGGCGTCGAAGTGGATCGCGCGGAACCGTACATTCGGCTGGCTGGGGTAGATGTCATCTGCCACCAGGTAGGTAAATGTGCCGTCGGCGGTGGTGCTGTCAGCGCCGTCGGTGTCGTCGACGCCGTCACCGCTGCTATCGGGGGAATCCAACTGCCCGCGCATGAGTAGCGCATCGGGTGCCTTCCACCCATTTGCTTTCTCTGCGTTGTCCATCGCAGCCAGCAGGTCCTTGGGATCCGTGATCTTGCTCCAGCCCTCGATCTCCTCGTTACGGCGAGCGAAGTCGCCCAACGGGTTGGCATAGTGTGAGGTAAAGGCCTGGTAGGCGTGGTACGGATAGTAGGCCATGAAGCTCTTCTCGTCCGTGAGCAGCACCTTGCCGGATCGGCCGCCGAGCTCCTCGGAGAGCACCTCGTCTACCTGCGAGTAGTACACGGCGGAATCGCCCGGAAGCTTGTCCGCACGTTTCCCATCGCCGTCGGTATCGGTGTAGGCGGTGTCGATGTGGTTCTCGTGCTCGAAGGGGATCTGCGTCGCATAGTGAATGCCACATACGGCCATCACGATAGCCATTACGCGGCTAATCAGTACGCCGTTCCTAGGCATGCGGCCCGCCGCAGCCGTGAGCTGCGGAACATACACCAGTCGCCAATCTGCGATGGCCAGCACGCCCGAAACGGCGAGGATAATGCTGATTGGTACGGCCATGCGGAAGCCCAGCAGCGTGGTGCCGAAGACCGTCATCAGCAGCGACAGGATCACCCATGCGTAGCAGACGAGCAGGCCGAGCGTTAGGGCGCGAACGTCGCCGTCTTTACGGCGGAAAACCATCCAGATCAGCGCGATGATGGAGAGGATGCCAATGGCCGCAGACTCGAAGAATGGGGTGGGCACCTGTGTGGCAACTTCCGGCAGGTAGTGCTGCGCGGTGCTGGTGGATCCATGAGTCTGGGTGACCAGGCTCCATAGGTATGGTGCCCAGCCCAGCAGGGCGATGGCGATGGAGCCGGCGCCGATTGCCACCAGGCGGATCAGCGGTTTGATGCCGCGTACCATAACTGCGCCGACTACTGCGAGTACCACTACCGTCAGGGCGGATGCGGCTGTGTACAGCGTATAAAGGTTGGCCGAAAGCCCCAGATAGATGATGGATCCGACGAGCGCGGCGCGCCCTCCGTGCAGCGCGCGCCGGGCGAGGACAAACGCCGGTGCCATGCCCATTGCCACAATCGCCGCGTAGGGTTCATCGCCGCCGACCGTCAGGGTAACCGTCACGGTCACTAGTGCCAGTGCGCTGGCGATAGGTAGTGAACCGCAGATGCGCTGCCACACCGGCACCAGCATGCTGGCGGCCATCGCCATCGTGATGAGCGCCCAGGGCTGCATTGCCACCCAGCCGGCCAGGCCAAAGGTGCGGGCGAACAATCCGCCGCTGAAGAACCACAGGCCAGGGTAGAAGGAAGGCTGGTCGATGTATGCCATGTCCTCCCAGCCCAGCTGGTTGGTCATGCGGGTGAGGAACTGCGTGCGAAACGCCTGGTCTACGCTGATTCCGCCGAGGTAAAGCTGGGTTGCCGCCAGCGGGATACCCAGCGCTGCCAGCACCAGCACGGCCGGTGCAAGGTGCATGATCAGCTGCAGTAGGACGGAGACCCACCCGCGCAGAGCTGGCCGTTGCGATCCCCGTGCACCTAAGCCCTTACCTCGCGCATCTTTGCTCCGCGCGCCCTTGCCCTGCGAACCAGTAGCCTGCCCACTGAGCATCCACTTCGCCGGGTAGACCCACCAGTAGCAGGCCAATCCGGTGAGCACGACCAGGATGGTGATGGCCGCGGTAGTTAGTCCGCGCAGCACGAAGCTATTGTTAAAAGCGGGGAAGTTCGTGTGCGCCATCAGGTACCACCCCAGGGTGGTTCCGGCGAATGCAAGCGCACCGGTCACAACGAGGCGCACGAGGGTTTGGCGGATGGACAGCGCGTCCTTGGTGAAGGGGACCGTCCGATCAGCCTGCGTGGCGGAACTTGAGCTCATTGCTTCATTCTTGCACACGCCCCGGACAACCCCAGCTGTCCGAAGCCGTGTGCGCGGGTCGCGTCCGTCACGCCCCGCTCAGTCAGCGCAGCATGATTGCCCTAATTCCGGAGTGGAATCCGTCGCGCAGGCCCACGCGCTGTGTTTCGGAGAGCGTGTACTCGTGCAGAGTCTCGCAAGCAAACTGCAGCAGTGGCCGGTCGATCTCCGGGGGCAGCCCGCCGCCCGACAGCAGGTGGGCGTTGTCGCGCTGTTCCTCGTTCGCCACGTTGTCGTACCACCACACCGCGTATTGCTGGCCAATGTCAGACGGGCTCTGCTCGCCCGCGGTCGCCCACACCTCGTTCGGCAGCGGCACGTAGCGGCTGCGCAGCTTGCGGTGGCGCGCCATCATGCCGGGGTTCGGACGCGGCTTCGGCTTGGGTGCTTCTGTTTCTTGTGCTTCTGCCGTCTTATTTTGTGACGCCGCCGTGCCCGGCTCGGCCGCCGCCTCAGCCGACGTACTGGGCTCCGTCGCTGCGGGTCGTACGCTGTCTGCATTTTGTGCAGCTTCGGCCGCATCCACCGCCTCAGCTGCAGTTTCCGTGGCGGGTTGGGTTGCCGGGGTTGGGGTGGCCTCCTGGTTCACGCTCGGATGGGTGGCGCCCCGGGAGGTAGCGGCTGGGCCACTGCGCACTGGTTCTGGAATCTGGGGAGTACCCGGAGTCTGTGGTTTGGCCGAGTCCGCGGGTCCGGTCGCGTCCGCATTGCCGACGGCGCCCTCCTTGGCTGAGTTTTCATCGGCAGGCCCATCCCCGGGAGCATCGGCGGCGGTGAGCACGCACGGACTCGAATCCGCCGGCTCTTCCGCATCGCCCAGGGGCTTGTCCTCGGGCTGTTCGGGCTGCTCGCCGGCTGGCAGGGGGCCTTCCAGCACTTGCAGGCGCATGGTGTCGCGGAAGTCCTCGCGCGGGTCCAGGATCGTGGTTGTATCGCAGGCGAAGCGCAGGGCGGAGGACATGGAATCCCAGCCGAAGCCGTATAGATGCACACGGATGCCTGCGGCGACGGCTTCTTCAACACCGGGCAGCATGTCGGCGTCACCAGAAACGAGCACGATGTCGGATACCTGGCGCTTCATCGCGGCGATAACGATGTCCGCGACCAGGCGCGTATCCACTGCCTTTTGGGTGCGGCGGTCGCCCCATTCGATCAGCTGACCGGCGCGCAGCTGCACGCCTGGCTCGCTGCGCAGGGAGCGCTGGTAGCGGTGGGGGCCGGAATCGGGGATGCCGTCGTACCAAAACTGCCGGTGAACGGGCTGCTTCAGCTGGTCCTGGATCATCTGGCCGAGGACCGCCACGACCTCCGGTAGGTCGATCTCTAACTGGGCGCGGGCCCCGGTGTCCCAGGAGTTATAAAAGCTCGCTAACAGGTAAGACGTGTCGACATAGACCTGTGTGCGTTCCAACATTGTTCATTGCTCTTTTCGTTTCGTTCGTAACTAGTTCTTGCGTGTTCTTTCCCTCTAGCATGCCTGAAAACTTTGTTGTATGGTTAGTTACGCAAGTAACTAACCAACTAACTAAGTGTGTTGAGAATGCGCTGAAGCGCAGAACGCACTGGGAGCTTGTTAAGTCGCAGACCGAAGGAGGTGCCTCATGAATGAATCGTCGACTCCGCTTTTTCAGCAGGTCGCAGACCTCATCGCGGACGCGATCGTGGATGGGTCACTTCCTGAGGGCGAACGCGCGCCATCGACTAACGAACTCGCAGAATTTCACAGCATCAACCCCGCAACCGCCAGAAAAGGGTTGGCGCTACTTGTCGATCAGGGCGTGTTGGCCAAGAGGCGCGGCGTGGGGATGTTCGTTGAACACGGCGCCCGCGAGCGAATCCTGACCTTGCGTAAGGAGGCTTTCGCTGCCAGTTATTTGGTTCCTCTCGTCGACGAGGCCGCCAAGTTGGGCATGAATCGCACACAGCTGAAAACCCTCATGGACAAAGTCGCAGAAAGTCGAGGACTCTACGAATGATTGCCACTACGTATCCCGACGCAGCCTCTGGCGTCGCCCCCGATATCGAGCTGCGTGATGTCAGGCGCAGGCTCGGCTTCACTCACGCCCTTGATGGCGTGACGGCGCACCTGCCAGGGGGTCGCGTCTATGGCCTTATCGGCCGCAACGGCGCTGGTAAGACCACTCTGCTGCGCACGATTGCCGGCCAGCTGCGGGCCAAGGGCGAGGTTCTCATTGGCGGCCAGCCGGTCTACGACAACACGGAAGTACTGAACAGCTTGATTCTGTCTGGCCCCGATGTGCCGTGGCCTTCGGATATTAAGGTCAAGCAGTTACTCAGTGTGGTCGCCGCCCGCTGGGAGACCTGGGACCAGCGCTATGCGGACCAGCTCTGCGAAGACTTCGAGGTCGATACGCGCAAACCCCTGTCTAAGCTCTCGCGCGGACAAAAGTCCCTGGTCTCGATCGTTATTGGACTGGCTGCGCAGTGCCCCGTCACTCTCCTCGATGAGCCCTACCTGGGCCTTGACGTCCAGAATCGCGAGTTGTTCTACAAACTCTTGCTGCAGGATGTCGAGCGCAACCCGCGCACATTCATCCTCTCCACCCACCACGTCGACGACGCTGCTCGCATCCTCGATTCCGTCGTCCTCCTCGACAAGGGCCGCATTACGGGAGTCGGCACCCTCGACGCCATCACCGAACGCATCGCGATCCTCTCTGGTTCCGCCGCGGCAGTCGAAGCCACGCTCGGCGAGGTTGGGGCCACTGGTTCTGTTCTTAATGACGCCACGTCCTCCGGGCTACGCCGAGTAGTCCTTGACACTCACGGTCTGGGAACCGACAGTGTGCAGGATCTCGCCGCCCGCATTGAGGGCAGCGGGGTTCGCGTAACCAGCGCGGACCTGGAGCAGGCGGTGCTAGCGCTGACCGGAAGGGAGTTCTAGCCTTGGAGAACGCCTACCGGCCCCTGCCTTGGGGAATGCACTGGAAACTGGCCATGCGCCAGCTGCTGCCTAAAGCTGGGAACCTAGGTCTTAGCACAGTGTTCATCTTGCTGATCCTCTTCTTCGCAATGGGCGGCGAAGAAATCAACGGGTTTAAGCTGGGGATATACCTACTATTTGGGCTTTCGCTGGGGCTGCAGCCGATCGCCGCAGTGTGGGACAAGGCCCAGCTTCGCGCTCTGGGAATGAGCGTGGCGGATATCCGCCGAAACCTCCTGATAGTTATGCCAGTTACATCGGCAGTCGTCTGTGGCGCGATGCTGCTGGGCTACGTCGTTGCGCAAAACTTCGATTGGCACATCCCGGCATTCAGGGTTGTCCTAGGATTCGTCTTCCTCGTGCATGTGGCCAGCATCATCGGGGCTCTGGCACGTGTCGGGGATAATAGTGAGGTCATCAAGGCCGCCAAGAGCGACTCTAGCGATCCTGAGGAAGACGAGACCGCCCAAGCGGATAAGGCCGCGTTGACTGGATTGTTTAACGCGGAGACGAGGTGGCGTCAACAAGAAAAGAAGGGCAACAACCCCACGGCGCTCAACTACCTTGCAGCCTGGCGGATCGACGGCTTCATGGCTTGGATGCACCTGGCTGGACTCATCGCGATAGTCGTCGGTGTGATCGGTTGGTTCGCCTCAGGGCTAACGGCTAGTGGGGCGATGTGGCTGTACCCGGCCGCGATGATTCTGCTGGTGGCTGCCTACTACCTCGGTGAGACGCTGAACTCGAGCTTGCGCAATTGGCTGGTGCTCTCCGGCGATCGCCGCAGCTGGTACGCAACGGCTATGGGGCGGCTTGCTTTGTGGATGCCGGGAGTGGGGCTGCTGGTGCTGATCGGAACGGCGGAGTTCGCGCTATTTAGTGCGCTGTTCCCGGGGGTCGGCGATCTAGAACTGCACGTAAGCTGGAAGGGTCTGCTGATGACCCTGCTCGTTGCAGCGACAGTGGCAATGGCCTTTGGCTCGGTGGTAATCGTGAGCTTTTGGGTGAGCAACCGCTTCAGCGGATGGATGAGGTGGGTGGCCAGCCTGCTGGCCATCATGCTGATGTCTGTCGCGATGGCGGTGATCATCGTCTCGGTTCCAGAGATTGATGAGGCTGGAATCGACCTATTGGGGCCTGTTGGTGCAATCCTTGGAGCAGTGGGTGTGGTGACAGTGCTCGTATTCGCAGCGCTGCGATGGGGGATCGGGCGCTTCGATACGGCCCATGAGTCAATCCAGGAGAATCTGGGGCTGGATTCGGAGGCCTAGAACGCCCTGCGAAAATGCGTACTGAACTGCGGGTTTGTGTTTGGTGTGGGGTGTGTGTACATTAATCCAAGTCAGCGCGACACAGCACCGCGAGTTACAGACTCTCGGAACGCTAAAAGTCATAAGCGTCTGGCCAATCATTTTGAAGCTGTAAAAACAGTTCGTTTGTGTGCGAGTGCAACGGGTTGTTTACCGGGAATTTGCTTTATCTTCACGGTTGCTTTACACTCGTAATCCGTCGCAACGTGACTGCCACTGT
>QWCJ01000241.1_pt1 | contig 23560 bp, 21 predicted proteins | sample 1972501 | NCBI WGS metagenome assembly QWCJ01 (sample SAMN09866711, study PRJNA288562) | Human vaginal metagenome isolate term2_vaginal, whole genome shotgun... | isolation source: vagina | host: Homo sapiens | place: USA: California
TATTATTTTCTTCCATATAGAACCTCCGCTGGAAGTAGATTTATAACATTTCTCATAGGCAAAAGTGATCCAATAAGTGCTATTAAAATAGCAAAAAATAAAGTTATTGGTATGACTATAAAAGATATGCTTATAAAATGTGAAAAAATAAAATATGAAATAATCTCTGAAACTAAATATCCAAAAGCAACGCCAATTAAAGATGATATCATAGCAACAAAAACGCTTCCAAGTGCAAAATTTAAATAAATTTGAAAATTGTTTGCACCAAGAGCTTTTAAAAGTCCTATTTCTTTAGTTCTTCTATAAATTTCAGATGTCATGAGTGATGAAATTGCTATGCTTGAAACAATTAGTGAAATAAGACTTACTACAAGCATTAGGGCTTGAATTTTTGTCACAACACTACTTTCAGCATCGCTTATTTGAGTTTGTGCTTTTGCATCTGCACCTTTTAAATCTTCGCTTATTTGGTATGCAATTGAGCTTACATAAGCTGTGCAATACCATAAATCATACTCTACTTGATCTAGACTATCAAGGTTTTTTCTAGCTTTTAGAGCAAGGTCATTTTCAGGTATTGTAAGAGCTGATACTTCAACTTTTTCAACTTTATCTTGCAAATTTAAAAGCTCTTGAGTAAATTTTAAAGAGGTGATAAATTTATTGGAAAATTCTCCACCAAATTCTAAAAGTCCAACCACTTTTAATTTATAATTTTCTATATTTATTTCATCATTTAGTTTAATATTTTGCTTTGTGGCCAAATCACTTCCAACTAAAACCTCATCTAAACTATCATCTTTTGGAAATCTACCGTCAATTTTAAAAAATGGATAAATCGTTTTTATACCAGTTGTAAAGTCTTCTTCATCAGTAACTTTTACATTTTTATCAAAATAGGTTCCAACTATGTTTTTTCCATCAATTGTAGCTGTTAAAAATGGCGCAAAGCCGATTATATTGTTTCTCCAAAAAATTTCTTTAATAGCATGGAGGTTGCTTTCACTTATATAGTTTTCATTTTTTAAGGGTTGAAATTTTTTATCGCCAACATCTATACTTAAAGAGTTACCTTTTGGTAAAACTAATATATTTGAGCCATAGCTTCTTAATTCTTTTGATACAACATTTCCAATGCTTAAAGTAATATTTAACATTGAAGAGATAAGCAAAGTGGTTAAAAATATAGTTAAAAATGAAAGGAATTTCATATCACCTCTAATAGATGATAAAATTATTTTAAAAATCATTTTTAACCTCCTTGTACCCTTCTATTCTAAAATTTGCTTTTGTGAGTTTTTTAACATATTTTTCAGGATTTTTTAAAAATTCTTTTTTGTTTTCTTCACTTTCAAAGAAATAAGTTTTATCCCCATAAACATAGTTAAATTTTGCTTTTAGATTTATAATTTTATTTTTGCTTACTGGATCAGTTACTAATTTTTGTCTTACTTCGCTAAAATAGTTTGCTCCAAGCATAATTTCGCTGAATGGAATTATCAATTTATTGTTTTCTATTTTAAAATTAAAAGGTATCGGGTTACATCCTCCCATTTTTCCAACTGATGGAAGGAAAATCCTAACATTGCAAGCAACACATATAAGCTCATCACCTCTTTTTACATATCCTTTATCACCACATATCATACAACTATCAAAAACCGCAGTTGGTACTAGTCTATCAGGATATTTATTTATCAAAAAAAATCTTATTGTTTTTCCATCATCACTTATATAAGCATAGCGGTGGAGTTTGTTATCTTTTAGCTCATTTATGTCAAAAGAAAACTCATCATTTTCATTAGGCTCAATTATAGTAGGCTCATCTATCATAAGGGGTCTTGAAGCGTGTAAATCATAATAAAGTAATGTTGTTAAAGCTATAATTGATGATAAGATTATGGAAAAAAAGTTTGTTTTTATAGAGTTATTATAAGCTTTTTCTTTTCTAAATTTTATATCTAAAATTTTAGTTTTTTTACTATTTTTTATAAATTTAAAAAAAGTTAAAATCCCAAATAAAATAAAAACTGCTATATAAAAATAACAAAATGATTTTTCATAATGAAGTGATTTAGCAACAAAGGAAAGAATATTGGTATCGGTTTCTATAACATTTTTTCTCATTAATATGAGCAAAACTTCAGATATAAAATATGATAAATTTATTATTATAAAAATAATTCCAACTGGTATTAAAAAAGCCTTTTTGTTGATATTTTTTCTGCTAAATTTAAAACAAAAATAAAACACAAAGAAAAATACTATCCCAAGAAGAATAAAACCTAAGTTTTTAATCCCAAGGCTATCAAGTAAAGTATTATCAAATATTGCATATCCGTTGCTTATATAAAAATATTTAACACCAAAACCAAAAGTAATCAAAAACAGAACTATAAATTTAATAAATTTAGGAATCTTAAAGAGTAAAATAGGGCTTATTATAAATAAAAAAGCTAACATTGAATTTGTAAATAAATACAAATTTCTTAATCCATATGGATATTTTAATGCAATGAAATATGCAAAATATCCAAAAACAAAAGCACTAAAAACTAAGCTTACTAAATTTATAAGTTTTTCTTTTAAGTAAAAAAGTGTTATAAAAAAAACTAATGGTAAAAAAGCATCCAATATGTGAACAAAAAATATACTCATAAAACCTCTTTTCTAAGGGGTTTTTACCCCCTTAGTTTATTTATCAGGTGTACCTGTGTATTTAAAGTTATATTTAACTGTAAAAGGTTCAAACCATTTACCAACGCCAGTTTCTTCATCAACATGGCGACCAAAACCTTGTTTTTCAGGGTTTTGAATTGCATAAACTAACTCATAATTTCCAATTCCGCCATCCATTTTTATATTTGCACCATAGTGAGGACCATCATCAGCAACCATTGGCATAAGGGTTCCTTTTTTAACTTTACCATTATCCAAATTTGTTAATTGATAAGCAATTGTTAAATAAGGCATCCAAAAACCTTCAGGAAAGCCATTAGGATTGCCTTTAAGAGCGTGAATATCGGCTTCAAGGTGGATATCTGCTAGACTTGCTGCAAGATCAATTCCACGTGGTTCCATTTCAATTGGCTGTAGGTAAACAGCAGCTATCTCCATGCCGTGCATTTCAATAGGATCTCCGATTGGAACTTCACCACCAAATGCTAAACTTGTTAAAACCGCACTGCTTAGTGCAACACTTAATAAACTTTTTCTCATTTTGTCTTCTCCTTTTTTTGAAGTTTATTTGTTATTAAAATACCTATTATTAATATTATTAGAACCAAAAATTGTGGAATTAATGTTTCGTAATAAGGATAAACACCAAGCCAAGTTATTGGTTTAAACTCTTGAGTAATTAGTGTAGGGGTTATAATCTTTCCCTCAACTAGTTCTGCTATACCTTTTCCAGTAAATACAAAACACATATAAAATATAACATATGAAGTTACTTTAAAAAATAGTTTTATAGGAATCCTTACTGCTCCTGCTTTTAATAAGAAATATAGTGCAATTAAAACTATCATAGCAATACCAAGTCCTGCAAAAATAGCACTAAAATCAGCACTTGTTGAAGCGTCAAATAAAAGTGCTTGATAAAATAAAACTGTCTCAGCACCTTCTCTAAATACAGCCAAAAATACTGTTATCCATAGTGTTTTTGCTGAATTTTTGCTTATCGCATCCATTGCCCCTGTTTTTAAGGCATTTGCCCATTTTTTATCTCTTGCCTTGTGAAGCATCCAAAACCCTACATAAATTAGCAATACAACTGCTATTAAAAATGTAATTCCTTCTAATAGTTCTCTAAATTGTCCAGCATAAGCTCTAAAAAAGTAATATATTAAAAATGCAGTTACGAAGCTTAAAAAGACACCTGTAAATAAAGCAGAGTATGCTATATTAAGCCTATTTTTATTTCCGCTTTGAATTAGATATGAAACAATTGCAACTACGATAATTAGTGCTTCAAGTCCTTCTCTTAATAAAATTCCAAATGCTGCTAAAAATAAGAATAAAGGTGATGTATTGTTAACTTTATCAAGAGAGCCGACTAATAATGTGTTTAGTTTATCAAAATTTTCTTTTAGTTCTTTTTTGTCTGCTCCACTTTTTATAAGTGCAACGCCATGAGTAAATAAACTTTCTATATTTAATTTTAATGTGCTATCAACTGCTCCTATTTTATTTTCCATGCCAGATGCTTCAAAAATATCTAAATAAGTACTTTGAAGCTCGTCAATTAAAGCCTCTTTAGGCATTTTATCATAGTTTTTTAGAATATTATCAATTGCAAGTTTTATATCATCTGCAACTTTTGAATAATCTTTATTTTTAAGTTCATCTTCGTTAAATCCACTGACTTTAATATCTGCTATTTTTTCTTCAGGTATTAAAAGCATAGCATCAAAAAGAGTATCTTTAATATTTTCAAATTTTTCTCTAATGTCGTGTTCTGTTAGATTTTCATCATCTAAAGATCTAATTACGTTTCTTAAAGCTTGTTGAATTTGTTGATCTGTTTTTGGTTTAGTAAAATTTGAGATAGCAATTTCAAGCTTTGTGTTTCTGTAATCATCAAATAATGCTTTGTTTATAAGGCTTTTTGTTTCAAGTAAATTTTTATTTCTAAATGCAATAGCCGCCTCATCAAGCTTTAATGAAAATTCATCATGTAAAGATTGTAGTTTAGGATTTAGGGCTGAAGCTGCTTGTAGATTAGCTACAACTTCATCATTAGAGGTTGGCGCGGTTATATCATCTTCATTTAAATTTGATGTTTTTTTATCTGTATTTTGTGTTATTGTTTGAATATTTTCATCTTTTATTTCATTTTTATCTAGCACATTATTTGAATTATTGCTTTCTCCTAAAAGCATTGCAAATATATCATCTGCCTCTGCTTCTCTTTTAGCATTTGCTTCTATTGATGATTTTATAGCTGCTTCTTTATCGTAGTTTAAGTCACTTGCTTCAGCTTTTAGTCTAAAGCCATCTTGAATAATTGGAGTAACTTCATCAAGATCAAAATAAAGCCCATCAATCAAAGCTTTTATTTTATTTATATCAGCACTATCTTTATAATATCTTCTTAAATTTGTAAATTTTCTTTCCATTGAAATGGCTTTGCGACCAACATTTCTACCTATTGTGCCTTCCATATTTTCAAAATGTTGAAAATATGCATCTTCGACAAGTTTTTTTGCTTTTAGGTTATCGCCATTTTCATAAATGTCAATACTTTGGTCTATTAGGCCTTTGATGATTTCTGTTTCTTTAAAATAATCATCAACTCTTGCAAAGCAAAGTGAGATAATAAGTGTAAAAATAGTTAGAATTATTCTCATAAAGTCCTCATTTTGATTGATAGTTAAAATCATTAAAAAATAATTTATGAGTATGTTACTATTTTTTACTTTAAAGTTTTATTAAAAAAAACTGTTATTTTAAATTAAATTGCAGTAAGTCCGTATAAAAATACAACTAAAATTATAAGTGGAAGTATAAATTTAACATAATAAAACCAAATTTTTATAAATGGGTTTTTAAGTTTTCCTTCATTGCTTATTTCATATACTGCTTCATCTTTCATAACCCAACCAACATAAATACAGCATAAAAAAGCAGTTATAACAAAAAAGAAATTTGCACTTATCATGTCAAAAGCATCAAAAATATTTCGCCCTAAAATTTTTATATCTTCAAATGGTCCATAAGCTAAGATTGATGGGAGATTTCCAAAAATAAATATAAAAAAAAGTGTCAAAGCAGTAGCTTTTTTAGTTGAAAAATTAAATTTTTCTTCTAAAACCTGAATTATTACTTGATAAATTGTAAGTGAAGTTGTGAGTGCAGCTACCAAAAGTATTAAAAAAAATACAATGGCGAGCAAATTTCCAAATGGGATATGCGAAAAAGCAACTGGCAACGTTACAAAAACAAGACTTGGGCCACTATCTGGTGAAAGCCCTGCTGTAAAAATAGCAGGAAATATCATAAATCCGGCCATTATTGCAATTACAGTATTTACAACTCCTGTGATAGTTGCTGTTTGTATCAAATTCTCATCTTTTGAAAGATAGCTTGATAATGTTATCATAACGCCAAATCCAAGCGAAAGAGCAAAGAAAACTTGCCCTAAAACATTTATTAATAATTTTGCATCAATTTTAGAAAAATCAACACTTAAATAAAAATTAATTCCCTCTTCAAAGCCACTTAAAAAAATATTTCCTATAATTACAGTTATAAAGCATAAAAATAAAAATGGCATTAAAAATTTAACATATTTTTCAATTCCATCAATTATACCTTTTTTTAAAATATACCAGTTTATTAAAACAAATATAAAAGTATAAACCGCTATCATAAATGGACTTTTTTCTATATGATTTATATAAAAATTTTCTGTGTATTCTTTTGAGGTTATTGCAGTTCCTAAGTCAAAATTTCCACCTAATATATTTGCTATATATGCACTTACCCATCCACCTAAAACCATATAGTACGCAAGTATTCCAAAAGCCCCCAATAGTGCTAAATATCCTGTAATTTTCCAAAATTTGCTTTTTGAAAATGCATCTACGCTATTTTTCATAGCATTTCTACCAATTACATTTTCAACCAAAATCATAGGAATTCCAAGAACAATCATCGCTAAACAAAAAAGTAGCACATAAGCTCCACCCCCATTTTCTCCAACTAAATACGGAAATCTCCAAGTACAGCCAAATCCGATAGTTGCACCAGCAGCAGTTAAAATATAAGTAAGTTTATTGCTCCAAAGTTTTTTATTTTGCATGAAAATCCTAAATTCTGTTTTAAAAGATTACGATTATATCTTAAATTTAATTTTAAAAAGATAAAATTTATAAAATTCTACATTAAATTTCTATCTCAATGCCAACAGGACAGTGATCACTTCCATAAATTTCATTCATTATAAAGGCATTTTTTAATTTATCTTTTAGGCTATTGCTTATAAAAAAGTAATCAATTCTCCAACCAGCGTTATTTGCCCTTGCGTTAAATCTATAAGTCCACCAAGAGTATTTTATATCTTTGGGGTTTAAAAATCTATAAGTATCTATAAAACCACTTTTTATAAGTTTATCAATCCAAGCTCTTTCAATATCCAAAAATCCGCTCCTTTGAGAGTTTGCTTTTGGGTTTTTAAGATCGATTTCTTTGTGAGCTGTATTTACATCGCCACAAATTATTATATCTTTTCCTTCATTTTTCAAATTTACAATGTAGTTTAAAAAATCATCATAAAATTTCATCTTATAATTAAGTCTTTCATCATCTTTTTGTCCATTTGGAAAGTAGATGTTAAACAGTACTACATTTTTAAAGCGGTGTTCTAAAACTCTTCCCTCATCATCATTGTTAAAAAGAGATTTAAAACACTCTGTATCAAAATTTGAAAGACTCATAACACCTGAATATCCGCTTCTTTTTGCAGGGTTTAAATTTATCTCTTTAAATGGTAAGTTGTAAATTTCAGCTGGGATTTGCTCTTGATCTGCTTTTACTTCTTGAAGAGCTAAAAAATCAGGCTTTATATCCTCTATCCAAGCAAAAGCATCTTTATTTACAGCTGCCCTTATGCCGTTTATATTCCAAGAAATTAGTTTCAAAATTTTTCCTTTTTAAAGCATTATAGTTAAAAATTTATAAAACAAAACTTTTAAATTTAAAAAGAGACAAATTTTAGCTAAATTTAGGTAAAATAGCTTTCATACTTTTACAAGTAAGGAAAAATATGAAGTTTTCAAGGCTTAACCTTTTTTTTGGTGGAATTTTTGCCTTATCGTGCTGGTTTTTTATAGTTTGGGGATATGAATTTGTAGGCTCTACAAATACAATAATTTTTTTATGTGCTTCGATATTTGGTCTTTTTATGGCTTTTAATATCGGTGGAAATGATGTTGCAAACTCTTTTGGAACAAGCGTTGGAGCAGGGACTTTAACTCTAACTCAAGCTCTTTTAATAGCCGCTGTTTTTGAAGTAAGTGGAGCTGTTTTAGCAGGGGCAAATGTAACTGACACAATTAGAAGTGGCATAGTGGATTTAAATAGTTTATCAGCCTCACCGATGGATTTTGTTTATATAATGATAAGTGCTTTATTTTCAGCTTCTATTTGGATATTTCTAGCTACGAAAAAAGGTTGGCCAGTTTCTACAACTCACGCGATAGTTGGAGCGATAGTTGGAGCTAGCTTAACACTTGGCTTTATGCTTGATGTAAAAGAAATTTCTGTTTTATCTCTTGTAAAATGGTCAAAAATAGGCTCAATTGTAGTATCTTGGTTTTTATCTCCTGTGCTTGGAGGAGTTTGTTCTTTTGTGCTTTATAAGTCTGTTAAAAAATATATTTTAAACTATAATGCTATTGCTGAGCTAAAAATAGAAAAAATTAAAAAAAAGAAAAAAGAGCTAAAAAAAAATACATAAAAAAATTTTTGATGAACTTAGTGAGGCTGAAAAAGTTAAATTTACAGAAGCTATGAATATGGATATTTTCACTATGAAAGATCCAAATTTTGATCCAAATGATTTAGATACTGAGTATTTTAAAAAAATACACGAACTTGACGCAAAAAAAGAGTCTTTAAAATCTCATCAAGCACTTGAAATGGGAATTCCTGCAATTGCCGCTTTTGGAGTTGGAGTTGTATCAAGTATGTTTATATTTAAAGGACTTAAAAATTTAGAGTTAGGTCTTTCAAATTTGCAAAATTACCTAATAATAGCGATGATTAGTGCAGCAACTTGGATGGCGATGTTTATCTTTGCAAAAACTTTAAGAAGGTCTGATTTGTCAAAATCAACTTTTTTAATGTTTTCCTGGCTTCAAGTTTTTACTGCTGCTGGATTTGCATTTTCACATGGCTCAAACGATATTGCAAATGCCGTTGGACCATTTGCTGCAATAATTGATACTTTGGCAAATAACACTATAAATCCAACTGCTGAGATTCCGCCAATCATAATGGCAACTTTTGGAGTTGCTTTAGTAACTGGACTTTGGTTTATGGGAAAAGAGGTTATTAAAACAGTTGGAACAAGCTTAACGACAATTCATCCAGCATCTGGTTTTTGTGCTGAACTAGCCGCAGCAAGTGTTGTCATGAGTGCATCGATTTTAGGACTTCCTGTCTCATCAACTCATATTTTAGTTGGAGCAGTTTTAGGAATTGGCGTAGTAAATGCACAAGCAAATTGGGCATTAATGAAGCCAATTGCATTAACTTGGGTTATAACCCTGCCAGCAGCAGCTTTTATAAGCTCAGTTGGATTTGTGATATTAAAGATTGTATTTTAAAATTTTAAATATATTTAAAAAACATTTTTTAAAGCCTTATATAATGATAAATATTTTTAAGGAAAGGATTTTTAATGAAAAAAATTTTACTAACACTTATTAGTGCATTTTTAGTTTTCACGACTTTTAGTTTTGCCTCTGAGACAGAAAACAAAACCTTAAAAGTTCACCCATTTACAGGAGCTTTGGGAAGTGTTTCAAATATTTTGGAATTTGATAATTTTTTAATTTTGATCGACCCGCAAGAAACATATAAATCAACAAAAGCTTTAAATTCTTATATAAAAACTTTAGATAAGCCTTTAAAAGCTGTGATTTTAGCAACCCATCCAATAGCCGATAATAGCTACGATGGTTTAAAAATTTATGGTTTTGAAGCTTTAGATGAGTTTGTAAAAAGCGGAAAAATTTCATTTTTCATAGATTTATTCGAACAAAGTGCTGGTGAGGATATGATAAAATCAGCAATTACTTCAACCAATCTTTTAAAAGATGGAGAAAATGAAATTGAAGGAATTAAAGTAGATATTAAAACAAATAAAGAGGGCTTCCCACCTGAGATAGATATTGATTTTAAAGATTTTGGGGTTTATTTTACACATTTAGCTGCAAATGACTCTCATCTTTTAATTCACAGCAAAGATGAAGTAAAATCACTTCTTAAAAAATGGAAAAAACTAAGAAAATATAGCCTAGTTTTATCATCACACTTATTGCCAATTGATCAAAATGGAGTTGAATTTACTATTTCATATCTTGAAAAAACAAAAGAAATTTTAAATGTTGCCAAAAATAAAGATGAGTTTGTAAATCTAATGAAAGAAGCTTATCCGAATGCCAACATGGAAACTTTTTTATATATGAGTGCAGATTCTATTTTTAAATAAAACTTATAAATTTAGGGCAAAATTATGCCCTAAATTTATATCTAATATTAAAAAACTTCACTTAAATTATTTAATTTTAAAAACACATTAAATTTAATTATGAAGTAAAAATGTGAATTTTATAACTTTTAATAAATAAGAAAATAAATTTGGTTCTTAAAAATGGAAATTGATGAATAATGGGCTAAAAATAATGAAATTTTGTAAAAAATAGCGTAAAAATATCATCATACCTTTATCAGCTGCTAATAAGAATCGAACTAATACCTAATTTCAAAATAGTCTTAAAATTTTGATTAATAAAGAGCATTTTGGATATATAAAGTCAGTAAAAAAATTTGAAGCAGTTTAAAATTTGTTTTTTATAATTTTAAGACAAAAGGTTAATAAATTGTCTTTGAGCCACCTCTACGACAGCTAAAGCTTTGCTAAAGGCTAACGATTTCATTATAATTACATTGGTTTACTATCTGTTTTATGGTATGATTTCAAACAAAAATAAAAAATGTAAAAGTTTTGATTTTAGTGGTCTATACAGCCCTATTTATATTGTTTATGGTAAATATATAATTATAAAAATCGGTGAAATTTGTTTAAAAAATAACTCTTTGGCTCTCTAGTGATGAGACACACATAGATATTGCAATGAGTGGTTATAAACACACTATATTTACTGCCTTGAATAAAATTTATTAAAGTTCAAATAAGTATTTCAATATCGTAGGGTTACAGTACTCAAATATTATTATCGAAAATAAAAAAAGTTAATAGATGAATTTAATCAAGAACTTGATAAAGTTGGATATAGCTCTTTAAATATCTTTGAATGCTTTAATACTTTCATTTAAAACATTAAATAAAATTTAAAAATACTATGAAAATCGTTGATTTGTCTGATAAATTTAAATATGATTATAGGGTTTTTGACATATTGTAAAATTTAGAGCTTAAACTCTAAATTTTACAAATTTATCAACTAAAATCTTGCTCCGATTGTAAATTCAAAGCTGTTTGTACTATCATAGTCTTCTTTATTAAGTGGTTTTACCCAGAAAAGTTGTAGTGGTCCAACAGGTGTTCTCCACTCAATTCCAGCTCCAGCGCTATATCTTTTTGACTCACTCCAGCTATCATCACCTATCATTCCATAATCAAAAAATGTTACAAAACGCATATTTATACGATCAATTAAAGGCATGCTTAACTCAAACGAGTTATTAAAGCTTTGCTTTCCACCTGTTTCTATGTAATTACAATGTGTATTATCAAGACAAATTTTCCTTTTTGGAATACTTCTTCCATCATATCCTCTAACAGAACGCATTCCACCTAAAAATAGCTTTTTATTGACCGGTAGGTTTTTATCATCGAAGAAATATCCAGCACCTGCTTTATATCTAAATATTAAATCCCAATCGATATAATCTTTCATTCCAAAGTACCAATTAAAATTCGCATTGCCTTTTAAATACTCTATATCTCCACCAAGGCCTGAGTAATCAAGTGAGGCACTAGCTATAATACCACTTCTTGGCAAGTAGTAATCATCTGTATTGTTAAACACAATTGATGGAATAAGTGAGCTTTTTATATTGCTTCCATTTTGATAACCAGCTTTTTTATAGTAAGCATTTAAACCATTTATTTTTGATTTTTCAATCTCATAAGTTAAATATGCACTTGTATATCTTCCAAGCTTTCTACCAATTGTCGCACTTGCTCCATAAGCTTTTTCTTCATAGTCATCCCAGTCCCAATCTCTTGCATAAATTTGACCACTTAGACTATATTCTGAGTTGTAAATTCTAGGATTTGTAAAGCCAATTGCTCCACTTAGTTGATCATCACTTTTTTCAGCACTTACATAACCACTTATTCCACTACCAAATATATTTTTTTCAGAAACTGACGCACTTAGTAAAAGACCATCTCCACTTCCATATCCAATACCACCTGTTATGCTTCCAGTAGGGGCTTCTTTAACATCTATATTTAAGTCTATTTCATTATCATTTACAACATTTTCAGTTATTTGGACATCATCAAAATATCCAGTTCTTCTAAGTGAATTTTTAGAATCAACCAAATCAGTTCTGTTATAAAGCTCACCCTCTGTTAGATACATCTCTCTTCTTACAACCGAATCAGCAGTTTTTTCATTACCTGAAATTGTTACATTTCTTACATAAATTTGAGCATGAGGTTTAATGATATAATTTATTTTAACAGTATTATTTTCATTATCAGGTTTTAAATCAGGATTAACCTCAACATAGGCATATCCCTTGTCTGCAACCAAATTTTCAAGTTTTGCAATATCTCTTCTTATCCAATCAGCATTAAATCTCTTACCGCTTCTTAATTTTAAATCTTTAATAATTTTTTTTGTATCAAGCTCTAAGTATTGTGGTGCTTCGATTGAAATTTCACTAACTTTAAATCTTTCTCCCTCTGTTATGTAGTAGGTAAGATCGGCGGTATAATTACTCATATATGTATTTACAAAAGGAGCTGAAACAGTGGCGTTTAAATAGCCTTTTTTCATGTATTCATTTTGTATTCTAGCTGGATCATTTGGAAGATCTGCAGTTTTTAACTTGCCATCATCAAAGCCCCACATCCAGCCAAATGTCTCTCTTTGTTTATTTGAAATTGCAGGTCTTATATCTGAGTACTTAAGCTTCTTAGCGCCAACCAAATTTACATTTTTTATTGTGATTTTTTCGCCTCTATTTACTATAACTGTTAAATGAAGCGAGCTTTTGTCTTCATCTAAAAACTCCTCTTCTATCTCAACAACAGTATCAAAATAACCCTTTACTTCATAAAACTGTCTTACTCTTTCTTTTACTTGATTTAGAGCAACTTTATCATAAGTTTGACCAAGTTTTAAGCCAATTATTTGTTCCATTGCGGTTCTATCGTTTGTAACAACACCTTCAATATCAAGTTTTGAAATAATAGGCTTTTCTTTTACATGAACAATCAAATTTCCGTTATTTTCAGTGATATAAACATCATCAAAATAGCCTTGATTAAAAAGATTTGTAATGGCTTTGTTTGTGTTATAGCCTGTGATAGTATCTCCTATTTTAAGACCTGATATGTTTTGTGCAACTAATGGTGAAATTTGTTTTAAACCCTCGAAATTTACAGACTTTATAGCTGTTGCGCCAAAAGCCAAATTTGCCAAAAACAGTGCTAGATATGTAGTTTTTTTCATTTGCTAACCTAAAAATAAATATTTTGGCGGTATAATAGCATAATTAAAATAAAATTTTAGTGAAAATAAGGAAATTTATGAAAATTGGTATTATTGGTTTAGGATTAATAGGAGGCTCGGTTGGACTTTGCCTAAAGGATATGAAATTAATAGATAGGGTTTATGGAAGTGATATAAGCAAAGAAAATGAGAGTCTTGCTCTAAATTTAGGACTTGTTGATGAGATAATAACTTTTGATAAAATGAAAGAAATTTGCGATGTTATATTTTTAGCAATTCCAGTTGAGGCAATAGTTAAAACCTTACAAAATTTAAAAGATATTAAAAATACCACAACGATAATTGAGCTAGGAAGTACAAAAGAAAAGATAATTTCTTCTTGTCCAAAAGAAATAAGGGCAAATTTAGTGGCTGCTCATCCTATGGCTGGAACTGAAAATTCAGGTCCAAAAGCTGCATTCAAAACACTTTTGCAAAAAGCTGTTGTGGTTATTTGCAATGATGATGATACGGCAAATTTACATGCAAAAAGAGCTATTGAAATTTTTTCTTACGCTGGCATGAAGATAGTTTTTATGGATGCTAAAAAGCATGATCATCATGTTGCTTTGATTTCGCATTTACCACATGTTATAAGCTATTCGTTGGTAAATAGTGTTTTAAAAGAAGAAAACAAAAGAAATATCATAAATTTAGCTGGAGGAAGCTTTTCAGATGTTAGTCGTATCGCAAAATCTTCACCTGAAATGTGGAGTGATATTTTTAAACAAAATAAAGAAAATGTTTTAAATTCCATAAATTCTTTTAAAAAAGAACTTGATTTTTGTCAAAAATTAATAGAAGATGAAAAATGGCAAGAGCTTACAAGATGGCTATATGAGGCAAGAATTATAAGAGATTTCTTATAAATTAAAATTGAAATTTACCGTAAGTTTATCAGTCCAAAGTAAAATTAGGTAAGAGTTATAGAAATAATATAAATTTAAGGTGAGAGTTTGAGAAGAAGAAATTCAAGAGAAAGTGGCGGCTTTTTTGGAGCATTTTTTTTAGTAATTTTATTAGTTGTGTTAGGAATATTATATTTTATTTATTCATCTGAGATGTTTGAAAGAAATGTGCCAAAAGTTAGTTTAGGAGATAAAATTAATTGGAATTTAAAAACTCCAATTAATGTAAACATAACAGATGATACAGGCATAAAATCACTTAAAATTTCATTAAGTGATGGCAAACAAGTTATAAATTTAATGGATGAGACATTTGAACTTATTCAAAAAGAATTAAATTTAGCTATAAATTTGCCAAAAGGAACATTGCTTGATAGAAACGGAAATTTTAAATTAAATATTGAAGTAAAAGATGTAAGCAAATGGAAATTTGGAAATAAATTAAACAAAGAAATAGATGTTTTAGTAGATACAAAGCGACCAGATGTTTATATTTTAAATCAATCTTATAAAATTACAAAAGGTGGATCTGGCGCAGTTGTTTTTAAAGCTAGTGATGATAATTTAAATGAAGTTTATATTCAAACTAGTTTTGGTAAGAAATTTGAAGTGGTGCCATTTTACAAAGATGGATATTTTGTCTCAATTATAGCTTGGCCTGTTAATGAAAAAAAATTCACTGCTTACGTGGTTGCAACGGATAAAGCAGGAAATGAAAGCAAGGTAAGAATTAGATATTATTTGCAAGATAAAACTTATAAAACTTCTAAAATTTCACTAACTGATGAGTTTATAAACGGCAAGATAAGTGAGTTAGTTGGAATTTATGCAAAAGATCCAAGTATTTACGAAGGTATCGAGAAATTTAAATTTGTGAATGAAACTTTAAGAAATACAAATGAGGAGTTGATTTATTCAAAAACTGATAAAATTTTAGAAGAAAAAGTGGATGATTTTTTTATAAAACCATTTTATCCTCTTAAAAATGGAGCCGCAGTTGCAAGCTTTGGCGATCATAGATTTTATGTAAAAGATAATAAAGATGTAAGCCAGTCATGGCATTTAGGACTTGATTTAGCAAGTGTTGCAAATGCTCAAATCACAACAAGCAACCCAGCTGTTGTAGTTTTAAAAGCAGATAATGGAATTTATGGATTAAATTTAGTTTTATATCACGGGCTTGGACTTTATAGTATTTATGGGCATTGTAGTGCATCATCAGTAGAAGTTGGACAAAATATAAGCGAAGAAGAGGTTATAGCAAATACTGGAAGTTCTGGACTTGCATTTGGTGATCACTTGCACTTTGGTATGAGTGTTCAAGGAGTTGAGGTAAGACCAGAAGAGTGGATGGATAAAAAGTGGATGAAAGAAAACATTTTTCAAATTTTAGATAATGCAAAAAAACTTATTGATAATAAAAAATAAGTTTTATCATTTACTAATTTTAAGATATAATTAAACATTAAAAAATTATAAGGGGTATGTTTTGAAACAAACAACTATAAAAAAAAGAATTGAAGGCGTTGGTATTGGACTTCACAAAGGTGAGCCTATAAAAATTGCCTTAGAGCCTTTGGGTGAGGACTCAGGGATTATTTTTTATAGACAAGATGTAGGTGTAAGCATAAAAGCTGAACCAAAAAATGTTATAAACACCCAAATGGCAACTGTTATTGGAAATAGTAACGGCGTATATATTTCTACGATAGAGCATTTATTAAGCGCTATAAATAGCTATGGGATTGATAATATAAGAGTTGTTTTAGATGCAAATGAGCCACCTGTTATGGATGGAAGTTCTATTGGATTTTGTATGATGCTTGATGAGGCAGGTACAAAATCTTTGGATAAAAATAAAAATATAATGGTTATAAAAAAAGAAGTCACTGTCAAAAAAGGCGATAAATTTGTTTCTATAAAACCATCAAATAGTCCTAAATTTAACTATACTATTAAATTTAATCATCCAGCTATAGGCGAGCAAATTTATGAGTTTGAGTTTTCTAAACAAAATTATATTAAAGAAATAGCAAGAGCTAGGACTTTTGGATTTTTAAAGGATGTTCAAGCTTTAAGAGCTCAAAATTTAGCACTTGGTGGAAGTTTAGAAAATGCCGTTGTTTTAGATGATAGTGGTATTTTAAATCCTGGTGGATTAAGATTTGAAAATGAATTTGTAAGGCATAAAATTCTTGATGCAATTGGTGATTTAGCATTAATGGGAATGCCTATTTTGGGTGATTATACAGCGTATGCTGGAAGTCATGAATTAAACCATCTTTTAACTTTAGAAATTTTAAGTGATGCAAAAAACTATGAGATAGTAAATTTAAAAGATAAAGCTTTTGCGAAAGAATACTCAAAAGTTTTTGCATAATTAAGGATAAATTCATTAAACAAGTTGATATTTTAGTTCTTACATTATGCAAACCAGCTATTGTTGGTATCTATGAAAATGATGTTTTAATACAAAAGCTTAGTGGCGAAAATCCAGCGAGTGATTTTTTAATAGAGGCAATTGATTATATTTTAAAAAATTACAATTTAAAAAGCATAATTTATGCAAATGGACCAGGAAGTTTTATGGGCATAAAAGTTGCTTATGTTATTCTTAAAACTCTTAGTATAACTAGAGATTTACCATTTTATGCGGTAAACGGATTTGAATTAAATGGTAATTCGCCTATTAAAGCAAATAAAAATTTAAGCTTTGTTTTAAAAGAAAATGGTGAAATAATTTTGAAAAAAGTAGAAGCAAAAGAGTTTAAAATTCCTTCAAATTTATCCAAATTAAATAAAACAAATGATATACTTCCGAATTATATAATAGATGCAGTTTAGGTGAAAAATGAAGATAAAAGTTCCAGCAACTAGTGCGAATTTAGGTCCAGGCTTTGATGCGTTGGGACTTAGCTTAAACCTATATAATGAGGTTGAAATAACAAAGCAAAATTTGCCTTGCATTTCTATAAAGGGCGAGGGAAGTGGAAATTTAAATATTAAAAAAAATAACACTTTTGTAAATATTTTCTTAGAAATTTATGAGTCCTTAACTGCCAAACAAGATAATTTTAAATTTTCATTTATAAACAATATCCCATTTTCAAGAGGGCTTGGAAGTAGTTCTTCTGTAATTATTGGAGCAATCGCAGCAGCTTATGAAATGGCTGAGTTTAAAATTACAAAAGAGGCTATTTTAAATAAAGCCTTATTTTATGAAAATCATCCTGATAATATCGCCCCTGCTACATTTGGCGGTTTTGTAGCAAGCGTGGTTGAAAATGGTAAAGTCTATACTCAAAAAATTTATTTAGATTCTTCTATAAAAGCTGTCGTTGTTATTCCAAATAAAGCAATGTCTACAGATAAATCAAGATCAAAATTACCAAAAAATTACTCTATGAAAGAGTGTGTTTTTAACCTCTCTCACAGTGCTTTTTTGACAGCTTCATTTATAAAAAAAGATTATGAAAGTCTAAAAATAGCAGCTAAAGATATGATGCATGAAGATCTAAGAATGAAGGCTTTACCAGAGCTTTTTGAGGTTAGAAAAATTTCTTATGAAAATGGAGCTTTAATGAGCACATTATCAGGAAGTGGATCAAGTTTTTTAAATATAACATATAAAGATGATAGCAAAAATTTAGCTAAAATTTTAAAAGATAAATTTCCAGAATTTAAAGTAAAAGAGCTAGATTTTGATAATGAAGGCTTTAAAATATCATAAAAAAGCAAAATAAAAGAAAAAAAAGATATAATAATGAAGAAATTTGTGCAAATTAGGTCATGTGTGGTTTGCAAAAATAAATTTGAACAAAAAAAACTTTTAAGATTTAGAATAAAAAACCATAAAATTAATAAAGAAGATTTAACTGGAAGAAGTTTTTATATATGTCCTGATTGTATAAAAAAAGAAGAAAAAATTTTAAAAAAAGCAGTTTCTAAATTTGTAAAAATTTCAAGTTTAGATGAATTAAAAGGAGATTAATTTATATGGCGGAAGTTCGCATAAGTGAGATAGCATTAGAGCTTGGTTACACCAGTAAAGAAATTATTGAAAAAGCCAACGAAATGGGGCTTAAAAAAATAAAAGCACAAAATAGTGCAGTTAGCATGGAAGAAGCAGAGGCTATATATAACTATGTTCAAACAGGTGAGTTGCCACAAAAGCTTAAGACAAAATCTAAAATACATTCAAAACCTAAAAAAGAAATTGAGATTTTAGATGATGAAGAGCCTATTAAGAAGTCAAAAAAGGAAAAAAATAATAAACCAAAAGCTGAAAAAACAGTAAAGCCTAAAAAAGAGTCAATTTCAAAAAAAATAGAAGAGCAAAAAGAAGAAGATTTTAGTTCAATAAAAACGCCAGAAGAAATTAAAAATGAAGAAGTTAAAAAAGAGATAAAAGAAACAACTTTAAAAAAAGATATAAGAACAGAAATAAAAGAAGAGTTAAAACCACAAGATAAAGATGAGATAAAAACTACAAAATCTAAAAACTTAGAAACTCCTAAAAAAGAAATTTTAAAAGAAAAAGAATCTGAATCAAAAATTAAAAAAGTTGAGAGCTTAGCTTCTTTATCTCTGAAAAAAAGAAGAGGCTTGGTAATAGTTAAGAAAAAAGATGAGCTTAAACAAGAAGAACAAAAAGAAGTTAAAGTTAAAAAAGAGCCAACTCAAAAATTAAACATTGGGCTTGATGAGATATTTTCAAACACAAGTTCAAATTTAAAAAAGAAAAAATCACCTAAAAAACAGCCTTTAAATACAAAAAAAGAAAGTACTACTAAAATAGAAATCTTAGATGATAGAGATATAAAAGATGTTGAAATAGATGATGAAAATGAGGTTGTTTTGCCTGATTTAACTCTTAGTGCTATTAATGTTGAAAATCAGCAAAAAGAGACTAAGCAGCAAAAAGTATATCGCTCAGCTCAAAATAAATTTACAAATCAAGAAACTAGAAGTATAAGCAGAGGTGCAAGAAAAAAACACAAAAAACCAGTTAAAAAAGATGAGGAAATTTCTGTTAGTTCTATTGATATTCCAAAAGAAATTAGAGTTTATGAATTTGCAGATAAGCTTGGAAAACAACCTAGTGAAGTTATCTCAAAACTTTTTATGTTAGGGCTTATGGTAACTAAAAACGATTTTTTAGATGAAGATGCGTTAGAAATTTTAGCTGACGAGTTTAATGTAACTATAAATATCATTGATGAAGCTTTGGAATTTGATTATACTAAAGATTATGATGAAACCAAAGATGATGAAAAAGATCTTGTTTTGAGAGCACCTGTAGTTACTATAATGGGACATGTTGACCATGGAAAGACAAGTTTATTAGACTATATAAGAAATTCACGCGTTGCAACTGGCGAAGCTGGCGGTATAACTCAGCATGTTGGTGCTTATATGGTGGAAAAAAATGGTAGAAAAATAACATTTATTGATACCCCAGGACACGAGGCTTTTACGGCAATGAGAGAAAGAGGTGCTGAGGTAACTGATGTTGTTATTATCATAGTTGCAGCAGATGATGGAGTAAAACCACAAACAAAAGAAGCTATCGCTCATGCAAAAGCAGCTGGAGTTCCTATAATAATTGCAATTAATAAAATGGATAAACCAACAGCTAATCCTGATTTAGTAAAATCAGGCTTAAGCGAGCTTGGAATTTTGCCAATTGATTGGGGTGGGGAATATGAGTTTGTTCCAATTTCAGCAAAAACTGGAATGGGTATAGACGAGCTTTTAGAAATAGTTTTACTTCAAGCTGATATTTTAGAGCTTAAAGCAAATCCAAAAAGAATGGCAAAAGCAACAGTTATAGAAAGTTCACTTAAAAAAGGTCTTGGAACAGTTGCAACTATCATCGTTCAAAATGGAACTTTAAATGTAGGAGATAATGTTGTAGCTGGAGTATCTTATGGAAGAGTAAGAGCTATAATGGATGATAAGGGAAATCATATCAAAAAATTAAGTCCAGGAGAGTGTGGCGTTATAATAGGTCTTAGCGAAGTTCCAGAATCAGGCGAAACACTAATTGGTGTGGAAGATGAAAAAACAGCAAAAGACTATGCTAGTAAAAAACATGATTATCTTAGACAAAAAGAGCTTTCAAAATCAACAAAAGTAAGTTTAGAAGAGCTTGGTGCAAAGATAGCAGAAGGTGAGCTTAAAACTTTACCTGTGATTGTAAAAGCAGATGTTGGTGGAAGTTTAGAGGCCATAAAAGCAAGTCTTGAAAAACTTAGAAATGATGAGATTAAAGTAGATATTATTCATAGCGGAGTAGGTGGTATTACACAAAATGATATTGGTCTTGCAAGCGCTAGTGAAAATTGTGCGATTCTTGGCTTTAATGTTAGGCCAACTGGAGATGTAAAAGAAAGAGCTAAAGAAAGAGGCGTAGAGATAAAAACTTATAATGTAATCTATACTCTTTTAGATGATGTTAAGGCTATTTTAGGTGGGCTTATGAGTCCGATTATAAGTGAAGAAGAAATAGGTCAAGCTGAAATAAGACAAGTTATAAATGTTCCAAAAATCGGTCAAATTGCAGGTTGTATGGTAACTGATGGAAACATTACAAGAGGGGCTGATATAAGAGTTATAAGAGATGGTGTAGTTAAATTTGAGGGAAAAGTAAGTTCGCTTAAACGTTTTAAAGATGATGTAAAAGAAGTAGCAAAAGGTTTTGAGTGTGGTGTTGGCATAGAGGGATATAACGATATGCAAGTTGGCGATTACATAGAAAGCTTTATAAAAAGAGAAGAACAAGCGACTATCTAAAAAGAGTAAAAATGAGCGGTGAGATAAGAAGACTAAGAACAGCAAGTGTTTTAAAACAGCTTATTCCTGAGGCTTTATCTGGGCTTTCTGACCCAGATTTACAAGGGCTTTGTGTTGTCGATGTGGAGTGTAAGAAAGGAAGATATGATGCTTTTGTCTATCTTGATAAAATGGCATTTGATGAAGATGAGCAAATTCTAGTTTTAAAAAAGCTTGATAAGGTAAATGGCTATTTGCAAAATTATTGTAAGGAAGCTGAGGGTTGGTTTAGAAGTCCTAAATTTCATTTTAAATTTGATGATAAACTAGAGTATCAAAACCATATGGATGAGTTGTTTAAAAAAGCCGCTAAGAGTTTAAAAAAGGATATAAATGACTGATATAAAAGCTCTAGTAATGGAGTGTGGATTAAACCTATATGATACTGAAGTTGCAAATGAAAATGGCAAAACTATTTTTAGGGTCTATATCACAAAAAGAATACACACTTGAAGTAAGTAGTCCAGGACTTGAGAGAAAGCTTACAAAACAAGATCATTTTATAAACAGTATTGGTGAAAAAGCTAAAATCACAACAGTAAATAAAGAAAAATTTGAGGGTGAAATTATAGGCTTTGATGATGAAATTTTAACTCTTAAAACCGATAAAGAAAATTTAGATATAAAATTTGATGAAATTTTAAAAGCTAAAACTTTTATTGAATGGTAAATAAACTTTAAAAATTTAAAAGATAAATTTTTAAAGATTTTGGCTTAGTTTTGATGTAATTTTTATTTAATTATTTCTTGCAAGATTATATTATTTAATTTATATTAAAAAATGTTTTATCATTAAATAGAATAATCTTATTTAAATTCTTGAGTATTTCTAGTATTTTTTTATTAATTTATCAAATTTTATAAAACTTGATATAAATCAATTGTTTCTCATTTTATTTTTAGTATAATTACTTTTTGTTTAAAATTTACAAAGGAGGCTTTTTGAAAAAACTAATTGATAAAATTAAGCGCTCTCCATCTGCTTTTGCTACTTTGGTTCTTGTGATAAGCTTTGGTTTGGTTATCGGACATGGGCTTTTTACATTTGTCTATGCAAAAGGTTTTTCATATTTTGGACATGATTCCGAAGCCTGTAAAAACTGTCATGTTATGAATCAAGTCTATGAAAGCTGGATGAAAGGCGGGCACCAACATGTCGCAACCTGTAGTGATTGCCATGTTCCCGAAGGATTTGTATCTAAGTGGCTATTCAAGGCTGAAAATGGACTTCATCACGGATACGCTGTTACTTTTAAGCAAAATCCAGTGTCTTTTCAAGCCACAAATAAAGGTAAAAACATAATCCAGAATAATTGCATAGCCTGTCACAGCGAATATGCTGCACACTCAATAGATGCAACTATGAAAAAAGGTGCTCCAGGAAGTGAGCCACTATCTTGCGTATCGTGTCATAGACAAGCTGGACACGCACATAACTTTTAAAATCAACAAGGAGAAATAATGAAAAAATGGACTTTATATACGGTGGCTTTTTTTGTTGCCGTTGTTTTAGGTGCAGCTATGTTTGCACTATTTGTAGATATCGGTTCTAAATTTGAGGAGGAAAAAAGCTATCCGATGATGCTTCACAAGGTTAGTGATTTGAATCCTGATGTAAAAGAGTGGGGTAAAAATTTCCCATCACAATATGAAAGCTTTGCCGCTATGGAAGATATCGCCTATGAAACTCCATACGCAGGTTCGGTTCCATATAGTAGGTTAATTCGCTATCCTGCGGCTACTAAATTTTGGGATGGATATGCTTTTGCAGTTGACTATAACCGCCCAAGGCTTCATTTTTATACACAAATTGACCAGATTGAAATAAAAAGGAATGATAAAGAGTATTTAAACTCTCACGGACTTCCTAAATTTAAAGGTCAGACAGGAGTCTGTGTAAATTGCCATACTGGGCATTTAACTGCTATTATGAAAGATGGGGATTATAACTTAACTAAAGATCCTGTTGAATCAGCTAGTAAAGATATGCCATTTTTTGATGTAAAAGGCGAAGAAGGCAAAAAAGAAAAAGCCGCATGGACAAAGATGAACTCAATTCCTTATTTTGATGTTATGAAAAAAGTAGCTGATAAACATGGCGAAGATCCATATAAAGGCTCACATTTAGGAAGTAGCTGTGCTGATTGCCATAGTCCTGATGATATGAGTTTAAGAGTAACAAGACCTGCATTTGTCAATGCTATGGTTGATAGAGGTTATGAGGCAGATGCAAAAAGTGGACTAAAAGCTAGTCGCCAAGAGATGAGAAGTTATGTTTGTATGCAGTGTCATGTGGAGTATTATTTCCAAGGTAAAGATTCAACTCTAACCTTCCCA
>QWCJ01000424.1_pt1 | contig 23535 bp, 14 predicted proteins | sample 1972501 | NCBI WGS metagenome assembly QWCJ01 (sample SAMN09866711, study PRJNA288562) | Human vaginal metagenome isolate term2_vaginal, whole genome shotgun... | isolation source: vagina | host: Homo sapiens | place: USA: California
AAGTAATGTAACAAATGTTGTTGCGATGTAAACTAATGGAATTCTAAGATTGATTACTCTTCTGTATAATAGATAAGCTACACCGATAAGTAATGCTATTGCACTTACTTCCCCGATTGTACCACCCATGTGTCCTATGATGGCATTCATAAAACCAACTGGTTGACCACCTGATAAAACTGTCGCATAACTTTCAGCGTCCACTGCTTTTTGTGTTAGTGGAGCAGTGTAGTTACTCATTGCTTGTGCCCAACTTGCCATCAAGAAAGCACGTCCTGCTAATGCAGGGTTCATGAAGTTTGAACCAATTCCTCCAAATAATTGTTTTACAATTATGATTGAAAATACTGATCCTATGATGATCATTGGAATTGGCAAAGTAACTGGAACGTTGTAAGCCAAAAGCATACCTGTTACAACAGCTGATAAATCGCTAATTGTGGAAGGTTGTTTCATTATTTTTTGATAACAGTATTCTGATAAAACGCAAGCTGCAACTGCTGCCAATACCAAAACTAAACTTCTCATTCCGAATTCGTAAACACTCACTATCAAAGCAGGAATTAAAGCGATGATAACATCAAGCATAATTCTTTGAATAGATACTGCACTTCTTTGATGAGGAGCAGCTTCTACGATTAAATGAGATAAGTCGTATTCTTTTTGTATAATTTCTTTATTTTCCATAGACTATCCCCTTTTCCTTTGTTGTGCTTTTAATTGAGTCTTTGCGTGTACAATTGCTTCAACTAATGGTCTGTTTGATGGACAAATATAGCTGCAAGTACCACATTCGATACAATCATTCAAATGCATTTTTTCTGCTCCTTCAAAATCACCATTCAATGATTTTAATTGTAAGAACAATGGTAATAAGCCGATAGGACATACATCCACGCACTTAGCACATTTAATACAAGGTTCTGGAGAAGCAAGAGTTGCATCTTTTTCGTTCATGCAAATAATTCCACCTGTTGTTTTAACAGTTGGAGCTTCCAAATTGTATTGGCAAGCACCCATCATAGGTCCACCAACTACAATCTTATATGGTGTTTCTTTGAATCCGTCGCAATAATCTACTAAATCTTTGAATTTAGTACCTACTGGAACGTATATATTTTTAGGTTCTTTGATAGCAGAACCTGTCATTGTTACAATTCTATGAGTCAAAGGAATACTATGAACTACAGCATCATAAATTGCCATAGCACTTGAAATATTCAAACCTTGAACTCCTCTTTCGTTTGATCTTTGAGCTTTCGAAATCTTCTTACCAGTAATTGCATTGATAAGTCTTCTTTCGTCCCCTTGTGGGTATTTTGTTTTAACAGAGCAAATCGAAATATTTTTCTCATCCTTTGAGGCATTTTTCAAAATTCCGATAGCTTTTTGTTTGTTATCCTCAACCCCTATGTATCCTTTGTCGCAATCCATCAATTTCATGATAATTTTCAATCCACCGATAGCTTTTTGAGGATATAATTCCATGTTAAGTTGGTCACTAGTTAAATAAGGTTCACATTCTGCCCCGTTTAAGATAACTTGCTCGATTTTTACATCGGGTTTTTTATTCATCTTAAGATGTGTAGGGAATCCTGCTCCACCCAAACCTACTATACCAGCTTCTTTTATTCTCTCTAGGATAACTTCTTTTGATAATTGTGTAAAATCATCATTTGTTTCAGTGTATCCTAACTCGTTTAAACCGTCTGATTCGATTACTACGACTTCACCTTTTTGACCATTTGACAATACCATTTGCTCAATCTTCATAACCTTTCCACTAACTGAACTGTGAACAGGCGCTGAAATAGTCGCTTTAGATTCACCAATTTTTTGACCCACTTTAACCTCGTCGCCTACTTTTACTATAGGTGTACAAGGCGCACCAATATGTTGATGCAACGGAATATAAACCATTTTAGGTTCAAAATTTGTATCTAAAGGACAATTTTGAGTGTAGGATTTATGATCATCCATGTGAAATCCGCCCTTAAAAGTCAGATTTTCTAAACTCATTTTTTCACCCCTTTAATAAAATAAAAAATGGTGCAGAGAAAGAGACTTGAACTCTTACGGGATTACTCCCACTGCCCCCTCAAGACAGCGTGTCTACCATTCCACCACCCCTGCGTGATAAAGACCTTTATGGAAAAGGCCTTTTAGTATTTATTAATAATATTTTTGATTAATTTAATGTAGTTTTTCGCCCAAACTTTGAAACTTTTGTGCATATTTTCTTCCAGCTTAGTATCTTCATAGAAGATCTTGTAAATATTGTATTGGTTTTCAACCTTTACAACGTAGTATTTCGTCTCAGAAGATGGAATATCGTCTAAAGTTTGACCATCTTTTGAAAAAGATTCGTTCGACAACCATTCTTTTACATTTCCAATTCCACCGTTGTAAGCAGCAATCGCCAAATCGTGGTTTTTGAAATGATGCAACAAGTACGATAAATATGCAGTACCCATCTCAATGTTTTTGTCAGGTTTTTTCAAATCATCCATTGTAAAGTGAGTATTTCTCATATTGTTAATACTTTCAGCAGTGTCTGGCATCAATTGCATAAGCCCCAAAGCTCCAGCCTTTGATTTTACACTTGGATCAAAGTTAGATTCAACTTTAATGACACTCATAACCAAAAGTGGATCAACGTTGTATTCTTTTGAGTATGTATTAACTAAATCGACATATTTCACTGGCCTTGTCACTGTAGAATAAGCGCTCACGCCAAATCCAACTAAAAACACAATCACAATAATTGAAATAATCGTGATTAAAAATCTTTTAATAAATTTCATAATTTTTTCCTATCTATTAGTTCGTCAACTTTGAGTATTAAATCTGATTCAGTCGTGTTGTTTACAATAACTTCGTCAAATTCATTAATTCTTTTCTCATAATCTAGCTGAGAATTAATTCTTGTAACTGCAGTATCGTAATCAAAGTTGTTTCTATCGATTATCCTTTGAATTCTAATGTCCCTATCAGCTACAACTACCCAATCTTCATCGACGTTGATATATTTGTCAACCAATTTTTTGCTTTCCAAATACATAGAAATTTCTAGAAAAATCAAATCAGACTTTTCCTTCTTAATTCTTTTTACTACTCTTAATATTATATCAGTATGTGTCAATTCTTCAAGCTTTTTTAATAATGTTTTTGAATTAAATACAAGTTTGGAAAGTTTTTTTCTATCTATGTTAGAATTTTCATCTAAAATTTCTTTTCCAAACTCATCAATAAGCTTGTAATAAAGATCTGTACCTTGCTCATAGATTTGGTGAGTAATCTCATCCAAATCTATGACAACAAAGCCTTTTTCTCTAATTCTTCTGCACACCGTACTTTTCCCGCTGGCGATATTGCCACAAACTACGATGATTTTTTTATTTTGCATCATACCAATTATCTGCACTGTTTACATCAATCTTCATGTCAACTTTCAAATCAACAGCATGTGTCATGACATCTTTCATTATTTCAAGAACTTTTTCTCGTTCGTCTTTTGGACAATCAACAATAAGCTCATCGTGAACTTGCAAAATCAATTTTGCTTTAAGTTTTTCTTCGTTCAATCTATTGTAGAATTTGACCATAGCAACTTTGATGATATCCGCTGCCGATCCTTGGATTGGAGTGTTAAGTGCCACACGTTCCCCAAAACTTCTAACATTGTAGTTTTTGGATTTCAATTCTGGAATGTATCTTCTTCTGTTCATAATAGTTTCAACGTAGCCTTTTTCCTTGCCAATTGCAACTATATCTTCCATGTATTGTTTGATACCTTTGTAAGTATCCAAATAATTTTCGATGTATTCTTTGGCTTCTTTTCTAGTTATGTGCAAATCTTTACTCAAAGAATAATCTCCAATTCCGTAAACAATACCGAAGTTTACTGCCTTTGCGTTGGATCTTTGAAGTGATGTTACTTTGTCAAAATCAACCTTGAACACTTCGCTGGCAGTTTTTCTGTGAATGTCTGCACCGTGCTTGAATGCATCAATCATAACCTCATCATTTGCCAAATCAGCCAACACTCTAAGCTCAATTTGTGAATAATCCGCATCCAACAACACATTTCCTCCGCTTGGAACAAATGCTTTTCTAATTAATCTTCCTTCTTCAGTTCTTATAGGAATATTTTGCAAGTTAGGATTAGTAGAGCTAATTCTTCCAGTTTGTGCGATAGTTTGTTGGAAAGTCGTGTGAATTTTGCCGTCTTTTTTGATTAAATCCACCATTCCATCGATATATGTTGTTTTAAGTTTCGTAATTGTTCTGTATCTTAAAATGTAGTCGATAATTTCGTGTCTTCCACTTAAAGCTTCCAAAACTTCTTGGTCTGTCGATGGACCTGTTTTGTTCTTCTTTATCACAGGAAGCTCTAAATCTTCAAACAACACTTCTGCCAATTGCTTTGATGAGTTGATGTTGATTTTCTTTCCGATAAGTTCTTCAACGCTGTCTTCGATTGATTTTATCTCATCTTCGAAAAGTTCCCCCATTTCAACCAAAGTTTCTTTTTTGACACAAACTCCCGTAAATTCCATGTCACACAAAACTTTTATCAAAGGAATTTCAACATCTCTGTACAGATGCATCATATCTTCTTCTTCGATTTCAGAAATCTTCACGTACAATTTATTTGTAAACATCATGTATTTCACAATGTAATTGTCGATTTCTTTCTCGTCAGATTCCAAAATAGTCTTCTTGGATTTGCCTTTTCCTGTAATATCTTCAAGCGGCTTGAAATCATATCCGATAACTTTAGGGTCAGATCTTTCCATGCTATAACTTGTCTTGGATGGATCAAGCAAATATTCTATGATTACAACATCATCGTAATTGTACGAAATGTCGATACCATATCGCATCAAATGATAAATACATGGTTTGATATCAAATGAAAGCTTGTTGATATCTTTCGATTCGAATTCTTCCTTGAATAATTCTACAAGATCTACGTTTCTTGTAATGTACACCTTGTCAGTGTAAATAGCAAAAATCACAGGCTCATTGTCCACATAATAATCATCATTGAACAATGCAAAAGTAAACTTTTTGTTCTCTTTAATATAAGCTTTAATTTCATCTACTTTTCCATCTAAGTTTTCATATTCGAACTTTTCATTGGATTCTTCGTTTGGAAGTTTTTTGATAAAACTGTTGAATTCAAGTTTAGTAAGGACTTCAATCAGATGATCATTGTCAGCTTCTTTTATTGTACAATCCTCGATTCCAAATCCCATTAAATCTTCAGGAACATCTGTATTAATCGTTCCAAGTTCTCTACTCAAATATGCAATGTCTTCTCCATCAATGACTTTTTGCTTAGTTTTCTTGCCGGAAATTTCATCGACATGCTCGTACAATCCTTCAATACTTCCATATTTTTGAATGTATTTAAGAGCAGTCTTTTCTCCAACTCCATCAATTCCTGGAATATTGTCCGATTTATCTCCCATCAAACCTTTCAAATCAATCATTTGTTTAGGCGTAATTCCGTATTCTTCTTTCAAAGCATCTACATCATAGATTTTTGTTTCAGTGATTCCTCTTTTTGTAAGGACAACTTTTGTGTTATTGTCAATAAGCTGCAGATAATCCTTGTCACCAGTCAATAAATACACATCGTAATCTTTTGATGAAGCTTGTTTTGCCAATGTTCCTGCGATGTCGTCTGCTTCATATCCTTTCAAATCAATGTATGAAACCCCCATCGCTTTCAACAATTCTTTTAACATATCGAATTGGCCGATTAATTCTTCTGGAGTTTCTTGACGATTTCCCTTGTATTCAGAATATTTTTCGTGTCTGAAAGTTGGTTCTTTTCTATCAAAACACACAACTACAAGATCTGGATTGATTTTTCCCATAACAGAATAATACATATTCATAAATCCAAACACACCATTAGTGTGAATTCCATCTTTTGTTGTCAAATCTCTGATAGCATAAAAACCTCTGAATAAAAGAGATGAACCGTCAATAATTAAAGCTTTTTTTGACATTTTATAATCCCTTGTTTTCTTTTTCAAAAGCCATTATCTTGTCAACTCTTCTTTGGTGACGACCAGCTTCGAATTCATTTTCCAAGAAAGTTTTGATGATTAGTTTGGCAACTTCATCTCCAATTACACGCGCTCCGATACAAAGCACATTTGCATTATTGTGGTTTCTGCTCATTTTCGCACTGTACACATCAGACACACAAGCCGCTCTTATTCCTTCGAATTTGTTCGCAGCCAAACTCATGCCAATACCTGTTCCACAAATCAAAATTCCCAAATCAGAATTTCCTTTTTGGATTTCTTCGCAAACTTTCTTTGCATAATCTGGATAATCTACTGAATCAGCTGAATTTGTTCCCAAATCCACAACTTCATTTCCCAAACTTTTTATATATTCAACCATTGAATCTTTTAATTCAAATCCACCGTGATCGGCTGCTATTGCTATTTTCATAAAAACCTCCAAATATATTATTACCTACATTTTATAATATGTTCATATATTTATCAATTATTTGAAGAATTACACATTTTATGGTAAAATATAGTTGTAAAAATATGGGGATGTCTTGGTTTCGACAGGGATATTGAAGTTTGAATAGCGAGTCGTTTTCGTCTACAAACGTTAAAAAGGGACAACTAAATATAAACGCTGAAGATAATAACTTCGCATTAGCTGCCTAATAACGGCGGCCGATTCAAAAACTAGAAAATCGTCCTGCGTTTTCTTTTTGAATCTCAACTAATGAGCAGGAACATCTCGTATATTTTCCTCTGGTATATGAGATTATTTAAGAGGATATATCGATTATAGTTTTGTCAGTTAAATTTTGATCGACGAATAAAAATTAATTGACTGCACTCGGAGAAGTTCTTAGGGATATATTTTTGGACAGGAGTTCGATTCTCCTCATCTCCACCATCAAAAAAGGTAGCCATCACGGCTACCTTTTTTTGTGTTCATTATTTCAATTCATTAATAATTACCGTTGAATTGTCTCCCGCAAACACGTTGTGTTTCAAATTAGTTTGCGTGTCGATGTATTCAATACATTTGTCATCGTAAGTAAAGTCGAATTTGCCTTCTTTTTTGAAAATTTCTTTTCCTTCTGCATTGTAAATTATGATTTCTCGTTTGATTCCACCGCTGTACTCACTTTTTACATTTTTCTTAAATCTTTGAAATCCTGCTGACTTAAACACCAATGCACTGCACGATGCCAAGAAAATAAGCACAACTATCAAAATTATCCATATTTTCTTTTTTACATTTTTCGTTTTGTTTTCTTCTGACATTTTACTCTCCTTATTTATTTGTCCAATTTTTTTGTGAAATGCTTTTCAAAATCTAAAACTACGTTTTAAAATATCGTTGTTATTCATCAAGATAAAACACTTTAACATGATACTATTTATCTGTTAAAAATTTCGTTTTTTATTTGACTAAACGATTCAAATATTGTTATAATATTATTATAGCAGAAACATATTGTTTTTGTACAACTTACAAAAGGAGTGATTTATTATGGCAAACGGAGTACTTCATATTCCAGGTTTCATTTATTTCGGAGAAGGAACTTTTTCAAAATTAAGTGAATTGAAAGGTAAAAAAGCAATTATAGTTACAGGTGGAAATTCTATGAAGAAAAACGGTTTCGTAGATAGAGCTTGTGAAGAATTGAAGAACGCAAATATGGAAGTATGTGTTTTTGATGGCGTTGAAGAAAATCCATCAGTTAAAACTGTTGAAGAAGGCGCTAAGAAAATGCAAGAATTCCAACCAGATTGGATAATCGCATTAGGTGGCGGTTCTGCAATGGACGCTGCAAAATGTATGTGGGCTTTTTATGAACATCCTGAATTAAAATTCGAAGATATCATTGAACCAGGATCTCTTCCAGAACTTCGTAAAAAAGCAAAATTTGTTGGTATACCATCAACTTCAGGTACTGCAAGTGAAATCACTGCATTCTCAGTTATCACTGATACTGAAAAACACATCAAATATCCATTAGTATCTGATCACATTGTTCCAGACATCGCTATAGTAGATCCTGTTCTACCATCTAAGATGCCAAAATCAGTTACAGCAAATACTGGTATGGACGTTGTAGCACACGCAACAGAAGCATTAGTATCTAATATCGCTAACGATTATACTGACGCACTTGCAATTCACGCATTGAAATTGGTATTTGAATATTTACCAAAAGCTTGCGAAAATCCAGACGACATGGAAGCTCGTGAAAAAATGCATAATGCATCAACAATGGCAGGTATCGCATTTACATCAGCTTCACTTGGTTTAGTTCACTCATTAGCACACAAAATTGGTGGCGAATTTGGAATTACTCACGGACTTGCTAACGCAATTCTACTTCCATACATCACACAATTTAACAGAAAAGCTACTAACAAAGTTGATTGGATTGAAAGAGAATTAAACGTAAAAGATTATCCAATCGCTGTTAGAGAATTAGCTAAGAAAGTTGGCATTCCACCAACATTGAAAGAAGTTGAAGAAAAATTCGGATTTAACAAAGAAAAATTTGACGAAGTATTAGATGAAATGAGCAAGAACGCTTATCCAGAAATAGTAAAAATGATATATACTCACGCTTACAACGGCGAAGATATAACAGAATAAATTTAATAGCAAAATAATTTATGTATAAATTCTGAACTGACCTCAAAAGTTGGACCTAAAAACTAACTTAAGGAGGTCAGTTTTTAATGGCAAAATATAGAACATAATTTAAAGTAAAAGTAGCAAAAGAATATTTAAAATCTATCATATCATATAAATATTTATCAGAAAAATTTAGAAGATAATTCATTAACACAGGCACAATTAAAATAAAAAATAAAGAAATTAGAAGAAAAAAACTATGACCTGAACCCGTAAACACGGAATAATTTAATAATATTTTAAGCGTAATGTAATCTGTACATAACAGGGGACATTCCGTTTAATTTTGTTTTAATCCTATCTTCATTGTACCATTTAATATATTTTGGGTATGTTAAAAATTTTGTGTATCAGCTCCTCCTGATAGGTTGTGAGCTGATATTTTTTTAAAATATACTTTTATTACTAAAATCTGAAAGTTCAGATATTTGTAACATAATTTTGGCACAATAAAACTAAAAGGTCAAGATTTTTCAAAATCTACCTTTTTTATTATCTTTATGGCAAAATTTAGATTCTGCCTTCAAAAAATATTGATAGCTGTGACAATATTTGATCCCATCCCCTTATTCTACTCGTCCATTTACTTGAAGCATCTACCATCGCTAGATACAGGCTTTTTTGTAGGGCGTAGTCGCTTGGAAATATTGTCTTGTTTTTTGTTACTTTTCTAAGTTGTCTATTAAAGTTTTCTATGCTATTTGTTGTATATATTAGTTTTCTTATTCCTTCTGGATATTTGAAATATGTTGATAATTCAGCCCAGTTATTTCTCCATGAATTTACACACATTGGGTATTTTTTGCCCCATTTTTCTTCAAATATATCTAGATTACTTAGTATTAGTTTTTCTGTTGATGCTTTGTATACTGTTTTTAAGTCTTTCATTAGCTCTTTTATATCTCTATATGATACGAATTTTGTTGAATTTCTTATTTGATGAATTATGCATTTTTGAATTTCTGTTTTTGGATATACACTTTCTATTGCTTGGCTAAATCCTGATAAATTATCTGTTGAGACTATTAATATATCTTCTAATCCTCTTTCTTTTAATTGATTTAATACCAATAGCCAGTATTTACTTGATTCATTTTCTCCAACCCACATTCCAAGGATTTCTTTGTATCCTTCGGTATTGTATCCTAGTGCTATATATACTGCTTTTTTTACTACTATGTTATTTTCTCTTACATGATAGTGTATTTCATCTAAAAATACAAATGGATATACTTTTTCTAGTGGCCTATTTTGCCATTCTTCAATAGTTGGTAGTATTTTATTTGTTATTTTGCTTACCACGGATTCTGATATTCCAAATCCATAGATTTCTTTTATGTGTGTTGATATGTCTCTTGTTGTCAGAGCCTGCCCCAGCCAATAATATCCAACGAATGAAATGAGTTTATGATATTATTAGGCGAGGGTACTCCTTTTGCATACATAGATATTATTTGGTTTTCTATGTCTGAAATGTCTTTTTGATATTTTTTCAATTCTTGTGGCTCAAAGGATCCTTCTCTGTCTCGTGGGATGTTTAGGTCTATGTTTCCGTATGATGATTTAACTGTTTTTTACTCGATCCATTTCTTGTGTTTAATGACAGTGGTTTTTCACCATATTCATAATCTAGATGTTCATCTAACTCTGCTTTTAGCATTTGCTCCATTGTGTCTCCTAGAAGAGCTTTCAAATCTTCTTGAAGATCTTGTACTGTTTCTGGTTGATATTCTTCAATTAACATCTTGGATATTTTGTTTAATTTGGTCTTTGGCCTTTTTCTTGGCATTTTAAAATCCTCCTGATTTCTATTATATCAGGAGGATTCTATACACAAACTATCTCACACTCTTTTAATCTTAAAAACTAAAACTTTTGTATTGCTATACTATTATTTCTCTTCATTTTTGTCTTTTTTCTTAAATCCAAAGAATGCACCTGCTACTGACATAAATCCTGCTGCCGACATCATTAAGATTTCGCTAATATTCCCAGCTTTTGGTAATATATGCTGATTTTTTCTAATCGCATTACCTTTAATATTTCTGCTTTTATCAATTTTATTAGGTGAATTTGTTTTGTCAGTAGTCTTGTTGATTTCAACTGTTGTAACGGAGTCTTTTTCACCTAATTTATAAGCTTTGTCGTTCTTTTTGTTTGAAGATTTACTAGTCTTTATTTCTTCTTTTTCATTTGTTTCAGACTTATCAACATTAACAATTTTTTTGCTTTCAGAGCTATTTTTTTTATCATCAGAAATTTTAACTTCAGTATCATTAGCTAAATCCGATTGTTTTAAATTATCGTCACTTGATACGTCTGTTGAATCTTCTGTTTCTTTTGGTTGGCAAGTATTTTCTTGAGATGTTTCCTTTTTCTTATTAATATCGAATGAAGATTTACTAGTCTTTATTTCTTCTTTTTCATTTGTTTCAGACTTATCAACATTAACATTATTTTTGCTTTCAGAGCTATTTTTTTTATCATCAGAAATTTTAACTTCAGTATCATTAGCTAAATCCGATTGATTTAAATTATCGTCACTTGATACGTCTGTTGAATCTTCTGTTTCTTTTGGTTGGCAAGTATTTTCTTGAGACGTTTCCTTTTTCTTATTAATATCGAATGTAGGTTTGTTTTCTTCTTGTTCTTTTACCTTAATTTTCTTAAAAGTTGGCTTTATTGTTGTTGTTTCTTCTGTTACGAACAAAACATAACCTGATTCTTTTTTGCCCTTTACTCCTGAAATTTCCCAGCCATCAAATTGATATCCTTCTTCTACTTTTCCCTTATAAGCTGGAAGAACGAAATCTTCACCTTTTACTAGTTCATTTTTCTTATTATCTATAGTAAGCTTGACTTTTTTTGGTTCTATAGGAGTTAATGATCCAGCTTTTTTGTCAAAGCTAAATTCCTTTACCCTAGTATTGTTTGCAAAGTCTTTTACTACAAACTTGATTGTTAGCTTATCATCTTTTATATCTTTGATATCTTCTAAGGACTTGTATGCTTTACCATTTACAAAGATTTGTTTGTCTTGGATTTCTCCAGCTTTATCGCCATCTCTCTTATCTGTAACATTGAATTTGATAAATTTATCTTTTTCATATTCAATAGCTGTGTTACCATCATCTTTTTGTTCAATTTCTGGTTTTACAGTATCATAGAGGAATTGATAGTGAACTCCAACAGCCTTGGCATTAAGATTACTATAACCAGTTTGTAGATAGACATTGCCATCCATATCTTTAACTTCATCTGGGAATCCATTTGCCTTATAATCTTTCATTCCCCAATCCATGATATCCCCATCTTTTACATCAAGTTTTATATTAAAGTCTCTTGTATTGTCAATGTGTAAATCACCATATATTAAATAATTATCTACAACTGACTCATTAACTCTCATTTCCCAGTTAAATCCACCTTTATCAGAAATTTTTCCTTTTAGATAAAATTCTGGATTTCTTACGTAAATCTTATTAGATTTAGAAGGATTAAAGTAATTTTTATCCATTGATAGATTCACAGGCTTTGTATCGATAAATAGCATTGCACCGTCTTCTTTAATGGCTTCAACGTTTGATTTATCATCTCCGATATATTCCTTGCCATCTTTGCCAAGAAGAACTAGTTTAGAAGCATCCGTAACTAGATTTCCATTTTTATCGATAGCTTCGCCATTTTTGTTAGTTTTGAATTTGAATACTTGATATCTAACTATATTAAAGCCGTCCAAGGCTGACATGAGGACTGATTGAGTGCTTCTTCCATCTTGAACATTTCTACTATCACAGTAGATTGTTTTTTGTGATAGGACCTTGATGTTAGGGGCAGTCTTTTGGATTTTTTCTATATCTGCCTTGCTATAAACTCCATTGCCATCGAGCATGTCAGTTTTTCCTGGGTTAAATGTAGTAACTCTTAGGGCATATCCCTTTCTTACACTCATGTTATCGTTTAATACATAGTGACCCGATTTCTTATCGAAGAACATCTTGTTTGTATCCATCGCACTTGGATCTTTTGGTTTTTGTTTTGTAAGCTCACCTTCACCTAGTTCGATAATATTTCCGTAGCTTGAAGCATATGGTGAAGCTTCCTCTGCTTCATCCTTCTTTTCTGGCATCCTTATTATAGTTTTAGCTTTTGTTTGGTCCTTATCTTTTACAAGGATATTCATATCTCCAGTAAAGGATAGACCATCGACTACATCATTTGTGTTTGCAAATAAGTCAAAGGTTAGAGTTTTTGTTTGTGGGTCGTATTTACTTGCCTTAATTTCTATTAATTTAAAGTCATTACCATAGTAAGCCTTAGCATCTTTTGATACATTACTTACTCTTCCAAGAATTTCAAAATGACCATCCTTAGATGGGCTTAATACTCCACCAAGCTTTGATTTAACATCATAAAGTTTCTCAGTTTCATATTCTAGAGCACTTCCATCTTCATAGGCTTTTATATTTCCATTTTCATCATATTGATAATCAAGTTCTACTTTTCTTTTTCCACCATTTACATAGTCTTCTTCTTGCTTATATTTCTTTTTAATTAGTTTCTTTAGGTCTTTATCTTCAAAGCCTCTAACAGTAGAGATTTCTTTGTCTAGCTCAAGTCTTGAAGCTTCTTCGATAGTATTTTCCTCTACCCTGTCTTTCTTTTCTTCTACTTTATCTACGACTTCTGTACTCTTTGCATTTTTGAGTTTATCTTCGGAAATTTCTCCTAGTTTTTTGTAGTTAGAAAAATCTTGGTCAGGATCTACTAGGTAATAAGAAATCATTCCTTTTGCGTCAGCTTTATTATCAAATTTAATCCTATGGATTTTGGTGAAGTTACTTGCACCATCTAGGGCGATTACTTCGATGATTTTTCCTCTTAAATCTCCAGCTCCGCTAATTTCATAGATAGTATTTCCATTTTTATCAAGCTTTCTATTTCTACCTTCGCCTTCTCCTGCATATTTAACATCAAGGTTTCTTTCAACATCGCCATTCTCGTCTACTATAGCTGCACCTGCATACCATACTTCGTTGGCTACTTCTTCAAATTTATCTGGATGGTTCTTTTGATCTCTTACAAACAAGGTTTCGTTTTTATACTTATCTTTTACCTTGTGGTAGGTATCTTTTGCTATTAATTTGATTTTGTCTGGATTAGAGAAATCAACATCAACAATCGTTGGAGCTGTATTGTCAATTTTTACTGGTATATAAGAAACTTGCCATGGATAATCCTTGGTTAATCTATATTTGAACTTGTAGAAGTATTGACCCTCAGCTATTGGTTCAAATTGACCCCTAAGTTTTGTTTCCAAGTCTTGGTTATTATTATCATCATTAGCGCCTTCTTCTCTTCCTCTAGGATTGTAAATAAGGCCATCCCATTTCAAATCTCCCATAACTTTTAGCTTAGAAGATTTTATACCCTTAGCGTCATTTCTCTTAGAGTTTAAGATACCTCTAATAAAATGCTCTTTAGTTATTACTTTAAGATCTTTTTGACCTTCTCCTTCTTTATCGGTATTTACGATTGATATTTGTCCTTCTTTTGCACTTCTTAGAACAAGTGGTGAAGGAGTTAGCCCTCTTTCTATTTGTACTTCTTGATTTTGTCCTTTAGAATCGAGTGGGTAAACTCTTGCGACTTTTGATTCGCTTTGTGATGGATCAAATAAGCCTTGGTTGTTATTTAGTGCAAATAAGTCAGGGTCTTGATCAAGTGATTTTGTATTTCCATCTTTTCTGTTTTGGATAACAGCAGCTGGATTGAATTTATCGATGTCGTGTTCTCCACCTATACCCTTGTTCAAGGTTCCAGGTATTTTTGGTTTACCATCGTCATCATAACCTTCCATTGTCTTTGATTTTGAACCTTCTTCCCAAGCCCACTTGTCAAGGATTGGCTCCTTGTTCCAATTTCCAGCAAAGCCCATAAGTGGCATTGATAGAGATGGTTGAAAAACTGTCTTGTTTCCCTTACCGCACATTGCCTCAACTTCTTCTTTAGATTCAAATCTAATGAAGGATTCTACAAATTTATTTTTATCTTTAGCATCTCCGACATCTATTACAGCATTTAAGTCAAAACTTGAATTCGGTTTTATGGTAAATGTATCGTATTCGAATGTTATCTTTGCTCCATTAATTACTTCAGGATGGATTTCTGGAACAATTTGTTTTCCATCTTGAGATTTTTCATCCTTGTAAGTTTCATCAAGTTTTAGTCTATTGGTTAAGGAATCTGTTGTGATTGCAGATGATGAAGCTTTAAATGTTAGAGGTCTATCTGATGTATTAATTAATTTAATTGTGAAATATTTTTTATCGCCCTTAATTTCTTTAAGTGAAATAGATCCATATGAATTTACCAAACCTTCAGAGTCTAAATTCTTAAAGCTAGCTATAACGTCATTTCTTAGTGCATTAGCTACGTTAATAAGACCAGCGCCTTGTTGTCTTGGTGAAGCATAATATAGTGATTTCTCCTTCCAACCTGTTGGATCCATCATAGGTCTTGCTGTGTTTTGTAAGGCAATCTTTGTAAGAGTAGTTAAGTCGATTTTATCGTCACCAGTTAGGTTTTTTAAGACAGGTTTTGCGAGCATCTCTTTTAGTTTTGGTCTAATCAATACTGTTGATGCTGCAACTACTGGTGTTGCCATACTTGTTCCTGACATATAACCATAAGTTGACTTGCCGTCAATTACATTTAGAGTTGATTTGATGTTCTTTCCTGGTGCTGATACATCTGGCTTTAGGAGGAGGTCAACCCTTGGACCCCAAGATGTAGAAGCTGCTGGAACTATTACTTCTTCCTTGTAAAGTTCCTTATCTGTATCAGGAGCAAAGTTAAAGGCTAGCTCTTTCTCATCACCAAGCTTTGGACGGTTTTTGTTGAAGCTTTCCATGTCAATTGGATAGTATTGGTCAAGCTTATCTTTGAAGTCTTCCTTTTTATTTCTTTTAACCTCTGTTTTATTTATTGGATTAATCATATTCCAAATCTTTAGACCATCATCACCTGATACTGAAAATACTTGACAAGTTGTTCCTTCATCTTCTTCGTAACCCATGGCTGGAAGCTCTGTCCAGTTATCTCTGTTGTAGTAGTTAACTGTATTTACAACCATGATTGCACGAGCACCTTTATCGGCAGCTTTTTTAAAGGCATATTTTAAATCTTTGGTATAGATTCTATCCATAACGGCAATTTTGCCTTTAAGATTAAGACCAACTAGATCTTCATCTTGACCCTTGCCTATATAAACAAATTTTACTTTGTCAGATAGCTTGCTTCCGTCTTCATTTCTAATAATCTTATCCTTATCGAAGAAGGTACCGATATTTCTATACTTAAAGCTTTCTCCACCAATATTGACCTTGTCAAACTCTACTATTTGATTTTTAGCTGATGCGACCGCGATAGCATCTTCATGTGCAGCAGTTCTAGTTACATTGCCTGTATCTATCATCTTTAGTTGGTTATTTGCTGCCAAGTCCCATGATGAGCTTGATGCAGCTGTTGCGTAGTTTCCAGTTGCTACAACCATAGGAATGCCAGCTTTTCTCAAAGCTCTAACAGCCTGCCAATATTTTTCTCCTACTAGTCCTGTTCCTGTAAAACCTGATGATACAGATACTACATCGACCTTATGCTTGATTGCATCTTCAATAGCATGAAACATCGTTTCATCACCGGCAAATCCATCACCTGAATCAGAATACATCTTATAAGAAAATATTTGAGCGTTTGGAGCAATCCCGTCAATGCCATTATAATTAGCTATGTCCTCATCAGTATCATTTCCAGCGAGAATTCCTGCTATATGCATACCGTGTGGATCATGATAATCTGAACCATCATCATATTTTTCGACAGTGATTTTGCCACCATTATAATAGTTAAAAGCGTGAGGTATTTTATCACTCAACCAAAAGTACTTGTCAGTTCCTTGTAAATCATCTTTCTTATATTTCATCGATGATTTCGCATCTTCGTCAATTCTCATGGCTTTGTGTCTGTAATCAGTTCCAGTATCAATATTTGCAATTACCATTCCTCTACCATCAAAGTTTTTGCCAAATTGAGCATTGATTGCTTTTAGGTAATCTATGGATTCATCAACTCCTATTTCCTTTCGAGCATTGTTCATCATCGGTTGAATTTTTTGTGATTTTTCGACTGATGAAATGCCTTCAATAAGTTTAATTTTGTCCAAATTATCTCGATTTGTTTCTATAGCACAACCATTGAAAATCGTATTATAAGTATACAAAACTTTAGTATTTTTAAAATTAGATAGTTCTTTAATTGCTTTCTGACCATCCTCCTTATTCCTAAATTCAGCTATGTATACAACTCTATCTTCTTCTTTTTTAGAAATGTTTTGAATTTCATCTGCTTTATACAATTCATTTCCTTTTGATACTTCTTTGTTTGAATATTTGTTATCGGAAGTATTTTTATTTTCAATTACTGAATCCTCTTTAATATCTTCTTTGGTAATTACTGATAACTTTTCATCGTTTGTATTGTTCGAATTTTCTTTATTGACTTTTAACGTCTCATTCGTAAGCTTATTTTCATCCTGCTTATATTCTATAGATTTTTTCTTATCAATAATATTTTTAGTATCTTCAATTTTTGCAAAAACTGTATCACTACACATAAATGAAACTGATGAAACTGATAAAGCTGCAACAAGAGTTGCCTTTATAATATCCTTTTTTTTCATAAATCCTCCTAGATTAAAAAATATTAATTTTATTCATGGTATAAATTGCAAATATCGATATTGAGTCCCATTTTCAAAAATTACGTTCTAAATTTTACTACTTTTTTTTTATCTAGTCAACATTTATAATACCTCTAATATAATTATTTTTTTAACTTTATATACATAAAACTCATAATAAAAATATATTAATAATTTTAAAAACAAAGATTTCATTAATAATTAAAATATAAAAACCTTTATCGTTTTCCTGAATATACATTTAAAATAAATAATGTATTTATAGTTATGCTTTAAGTATAACTTTTTATGTATTTTTTGACATATTAAAATCCTCCTGATTATTGTCTTATCAGGAGGATTTCTCATACAAAAACTATTTCACAGTCTCAAATAAATACATTCAACTAATTTATATTTTATTTCGATCATCATTCACATTTCCGTCGCACAAATACTCTACGAATTTTTCAATTTGTTCTTTTACATTTTCGTCTAACTTTTCAATCCATCTTTTAGGAATTGTAGAATATCCTTGAATTGATCCACTGATACTCCCAGCAATTGCAGCTATCGTGTCAGAATCTCCCCCATGATTTACAGCATTTATAATACAATCTTCAACGGAATTTTCCTTCGCCCAATAAATTGCATTATTAAAAGTGTTCACAATATATCCAGATGGTTTTAACAATTGCGTATCTTTTAGCTCGTGGTTTTTCCCATTGATATTATCTCTGATAATTTGTGTGTATTCTCGTATAATTTCAGCACACATATCGTTGTTATGTGTAAGTTTTCCTTGTTTTATGTTCAGTTCTTCTGAGTTTTCGTTATCCAGTAATGCACAAGGAAGTGCTCTCATCAAGCTTCCGTTTCCAAGCGCTGCATCATCTTCTTCTATAAATATTTCGTATTTAATGTAATGTTCGATGGCACGTCTACATTGATTGCCAATATCTCTTGGATGAGTGTTGTACCATTCTACAAAAAGTTTCATTGTATTTTTTTCAAAATTATCGTTGTCATTTTCCATCAAAGAATTCATAACACAAATGCTCATATCAGTATCATCAGTGCATTCTCCTGGATTTAAATCAAGCCATCCTCCACCGACAATATCTGTAATTTTATCGTATTTTTTATGGATTTCCTCTTCTGTCATAAATTCAGTTGTAGCACCCATGCTATCGCCTATCGCAAATGCATACAGCGCTCCTTTGATTCTATCTTTGTAATCAGAGTTCATTTTTTCATCTCCTTTTGTATATTTTATTACAAATTAAAACAAAAAAATATCCCCAGAAAATAAATTCCAGGGATATTAACAAATCTAAATCAAATTATTTTCTTTTAACATTAATTCGATATCAGTGTCTTCTATTTTCTTTCCAATACTATGAGCTAACAATTTTGGAATTGGTAGGTCAGGTTTTTCGTAATCATTAAGTGCACTAACAGCATTTAATAAATATCTCAAATCGTATCTTGAAGCGTAAACTTCTGGAATTCCCTTTTCAACATGACACAATGCATATACAGCTTCCATTGCTGTTCTTCCAGAATATTCTGTAGTAAATACAGTATCTCTGCCAGGTTTGTCAAGTGTTTCTGCAAATTGTCCAAGGAATGCAAAGTTCACAGCTCCTTTAGGAACAACGTAAGGTCTGTCGCCAAATTCACGAGGTTCAAAATGACTTGTAATATATGGCATCATTACAGGAATTGCTGAACAATCTTGTGATAATTGATCGATTTCTGCTTCAGGAACACCTATATGATATAACCATTCTTTTGTGATTTCTTTTCCTGTACAATCTCTCATAGTTTTTTTGATATAATTTCCGTCTTTGTCAGTAAATAATCCGTAAACCCAAACGCAAATATCTTCTTTTGGTTGACCAACATATTGTGGTTGTCTGTTAATCGTCCAGCTCATCAACCAATTTGAATCCTTAACAGTTACGATACCACCTGTAACTACTTTTCCTGTGTAAGGATTTCTCTTAGTAATATTTTCGATATAGTCGATAACTTTACCACCATGAACAGTTACAGTACAAGATTCCCAGTTAGTTCTTTCAACATTTTTACAGAATTTGTCAGGTTTGCCGAATTCATCTGATTTTAATGCTATATTCCTCCATAAATCCCAGCTTCCGCCAAGATCAGCACTCAAAGTTGCTGCAGTCTCATCGTCACCGTAGCTTGATGATTCAGTCATTGATCCATTAGTTATAAACACCAAATCATTTTCAGTTAAATCAATTGATTTGTCTTCACCTTTACTTGATTCCATTACCAATTTTGTAGCAACTTTCTTATCAGCAGTTATATCAAAATCAACATCTTTTACAGTGATTCCGTATTCAAATTTAACACCTTTTTCTTCTAACCATTTAACTATCGGTTTAACGATAGATTCGTATTGGTCGTATTGAGTAAATTGAAGAGCTGAAAGTGTAGGAAGTCCTCCAACATGGTGGATAAATCTGTTCAAATACAATTTCATTTCCAAAGCACTATTCCAGTTTTGGAAAGCAAACATTGATCTCCACAAAATCCAGAAATCACTATTCAAAGTTTCTTCTGAGAAAACTTCATCAATTTGTTTGTTTTGTAAGTTTTCATCTTTTGTAATTGTAAGCTGTGCAATTTCCTTCAAAGCTTTGTCTGATAAGTTAAATTTTTCTTCATCATATCTTTTACCATTTTCATGAGTTATACGACATTTACTGAAATTTGGATCGTCTAAGTTAGTGTAGAAGAAATGATCTAGTATTGATTCCTCTGGATTTTCAGATGATGGAATCGCACTGTACAAGTCCCACAAAGTTTCAAAATGGTGACCCATTTCTCTACCGCCTCTGGCAACATATCCTCTGTGTTCAGCCTTAAATTCTCCATCCAAACTTCCACCAGGCAATTCTAATTGTTCAATAAAAGTAATATTTTCGCCTTTCATGTGAGCATCTTTTACTAAAAATCCACCCGCAGCCAATGCAGCAATACCAGTACCTATAATGTAGGCTTTCTTATCATCTATGCCTTTTGGCTTTCTTGCGTGAACTAAAGAGTGATAATTTCCATTAACAAATTTGACTCTTTCATCATAACTATTATTCATTAAATAACATCTCCTTTTCTTTTTCTTTTTAAGAAAATTTTAAGCTGGTGGAATCATGAGTTCAAATCTCTTACATTTTTTATATACCCACTTTTTTATATTGCATAACACTATTCCTTATGTTTTTTTATTTTTTTTCTTAGAAATATTTATCAACGATAAAAACATTTACATAGTATAAAAATATGATAAAATAATTTTAGAGGTGAAAAAATGAAATTTACAGAATACAAATACACTAGACCAAATTTTGAAGAAGACAAAAAAAAGGTCGAAGATTTAATTAAAAGATTTAACGATTCCACAACTTCTGATGAACAAATCAAAATCATGGAAGAAATGGACAAATACAAGAAAACATTAAGCACTAATTCTAACCTTGCATACATTCGTCACACAATCGATACAAACGACGAATTCTACAAGGAAGAACAAGATTTCTTGGATGAATACATGCCACATTATTCAGTGCTTGACACTAAAATGTACGAAGCTATTAATAATTCCAAATTCAAAGACGAATTAGTTAAACATTTTGGTCAACATTTGTTTGATTTGATTAGCTGCCAATTGATTTTCAACGAAAAAGCAGTTCCATTCAAACAAAAAGAAAACCAATTAACTACTAAATACAACAAATTAATAGCATCTGCTCAAATCGAATTTGACAATAAAACATTGACATTGTCACAAATGGCTCCTTACACACAATCAAAAGATCGTGATGAAAGAAAAGCAGCTACAAGAAAAATCTCAGAATTTTTCGCAGAACACGAAAAAGAAATCGACGATATTTACGATGAAATGGTCCATGTAAGAACGGATATGGCTAAAGCTTTAGGATTTGATTCATACATTGAATACCAATACAAATCATTGATGAGAACTGATTATGACAAGAATGACGTTGCAAAATACAGAGAGTTTGTCAAAAAATACGTAACACCTGTTTATCTTGAATTGAGAAAGAAACAATCCAAGAGAATCGGCATCGAAGATATGAAAGCTTACGATAACAACGTAATGTTCACTGATGGTAACGCAAAACCTCACGGAGGAAAAGACTTCTTGGTAGATAACGCTAAGAAAATGTACTCTGAATTGTCACCAGAAACTAAAAAATTCTTCGATTTTATGTATGAAAGAGAATTGTTCGATTTGGAAAGCAAAAAAGGTAAAGAAGGCGGAGGATATTGTACTACAATTGAAGATTATGAATCTCCATTCATCTTCGCAAACTTCAACGGAACTACTCACGATGTCGAAGTAATGACTCACGAAGCAGGCCACGCATTCCAAGCATACACTTCAATGGACGGAAGAATTTTTGAATATATTTGGCCAACATTTGAAGCATGTGAAATCCACTCAATGAGTATGGAATTTTTGACATGGCCATGGATGGAATTGTTCTTCGAAGAAGAAACTAACAAATTCAAATTCTCTCATTTAGACGGAGCTATTAGTTTCATTCCTTACGGAGTAACTATCGACCATTTCCAACACTTCGTATACGAAAATCCAGATGCAACAGCTGAAGAAAGAAAAGCAAAATATCACGAAATAGAATTAATGTATCGTCCAAACTTGGATTATGATGATGAATTCTTAGAAAAAGGAACTTGGTGGTACAGACAAGGTCACATCTTCAACAACCCATTCTATTACATTGATTACACATTGGCACAAGTTTGCGCATTCCAATTCTTATTGAAATCAAGAAAGAATCGAGAAGAAGCATTCAAAGATTACCTTGAAATCTGTAAAGTTGGTGGAAGCCAATCATTCTTCGGAATAATGAAATCTGGTAACATCAAAAACCCAATGAACGATGGAGTTCTTGAAGAAATTCTTCCACAATTATTGGAAATATTAGACGAAATAGAAAAAGAATTATAAAAATCGAGAGTGGACAATGTCCACTCTTTTTTTGTATATTGGTATTGTTTTTTTTAGAAAACGTTTTATAATATAATTAAATAAATAATTAGGAGGCTTTTATGAAACGTAACAAATTACTTGTGATTTTACTGTCTGTATTGATGATGTTCTCATTCACAATGTGTAAGAGTAAAACTATGAATACTTACAATCCGTATTCTAAAAGATACGGCATAAGTTCTGATGAAGATTTGAAGAAAGCTATGCAGTCCATGAAAGAAAACGAAGATTATCCAATTTACAAAGATGGTAAGGAAGAATCCAAAATTCACAGACAATATCTATTGGATTTGTATGAGAAAAATGATTTGTCTGCAATAAAAACCTACATTGATAACAACAAATTACTATTAGGAAAGAATTAGAAAAAGGCGCTCAATTTTTGAGTGCCTTCTAAAATATATCTGATATTACCGATCTTATGCTATCAAATTGTTTGATTTCAAGATCGTATTTTTGTGTTAGTTTCGTGTTTTGTGAGATATAAACTTTTTTGTATCCCAATCTTTCGATTTCTTTTAATCTGGTTTCTATTTGTGGGACTCTTTTGATTTCTCCTGTTAATCCGACTTCTCCGATGAATACGACATCAGATGGAATTGGTTTGTTCATAAGTGATGATGCAATCGCCATTATTATCGACAAATTCACAGACTGTTCTTGGATTTTAATTCCTCCAGTGGTTTTGATGATTACATTTTTGTCGTACATATTCATCCCAGCGCGTTCTTCCAAGATAGAAATCAAAGTGTTTAATTGGTCTTTACGAAGACTGTCACCTATTCTTTGAGGATACGGAGTGAATGATTTGGACACCAAGGCCTCCACTTCGACAACCAAAATTCGTGATCCTTCTTTTATTACAGAAAGTGCTGCACCATTTACATCTTTTTTTCTTTTCGTGACGAAATAATCTGACGCATCGGTGATTTCTTTTATTCCATCTTCTTGCATATTAAACAGTCCAATCTCTCCAGTTCGACCGAATCTATTTTTCGTCGTTGTCAACAATCTC
>QWCJ01000210.1_pt1 | contig 23472 bp, 30 predicted proteins | sample 1972501 | NCBI WGS metagenome assembly QWCJ01 (sample SAMN09866711, study PRJNA288562) | Human vaginal metagenome isolate term2_vaginal, whole genome shotgun... | isolation source: vagina | host: Homo sapiens | place: USA: California
TCCTCTTTTTCTTTTTCTCAATTATATCCTTTTTTACACAAATAAAAACAGACAGTCCTTTTCCGGTACTGTCTGTTTTTGGTGACCCAGGCATATGCTATAGCAATGCCACTTATCTTACAATTCACCCTCCCGATATCCACGATAAGAAAGGCGATTTAAAAAGTCACCTCACTGCCAAGTATCCCAATCCGGCACTGATGAGAATCCACATGTTTCGCTGTCTCGTCTTAATTCGAATCTTCCTTGCTGCCTCTCGCTCGTACTTTGACAAGGATTGATTGGCATTCTCTAATGAGTTCAATGTCATCTCGTTCCATTCTTTGGATTTCTTCAGCTGTTCGTTGACTATCTTCAACTGCTCCCGCGCTTCGTCGAGTTGCTTCGCTTGCTCGTCCAATAGTCTCTGCTTCTCTCTGCTGTGATTCTCGAGCGTTTTTAAGTTCTGTTCTAACTGGAGTAGTTCGCTCTCGTAGATGGTATATTGCGCTTCTGCCCGAACAGAAAAACCAGAGAACCACGGCCATAACAATAAAACTGGCAAGAATAAAAATAAAATAAGATTTCGTCTGCAATTCATCTATTCCTCCAAATTCAAATTTGTCACGTAATCATAAGTGATGTTTACCCGGTTCTCATATCCCGGTGCATACTCTCCTACGCCTGCCGCCCATGCATATTGGTCCCTGAATAGCGTATGAATCACATCTATATTTCTGAGGTCGTATCCTCGTTCCTGTCTCCGCTGTAAAAAATTCCTTACCACGTAATGGAAAGTGGGACACCACATTCCCGCATAAATGGTGCAAGCGGTATCGTCGAGTTCCGGCACTTCCCATAGCGTTTCCACGTATTCTTCGCAGTCACAGGCGAGAAGTTCCAGCTGCGCCCGCTGTCCTTCATCGCTCATCAGTAATTCCTCCAGTCCACCTATATCGCCGGAATCCATGATATCTGAGTAGGATCTGCCGGCATAGTTGTCTCCGCCCGGTATATTACTCAGCAGTCTGTCTGCTCTTGACCCTTCCCACTGGCTGACTCCGATTGACGGATAGTCTCCGGCGGTGGAGCATGAAACGGATCCATAGTTACCTTCGATTCCGGTCTCTATCAATCCTTGCGCTATCTCCCATGCCAGTTCTTCTTTCGTCATTATAATCTCCTTTCAAATTAAAAAGCGATGGTTTCCCATCGTCTTTTTCGAACACATCCGGCGTTCCGTTTTTATCTTTGTCTACAAACATTCGTCCTATGCCGAGAATCCCGCCGACTGCCCCGGCAGATAGAAGAGTGGTAATGAATGCTCTTAATTCCGGCTCGTTTCCTTTTCCGGTTATCCACCAATCAAGCAAGGTCATTAATATATACAGGAAAATGCAAAAAATACAAAGTACCGCATAGAGAATCGACCAACAAATTAGTGGGATTTTTATTTGCTCGAGCCGTCTTTTTATTTTTGTTTTCAGCTTAGTCATTAGATCACCTTACCAAGAAGTCCGATAACCACCGATATAATAGTAGAGATTAATCCGACCACTTTGTAAATATTATCTATCCGGTGGTGGGCAGAGTCGGCCGACTGCTCTGCCTTTCCCAGTGCCACCTGCACTTCTGTAATTTTTGGTATCATGGTGGTTATCGTATCGAGTTTCGCTTCCATGCGAGCGATTCGTTCGATAAGTGCCATAATCATCTTTTCGTTATTTTCCACAATTCTCTCCAATTAAAAAGCACCCCTGCGAGTGCTAAATATCTGCCGTCAAATAAGTAAAAAATGTTTGAAATTCTTTGCCCCTGGTTATTTCGCAATTTGAAGAATAATGAAATTTTAATTCTCCGCTCGTTTTTAGTGAAAACCGTATTGAATTTCCAATATTACCATTAACAGGTACATTAAAATACAACTCATTAACAGGTTTGGGCAGTCCTGTTATCAAAGTATCTAACGCCCCCAATGGTACTGATTTATTAATAGAGAATGATACCTGTACTGCGTGTCCTGTTTGATAGCACGAGAACTCACTCACATATTCTGTATTTATCGTTGCATTGATTTTTTTAAGTGTTTGTTTCTTCTCACACTTATTGACTTTTCCGTCAACGGTATTGACCCTGCTATCAATGCCGTCAATTCTGTTATTAATTTCTCCCGTTTTCTCGTCAACGTATTCTTTGTTCGTTTTTGTTTTTAATTTCCACTTTACTGTTCCGTCTGTGATTTCCATTTGTATCTCCTTTTACTTAATTCGTTTCCAAAAATGCACTTTGAGTGCCGACGGCTGTACTGTGCTTGATTTTCCGTAAATATTATTTGATTTTGACGCATCAAAAATTGCACTACATCTTCTTATTCCTTCTTTGCTTACATCCCATTTAGTTGCGTCAAGGAACTCACCATTCTTACTATTGTTCAAGCCCTCTTTCGCAGTATTTCTAAAAGCCCCATTACTACGCTCTGTATTCACAGAACCCCACATTGCACCTGCTGCTGTACCAGTAATATTTGGCAAGCCCGCTTCTATCGTGTTTCCTGCCCCCGTGCTGCACCCTTGCAATACTCTATCCTGCCCGATTTCTTCCCATTGTGCTAATCCATATTCTTCTCCGGGCTTAGGAGTATTATCAGTAGCCGTTGTAATAACAATCCCGATAGGATACAAAACATCAATCATTGCTTTTATTCTTCTATCAAGTATGCGGAATTTACAACTGCCGTCATTGACCACTACCCCCCCGTTGACAATTCAGGCTCCACACTTCCCGTTGTGCCTGCTTGCACACATTCAAGGTACATATAGCTAGGTAATTTAGCAGAGTTGACAATATCGCCTACTTGATAAGACTTATTTCTCTGTAACAGGTTTAGAAGGTCATTAACTTTTTTGTTGGTAGCATAATCGCCCTTTGCTTGATATCTCCTGTCACTTTCTTGTTTATTAAAATAATCTATCAATGGTTTATTAAAGGTAATGCCGTACACATCTAAAAAGGATATAAGCATAGCTGATTTATGTATCGCTGGATTGATATATTTGTTAAAGACAGCATTCCAAATACTTTCTGTTACATAGTCACCTTTTAGTTGATATTTCCTGTCACTTTCTTCTTTTTGGTAATACTTTTCTGCATTCAGTATTTCCGGAGCATTTTTTATTTGCTCGTAGATAGACTTACAACTTGTTTCTGTTTTCAGCGATTCGTCTGCAGATGTTTTGGCGGCATTTTGACTTTGTAATGCTGCGGAAGCACTGCCGGCCGCTGCAGATGCACTGGCTTCTGCTTTTTCGTAATATTCTTTTGCTGACCCGGCCGATGCTTGAGCTGATTCGGAGAATCCTGATGCCGCCAGTTCACTTGCCTTTGCTTTCGATTCGCTTGTGCTTGCCGATGAGGCCGACTGTTCTGCCGCATTTTTAGATGACAACGCAGAAGCGACTGCTGTTTCCACATCTTTTTTGGCTTGATTTACCTGTCCCAATGATTCTGCAGCTGCCTTTACATGTCCTGCCGTCGTATCTTCGTGTGTTTTTGCATTTGTTTCGCTGTCTTTTGCGTTTGAAGCACTTAAAAATGCATTCGATTCTGACCTTTTAGCATTGGCGGCCGCCTGTACAGCCTCGGCAGAAACGGTAACAGATTTTTCTTCACTTGCTTTTGCATTATTTTCACTCGTTTTAGCATTGCCTTCGGACTGCTGTACCGATTTTAATATTTCCTCTGACTTCGTTTTGGCAGTTTCTGCTGATGTTGCATAGCCTGAAACAATTTGTTCACTTGATTTTGCGGCAGTGGCGGAGTTAGTGGCTGATTCTGCAGAACTCTTGGCAGATCCGGCAGAAGATTGAGCATTTCTAACCGCTGTTTCGGAATCCTGTACCATTTTTTTCGCACTTTTTTGATCCCAAACAAGAACGCTTTCTTTATAATTGCTGCCGCCGATGTTTCCCACTACCAGTTTATATTTTCCGTCCCCAGTTTTTGCAAATACCGGCTCACCTTCCATAAGTTTGGGATTAACATCTTCCCATGTTTTTTCCGGACTTGTAGAAAATGAGATTCTTGCATTTGTTGTATCCATATTTTTCTCTCCTTATGCTGTTCTTATCCAAATATAAGCAGATATATGGCGTGGTCTCATATCAATAGAACTTCCATTACCTGTATTTACTATTATGAGTGTATGATTGTGATTTCCGGCAGATTCGACCGACACCGAGTGGCTATGTTCACCGGCATAAGAAATTGATAAATCATGCCGGTGACTTCCGGAAGATGAAGTTTCAAAAGAGAAGCTGTGGCTGTGACTTCCGTTTGAAGAAGTAGAACCTGTCCACGAGCGGGATGCATCAAATGCGACAGATGGACCTTCACGACCGTCCTTACGTCCTGTTCTTGCCCAGCCACTTTCGTAGAATGCTCCTGTCGGTCCTGTATTTTCCCATTTATTTTCCCATGTAGGAGATGCAAACATATTATCAGTCCGCCAAGGGAAAGATGCACAGAATCCGGTGATATTCATAGTTCCCCTTCCGTGAGAGTGGTTCCCAGCCTCTGACGTCCAGCCATTCCCCGTGTGATAGTGGTTTCCTGCATCCCCCGTGGTTCCGGTATGATAATGATTCCCCGCTTTTGCGGTCGTTGCATTATGTGAATGCGAACCTGCGTATCCGATGCTTCCCGAGTGACTATGGGACGGGAGTTCATTTACTGTTAAGGTATGATAATTATTTCCTGATATTTCTCCGGCACTTGTGTTGCTGCCGGCGCTCATAATAAATACTTTTTCTTCCAGAAGTTCCCATGTTGTCCCATCATATTTCTTCGACGGATTTTCCGGATTTTTCGTAATAATAAAATCCCCTATCCGGGGATATGTCATTTTTCTGATGGAATCAATCACTTCTGTTAAATCGACATTTCCGGTGCTATCAGGTTTTACATTGTTTACACTTCCGGCAAAGGTTTTCCGGATTCCGTCTACCAGTCCCGAGTAATCATCATCTCTGGCATCGAATCCCGCCTGCGCAATGACCTGCGCCAACGCTGCCACCATCACAGTGGCCTGTTTGTATAATTTGTTGTGCATTTTAGGATCCGCCACACCCGGAACGACCCCTGTAACCCTTTGTGTATCGGTCTCATAAACAGAATCCGATTGAATGTCTTTTCCCGATACACCCTCTGCAAACACTTTGAAGTTCGAACTTGCCATTTAATGACCTCCTGCTTCTGTCGTTTGAATCCAGTGCGATGTGTATCCACTGTAATTCAATGTATTGTAATCGTAAGAGAAAATTGGAAGCCCATCTGTAGAAACAAAAGAAAGAATATTAATTCTGACACCGGCAGGCTTCGGTATAATATATCCGTGAACAATCAGTTCACGGATAACATCAGTAAAATCGCCAATCATCACAATATTGAAACTCATGTCTTGCAAATCTTGAATCTGAATTCCTTTTGTTTCGTCAAATAGGTTATCCCACATCTCATATAAATCAAGAACGTTGCCTTTCCATATATTTTGAATAATCCTCGATTTGACCATAATTCTGTAAACTTCATCTGTTATAACGCCAAAATCTGCCATACCTTCCGGTTTGCATCCTGAAATAACCATTGAACCTTCCATATTTGGAGGTGAAGGTGTTTTATATACTCTGTAAATTGACTCCGCCCCTGTGTCCCTTTTTAATTCCGCCGGTGTCGGACAAATTAATTTCAGTCCGAATTTTTTTGACGGTTCAAAGGTGAGATTTCGTGAAACTCCAACGCATTCTCCCAAAATATCGAGTTGATCATCCTCAGCAGTTTCGACATCAAACCTATCGACAATAGATAAAATACTTCTGTCGAGTAAGCAGTTATAATCCACCATTTTACGAATCATGGCATTAAAATTTTTTCCGCCCCGGTATTCGGAAGTAATAAGATTCCGATAATATTCTTTTTCTCTGATAATCATATGACTACCTCGATGTTTTCATATGCAGGATTCGCCACTTCCTTATAGGAGAGGTCGATATCGGCAATTTGAAGTTGACCGGATTCACGTCCGATTTTTATTTCTTTGATTCCGAACACCGGCTTGCTGATAATAGGATTGCAGGCCATTACTACACCTGTCAGCATAGAAATAGAAATATCTCGTCCGATTTCCAAAGATTTCAGATAATCATAAATTGCCAATTTTACATTGGATTCAAGACTGGAAATGTAACCGGTATATTTTCTCAGTGTCACTCTCACAAAAATGGGAATGTAATCAGGCCGGTAAAATCTTATTTTGTTTACATATTCATTCTGATCAATCATTTTGATTTCCGTTGTTCCATTTGTATAGCAACCGATTCCTTTATGATAGAGGATTGTTTCTGCGATTTTATGGTCATCTCCGCCTTCCACAACGCATGTAATGGAATGTGGAGGGAATCCATGCGGATTCAAATTGGGATCTGCTGTAGACAGGTTTGTATCATTTTCATAAACAGCCACTCGTTTGATGTCACTTAATGCCCGAAGAGCCCCTCTTGTACCGTCAAGCATGGTCTGCGACGGATTGGAAACCGATATCGTCTGCCGTTGCCGCAATTCACCGTCCGTCTCTATGGCATTTCCGGGAATCGCAGATGCCTTGTTTTCCACTTTTTTCCATCCGTATGTCGGCGTGTGAATCTTTGTGATATCCCCCGGCTCGGCAGATACTGCCCCCGGTTTTGAACAAGTCGCCGTCGTTCTTACTGCTCCGTCCGACCCTATAACCACTGAGGGAGGAAGTTTCCAGACGACATTGGTTTTATCTATCACCGAGCCGTTTTTTATCTCAGTGAAAGGAATCCCAGAAAGGACGAGCTCGCAAGTGGAGTATCCTGCTTTTTTTCTCGCAATCCCGTTTAATTTAACGACAGAATCAAGTGCCGCTCCCACAGCAGTAGACGGAGACCGAGAGTTATATGCATACTGTATAGCCTGATAAGAATCGCTGATTTTCAGTGCGAGTATGCTGAGGAATTGATAATCTGCACTGTCGTTTTCCAAATATATATCGCTTCCGTAGATTTTTTTCATTCCTTCAATCATGTCATCGAGAATGTCATTATAAGTCGGTATATGAAGACCCGATTTATCTATATATGGATTGAAATAACTCATTCTTCACCCACCCCTGAATTGGAAATAATAAGAGTCCCGAATAATGTTTCCACCGCACACCGGAACAGATAATTCCTGTTTTGAAATTCCGAATCATAACCGAGAATGGATAGAACCCCAGTGGTATTTTGAATACGGTCCTTAAAGATGAAATCGACGGCTTTCAGGTTTTCCGGTCTTCCGGAGCTGCCGAGTATCTTCTCCCATAACGGGAGTCCGTCTTCCAAATCCTCCCACCATTCGCTGTAAAGTAAAAGAAGCCGAGACTTAATGGCTTGTGCCACCGCATCCGCTCCTTCTAAATACGCGTTTCTGCCACGACCGAATATGTAATCCCAGTTTTCGTCGAGTTTTCTGTATATCATGCCACTCCTCCTTTCACTGTAACAAAAAGCATATTTTTAATTTGATTATTTTGTAAATATAGATTATAATAGAGTTAAGAAATAGACTGCTGACATCAGAAAGTCGCCATTAGCTGCGGAGCTCCGAATACGTGGGCATATGGTGGGGACCGGATTTTAGCTCCGGAGGGGCGTCCACCCGGCAGTCTGTTTTTTATTGCCTATTTTTATTTCTTGCCTTGTATGCAGTTAAAACAAAAGTGATCTTATCCCCCCATAAATTCGGTCCTATAATTGCAACTTTCTCATCTTTATATATTTTATAGGTCTGCCGTCCGCCACTTGAACGTTTTATTTTTCCAGTACTAATTACATCATCTAAACCATAGAGCAGGGTTCTTATCTTTTTATCGGAAAAACCCTGCTCTTTTCTGTGTAATATAATATGACATAATCCTAATTTTTCATTTCCATAAACAAGAGCTATGTCACCCAAAGTAGGATTTCTAAACGCGCCATTTATATACCCTTGCTTCTCCTTCAGCAACTTATCTATTGCCGACTTTCCCTTATATCCGATAAATTCTTTTCCGAGTACTTCCCTAACTCTGCCACTGAATTTGTCGGATTTATTATTTTCTTCTCTTTCAGCCCGGGTATTGCTCCTTGCAAACTCTCCCTTTTTATTTCTCGGATGTTCCGATTCGTTGAATGCTGCATCTTGTATAATCCGCCGGAACTGTTTCCACATCATTTCCGTTGTATTATAAGCCCGGATTCGGTTTATATTGATTTGTGTCTGATTCATTTATCCCCCTATATAAACATTAGAAGACCCCTGTGCCACAGAACCGCCGCAAGACACAGGATCACCTATGCGCCCTGCGGCTTTCCCGTTGATAAACACGGAAGAGCTCCCGCTTGCTATCGTGCCTGCGTGAGAAGAGTGAATTTTGCACCCGTGGGAAGAATAGGAATCCCCCACGCGTCCTGCAGCTTTTCCGTTGATAAACACATTCGGAGAAGCCGTTACCAATGGAACAGGCGGACATTGGTCATGACCGGTATTCATATCTCCCAACCTTGTCGCTCTACTCATTGATTCTCACAGTCTTTCCTTTAATGCTTATATCCCCTTTGGCCGTTATATTCATATTGGCAGATGCCACAATATTGATATTGTCTCCATGAATTTCTATATATGACGACCCACTTTCCGTCCGGAGCTGGACAGAATCAGTGGAATAGGAAGGAACAACCCTCGGCTGTGACCAAGGCCCGGGAATGCAATATCCGTCAGATAAATCATGTCGCCGGCAATCAATCTGGTTCTGCACTCCCCCGGATTGCCACCAGGCGTCCATGCAGTTATCTCCGAATATAACAAGACACTCATCGCCCTCTTTAATCGGCATAGTCAGGAGATATCCTCCCGCTCTTGGAAATACTACGGGAACGTCAACGAGCAGAGGCAGGTCTTCCCATTTTTCCACACCGTCAATATTTCTTTTTTCTCTGATGGCCAGCTGTACCGATACTGTTTGTTCGTTAGAGTCAAACTTTTTTATAATTCCCGGAGAGGCCACCCGGAGGGATATTTCTCTCTGCCTTGCCCGGTTATCATCATCATTTCTCGGTGCATTGGTTCTTTCTGAAATTGGAATCATACTACACCCCCATTCCGTTTACGCCGCTGTCACCGAGAAGTGCAGGAAGTGATCCTTTTCCGTATCTCGAAATTCCTACAATTTCTGTGTACCAGTCATTCCCTCGCGTGTCTCCACGATGAGTGACCTCTATACATTGATAAATCCATTCGTCATCAAGCGGTGCTTGCTTTTGCCCGGGCATAACCGTTGTTTCGTTAACTTGTGAATTTTTAAGTTGGATACGCGTCCCCATCTTAATAGATGGATTCAACAATACTTTGAATGTGACACCGTCTTGCGTTTGCTGCGGTGTTCCGACCAATCCATTCTCCGGACCGATGACCAAAGCCTCATCTTCGGCGATATCTTGCAGTCGGACTACATTCAGATTTCCGTCCTCTATGTAATAATCGGCACTATTCCCGCGGCAAACATCCTGTATGTAATCATAGGGACGTCCGTAGAATACTTTTCCACGCGGGAGAACCTGCGTGCTTAAACCGTCGCTGCACTTGTTTATCGGAGTCTGTACTTCGCTGTCATTGCATACCGTTTCCACAATGGTCCTCATATTCAGTCCCCGATTCACGGTCTTTGATATGTGATTCAAGTTCAGCGGCGTGTCGCCGTCTATGCAAGTGAGAGTTAATACATAATCGACGTTCGATTCCTTGCTTCGTGACGGCCATATCACACTTCCGTCAAATATTTTACCGTACTGAAGTGCTTCTGCTCCCGCCTGTTCTGTTCCGTCATCGGCTCCTGCATTATCATCAACTGTCCCTTGATATCCGGCTTCGATAATCAATCGGTCTCCCTCCATGATTAGTTTATTTTCTGTTGCCGCATTCATGTTATATATCTTGACGATTGCGTAGAAACCACCGCGAGCTCTTTTTTTATGCACCTCGAATGTGCAATGAAGATTCGATATATTCAGCGCCTCGTTGTCGTTTTTGTCTGTGACAAGAATCCTCCACTTGCGAATCCAAAGTCGCCCGCTCATGAACTCTCCCCCCAGTCAAGAACAAATATTGTCCCTAAGGTTTTATGATCCGGCATCATCAGTTCGGTATCTGTGACTTGACGGATAAACGCATGACCGATATCGAGATATTGAAACTGTCCCAATAAATCGACACCCGTCACAAGAGGGAGCGTGTCTATCAAGAGCTGTCCGGTTTTATTATCTATCACCGTCGCTGTCCAATCACCGACCAAGTCGTTATATCGAAGTTTGAGCTTGATATTGATATTTCTTTTCCCTTCCAATGTCAGCTTGAAATCCTGCTCGGAATAAGGAAGTGTGGTCAGTGGAATTTTACAATAACTCACGGTGTTTTCCCTCCTTTTTCAGGATTATAATGTCCGGCATCTCCCAATACCTCTCCGATAACAGAAGTCTTTTCTTCCACTGGAGATATCTCTCCCCGTTTTGCTTTTCCTGCACTGGTCCAGTTTCTTGCGCTCACCTTTTCCGTCGCAACTGTGGCCATAATAATTTGCTGCATTTCTATCGTAGCTTTTAATCCGTAGAGTGTATTCACGTCATCGTCTACATGAATCCCTGAAATAACCATGTTCGGATATTGATTAAGTCTTGTCAAAACGGTAACGGGAAGCCTCGCCGCTTGTAATTCACAAAGCTTTCTGTAGGCAGATACCGATTTTGTATACGCTCCGTGCCACTGCCCCCGAACCATTGAGTCCATTGCATCGGACATTTTAATCTGCATGGAAATCGTGACAGGCTCCAAGCATACGTGGTCGGAAATGTTTGCACCGCTTTGGACCGGATGGCTCGTAATTACAGCTTGATGTTCTGTCGACACATTGATAACCGCATCAAAAAAGAAACCCCCGATATTGGTTTTGCAGTAGACGAGATCCTGCATTTCCACTCCTGCATCCCACTGGCGAGGTCTATAGCCGTCTCCTGTTTTAAATCCATAGGCGGAGAGATTCGGAATCGTTGATGTTTTCCCTAACAGAATTGACGTGATTTCTCCTAAACGTCCCAAATTAAACAAACCCATCAAACAATCCCCCCTCTTCCGTACCTGGCATTCAGCGCTCCTGCCACTTCGTTCCCTATATCCCGGGCAGAAGCATCGGTTTTTGCATACACATTAATCGCCCCGACATTAACATTCCCATATGTGGTGGACCCTTCCGTAACATAGCTCATGGGCATTCCGGCTGCAGGAGCTTTCGCAATAGCCGCCCCTGCATAAGTATCTCCACCGCCTCGTCCCCTAAGATAAGACCCTAATGAGATTTCTTCGTCATGATCGGTATCACTTGCCGGAAAATCCTCTTCGTCAGGAACATCGGCCCAATGGTTTTTATTGTATTCTGACAGTACGCCTGCTCCTTGTCCCGCTCTGTAAATCTCGACGTCTTCAGACTGATCCTCAGGACTTTCGAATTCATGGAGCACTTTATCGCTTGCTTCTCGGACATCATTGGTGCTTTTCAGTGTATCGGCCACTCCGGAATAGCTTTCTTCCATTTCCTTTTGCAGGAATTCCAGTTGCATTTGCAGGTCATTGATAGGTCGACCCGTTTCGGCAGCGTATTCGAGAAGTTTTTGTTTTCTGCTTGCATCTGTCCATTGGGCAATCCCAAATCCCCGGCCGTCATTCACAAAGTCGACTTCTCCGTTCTTGATAGCCTGCAGGTATTCTTCGTCAGAATATCCCTTGTCATCCTGAACGTTACTTGGATCCAGACGGGATTCGGATATCAAGTTTCCAATCAGACCGGCTGCGCCCTCTTCCGTATATCCCGCCTTCTTAGTGAAGAACTCCATTGCATCTTGGGCATTCTTCTTTTCGTCAATACTGAGGTCTTCTATAATAGCCGCCGGAACTGTACCTTTTGCAAAAGATGTAATGGCAGAGCCGAGCATGGAAGCGGCTCCTTTGAAATCCCCCTGCACCGCAAGCGCGATGGCCGACAGGAATTTTCCCATCGCCGATGCCAAATGTCCGAGCCGTTTCAGTGTATTTCCGATAGCATTTCCAATCGCATCCCAAAAGGAAATATGTCGTTTTCTGGCCATGCCATCGATGGATTTCCCTATAAATTTATATAGTTTTCTCCATGCCATATATAAATCAATAACGCCATCAGTGATTGCTGACAGACCTTTCACCCACGAACTTTGAACTTCGCTCCAGTTTACTCCTTTGACAAAGTGCTGAACGATATAATCCAGTTTATCCGCAATCCATGAAAGAATAGATTTTACGTCTTCCGAGAATGTTTTCAGAAAATCGCTATTTATAATCTTCATTAAATTGGTCCATAAAGGCGCCAATGCTTTGGAGGATTTCCACCCGTTCATGTAATACATGAAATCCTGCAGAAGTAGAATTGCTCCGCCGATAGCTGCAATCATGAGACCGAACGGCCCGGACATAATCGCTGCCCCTACGGCCGCAAAGATAGCTCCCCATTTTTTTACATTTGCCGGGAGACTATCAATGAAGTTGTACACTGTAGAAATAATTTTCCCGCATATTGTCACAATGGAAACAAGTCCACTCACGATTTGTGCCATAAACTTGGCTATCTTTTTTGCTATCTCCGGCAAGTTATGGCCGAGTTTATCATTCAGCCACCGGATGAACTCCTGAAATTCTTTGATGTATGGTTCTAAATATTTGATGAGATAATATGCAATCCATTCCTTGAGCATTTTCAGCTTAACTTGCAGGGATTGGACGTCATAACCGATTTCCCGAATCCATTTCAGCTGCCCTTCCGAGTCCTCAGGTGTGGCAAGCTCATTCATCTCGTTTCGCAAGCGGAAAAACTGCTCCCGGAGTTCAGGTATCCATGCGATGTCCTCTTGGGAAACCCCCATGACTTTCATAGCCATCGAGAGAGTTTTGGCAGAGTTTTCGGTAATCCACATCTGCGATGCCAGTTTTTTGAATTCCATATCGGCCCCGGAAACATTTTTTATCATGCCCACAGCTGCTTTGCCTATACCCACCATAGCTCCGCCGATAGCAAGGAAAGGCGCCGCACCTTTAATGGTTTTTAGCATTCCTTCTAATTGCTTAATGGCAGATATGCAGCTGTTAAAAGAACCGTTGTCAACATCAGCACCGATTTTGACTAAAAATTCTGAAATAACTTCTCCGTTCATCGGTTTTTCCTCTCCAATGCCTCTCGCATTCTTTCCGCGTTGATGGCTTTTACAGCAAGAATCTCGTGGGCATCTAATAAATCATCAAAATCATAGGTCCCGTCAAAGACCTCGTGTTGCTGCCACATACCTGCTATCACAGGTGCATAAGCAAACGCGTCGACCGTTAGGAAATTGACGGGATCAAAAATCAGGCCTTGGTTTTCTTCTTCGCCGGAGTTAACCCGGCGCCGGTAAAAAAACCTCCCACATTAAACAGGAATGCCCGGACAGTAAGTGTAATTACAGTGGTGGTATCGTAAGCAAGTTCTTCATCTACAAACGATCCGTCTTTCTTCAATATAATTTCAGGAAGAAGCTGTCCGTTCACATCGTTCATTTTTGAAACGGTTTTCAGGAGCATGTTCTGTATTTCGTCAAACTCCTGTCTTGGAATAGCAGGAAGGACGGAAGCGAACTCATCGACTGTCAGTTCTTTTCCGTCCTTCCCTTTTTTACCGATAAGTGGAGCAATCACTCCGGCCGATTTAAAAGCAAGGTAGGATGCCGACCGGGCATCTAATTTACTCAGCTGGTATTTGACCCCTTCCACTTCTATAATGGTCGTTCTATTTGATATTTTCATAAATTCCTCCGGTATGTATTAGAAAAATCAAATGGGATTATTTGTGATATCGGCACACATGAGTGTCCATGTTACACGCTGCCCCTGTGCCTGATAAGGGACATCGGCCTCCTTGTTCGGAGAAACGCCGGTGCATACATGAGACCCTCCAGTGGAGGAGTTTTTCAGCAGAATCGTCGTGTTTGCCCATTCGCTTGTCGGTGCTCCCCAAAGAGCCTGAAACCACTTCAGCAGCCATGTATGAAGCGGCGCCGTCTGTTGCACTTCTATAGTAATGCTCCCGTTGTTTCCGGCAATCTTAGAAACCATGATTGAGCCGTCAGCAGCTACATCATGACTGCTTCTTTCTGTGGCCTTGGTAACGGAAATAGAGCCTGCCCCTTCTCCGGTGAAAATGTAATCTCCTGCGACCCCGGAATGAATAGATCCGACCAGGTCAAGGAAACTGTATGTTGTTTTATTCATTTATCTTTCCTCCATTATCTATTCACATAGACTTCAATCGTCACAAACTCAATAGAGCCGGCAAGTTTCACGCAGATATAAATCGGAGGTGCTTTTCTTGCATCACGATCCGCCTGTGATTGGTCATCGATGGCTTCACTCTGCACCAAATATCCGTTGGCAAGATAGTCTCCGTTTTGAAGTGCAAGAACATTGCCGCCGTTCCATTTGCCGGGAGAGATAAATCCGGTATTCACATTCTTTTCGCATGCCGCATTGATAACGTTAACGATGGAAGCTACTCCAGCTTCGGTCTGCGGCACCTTTCTTGACGATGTAAGTAAATCCATGACATTCAAAATCACATCATTTTTCAAGATGTCCAAGTTCAGAATCTCGTCAAAGGATGTGCCGTCAGCCATATATCCCTGCTGCAGAATATCGTATTCCTCGCCACGGTTTACATAAACGTTGCCGTTGTTCCCATGCTTCGTGGAAGAACCGCAGATATATTCCACCTGAGTTTCTGTGAGGTCATCTGCTTTCACGCTGGGGAGAGTTTTATATGCAAGAGTATATGCGGAGTTGTTTGTTCCTCGATTTGCACCCATTGCATAACCCATAGCAGCCACCACGGCATCGGGATTGTTTTTGTCGGCAGAGTATAAACCGAATGTTCTGCGGAATTTCTTTGCTTTGAGCTTTGCAAATATACCAACGTCTCCATTTGCATCTGCCGGTGTCGACAAGTTCGCCTCATTCGATGTTGTATATGCAAGAATAGTGTCAGGTTTTACAGATTCTGCCCACAGTGCCAGTTCCTCAATCTGATCTTCTTTCGCACCGAGAGGAATCAGAACATACCATTCGGAATTTGCCGCACGGCATGCTTGGGCAGAAGCGAGGAGACCCCCGTCATTTGCATCTGCCACACCCACCGCCAGTTTGGTAGGAGCAAGTCTTGAGGAAAAATAAAGAAGCGCTGCCTTATATTCAGGAGACTCTATAGTGAATCCATCCTCAAGCATAGCTTCTGCACCGGTATAAATTCTGACTCGTTCTTCTTTCGGGATAACCTTGGAACTTCCCATGATTAATGCCACGTTAAAGCCTTTTCTCGCCGCCGATTTAGCAGATAAATTTACCTGAATATTAACTAACGGCGATAATGATAGTTTTGCCAATGTAATCATCCTTTCTTAATAATCATATTTCCGGAAGAAATAATATTTTTTGAATTTCCCGCCGGATTTGCATGAATATCCCCATTAACCTCACGAATAGACCGTATCTTCTCATCAAAGAACAGCTCATTATTGAAACGAAGTGTCAGGTCCGTTCGTTCGAACCACATACTTTGGAAAAGTTCTGTGGTGTATTGCGGTGTATCTGGTGAGGGAACAATATATATCTTTTCTTTCCGGAGAATACCCGACCCGTCCAAAATGGAATGTCTCAATTGAATGAGCCTGTCATATCCGTTCGGACCATAGGCAGTAAATATAACTTCAAGCACCCTTGTAGCAAAGTGCTTCCGCCTTAAGTCCTCGCCGTCATTTTCCCAAAATTCGTGAATCGGCTGTGATACGTCATCGCCACCGGAGTCACGAATGGTAATAAACAGAACGTCATCATTTATGCTCCAATCGGGATTTCCGAGAGCAGAACTGATAAATCGTACCGGCGGTTTTGTCTTTCTGTACACTGTCTCGGGATCATATCCCAAAGCTGTCATGGTCGCCCGGTAGAAAGCTATTTTTATTTCTTTTAACGTTGCGGCCATTTATCCCTCCCCGGGCATTCTCGTGCATATAGCACGATAGAACCCGTAATCCTTATCCGGTGTCACTGAAACAATATGATATTTTTCTCCATTCCATAAAAGAATGTCGGAGTATCCGTTTACTTCAAGCTCCCCCGTCACATATATAGGTTCGGTAGATAGGATCCGCATAGCTCCGGCTTGCCGGTTTCCTTCGGGGATTTGTTGCAAGTCCCGCGCTGTTGCCACAGTAACGATACCTCGAAACAAAAGGGAGGAAGGTGAACCATCCCTGACGAATTCACCTTCCTCCCACATACCGGAGGACCGCAATATTGTATATGTCTGTGATAGTCGGGGAGAGTGAATCACGCTTGATAGATTAATCATGTTTTTTACTCCTCCCTTACCACATAAACAATTGATTTTCTTAACTCTCCTTCATCAATCAGCGGATTACTGCTCTTTTTCTTCTTGACAGTAGATGGAGAGTTGGCCGGCCATCGGTTTCTCGGATCAAGAAACCATGCACGGCAAGCATTCTGTGCCGCAAGTCCTGTTCTTGCGATGGCCCTGTCCATGCCTTCGTAGTCCCCCTTAGCTGCGGACTTGGCTATTCTTGCATATTTTTCTGTAATGGATGCACGATTTGCCTGAATGGCAGGAACAAGAACCGGCCTCGGAGGAATTCTCCACAGAGGAGAACCGTGAGTTTGAATGTACAAAGAAAAAGCCGAGCTATATTTATAACCCCGGCTCATTTGCTTTCCCATTTCTCCAATCATCTGATTTCTTCTCACGCCGTGTGTATGGATAAACAGGAGCTGGGCATTGTCGATTTCGTCTCCCTTGCGGTGTTTCGTTTGGTTCGGAACGCCCACATAAATGGCTCGCTTTTTGATAGCTGCCAGTCTTTGGAAAACTCCTGAAATGCCCCCGTTATATTCTTTATGCTCGATATTCACCATACATACATGCCTCCCTTGCCCACCATTTTACCCAGTGTCGCAAATTGAACACCGAATGTGGTGAGTTTGAATCCTGCCCAGCCATTCAAGTCCTGTGTTAATGCCGACAAATCCATCGAGTGGGAAACGCCGTCTGCGCTTTCACTTGTAACTACTCCGGCAGTAGCGGCGGCTCCCAACACGGCAGCGGCAGAAGCACCTTCCGGCTGTTGGCTTTGCAGATGCAAGGCACAGAAATGTGCAATAAAAAGACCAATGGCAGCTTTCCACATGGCATGATATCGCTTCTGGCTGACACATTGGTTTCCAAGTTCCACATAGGTCTCAATCACGGGATTGGGAAGAATGTCCTTGAACTGTGGATATACGGAAAGAAAATCGTCCACCGTATAAAGTGGCTGATTGTCTCCGCCCCTGATGTTTGCTGCTGCTCCTATAATGCCATGTATCATGTCTGCCCCCCCTTATTATTTTTCCGGTTTTGTTACACCCGGTTCTGTTACACCCGGTTCTGTTTTCGATTTAGGCTTTTTCGTTGCTTTGGCCACTGCTACAGCTTTTGCCTTTTCGCTTGTATCTTCGGCAATAATAATATCTCCGTCTGCGACGGCGAGTTCGTACAGCCACGTTTTGGAAATCCAAGCAGGAGCTGTTTCAAGCTCCATGCCCCCTTTCGTGGTGTATTCTTCTCCGTCCAATTTAAAATTGAACTTCTTTTTTGTAAGAATAACCATTGTTTTCCTCCTTAAATGCCGTCGTAGTATTTTACAGGCTGATAGTAATTGAATTTAACCTGACCGATTTGTGCTGCAAAGAGTGTCAGGTATGCTGCTCTTTCTACAGACGGCTGTGTCATGGCACGTGTAATCGGAACGGTGATATCAAAGTTAACCTTGTCCTCATCGTTGACATATACGACCATTCTGTTCGTTTTCCCTGCGCCGGCTTTGATGCACCAACGGCAAGGTTCGATGTCAATGTCCACGCCCTGATTCTTTGCAATATTATTCTGCAGTAAGTATTCAAGAACAGAGATGTTTCCTGCTTCCGATACTTTCTGTTTAACAATATATGCATAGTTTTCCGGCGGAATCAGAATATGATTCGGCATGCCGCCAAGGTCATATTCGGAAGCCGTCCATGCCTCAACGAGTGCTTGGTTAATATCCTGCAGGATTTCGTCCGGAGTTTTGGATTTCCAGTCTGCTTTTCCTGCGGCGCCGTTTTCTACTGTTGCCACAGTCACCTTTTTGTCATTGATAATCCCGGATGTCCCGAGCTGTTCGAAGCCGAGATATACGTTCTGGTCAATGGTCTTGTTGTAGTTCAGGCGAATTCCCTTATCGAGCATATCTTCGAGGTTACGTCCGATTTGTTTCAGTTTTGCTTGGTCAACAAAGGGGACCTGCATTGCATGCATCCAAGTAAATACCTTGAACAGGTTTTTACCGGTATTAACCTGCATGGTCGGGATTGTTGTAGAACCGCTGCCCACGATAGAGTTGGCATTGGCCCCGGTCGTTCCATAGTCCACATCAAAGGTGGAAGTGAATTCTACCCATCCGCCCCCGGTCTTGGCCACAATATCACGCTGCCAGGTCACGGAGCTTAACGGTTCTCTGATTTTAGGATCTACTTTTTCAAGTTCTCCCACTAAATAAGCCATACCGGATGCCATCTGTGCATCGTAAGCAGAACCGTAGAACGCCTGCTTTCCGCCTGCTCTCATGGCTTGTGCCGCTGCATTCATCATGCCTGCATTCGGTGTGAAAAAAGATGCATTGTTTCCCATTATTTCTACCTCCTAATTATGCATTCAGACGAGTCAGAATCGTTACTTCTGCCACGCCGTTTGCATCAATATAACCATTTGTCCACTGCACATTTGTCAGCTTGATTGTATTTGCGCCATCTTCTGCTGCTTCAAATCCGCCAACAACTCCTCCCTGAATGGAAGCATTTTCTTTAATTCTTACATATACAGGACTTCCTGCTTTCGGTGTGCCGTTGTTGCACTTAACCACAACGCCGCCGCGGTTAATGGCAGATACCAAATCAAGGGCATGATAAGCTGTTTCATTCTGGTCATCATAAGCAACAGCCTGTTTTACCGTCCGGAGTGCAACGCCTCCGAATTTTTCAGCTGTGAAGTTGGCATCGACAGCAGAGTATGTGTTGTCATCGTTCGTCATGAGAGCGCATCCGTAAGGAACAGCCGCAGACCCCTCTTTTAACTGACGAGATGTGACAATATCGTCCGGAGTTCTTGCGTAGGTCCCCGGGAACCCATAATTCATCGAAATTCCAATTGATTTACCGCTCATTGTTTTGACCTCCTATTAATTCTTTCTGTAATGGGGATTGTATTTATCCCTGATCATTTTTCCTAATTCGCGATCGTCCATTGCTTGGTCTTTGGCATTGGCATGACCGTTATTGCTTGCATGCATGAGGACTCCGTATCCGTTATCCGGCAGATTTCCTCGAATCAATGCGGCAAGGCTGTCTGCTGCTTTCTTTCTCTGTCTCTTTGTCGGAAGTGCTGCCACCACCGGTCGCAATGCACGAATAGCATCGAGGGCCGCATCCTTTGCTGCTTTGACATCTTCATTTTCGTCGCTCGGTATCAAATCTTCATCATCATCTTCTGCCTTGTTTTCCTCTTCATTGGCTCTGTTGATTTCTTCAGGATCTACCGTGACTGCTTCTTCGTCCTGTGCTTCTTCATCGGATTCGAGCTCATTTTCAAGAGAATCAAGTGCATCCTCTTCTTTTTCCTCATTTGGAGTATCTTCCTCATCCGATTCTTCGTCTTCCGCCTTTTCTTGAGCGGGAAACTTCCCTGGAATCGCCTCAAGTGCATCTTCGATTCTCTTGAGTCTTTCCTCAAGTGCCGATTCTTTGTCCTTCTTTTCTTCTTCTTTTTTCGGAACCTGCACTTCATCTTCATCTTCCGCTTTCGGATTCAGCTTCGCAGCCTGTTCCAAATCCTCCGGAGTCGTGTCCCCGTCTTTGGCAAAAGCGGAGAGCATGCGGCCCCATAAACTTCTGTTTTTCATTCTTTTCCCTCCTTCTTGGGAATCCCGGATGGATACTTTTTTTCCGGCTCTTCCTTTGTCAACAACTGCCACATGGTTTCCTCTGATTTCCCGTTGTATATACGTGTCATCATCAATTGGATCCCATAAGCAGTCATATCCGCAGGAGATATCCCGCTTTCCATCCTTAATTTTTTGTATAAGGTCCTTGTCGTAGATGATTAAATCCGCAACGATACAGTCGGAAAGGATACCGGTTCCTTGATGGATATCCCGGCAGGTTCCTTTTATGTACCGTTTTATATTTTCTGCGGTTACATCCTCGTTTGGATGTTCATCTACCACAGGTTTACCTTCGAAACTGGCGAGTGCCGCCTTGCTGAACACCTCTTCTTCAAGGCGTTTGACTTTGTAAATTTTTTCAGGATCCTCTCCACCGAACTCGCTCCCCCGGTAGTCTTGATTCCCCGTGCGTGCAATAGGCACTTCCTTGCAAATTAAATATCCCTCAGGAGTCTCTATCATATGCCCGGAGATTCTGCTCCCATAAAATGCTCTCATTTATCCTCCCCTTCATTGAGTTTTTTGAAATTCGCAAGTGTCATGAATTGTATCTTCCCATTTCTATACACCTTATGCGGCCACGACACATCGCTATAATCGACAAGCGGCGCCGGATAGCACCTGCAGTTAGGAAACTCGCCTGCATGATAATATCCGTAGTTCTTCATCCGTATCAATGCTTCCGGTGAAGGAGGATCTTTCCAATTGATGAGAACTCCGTTCATGTGAGCATGCGACGACCGGACACGGACGTCTTCCGACGTTTTCCATACATACCAGTCAATTCCCGCCCCTTCAGCACGCACCCTTGTCAGAGTGGTCGATGCCTTTGACGTTTCCGTTCTTGCGATGAGCTTTGCGTGAGCTTTGGTCAAGCTTGGCCATTCGGATAAAATATCATCTATCATGGCATCCGACCGTATTCCGTCTGCCTGCTTTTCAGCAATCAGTCTCGATACTTTTTCGGCAGTCTGTTCCGCCATAGACTTTATAAGCTTGGAATTGCTATCGATAATCTCCCGGTAGACTGGAGTTTCTTCCAACTCTTTTTTCAGAAGCTTATATAGCAATTTTCCTTTCGAACCGTACCTTGCCGCCTCGCGCCACGTTTTATGTCCGTCACTTGCAATCTGCGTGACCATAATCTTGGCCGCTCTTCTTGCCTCCCTATCGAAAGTGGGAGACCTGGCAACACCTCGAAGAATAGAAAGCATCATAAAAGGACTCTTGGCATTGGCTAACCTCCGCCGGAGTCCTATCATAATAGCTTCTATAGCCTTAGCATACCTTTTCTCAATGGCACGCCTCGGCTTGAAGTTTCTTTTATTCATTTAATTCCTCTAAAATTCCAATAAAAAAGCCCGCTTGTGCGAGCTTGGATAAGCGACAAATGGGATACTAAAATCAATCCTCAAAGGGTGCATCCTCATAAATTGCCATAGAATATATTACAGCATCATCTGGTGTTTTTACCCAACCAGATTTTATGGCATCAAGCATTTCTTTTTTGTTTTCTTCTGTCGGCAAATGCAATTTAACACCCAATATAAAATCGTGATTATCCCACATGCTTTTTAGAATACTTTCTATCTCTTCCCACATATAACCACCCTTAGTCAATCTCAACTTTCCCAAGAACTTGATAATTATTGAATCCATTGTTTTTTACTGTATAGAGGTAACTTCCAATACATTTGTATAAATTTTTTTGTTTCCTCTCCTCCTTAGATAAATTAGTATTTAATTCGTGTATAACCATAGCATACTCCCGCTTAGAAAGTTTTACAACCTTATTCTTATATCTTCTACGAACAGCCTTTCCGTTGCCGGAACTAAATTTTCCGTCTTTACCTCTCGGATGTTTTGATTCTTCAAAATCACTGTCTTGCGTTAATTTGGCCTTTTCAGGCGTTCGTTCTTCTTCTTCGGATAAGTTATCTGATTTTTGTTTAAAATAGGAATTTCCGCTAAAATCACCCGCATTTTTTCCGGTTTCCTTTACTCCTTCACCTTGAAAATCAGGGATTCCGGGCATTCCACCCATTTCTCCTTCTTCTTCTATTTCATCGGAGGCATTCATGATGTCCTGATCCGTTATATTTGTCCACACGCCCGTTCTTTCACTTTGCTGTTTCAGTTCCTTCAGTGCCGTCCGTTTGGATACAAGTCCGGCATTCAAAGCGGCCACAACATTTTCTGTTCCCGATTTCGCAAGGTCGCTTCGTTCCTGATCGCTCGGTTCAGATACAGGATCGAAATCAAAATCCAAGTCATCCGGGACCGCTCCGAATACAGACATGCAAAGAACCGGCAGTATTTTATTTAATATCGGCCGCAGTTTGGATTCCTGTTCCTGCCCTATCATTTCATAGTAATTCTGCAGGTCGCTTTCTCCCGTTGCATTCATTCCGGAAGGGGATCGTCCGAACAGCTTCGTTGCCGGGATTTGTGCCGCTCCCGATATATCCATCATGAACTGCTGATACACTTCGGAAAGTCCTCCGAATGTATATTGGTGACTCTCTATTCCGTCCGCCGCATCGATAACCTGCAGTCCCATATTGGACATGAGCCAGTTTTGAGCTTGAATGGTATTGTATAGTTCTTTTTGTGATGCTTCATCTGATGCGGCGAGCATTTGTCCGAGGTCATTCATTTTTAAAACACGGAGCGATGCCATAAATGTGAGCTGTGCGATATTCCACGAGACATTGTCTCTTTTCTTTAACTCCTCGAACACTGATTCAATAACCGAAGCGCCCCATAGCTGTTCCGATTGGCTTTCCCAAAACGGAAGCTCGTCCCCGGTAAACCGCACCACCCTTGAGTAGTGAACGCTGACACTTTTCCCGCTCACCGTATCAGTTACGGTGTAATAAGCAGGCATGCCATACTCCGAATCGGTTATATCCTCCACCAGTGTCATGGACGGCTCGACACCGTTCCACCGGTCAAAAATTAAAAGTCCGCAGAAATCCCCCGGCACCATTCTTTCTGTATCAAGCGGCTCCGAAAGATTATTCCCCTGCCCCTTAATTGCCATTATGCCAATGGCGCCGCCATACAGCCGTCCCCATTTCAGGCCGTGTTTTATTTTCTCTATCAACTGTGTCCGGCGGAGTTCCAAATCGACACGTTTCAGGAGTTCCGGATCGACCTCTGTGGTAATGGTAATCCAATTTTTGAGCATATCCGATGGGATCACGTCTATAATCCTTCGCATAATCCAATGTTCCCGGTACAGGCTGTTCAGCAATTGGTAATTCCT
>QWCJ01000413.1_pt1 | contig 23180 bp, 21 predicted proteins | sample 1972501 | NCBI WGS metagenome assembly QWCJ01 (sample SAMN09866711, study PRJNA288562) | Human vaginal metagenome isolate term2_vaginal, whole genome shotgun... | isolation source: vagina | host: Homo sapiens | place: USA: California
CTATCGTCAGACCAGCTAGTCAAAGACTGGTCGCGGCAATGGCGTAGGGGTGGCGATGAGGCGTTGAAACCGAAGCCGAAGGGCAGACCCAAAGACTCGACCGTGTCGAAGCCGCTTATCGAAGAGGAAAAGCTGCGTCGACAGGTACAGTGAGTGCCTTCAAATCCTCACGCAGAACCTTTTTGCAGTTGCCGGTTTTATGCGCGGGCTGTCTGCCCCAGGCAATCCAGGTGCGCAGCGTCGAGTATGCACCGAAACCCTCGGTGGCAGTCTTCTGAAGGGTAAGGTAACGTGTCCAGTCGGACGGAGGGAAGTAGGTTCCCATAGGGGTCTCCAGATACAACGAAGTATCCGGAGAGGGATTCTTTTCCGGCTTGTTACTGGGCGGCCTACGGCTTGCTCGTCATTCGCATCATCTCGGGTATTACCCGAATGCCCAGCCCCTCATGCTACCCGGTCTGCCGTTCCGGGGCATTACGCAGCCTCACTTCGTCGGAGGATTCACCAGCTGCTCACCGTTCGGAGCGCACCTCCATTGTGGAAAATTCCATCCGCCCTCGGGCGATCTCTTTTTCAGCGATTCACGTATCATCACTTAGAACCTAACACGGTCGCGGTACGCCTCCCCAAATATGCGCAAATCGCGGCGGGTTAAATTCTGGCACGAGACGTTTGCCATATTCGAAATGCGGTCGAGTTCAAGTTCAATGTCTAGCTCTCGCGGGCAACCTCGCGGAAAACCGCGCACACCTCATCAGGTAGGGCACCGCTGGCTTCAAGGTTTACCAGCCAAACTGCAAGCAAACCCCGGCTCTTACTGCAGAACAGGGAAGTATCGAACACGGGTACACATCAAGCCAAAAGGCCTACCAACTCCGACCTTTCACTGCAATACCTAGAAAACCCCAAATCGAGACACCCAAAATTTCCTTTCGCCCGATTGGGAACTAAAGACCATTTTGTGGCATGTGCCAGAGGTGTGGAGGGTGGGGCCGTTGCTAATTTGCGATTAAAACGGGCTTGCTGGTTATATAAGCCAGCAACCCCGATTTAATCACCGATTTCATACCGCTCAGCGCGAACCTAGTCCTCTATCACGATGGCGTGGGCGGTTTCCCGGTCGATACGGCCGAAGTTATAGAACGCGGCACAGGCCCCTTCAGGGGAAACCATGCAGGTCCCGATGGGTTTCTCGGGCGAACATGCGGTGCCGAACACTTTGCATTCCCATGGTTTAATCCGCCCAGTCAGCACGGAGCCGCATTCGCAGGCCGGCGGGGTCCCAGGCGGCGAACTCCTCAGAAATCCCCATGCCGGAATACGGCATCCACCCCAAGCCGCGCCACTCGAACGTGTCGCGGGTAGAAAACACGCGATCCAGCAACCGCAAAGCGGCCGGATTCCCGCCATCGCGCACGACTCGGGAATACTGGTTTTCTACCCGAGCCTCGCCGCGGTCTACCGCCCCGCTGGTGTACTGGTCGATGAGCATCGCCACGGACTGCAAGATATCCAACGGCTCGAAACCGGTCACGACCACGGGTTTGTTGTATTCCTCGGGCAGGAATTTGAACGCGTCAGACCCCACCACGGTCGCCACGTGACCCGGCCCGATAAACCCGTCAATCCGCGTCTCATCAGCCCCAACGATAGCCCGCAAGGGTGGCTCAATCTTGACGTGGTTGGAAAATACAGAAAAGTTGCGCACCTGCTGTTTCTGGGCTGCCACCAAGGTCACGGCGGTGGAAGGCGCGGTCGTTTCAAACCCGATAGCAAAGAAAACAACCTGTTTATCCGGGTTTTCTTTGGCAATTTTCAGGGCATCCAATGGGGAATACACGAACCGCACATCGCAACCGCGCGCGCGAGCCTGCAGCAAGGACCCTTGTGAACCGGGAACCCGCATCATGTCCCCGAAAGTCGTCAAAATCACGTCCGGCTGATTCGCCAGCCACAGCGCATCGTCCACCCGTCCCATCGGAATAACGCACACCGGGCAGCCGGGACCGTGAATAAACTGGACGTTTTCCGGCAGCAGATGCTCCAACCCGTGGCGGTAAATCGTGTGGGTGTGGCCGCCGCAAATCTCCATAAACGCCAGCGGGCGTTCAAAATGGGCGGCCTCAGCGTTGATGCGCCCCACCAGTTTCCGGGCGAACTCGGGGTCGCGAAATTCGTCAACGTACTTCATCTCGTGATTGCTCTCTTCTCGACAGATTCCTCGACAAACTTCCGTGCGGGCGCTGGGGAACTACCCTAATCCGCCGAAGTCGTCTTAAACTGTTCCAGCTCGCTCTCAAACTGGCCCAGTTTCTTAATTTGATCCAGGGTGGTGGCGGCTTCCGCAGCGTCAATCTTGGACATGGCGAAACCGACGTGCACCAGCACCCAATCACCGACCTTGACGTCCTCGTCCATCAGCAAATCCGTGGAAATCATCCGTTCCACCCCGGACAGCGACACTTTCGCCCGTCCGCTTTCCGCCTCGTCAAATGCCACAATTTCGGCAGGCACTCCTAAACACATGGGCTGCTCCCCTTCCATAGACCTTTCCAGGTTACTTGTATTTTCCCAGTCCGTCCAAAAGATGAAAAAGGCGAGTCGTTTGTGCGATTATCAATGTGTGGATCCGAAAAACCGCCTGAACGAAGATGAAGTGCAAGTGAACTCGAATATCGCGCGGGTACGCCGCCGCGGAATGCAACTGAAAGACGACTATGTGACGCTTTCTCACGGGGCGGGGGGTAAGGCTTCAGCAGCCCTGGTCGAGCAGGTGTTCGTTTCCGGTTACGGCAACGAAGTCCTCGAGGAACTGACTGATGCCGGGGTGCTTCCCCTAGCGGAGCTGCTCACGGGTTTGACCGGGGAGGGCACAAGCCCGGTGGGCGGCAAACTCGCGATGTCTACCGATTCCTATGTGGTCAATCCCCTAGTTTTCCCCGGCGGCTCCATCGGGGAACTGGCGGTGAACGGGACGGTCAACGACCTGGCGGTCAGCGGGGCTATTCCGAAAGTCATCAGCGCTGGTTTCATCCTGGAAGAGGGCCTGCCCATCGCGGATTTGCGCCGGGAAGTCCAGGCGATGCGCGACGCCGCCGAGGCGGCGGGAGTGCGGATTATCACCGGCGACACCAAGGTCGTGCCCCAGGGCAGCGGCGACAAGCTGTTCATCAACACGGCCGGGGTCGGGATTGTGCCGGCCGGCAGGGAACTGGGCGCCAGCAAGGTGCAGCGCGGGGACCGTTTGATTGTGTCCGGCGCAATTGCTGACCACGGTATGTCGGTCATGATGGCGCGGGGCGACCTGGCTATTCAGGCTCCTATTGAATCTGACACGAGGGCGGTCAATCATCTGGTCGAAGCCCTGATGGAGGCCGTCCCGGAGACCCGCTGGATGCGTGACGCGACCCGCGGCGGCTTGGGAACGGTGTTGAATGAGCTGGCGATCGCGACCGGCTGGGGTATCGCCGTAGAGGACGAGGCCGTGCCGGTGCACGAGATGACTCGTGGCGCATGCGACATGTTGGGGATTGACCCGATTTATGTCGCTAACGAGGGCATGTTTGTGGCGGTGGTTCCGGTTGACCAGGCCGATGCGGCCGTGGCGGCGCTGCGGAAACTGCCCGGCGGCGAGGAAGCGGCGAATATCGGTCGGGTCGTGGCCAAACCGGAGTCCTCGGTCGTGATGGTAACCGCGTTTTCTGGCACCCGCATGATAGACATGCTGGTCGGCGACCCGCTGCCGCGGATTTGCTGACCCAAAAAGCCTGTGAAAATCTCGGTATATATACACCCGGATTGTATTTATAGGGGGAGAATAGCCGGGTAGCTGCCATTATTGGCAGCAATCGGGCATATCTCCCCCTTTAAGCCCCACTCGCCCGGTAGCATCGGCGAGATTACCAGAGTTGGCGCCGCAGAAACGCCCCTCAGCACGCTCCGAGAACCGCCGCCCAAGCTTGCCCTAGGCTGAGGCCCCCATCATTGGGCGGCACGTTGCGGTGGGTCAGCACCCGGTATCCACTCTCCTCCAGGAAACCCACAAAGTGCCTGGTGAACAGCCGATTGAGGGCGACCCCACCAGTCAGTCCCACCGTTTTCGTGTCGGCCGACACGGTGGCTTCACGGGCCTGATTCCCCAGCAGCTGCGCCAACCCCACATGGAAGGCCCAAGCCCGCTGGCCGACCGACCGGTCAGTCTCGCCCAACTGCTCTACGAGTTCCAGGTAGCTGTCCACCTGCGGCAAATCCGCCTCCGGGTGGGCTTTTGCCCAGCTGGTGGCCACACGCTCCAGCTCCATCGCGGCCTGTGCCTCATAGGTCACCTCGGTGCGAATCCCTAAAATCGCCGCGGCCGCATCGAACAGCCGTCCGCAACTGGTGGTCTCAATCCTGGGCAATCCCCAACGCGACCCGCCAGGGATAACGCACCGCCAGGTCGCCACCGACCAGGCTGAAAGTCGGCACGTGCGCACTTCGTTGCCACTGCGAACCCTTAATGTCCAGGACTTCTCCACCCCAAATGGTGCCGTCTGTTCCGTAGCCGGTGCCGTCCACCGACACCACGACCGCCGGATCGAGCCAGGAATGCTCCGCCAACAGGGAATAGGCGTGGGCGACGTGATGCTGCACCTGGGCCAGTTCGATGTCATGAGCGGTGGCGTAGCGCTCGGCCCAGCTGACCGTGGAATAGTTTGGGTGCAGGTCACACACGATTTTCTCGGGCTGTTGCCGCTGGAAGTTCAGCATTTGTGTCACGGCCCGCCCGAACGCCTCCTGGCTGGCGAGAGTGCCCATATCGCCGATATGTCCCGAAATATGCGCCCAGCTCCCGTGTGCTAGGCAGAAAGTATTTTTTAGTTCTCCGCCCACCGCCAAAATCGGCACGGTAGCCGGCCGCGACAGCGCCACCGGCAGCGGCGCGTAGCCCCGAGAGCGCCGCGAAGGAATGGTGACCTGCGAGTTTGCCAGAAATACGGAGTCCTCCATCGGCAGGTGAATGTCGCGGTCGTGAAACACGAACGCATCGACTATTCCCGCCAACCGCTCGGCGGCATCTTCGTTCGTGAAACACAGCGGTTCTCCCGCCAGGTTTCCCGACGTCGCCACCAGCGCCATCTGAGCACATTCCCCGCTCAACAGCTCCAGGTGCAGCGGCGCGTAAGGCAACAAAATCCCCACGTCCCCCAGCCCGGGGGCAATCGCGGGGGCTAGGTCATATTCCGGCCCGAAAGGCGCAATCACAATGGGCCGAGCAGCAGTTTGCAGGGTATGCAACTGGTCCGCATCGAGCTGAGCCAGTCGGGCAGCAGCCGCAGCATCTCCCACCATGACGGCAAACGGCTTATCCCCCCGATTTTTCCGTTTCCGCAGCCGCGCGACCGCCTCTTCGTTGCGGGCGTCACACATGAGGTGAAAACCGCCGATGCCTTTCACCGCCAGGATTTCCCCGGCACGCAGCCGCTGGCGGGCTTCGTCCAGAGCCGCGGCTATCAACGGGCGACGATCCCCCGCGGGCGGGCGCAAGTCCGGGGCATCAGCCGGGCTGACCCACAGCACCGGCCCGCAGTCGTAGCAGCTGACAGGCTGGGCATGATAGCGCCGGTTGGTCGGGTTCGTGTATTCCTCGTGACAAGCGGGGCACATGGGAAACTTCACCATGGTCGTGGTGTCGCGGTCATAAGGGAGGTCCACCATGATGGTGGCACGTGGCCCGCAGTTCGTGCAGGTGGTGAAGGGGTAAAGGTAGCGTCGGTTCGTCGGGTCAGCCATTTCCGCTTGGCAGTCGGGACAGGTGGCGGTGTCTGGAGGAATCAGCGTGCGGGCGCCGGAGCGACGGCGGGAGGGCACAATACGAAACTCAGTTTCGTCCTCCTGCTCAGGTAAGTCCCTGGACACGTTGCGCAACACGCTGGCCAGCGGCGGCAGGGTCGCCAGCATGGTTTCCATGAAACCCTCCACCGCCGCGAGCGTGCCTTGGGCCTCGATAAACACCGACTCGTCGTCATTGCCCACGAAACCGGTGATGGGGAACTGGGCGGCGACCTGCGCAACGTGGGGACGGAAACCGACTCCCTGCACCACACCCCGCAGCTCGTAAGCTCGGCGCATCTCTAACCTCCTGCCCGCAATCTGGTTCACCCCTAAGCCTAGTAGCTCTCACGTCCCGGAGCGGAAAACGGTAAGGTGGAATGCGCCGCGAGGAACCCAAAACCTAGTGAGGAGACACTATGCACGAAGTCGCCCTGTCCCAGCAACTCGCTCGCGTGGTAGCGCGCGGGGCGGCGGGACGCGAAGTACTGTCTGTCCAGGTAGAAGTCGGGCATCTGCGTCAGGTCGTGCCCGAGGCGCTGCGTTTTGCCTGGAGCGCGGTACGGAAAAACACCCTCCGAGGTCCCGCCGAACTGCAGATCACGGAAATCCCGGCAGTCGTCGTCTGCCGGGAATGCCAGGCAAAAACGCAGCTGGGCGAGTATCTGGATTTCCGTTGTGCCCATTGCTCTTCACGCGATGTCCAGACAATCAGCGGCGAAGAGTTTAGAGTGGTTTCTATAGATGTCACACCAGAGAGGAACCACTAACATGGGACGTTTTCATCGCCACGACGACGGCACAGTACACGAACATGACCACGGGGATCACCCCCACCACCACGACCACGGCGACTACGTGGCCGACCCGGAAGTCATCGGGGATCATTCGGGATACGACACCGAACGCGAACGCATCGAGATTCTGGAAGACATCTATGCGGAAAATGACCACCTAGCCCAGCACAATCGGGAATCTTTCGCCGAACACGGGGTGAAAGTCGTGAATCTCATGAGTTCACCAGGGTCGGGCAAGACGACTTTGTTAGAGCGTACTTTGGCGCAGCTGCAGGGCAAACTGCGGGTCGGGATTATTGAAGGCGATATTGAGACGCCCCTGGATGCCGAGCGTTTGGGCGGTTACGGCGCCCAGATTTCGCTGTTGAATACCGGTCACGGTTTCGGCGGGGAATGTCACCTGGATGCCCCCATGGTGCATCATGCTCTGGAAGAATTGGATCTCAGCCAGCTGGATTTGGTCATTATCGAAAACGTGGGCAACCTGGTGTGCCCGGCCGAGTTCGATGTCGGTGAAACCGCGAAAGCTATGCTGTTCTCAATCACGGAGGGCGAGGACAAACCGTTGAAGTACCCGGTCATGTTCCGCTCGGTGAAAATCGTGGTAGTAAACAAGATGGATTTGGCTCCCTACCTGAACTTCGACATGGACAAGTTCCGTGGATATTTGGAACAGGTCAATCCGGGCGTGAAAGTTATCGAGATTTCTGCCCAGAATGGCGACGGTGTCGACGCGTGGGTTAAATGGCTGGAAGAACTTTAAATTAATCATTTCCCTTTTGCGAAAAGACGCCAAGATTTTTACCCAATTTTTAGGCTCAACTGCGAAAACGCGGTAGGATAATAGCATGGACGTTGTTGTCCATTTCATTACTACTGAGGGACCGCATATGAGCTATGAGATTAAACCCTGGCGGGCTGGAACGCTCGCTGAAAACCTTGCCAGTGCCGGCGTGAGCCGACGTGACTTCGTCAAGTTCTGTGCCGGTTTGGCAGCTATCTTCGCGGTAGGAACCCCCGAACTGGCCCATGCTTCTTCAGCGAAGACTGCCGGCGAAGAACTGGCTGACAAGCTGGGAGCCATCACGAAACCGAACGTGGTGTGGCTCCAGCTGCAGGAATGCACCGGCTGTATGGAATCTGCGCTGCGCTCCGGCGGCACCACGGTGGAAGAAGTCGTGCTGAATCTGCTGTCCGTCAACTACAACGAACTCGTGATGGCTGCCTCCGGGGAAGCTGCCGAAAAAGCCTTAGCCGACACGAACGCGAAGGAACATATCCTGGTCGTCAACGGTTCCATTCCGCTCAAGGACGGTGAATGCCACCATGATTCTGGCGGTCGGGGCCTGCGCGGTCTTTGGTTCGGTACAGGCCGCCAAACCCAACCCCACCGGCGCGGTCGGGGTTGATGAAATCATCAAGGACAAGCAGGTCATCAACGTGTCCGGTTGCCCTCCGATTGGGGAAGTCATCACTGCTTCCCTGGCTTACATCCTGACCCACGGCAAAGCCCCCGAGCTCGACTCCGAGGGTCGCCCGCTGTTCGCCTACGGCCAGCGCATCCACGACTCGTGCCCGCGCCGCCCGCACTTCGACGCCGGCCAATACGTGCGCACCTTCGACGATGCCGGAGCGCGTGAAGGCTGGTGCCTCTACGATGTGGGTTGTAAAGGACCTTCCACCTTCAGCCCCTGCCCGATTTTCCAGTGGAACCTCAAGGCTGGCTGGCCTATCGGCGCTGGTCACCCCTGTATCGGTTGTACGGAACGTGATTTCTACGATCGTTTCACGCCTTTCTACCAGAAACTGCCCACGGTTCCGGGCTTCGGCGTGGAAGCCACCGCAGAAAAGATTGGTCTGGGCTTGACCGGTGTCGTCGCTGCTGGCGTGGCGGTTCATGCCGGTGTGACCGCTGCTCGTGCCGCCGCCGACCGCAGAGCCACCAAGAACTCCCCGATGGCCGCATTCGGCGATGCCCCCACCGATTCCCCCAGCCCGTCATCAACCGGGCAAGCTACTGAACAGAACAGCGAGGCTAAGTAATGGCAGAGAAAGTTCTCATTGATCCGTTGACCCGTATTGAGGGTCACCTGCGTATCGAGATGGAAACCGAAGGCAAACAAATTAAGAAAGCCTGGAGCGTCAGTACCCAGTTCCGCGGCATTGAAACCATCGTCCAGAACCGTGATCCCCGTGACGTGTGGGCTTTTGTCCAGCGCATTTGTGGGGTTTGCACCTCGGTACACGCCATCGCTTCCATCACCGCGGTAGAGGATGCGATTGGTTCAGAGCCGCCGGAGAATGCGCGGTTGATTCGCTCCCTGGTTCTGGGTTCGCAAGAAATCCAAGACCACGTCATTCACTTCTATCATCTGCACGCCCTGGACTTCGTCAACGTGGTGAACGCCGCCAAAGCCGACCCCCAGAAAACTCTGGAGTTCGCTCATTCCATTGGCTCGAAGTGGCGTGGCAACAACCTCAAGCGTTTCACGGAAGTTCGGGACACGGTTCAGCAGGTGCTGGATTCCGGCCAGCTGTCGATTTTCACCGGCGGCTACTGGGATCACCCCGACTACCGCCTACCTCCCGAAGCCGATTTGATGTGCGTTGCCCACTACCTGGACGCCCTGGATTTCCAGCGTTCTATGATTCGCATCAACACGGTGTTCGGCGGCAAGAACCCCCACCCGAACTTCCTGGTGGGCGGCATGGCTTGCTCTATCGACCCGAACTCGTCAGAATCCATCAACCAGGTCCAGCTGGACCAGATTAAGACCTGGATTGACGAAATCATCGAGTTCGTCAATGACTGCTACTATCCCGATGTTTTGGCTGTGGCCGGGGTTTACAAGGATTACTTCGATATTGGCGCGACCCACCCGAACTACCTCGCGGTCGGTTTGGCCGGCTCGACTTTCGGCGGAGATCCCAACAAGTCCCGTATCTCTTCTTCACACACGGCAATCAAGCCGGGGGTCATCATGGACGGAGACATCACCAAGGTTCTCCCCTTTGATCCGCACAAGATCGAAGAGTTTATCAGCTCCGCTTGGTACGAATACTCGGTGGGTGACGATAAAGGTTTGACCCCGGACAAAGGTGAAACTACCGTCAAGTACACCGGCCCCGAACCACCTTTTGAATGGTTGAGCGACAGCGATAAATACACCTGGTCGAAAGCGCCGCGCTATGACGGCAAGCCGATGCAGGTCGGTCCGGTGGCGCGCATGATGTTGGCCTACGCTCAGGGATACGAACCCGTCAAAGAGTTAGTTGATGGTGCTATCCAAGCCCTGGGGATTACCCCGGCACAAGTCAACTCCACGATGGGTCGGACGTTCGCCCGCGCCGCCGAGGCCAAGGTTTCCTCCCAACTGCTGTTGGAGGACTACAACGCCTTGGTTGACAACATCAAGGAAGGCCGGATTGACGTTTTCGATGCCAGCAAGTGGGAGCCCTCCAGCTGGCCGGCACAGTGCCAGGGCTACTCGTTCGTCGAGGTCGCCCGCGGCAACCTGTCTCACTGGGTCTCCATTAAGGACGGCAAGGTCGAGCGCTACCAAGCGGTCGTGCCTACCACCTGGCTGGCCGGGGGACGTGACGCTAACGGCGTGACCGGCCCTTATGAAGAATCCTTGATGGGCAGCGGAACTCACCCGCTGGTCGATCCGAAAGCTCCGCTGGAGCCGATGCGTACCATCCACTCCTACGATCCGTGTATGTCCTGTGGGGTACACATCCTCGATCCGGACGGAAATCTGATTGGTGAGGCGGTGACCTCATGAGTACCGAGAGCACTCCCGCCCCGGAGGCGCTGACCGGTGGTGCTGCCGCGGGAACCGCGCAGGCCAGCCCGGCTCCCAGCGCGTCCCCGCAGGATCAAAAACAGATTGAGTTCTTTGCGGAGGACAGCAACCAGGCGGACGGTATCGAGGTTGGCGGCGGTTTCAGCTGCTCTGACCTCTCGATGCGCCGACTGCTGGTCATGGCTGCGGTGTCTCCTGAAAACAGCACCGACCCGGTCGATATCGCCCTTAAGAACTCCCTGCGCTACCGGTTCCGCCACGGCGCCCCGAACGTTGATATTCCTGCCGCGGACTTCGATCCCCCGCAGGAACGCCGCTATTCCCTGGCACGTATCGCTGACATGAAACGTACCAAGACAGGCGAATCCAGACCGACCGTGATTGCGCGCGGCGATTTGGAATCCGTCATGAACGTGGCTCAACCCAAACGCGCTCAACGTACCCTGCTGCGCAAGAACGCCCAGATGGCGGGCTCGCGCGGCTACCGCTGCCTGGGGGTCGCTACCGCTACCGTGGATGAAAACGGCGAGCTCACTCCGTTCCAGATGGAAGGTTTCGTCAACGTCCGCCCGGTCGGCACCGGCCTGCAGGGCGGCGACCTGACCCCCACCACGGAGGACTGGGTACGCTTGAGCGTATGGTCTGCAAGCCTGCGTTTCCTGCACTGGCTGAACGTCCTGCTGATTGTGATGCTGTCCATCACCGGGTACTACATCATGGATCCGTTCTTTGGCGACACATTCTTCCGGGGCATCGAAATCGGGTACCTGATGGGGATTATGCGGTTTATCCACTTCACCTGCGCGTTCACCTGGATGGCGGTCGGCGCGGTTCGGGTCTTTATCGCCTTCTTTTCCAAGGACCGCTATATGCGCTGGGAAACGTTCTGGCCGCTAAAGAAAAAGCAAGATTGGAAACATCTGGGCGAGACGTTGGGGTTCTACCTGTTCCTGCGCAAGGAATGCCCGCTGTACGTGGCGCACAACCCGCTCCAGCAGCTCACCTACACGTCTATCTATGTCCTGGGAGCTATCCAGATGGTCGTTGGCCTGGCGCTTTACGCTTTGCCGCACCGCTACGAGGGCCTGTTCTGGCAGATTATGGCTCTTCCGAACGACTGGATTGGTATTCCGCAAATGCGGCTGATTCATGCCGCCATCATGTTCCTGTTCTGGGGTTTCGTGATTGCGCACATCTATTTGGCTTTCCGCGCGGATTCCCTAGAACGTCACGGCGGTATCTCGGCTATGATTTCCGGCGGCGTGTGGATGCGTCGCACGTCAAAGCCGGTTGACGCCCCCGAACTGTAGAAAGGTTTTGATGGCTCAAAAGCCTGACGCACTGACTGCGGCGGCTCTTTCTGCCGCGGCTACCAATTCACCAGACGCCCCGGACCAGCTCGATGGTCAGGTTCCGTTGCCGGATGTTTCCGACGTCGACCCTACCGGCTGGGCAGGGGCGCGTTTTACCGTCCTCGCGGTGGGCAACCCGATTATGGGCGACGACGGTATCGGTCTAGAGATTTTGGCTGGCCTCCAGCAGCTCCTGCCCGCCCGTCCCGCCTGGCAGGCTGCGCAAAAGGCCGGTGAGTTGGCTTTGTTGGAGGGCGGTACTGGCGGGATGGAGCTGGTGCCGGTGGTGCAGGAAGCTGCACAGCTGTTGATTCTAGATTCGGTAGCTCCCGGTAACGGACGTGCCCCCGGTCAAGCCTTGCATCTGAGCGGGGATCACGTCCCGCGCCTGCTCTCCATGAAAATCTCGCCTCACCAGGTCGGTTTGCTCGACATTTTGACTTCGGCACGCCTAACCGGCAAGGAACCTCAAGTGCTCGAAGTCGTCGGGGTGGTCAGTGAAAACGTGGATTTGCGCCTGGGTCTGACCGAGAGTGCCCGCAGTGGTATTCCTCGTGCGGTCGAGCTCGCGGCGGAAATCCTCGATTCTTGGCTCAGTTGAGAGACCAGCGCTAACTACGCTGACTAGGCGGACTAAAGTTCAGCGGCGCTGCTGGCGTCCTCCGCCGCGGTGTCCCACTGCACCCAGGCGATTTTGAACTCACGCCCGTGAGTCAGGTTGCCGGTCGGCATCCCGCATTCCGGGCAGGTCAGGGCAAAAAACTCGTCGATGGGCACGTCCCGGGCGCAACGCGGACAGTAGACGCTGGCAGGAATCATGGTGACTTCCAGCTCTGCTGGGGCACAGATACTGTCCTGCCGAGCGATGGGCCAGGAACCATAGAGCGCCTCGGGAATCGCCCCCGACATGGTGCCAACCTCAAGCGCGACCTTTTCAACTCGGGTAACCTGGGAATCAGCCTGCGCGGCCGCCTTTTCGACCGCCGCCACCACCGAAGTTAACAGCCCAAGTTCATGCATAAACTAATTGTCTCAGGAGAATCATGAAAATCAATCTTGACGAAATCATCGACCCAATGGAGGGACGCATCGTCGTCACCCACGATTCTTCCGGCCACCCCCACGCCCGCTTTGACCTGCAGGGTTTGCCGCGAGTGGACACCATGTTGGAGGGCCAGACCGCACTCGAAGCCCTGAAAATGACCGAGCATCTGTGCGGGATTTGTCCGGTGGCGCATCATCTGGCTGGGACCCGGGCACTGGATGTGTTGAGCGGTTTGCCCCCGATTGCTCCCGCGGCGCAGCTCACCCGCCGACTGCTGCACTATGGCTCGATTGTGGAGGCCCATTCGCTGCGGTTCTTAATGCAGGACCGTGAAGCCGGGGTGGCGCTGAAACGGATATCGAAAAAGATGCTGGTAGCGGCCGGTTCTCCGGGTCATTTTCCAGCGACGGCAGTACCCGGGGGGGTCAGCGTGTGGCCCACCACCCCGGCCTTGTGCGACCTGTCCGCAGACCTGACCGCGGCCCGAGACGTCGCCGAGCGCCTCTGCGATACGGCGCTAGCATCCCGCCCGGAAACGGTTACGACCGGCGACTTTGCCGGAGCAGACGTGGCGCTCATTGACGACAACGGCGTCCCCGACGTGTTCGGAACCAGGGTCAGAGTGACGCGGGGCACCAGCACGGCGGACGAGTTTGATTTCTCTCGGTGGAATGAGCGGGTCACGGAGGAAATTCCCGGTTCCCCCGCCCCGCGGCCATACTTGCGTGCGGACGGACCTGAGAAAGGACTCTACCGGGTCGGGCCGGTCGCTCAGCTTTCTATCGGTACTTTGCCCACCCCGCGGGCGGCGGCCGCACAAGAGCGGTGGCTGGCTGGCGCGCGCGACGCGGCCGGGGCGCGTGCCATCATCACTTTGCACGTCTTGGAACGGACCGAAGCCTTGACCCAGCAGCTCACTGAACTTGTGGAGGGCTCTGACCTGGGAGAACTGGTGGATCCGGCCATCGTGCAGTTCACGCCCGGCAGCGGGACCGGACTGGTGGACGGGCCGCGCGGCATCCTCGCCCACACCTATACGATTGGAGCCGACGGCACGATTCAAGCGGCCCGTATCCTCACGCCCACCGCTCAAAACGAACCCTGGCTGGCACAACTGCTGACCCAGGCTTATGCCCTTGACCAGGCACAACAGACCGGCGCTTGGGAACAATCCATTCGCGAAGCCGACCCCTGCCTACCTATCAGTTCCGCCCCTGCCGGCCAGATGGGACTGAAAGTCGAAAACGTCTAGAATAGGGAGAGCGGGAGCGTTTCGGCCAAAGATTCGCGTCACCGGCGGAAAGGATCCAGTCATGTGCGTAGGAGTGCCCTGCCAGATTTTGTCGATTACCCCCGGCGTGATGCCGATGGGACGCATCGACGTGGCTGGTCAAGTGCAAGATGCCTGCATGGCCTACGTTCCCGAAGCGAAGGTGGGCGATTATGTCCTGATTCAAAACGGGTTCGCGATGAATCTGCTGACCGCTGAGGAAGCTCAGGAATCCCTGGACACCTGGCGGGAACTGGGTATGATTTCCTAGCGTTTCTGCGTTTTTGGTGGGCTTAGGGCGCTGACCCCGACGAATTCGGGATTTGCGTAGCAACTCGCAACAGCGCCAATTTTTATCAATGTTAGGCGCACCTGTGTAGAATAAATGCTAGGTTTTACCCGCACTCAAGTAAGGATTCATAATGGCATGTTTTCTTGTTCCCACCGCTGAAGCTGTCGCGGTGACGGCTGTGAAAAAGCATCTCGCCCATAAAGCCAAGACCGGCGAAGCCTCGGAAAAGTCCGAGCGCACCCTGATTTTGGTTCGCAAACTGAACTGGCTGACGAACCTGCTGTGGGGCGGGGCTGTGCTGTTGATGTTTGAACACTTCTGGCATGGCGAAGTCGTGCCGTATTTCCCCTTCCTCACGGCGGCCGCCAACCCCGCCGACGCACGGCAAATGCTCTTTGAGATGAGCACTGTCGGGGTCGGAATGGCCGTGCTGGTGACGGTCGTTTGGGCGGTAGGACTCGCGGTTATTCGCGCTACCGAACGCCGCGGAGTCACCGAGACGAACCCGAAAGCGTAAGGAGCCGGACATGACCCTATTAATTACTCTGTTTGCCGCCATTGCCTCGACCGCTTGGTGGTATTCCCACGCTCCCCAATCCAAAATGCGGGTAGACCTGCTGTGCTGGATGTACTGGGGCGCTTCCCTGATGTGGATTGTGGACTTGATTTCTGAATACATCGCAGACGGCGTTGAGGTGTTCAACCCCGAGCCTCTCGATATGCTCAATGATGCTTACCTGGGACTGTTCGTGGTGGCCTTGGGCGGCATGATTTGGGCGGTTTACTTGATTGTCAAGGATCCGCGTGGCGTGCGTCCCCCGCTGGATGCCCCGGTCACCACCCCGGAAACCTCCGCTGAAACGAAAGATTCGGTTTCTGTCGGCTAGTTTTCGATAGCGAGACTTTCCACAAATTCGACATTCTCCCCGGTCAAGCACTTTGACCGGGGAGATTTTTTGTCACAAGGGCGGGGCTGACGGGTTTCCACCAGCGTTGTGGTGCTGTGCCCGCGCCGCCGCTAGTTTTCGATGACCTTATCGGCGTCGCCGCCTACCGCGACTTGAATCTTGCGCGGCTTGTTCTCTTCGGCGACCGGGATAGTCACAGTCAGGACCCCGCCTTCATAGTTGGCGGCAATCCGATCGACTGCCAAGCCGTATCCCAAGGTCAACTGGCGAGCAAAGGTCCCGGCGGGACGCTCGCGGTTCAGCCAGTGCAGGTCCTCGCCCTCGGTGGGTTTGCGCTGGGCAGAGATAGTCAAGGTGCGGTCCTCGACGTCGATGTCAATACTCGCGGGGTCTACTCCGGGCAGATCCACGCGGGCGACGAACTTGTCGCCTTCTCGGTATAGATCCAAGGGCATCGCCGGGGTCGCCGGCGAGTGCATCGCGGTGTTGAACATGCGATCGATTTCAGCAAACGGGTCACGATATGTAGCCATGATTTGTATCCTCCATGTAGTTTTGCAGTTTGGGTTGTTTTTCAGTTTTCAGCTGCGGTCCCGGTTTTTTCCGGTTCCATTCAGTACAACAACCAGATTATCACTCTTATTCCCAGAGTGCCAGCTAAACTTGATACGCCTAGGCTCAACTTTGTTTTTTGAGCCACGTATGTGCTGGTAGGAGAGATAATTATGCTAAGGGAAAATCTGGCGGGGTATGCCGCGAAACGTTAAAAACGGTAGTCGTGGATGAAATCCACCAGCCGGTGCACCTCGGCGGGGTCCGATTCCGGATCCAACCGACCCGCCACGTTGAAAACATGAGCGGGGGCGCTCAACCCGGATTCCAGCACCTGGCGCGCTGCGTCCCTCACCTCATCACCACCGAGCAATATGAGGTCCGGGTCGAGGTTCCCCTGCAGGACTTTGCCCGGCGCGATTCTGGTCGCCTCCTCGAGGGTCAGCTCCTCACCGATACCCAGCACATCAACGTAAGGGGCGACCGAGGACAGCAAGTGTGCAGCGCCGAGGCTGCAGGAAATCCTGATGATGTCATCGTCAAACTCGTTGAAAATATCGCGCGCGTAAGATTCCGCTAGGCACGCATACTCCCCCTCGGTCAGCGTACGCACCCACGGATCGACCATCTGGATAACTTCGGCTCCCCCCCGCACTTGTGCAGCCAGGAAATTTCGCACCAGCCTCGAAGTCCAGCCCATCAACCGCTCCCAGTTGCGGGGCTGGGACTGCATAAAGATGCGGGTCTGCAGGTTTTGCGGGACGTTGACAGAGCCTTCCACCAGCAGTGACGACAGCACGAACGGCGCTCCGGCGATAGCGATGAGGGCTTTTTCCGGCGCCAGTTCGCTGCGCTGTGCTCGGCTGACCGCCTCGACTCGCGACCAATCGGGGTCGGGCAAGGCCAGAACCCGGTTCACGTCCAAAGTGGAGTGCAGTGGCCGCAGCGGCTGACCGCGAGGATCAATTTTGCGAGCCAGGTCAAAGCCCACCAGCCGCAAAGGAAACAGCACGTCAGAGGTACATACGGCGGCGTCTACGCCGAATTGGCGCACCGGGGTCAGCGCGGTTTTCACCCCAATTTCAGGAAACAAACAATAATCTACCTGTTCGCGGCCGCTCAAATCCTGCCAATTGTCAGGATGCTCAAACACGGACTGACCCAAGAACCACACCGGGGTGGAATCGGGACGTTTTCCGCGGTAAGCCTGGCGGATAGGGGAATCTGTTTTCGCCACCGCGTGAGCTGCTTCTGTCGCGTTCACAAGGTGTTCCTGGTCACTTTCCACGGTCGTTTCCCCCTCTTTTGTGATTAAGTGTAGCTCGCAGCAACAATGTCCACGCTCAGAATCACGAATTTATACCCCAAAATGCCGCCACTGCTTGATAGGGATAGTCACGCGATTAAAAACCATCAGCGGGAGCCTCACCGGAGGTTCCCGCCAATGGTTATACCGCAGAGAGCTAATCTCTCAGTTTATGCAATTATGTTTAGCCGATTAGTCCTGGTCGAGCTTACGACTGCGCAAGCTGAACCAAGCTCCCAATCCCAACAGCAGAACCGCAAAAGTGATGCTGGAGGGTATCGAGTTCACGCCCGTGCGAGCCAAGGAGCTAGGCATCTTTGGCTGAGACGGAGTACCCGGAACCAGGGACGGAGTCTCGGTCACTCCCGCCACCGGGGGCTGCGGAGCTTGCTCGCCACCGTTTGCGTTCGGGGCAGGCTGGGGATGTTCCTGCACTCCAGCCACCGGGGGGTTCGGAGTGGTATTAGCAGGGCCAGCGGGACCCTGAGGGCCGGTCGGTCCAGTCGGACCAGTCGGTCCAGTCGGTCCAGTCGGGCCAGTCGGTCCGGTCGGTCCGGTCGGGCCGCCGGGCGTGTTCCCACCGGGGGTATTTCCGCCAGGCGTGGTGATGGTGATCTTGCCGGTCGAAGGTTTCGTCGTCTTCGGATTATCCGGGTCGGTCGGATCGGTGTAGGTTAGGGTGACCTTCACTTCTCCGGTCTTGGCCTCAGTCGGGGTTCCCGAGATGACGCAAGCCGTGCCTTCCTTGTTCAACTTGATGGTCAAACCAGCAGCCAGACCCTCCGCGTGGCACACCAGGTTGGTGGTCTTGCCGGGATTGTCCACCGGAACATCGACGGGAGCGATCGGCTTCCCGGTTTCTCCCTTCACATCCGGGACATTACCCACAGTGGGGACGTTGTCCTTGATGTACTGGTTGCCAGTGCTGGGATCAGAGGTCTTCGGCGTGTTCGGATCGGTCGGATCGGTGTAGGTTACGGTGACCGTGACCTCTCCGGTCTTGGACTCAGTCGGGGTCCCCGAGATAACGCAAGCCGTGCCGTCCTCGTTCAACTTGATGGTCAAACCAGCAGCCAGACCCTCCGCGTGGCACACCAGGTTGGTGGTCTTGCCAGGGTTAGCAATCGGCACCTCTACCGGGTTGATGGGCTGGCCTTTCGTTCCATCCACGTCCGGGACAGTCCCGACTGTCGGGGCTACGGAGCAGCCGTTGGCATCAACTTTAGCCCCAGCCGGGGTGCCCTGGCAGTGGTCCTCACCGTTTCCGGGGTTGTTCGGGTCAATCGGATCGTCCACACCGTCGCCGTCAGAATCCTTACCCTTGATGGTGACATTACCGGTCTTATCAATCGAACCACCAGGATTGTTTTCATCCTGCGGGGTGTATTTGACAGTCACGGTGTAGGTGGTGCCAGCCGGAACCTTCACGGTCGGGGTGCCTGAAATCACGCACCCACCCTTCGCTTCGTCATAGGCAACGGTCAAGCCCGCCGGCAAATCCTTGGATTCGCAGGTGATATTGGCCTTGCCGGGGTTGTCAACCGGCACCACAACTTCGGTGATGGGCTCGTTTACCGTGCCGTTGATGTTCGGGGCCGCACCCACAGTCGGGGCTACGGAGCAACCGTTGGCATCAACCTGAGCGCCAGCCGGGGTGCCCTGGCAGTGATCCTCACCGTCGCCGGGATTGTTCGGATCCTCCGGATCGGGCACGCCGTCTCCATCGCTATCGGGTTTGTCAGAGATAACGACGCTGCCATTGCTGGTGGCAGTGCCGCCCTGGTACGCAACTTCAACCTTCAGACCGTCTTGGTTCAGAGCTTTGTCGGGAACAGTGTCGGTGCTGACCACGCACTTATTGTTTTCCCACTTGGCGGTCAAGCCCAGGGGCAGATCCGTCGAGGTGCAGTCCTTAACAATATTGTCCGGGTCAACGATGGTGATCTGAACAGGGTTGATGGCCTTGCCCACAGTGCCGCGCACTGCGAAGTCGCTCACAGTGGGGATGGCACAACCGTCTTCGGTCACCTTGCCCAGGTATCCATTCGGGGTGTTCGGGCACTTGTCTTTGCTATCCGGCACACCGTCGCCGTCCCCATCGCCATCGGTAGCGATGAAGTTCGCGGTGGTTTTCGCACTGCTCTTATCGCTGTAGGTGACGATGACCGGCACTCCAGTGGTGCCTTCGTCAGTGGGAGTGAAGGTGATGGCACCGTTCCCGGCGGCCGTGCCCTCCTCAGGGGCGAAGTTCGTTGCGGAAGCCTTGCCGTCCTTGCCCAGTCCGTTGTACGGCTTGTGCTCCACCTCAGTAGTGGTCACGTCGTCAAACGTGGGAGGCTCGGAGGTAGCGGCCTGGCCGACTTTAGTATTAGTGTCGGTGTAGTTCGGCTTGTAGCGCTGCGCCATGGTGCAGCCATCCTCGTCCACCGCAGACCCAGCCGGGGTGTCGGCGCACTTGTCCTTGTCGTCGGGTACACCGTCTTCGTCTGCATCCTTCGTCTCAGGAACCGCCGTGAAAGCATCCATTGCCAGCGGGGTATCGATACGGGTTCCATCAGCGGCAAAAGCGTAGAGCTTTGCGGTATAGGTGGTCTTACGCTCCAAGTTTGCAGGAACTGTCAAAGGACAGGATTGCAAATCACCCATAGCGTTGGGACGCTGCTTCTCGCAACTGCCACCGGGTACGACCTTACCCTCCGCACTCCACTCGATTTGGTACATTGTGGAGGCATTCCAAGCCTTCGGCAAACCGGTGGTGGTTGTGTCGGCCGTATCTCCACGCTTTGCCAAGTTATCGGTTGTGTTGTAGGGGTTTACGTCAAAAACAACGTATTCGGGGTAAAGCGCGAAATTTACGTGATTGAGAATGTTCACCGGGTTAGTCGCTGGCCAACCCGCACTGGTCAGAGAATCTGCATAACCTTTGAAAGCATTGTTATAGAAAGGGGTAGTTTGGGCAATTCCCGGATGGTTTTCTATAGAGATGAACATCCAATTGTCATTAATGTGCTTAGAATGTGCGTTTTCCTTGAGCCACGAGCCTGTTTTCGCATCGGCCGCGAGAGTGCCACACAATTTCTTGTCAACAAAGCCGCATTTTTCCTTTTCCGCAGCACCGTTACCCCAAGTTCCCTTGAATTGCAGGGCATACTCACCATTCGCATCCGTTTTCGTGGTTGCGGTTTCCGCAATCCAGTTATTCACGCCTTCTTTAGCAATCCGGTCTTTAATCCATGCCTGCATTGAGGCTTCATCTTTTGGCGTCCAGATACCGATACCACCCGCCCGCGGGGTCTTACCGGCAATCTTTTTGTACTCAGTCATGATGCGTTGGACAGCAGAGTCCTTCAGATAGGAACCAGTTACTGCTACGCCCGCAACAGCTTTGTCCTTTTTGGAGTTGAAATTAGTTACGGTTCCCCAGTTCTGTCCACCCGGCAATTCAGAAAGGTTCCAGTACACACGACCTTTAACATAGCCAGCATTCTGTTTCGGACCATTGTCGCTGGCTTCGGAAAGATGCATCAGAGTGGAATCCACCCTTTCGGAGTAAACGAAACGCAGCCCCGTCACCCGATCGGGAGCGATTAGGTTTGCTGCACCACCGGCAGTGTCCATGAAAACACCTTTTGGTCCTACTTGAGAATGGTTCCAGGACCACAAAAGTTGATACTTGTTAGTGTCAGGGTTGACCGTCCAGACCCGCCACTTCTCACCTTCGGGCAAGTTTGGGTCGGCATCAAATTTTGCCAACTCACCGTTATCCTTCTCGAACTGCTTCATTGCAATCGCGAAAGAACCGTCAGTCCCCGAGGTTGTCGTATAAATCGGAGAGGTAGAGCCGTCCTTTTCGGTCCATTGCGCATAGACACGGACACCAGACAAGGGAACGCCATAGCCTTTTTCAAGATTAGGAGCCTGCAAGAGATCTCCACCCTGCTGCTGGAACACAAAACCCGAAATTGAATGGTGAGCTTTAACTGAGGTCGTGGCCTCAATCGCCCCTGTAGTTACTGGGCCAGTGGCATATGCGCCTGCTGTTCCCGCAACCAGCGTTGAAAAAACTAAAGAAGCTGCCCCGACATAGGCCAGTGCGGCTTTCGTCAAATTTGTCTTACGCACGTATTCTTGCCTTCCTATATAAACATGTACTCGGAAACTTTTTTCCCTGTCACAATATTATCCCAGCCATTACTCAGAATAAAGACAGGATTTGATAAGTGTTACCTTATCTCGCGTTCGCCCTGGTAAACGAGATTTAATCCGTGCTATAATAGCTTTATTTGTATATACAAACCTGTAAACATACTGGAAATTTCGCTTCTAACCTGAAAATCCTCTGAGAGTCTCTGTCTCGCCGTGCCCCCCCAAAAGGCTTGTGCACCAGCAAACCCCGCCACCGCGCTTGTGACCCCGAAAAACGAAACCCCAGCCAAACCAGGGCGGCCCCCCTACCGCACCCGCAACTGTGACTGCGCACCCTAAAAATCAACAGTCCCCGGCCCACCGCTCTCGCGGCGAACCGGGGACATATTCAGTTAATACTCCTGGTCAAACCAGGGGGTCGGGGGTTCCCTCCGCAGCAAACTCCTGAGAGGGAAAACCCGAATCAGCCCTGAGAATACTCAGTGTTTCTTTTCCTCGCGACGGCCTTGACGAACGAACATCAAACCACCGGCAACCATTACCAGGGCCACGCTAAGGAACACCGGGATTGCAATCGCACCGGTACGCGCCAGAGCCTGCGGCAGACGCGGCTGGGTCACCACCGTCATCGGAGCAATCGTGCGCGGCGCTTCGTTCACGCCCGCAACCGGGGGCTTACCGGGCTGGGCAACACCCGCCTTGGGCTTTTCCGTGACTCCGGCAACCACAGGGCTGTCGGGGTTGGGCAGTCGGTCACCCGGCTCGATGAAGCCGATGCTTCCGCCAGAACCGGTCGATTTCGGTGCCGGCTTGATAGTCGCGCTACCCTTGCCCTCCACGGTCGCCGGCTCGTCCTTGCCGTCGTCCTGCGGGTCATAGGTTACGGTCACGGTGTAATCCGCCTTTTCGGTCGGCTCGGTGGGAGTACCGGAGATGACGCACGCCTTCTTCATCGGGTCGTAGGCAATGGTCAAGCCCTTGGGCAAGCCCTGAGCCTTGCAGGACAGGATTTCTGCTCCGCCATCGTTGGTGACGGTAATGACCACCGGGTCAATCTCCTGGTTAACCTGACCCTTGATTTCCGGCAGGTCGGCAGGAATGCTCGGCTTCACAGAACAGCCATTCTGGTCAACTTTCTGACCGCCTGGAGTGTTGGGACACTTGTCGAGGTCATCGTTGACGCCGTCGCCATCGCTATCCTTCGGTTCAGGTTTAGCGATATTGATGGTGTTCTTTGCCGCCGGAGCCTGCTTGTATTCCTTCTTTCCGTCATCAACCGCGTTGTAGGTCACGGTGACGGCGTATTCCCCGCCCGCTTCCTCAGTCGGAGTGCCGGAGATGACACAGGCGGTCTTGTTGTTGACATCGTTCCACTTGATAGTCACACCCTTCGGCAGACCGGTTGCCTGGCACTGACCCAGAGCAGCCTTTCCGTCGTTAGCCACCGGTACGGTGATTTCCGCAATCGGTTCGCCAACCTTACCGGTAATAGCGGGAGTGTCTCCCAAGCGCGGAGCTACCGAGCAGCCGGTTTTCTTATCGACCTTAGCCCCTGCCGGAGTGTTGCGGCACTGGTCGACACTGTCGTCCACACCGTCCTTATCCTTATCGGAGTCAACAATGCTCACGTCGCCCTCACCCTTAACGGTGCCGGTAGTGTCGCTACCGTCATCGACCGGGTCATAGACGACCTCGACAGTCACCTTGTTGGAGGCTTCCTCCGTGGGGGTGCCCGAGATGACGCATGCCGTGCGGTCTGCGTTCAGCGCAATCTTCAAACCATTGGGCAAGCCCGCAGCTTTGCACTCCAGAATCTTGTTTTGACCCTCATTACTGATGGGAACCACAACATCCTGGATAGGTTTGTCAATTTCACCAGTCACGTTAGGAACCGT
>QWCJ01000215.1_pt1 | contig 23032 bp, 19 predicted proteins | sample 1972501 | NCBI WGS metagenome assembly QWCJ01 (sample SAMN09866711, study PRJNA288562) | Human vaginal metagenome isolate term2_vaginal, whole genome shotgun... | isolation source: vagina | host: Homo sapiens | place: USA: California
CGTCGGGGTCCCGGTTCGGCATGGCGGCGATTTGCGGCGCGACGATGAACAGTGTCACCAGCACCAGAACAATTCCCGCCCCAGCCAGTAGGAACAGCCCCGCTACGAGGCGTTTTGGGGTGGAAAGAAGCCACAGTTGAAGGTTGTCTTTTTTCGACATGGCTACCTTTCATGTACACAGTGACCCCGCTGTATAGTCATCGGGCTTTCCTAACTTTAAGATTACCTAGTTTTCCTGCTGGTTGAAAACCGTAAGCGCATCTAAGTCTCTGACTATGTGCTGATTTTCGTCTAGGCTGAAATCGTGATTTGGGGATATGCACCAGATTTGATTGCACAAATGGAAAAACCTCTGGTCGCGCAGGCTGACCGAGAGCAAGGTCCGGACGCGCTGATGCGGCGAGCCGCCTACGCGCTGGCCCATCACACGCATCGGGCCTTGTCCGGAGCTGATGCGGACATTGTGGCACCGTCGGTGCCCCGGGGACGCCGGCGCGTCCTGGTCTTGGTCGGAGCGGGCAACAACGGTGGTGATGGCTTGTACGGGGCGGTGTATCTGCGGCGGCGCGGCTATCCTGTCGCGGTCTTGCCAACCTCGAAACATATTCACGAGCGCGGTGCGGCGGCCGCACGGCAAGCCGGGGTGGAGTTTTGGCCCAGTGTGCTGCCCGAGACAGTCGGGGAGGCTCTGAACACGCTAAAGGCGTGGAAACCGGTTGCCATCATTGACGCCATTATCGGTATAGGAGCCCGTCCACCCCTGCGGGAACCCGCGCTATCCCTGGTCCGGGGCATCAGAGAGTGGCTCGGCCAGTGGTCGGAGGGGTCAGTGCCCCTGGTGGTGGCCTGCGATCATCCCTCTGGCCTGGATTTGTACCAAGGTGCTGATTTGGGTTCGGATCAGGGGCTGCTGCCAGCTGACCTGACCGTGACGATGGGGGCGGCGAAAACCGGAATGCTGGTTGGTCCCGGCGCGCTCACGATAGGACGCCTGCAGGTTCAAGATATCGGACTGCCCCTGCAGATGATGCAGCCCGGCGCAGGTCTGATTGAACGCGCTGACGTGCGCGAACAGTGGCCCCGGCCGGATTTTACGGATCACAAATATTCCCGCGGAGTTTTGGGCGTAATGGCGGGGTCCGCGCGCTATCCCGGTGCCGGAGTTTTGGTGACCAGTGCCGCCTTGAACGCGGGGGAGTCTTTTGTGCGCTACCTTGGTGAGCCCGCGGTGCAGCCGGTAGTGTTGCAGGCCTGCCCGGAAGTTGTACTGGGAGAAGGCCGGTCCCAAGCCCGCATTATCGGTCCCGGTTTTGCGGCGGGCTCGCCACGGCAGCGTGAACAAATGCTCAGCGCGTGGCGCCGCCGCGACCCCGGTGAATTGGTGATTCTCGATGCCGGCGCGCTGGAACTTATCGGGACGGAAATCCAACCGGACGCATACTGCCTGCTGACTCCCCATGCTGGTGAGGCGGCTGCACTGGCCGCCCAGCTCGGCCAGGAAACCACCCGAGAAACTATTGAGGCTAACCCTTATGACTGGGCCTTGCAGCTTGCCGCACAAACGCACGCCACCGTCCTTGTGAAAGGACCGACCACCACTATCGCCAACCCGGGGGGACAGGTTTATTCCCTGACCCACGGCACCCCAGACTTGGCGACAGCGGGCTCCGGGGATGTGCTGGCGGGAATTTTGGGTTATGTGTTTGCTGCCGCGAATGCTCGGGCCCAGAAAACCGGAGAAAGTTTGGATTTGGGACAACTGGCAGCTGTCGCGGCCTGGCTGCACGCCGAGGCGGGTCGTTTAGCTGCGCCCACCCCTCGCGCCACCGCCATTATCAAGGCGATTCCCCGGGCTTTGGCCGGGCTATCAACTATACCGGTCCCCCTAAACGTGACAAACTAGGTAGTGCGAAACAATTTTGTAAAGGAAGATTATGACCAAAGTGGATGTTCCCCAATGGCCGGTGCGCGCCGTGGTGAATCTCAGTGCATATCGGGAAAATCTTGCCCGAATGCGGCATTTTGCCCCGCACTGTCAACAAATGGCTATTGTGAAAGCTAATGCTTACGGACACGGTATCGAGCGCATGGCGCTGGCCGCACTCGACGCCGGTGCTCAATGGTTGGGTGTCGCTAAGGCGAGCGAGGCTTTCCAGCTGCGCAAATACCTTGATAAGCAAGGTGTGCCCCGCGACCACCTGGTCGACACGCCCACTTCTGCCATGATGCGTTCGCGTCTGTATCAGATTGACGCGATGGGACTGCCCACCGCCGCCCGCCCCCGTATCCTGACCTGGCTCTACACCCCGCAAACGGATTTGCAGCAGGTCGTGAAAGCGGAAATCGACATTTCGGTTTCTACCTTGGATCAGCTGGATCAGGTTTCGCGCGCCTGTGACGCGGCCGGTCTGCGTTGCCGGGTACATCTGAAAGTCGATACCGGACTGTGCCGGGCCGGAGCGACAAATCAAGATTTTCCGGTGCTGTGCAAGCTGGCTCGGGCTCGGGAACGTGCCGGGCTCATTGAAGTCAGCGCCATCTGGTCCCATTTGGCACGAGCGGACGAAGACACCGCCGCGGCTGAGGCTTTCACCAAGTCGCAGCTGAGTGCCTTTGATTGGGCTTGGGAGGTTGCTCAAGAGACGGGTTTACGCCCGAAACTACGCCACATCGCCGCCACCGCGGGAATTATTTGGTATCCCGAGAGCCACTATGACCTGGTCAGGGTGGGAATTTCGGGATATGGGTTGAGTTCGAATCCCGAAATCGCGTCGTCGTGGCAGCTGGGGGTGCGTCCGGTGATGCGACTGGAAACGAACGTGGTTCAGGTCAAAAGGGTGGAAAAAGGCGCCGCGGTTTCCTACGGTGGGGAATGGGTGGCACCGGGACCGCGCTGGTTGGGGTTACTGCCGATTGGATACGCCGACGGCCTGCATCGCTTGGCAAAAAATCGCGGTGAAACCTGGATTAAAGGCCGGCGAGCCCCGATTGTGGGGCGGATTCCGATGGATCAAATCGTGGTTGACCTGGGTCCGGCTGTGGACGATTCCGGCGACCCCGTTTCCTGTCCGGTCGAGCCGGGCGAGTTAGCGATTATTTTTGGCGACGCCAATGACCGCTTGTTCGGGGGCATTCCGGGAGTTCCCCCGCTTCCGACCGCTGACGACTGGGCGGAATGGACCGATACCATCAACTATGAAGTCATTACCAGCATTTCCCCCAGCGTGCCGCGGGTTTATGTCGAGGATCAGCCCGAGAGCTAACGCAGGGGCTGTTGAATTACTTAAGGAGAAACGATGAGCCGCGAGGGGAACCTTTTGCTGGAAGTAGAAACGAAATCCGCTGACGACACCCGTCTGTTGGGTCAAGCCCTTGCCCCATTTCTGCAAGCCGGCGATGTGGTGATTCTGGAAGGGGAGCTGGGTGCGGGAAAAACCACTTTGACCCAAGGTATCGGCGCCGGTTTGCGCGTCAACCAGCGGGTCACCTCCCCAACTTTCATCATTGCCCGCAATCACACGAAATCTCCCGACGTGCCGGGGCCGAACTTGGTGCATGTGGATGCCTATCGTCTGACGGGCGGGGACGATGTGGAAACCCTGGATTTGGAATCCGCGTTAGAGACCGCGGTGGTGGTGGTTGAATGGGGTACCGACAAGGTGGAGGGGCTCAGTGCCCACTGCCTGAAGCTCTCCTTGAGTCGGCCTGAGAACGCCGCGGCCCCCATCACGGGAACCATCGCGGACCTGCCCGAAGATACGACTTGCCAGGTTATCTTTCACAGTCTCGAGGGGGCTTGGGACCTGTCAGGTTTGGTACAACAGTGGCAGGCTCTGCGAGCGCAGGAAAACCCGAGTGCCGCACCCGGTGCTACCGCAGAGTCCTGCCCGACCGGGGCGGATTCATAAATAGGCTGATAGAGAAACCGATGCTGAGAGTGTTTCCGTTGCGTCGCGCCCGTAAGCCCTTACTGGGCTGGGTTTTCGTCCTGCTGAGCGCGGTGGTGATGAGTTTTGCTGCGCCGGGTGTCGGGCAAGCCGTAGCTGGTCGAGCGCCAAGGATTTCGTTCGCTAGTTCGGTCGGGGGCGTGACTCAGGACGTAGAGATAACGGCGGGACGGCTGCCGGGAGAGGCCCAGAGCGACCTTCCCGAGGATGTCCGTGTTTGGTTTGCCACCAAGGCCCCGGCTTTGGGGCAATCATTGCGGGAATACCTCCCGGATAGCGCGAAAGTTCCCCCCGAAGCTCAGATTGAGGTGGGGGTTCCGACCCAGGTATTGACCTGGTCTGCGCGACTGCTGCGGGGCACCTACGCCCCGGAAAACTCCGTGACGCCCATTGAGATGTGGGTGGCTCCGGTCAGTATCGATGCCAGAGAACTTGGGGTAGTGGTCTATACCGAGGATAAAAAGAATCTTTATCCCCTCTCTGTGCCTGCCAGCGGAGCTGCGCTGGCCCCGAAAGCCACCGCGGGGGTACCCGAACCAACGTTGAGCACCCGCGAAGACAACGCGCTGTTGATCAGCAGCTATGTTCAGGAACCGAAAAATTCCCATCTTCCCATCCGGTTGGAGGATCCGGGGGCCTGCTATGTGCTGCCGGATTTAGCCCACGTTTTACTGGCAACCGCGCCGGATTCCGCCCACCCCAACCGCCCCGTTTATGACCCGGTGATACGCGGGTGGTTCGTGTTGCAAGAAGAACGCTTGCTGCCGGTTTCTAACGCGGCGCGGGCTCGTGTGGTGGGAGAAGTGACTTTGGCTCAGGTCCAAGAAGCGGTGCAGTCCTGGTGGGGAACCGTCAGCCCCACTCCCACACCGACTTCGGAAACCCTGCCGACCAGCAATAACACCTTGGTGTGGGTGGTCGTCCTAGCTGTCGTTATTGTCGGTATCGCACTGCTGGTGGTGTGGCTGACTTTCCGTTGGCAATCCCGCACGGAAGATGCTGCCGAAGTGCTTTCTTTGCCCGACCCAGAGCTGATTATGGTGCCGACGCCTCCGCCGACTTCCGCCATCCCGACTTTAACGGTGTCCGGTTCTGAGGGCGAGGCGCATTAGGATTGTCCCTGTGAGTTACCTGTTTATCGATACCTGTGCCGGGGCGGGGGTTGCCCTGGTGAATCCTGAGAATCCCAGCGACGTGCTGGTGAAGATGAATCCTGACGGAAAAGCCCAAGTGGAAGCCCTCTCGTCCCTGGTTGATGCCGTGGTCCAGGAAGGCGGTAGACCGCAAAAGATTGTGGTTTCGCGCGGTCCCGCCCCGTTCACCGGGCTGCGAGTCGGCCTGGTCACGGCTCGGACCTTGGGGTTTGCCTGGGATATCCCGGTGGTGGGGGTGGATGAGCTGCGCCTCCAGGCGCAGGCTGGCGCGGCGGTACTGTCCGGCCCCGGCTCTCCCGCTCAGACGGAGGGGCAGGCGCCGCGCTGGATAGTATCCCTGATGGATGCCCGCCGCCACGAAGTCTATGCCGGGCTGTTCAAACCCGACCCGACGGGCGGTCGCTTGACGCAAATCGGCACGGATTGGGTCGGTCCCGCCTCACATTTAGAGGACGTCGCCCAAGGGTGGGACCGCGACTTTGCGGGGTTTGCCGACGCCGGGGTTTTCCTGGTTGGAAACGCCGTCACCCAGGTCAGCGGCCAGACCGTAGACGTTAGGTTTGCAGACCTGGCGAGGGCGGCGACCTCCCTCGTGAACAGTACGGAGGGAGACCCGGAAGCGCAAGGGGAACTGGCTTCGCTGAGCACCGAGCCGCAGTATCTACGGCGACCGGATATCCAACAAAAGCCATAGCTGGCGCTAAAATCGCTGGTGAACCATGATTCGTGACGGTTCGATTGAGGATGCGCCAGACCTGGAACGCGCCGAACAGGAGTGCTTCGCGCTCGACGCTTGGGACCGTGACACCATCGCGTCCCTGCTGGCACATCCAGATATCAGCTTAAGGTTGAATTTCAGCGAATCCGAGGATTTCGTGGCGTGGGCCGTGTGGGGTTTGGGGGAAATGAGCGTTCCTGTTGGCGACCTTCCTCCTGCTGAGCGTCATCAAGCGGTTACTTCCCAAGCGCGTGGGGGCAGGCTACTGCGGATTCTCTCACTAGCGACCCGACCGGCTTGGCGGGGAAAAGGCTACGCCACGCAGCTGCTGACAGACGGTCTAAGTCGCGGACACGCTCGGGGCTATGCGGGAGCCGTGTTAGAGGTCCGGTCCGGTAACACGGCAGCTCAAGGACTCTATGGAAGTCAAGGATTCCATATATGGGCGCGTTTGCCGCAGTGGTTTCAAAACCCGGTGGAGGACGGCCTCATCATGGTGAAAATGTTTTTCTAACTCAAATGTTTCGTAAAAATTTTGCCCCCGTTGGCCGCGCGCGAGCCCACACCCCGGGATAAATCGGGACTTTTGGCCTGAGTGCCCAGGTAAACATCCAGGTCAAAGCGTTTTTGGGGGAAGTAAAATGAAACTCTCGACCCGATTCAGTCCAGTCGCCCTCGGAAAATCTTATAGGCTCGACTTCGTGGCCAATACAACACTAACTACAGATAACAAAGCAATCAAGACCACCGTTATCATCAAACAAGCCATGGCAATCACTGGCATGTTTTTTGTGGGGTTCGTGATTTTGCACGCCTACGGGAACCTCAAAGTGTTCTCCGGGGCGACCGTATACAACGATTATGCGCTGCACTTGCGCACATTCCTCATGCCCATACTGCCCTATGAAGGGTTGTTGTGGATTCTCAGGGTTTTGCTGGTAGTTTTCGCCCTGGTGCACATTATTTCCGCTATTGCCCTGTGGCATCGCGCCGGACTAGCGCGCGGTTCTCGCTACATGGTTAAGAAGTCGTTGGCGACTGCTTACGCGGGACGCACCGTCAGATGGGGCGGCATTATCCTGTTGCTGTTCTTGATTTTTCACATCTCCCACTTCACCTTGAAGCTAGCCAAGGTCGGCGACGCGGCCGCCTACGCTTCCCACCAGGTGTTCTTGGATCCGGCGGGACATGTCGTTGACGCTGCCGGGCCGGGGATTATCTCCGCAATGGAGGGTAATCCCTACGCCATGATGTTCACGACGTTCTCGAATTGGTGGATGGTGCTGATTTACGCCATCGCAGTGGGGGCGCTGTGCCTTCACATCGCTCACGGCGTGTGGTCCGCATTGCAAACCATTGGCTGGTTGCGTCGTAACACCCAGTACACAGTTCAGATTATTTCGGGTCTGGTTGGCCTGCTGGTGTTCGCTATGTTCCTGGCTCCGCCGGTGGCTATTCTCGCCGGAATGCCGATGCTGGCGTAAGGAAGGTAAGGAAAGACAATGACTGAACTGATTGACGGTTACTACACCGAAGGCGAGAAGATCGCCGATACTCGGGCACCGATGGATGTTCCTATCACTGAACGCTGGTCCACCCGCAAGTTCCGCGGCGGGCTGGTGAACCCCACTAACCGACGCAAGCTGCACATTATTGTGGTCGGCACCGGTCTGGCCGGTGGCGCGGCGTCCGCTTCTTTGGGCGAACTTGGCTACCACGTGGACGCGTTTTTCTATCAAGACACAGCCCGCCGGGCGCACTCGATTGCGGCTCAGGGCGGTATCAACGCGGCAAAGAACTACCGCAACGACAACGACTCGATTTTCCGCTTGTTCTATGACACGGTCAAGGGCGGTGACTACCGCAGCCGCGAGAATAACGTCTACCGTCTGGCGGAAGTCAGCCGCAACATTATCGACCAGTGCGTCGCCCAGGGCGTGCCTTTCGCCCGCGAATACGGCGGTTTGCTGGACAACCGTTCCTTTGGTGGCGTGCAGGTCGCGCGTACGTTCTATGCGCGTGGCCAGACCGGTCAGCAGCTGCTGATTGGTGCCTACCAGGCTCTGAGCCGCCAGGTTAAGGCCGGCACAGTTATTCCGCACCAGCGTCACGAAATGATGGATCTCATCATCAAGGACGGCAAGGCGCGCGGTATCGTGACCCGCGACCTCACCACCGGTAAAATTGAGACCTGGGTTGCTGACGCGGTGGTCTTGGCGAGTGGTGGCTACGGCAACGTGTTCTTCCTCTCCACCAACGCGATGGGCTGCAACGTTTCCGCGGCGTGGAAGGCGTTCAAGCATGGCGCCTACATGGCTAACCCCTGCTACACCCAAATCCACCCGACCTGCATTCCCCAGCATGGCAACTTCCAGTCCAAGCTGACGCTCATGAGCGAGTCGCTGCGTAACGACGGCCGCATCTGGGTACCAAAGAAAGCGGAGGACTGCACCAAGGATCCTCGTGAAATCCCCGAGGAAGATCGCGACTACTACCTAGAGCGTATCTACCCCTCCTTCGGTAACTTGGTGCCGCGCGATATCGCGTCTCGTCAGGCCAAGAACATGTGTGACGAAGGCCGTGGCGTCGGACCGAAGATCAACGGCGTGGCTCGCGGCGTCTACCTGGACTTCAGCGAGGCCATCGAGCGCATGGGTCGAAATAAGGTTTCGGAAAAATACGGCAACCTTTTCGATATGTACCAGCGCATTACCGGAGACAATCCTTACGAAGTGCCGATGCGTATCTACCCCGCGGTGCACTACACGATGGGCGGCTTGTGGGTCGATTACGACCTGATGAGCAACATCGAAGGCCTGTACGTGGCGGGTGAGGCGAACTTCTCGGATCACGGCGCGAACCGCTTGGGCGCTTCCGCTTTGATGCAAGGTTTGTCTGACGGCTACTTCGTGTTACCGGCCACGATTTCGGACTACCTGTCCCACGGGGCGATGCCAAAGTTGAGCGAGGACGACCCGGTCGTTCAGGAAGCTCTGGAGCGCGTCAACAGCAAGGTGGATCGTTTGATGGCCATTCAAGGCACCGAGTCGGTCGATTCTTTCCATAAGCGTTTGGGCCACATTATGTGGGAAAAGTGCGGGATGGAACGTACCGATGAGGGCTTGCGCGAAGCTATTACGGAGATTCGTGAGCTGCGTGAGGAGTTCTGGAAGGACTTGCGCATTCCCGGACGAGCCGATGAACTGAACCAGTCTCTGGAAAAGGCCTGCCGTGTGGCGGACTTCCTGGAGCTCGGCGAGCTCATGTGTATTGATGCCCTGCACCGCAAGGAATCCTGTGGTGGTCACTTCCGTGCTGAATCCCAAACGGAGGAAGGCGAAGCGCTGCGTCACGATGACGAGTTCCTATATGTGGCGGCTTGGCAATATGGCGGCTCCGAAGGGGCTGCGCCAATCCTGCACAAAGAGGACCTCATTTACAAAGATATCCAGCTGAAGCAACGGAGTTACAAGTGAACATTACATTACGAGTTTGGCGTCAAAAGGGCTCGTCCGACAAGGGCGCGCTCCATGAATATCACCTTACCGACATATCCGAGGACGCTTCCTTCCTGGAGATGCTGGATATCCTCAACGAACAGCTGTTCGCTCAAGGTGAGGAACCAGTGGCTTTCGATTCGGACTGTCGTGAGGGTATCTGCGGGATGTGTGGTGTCGTCATCAACGGCGTGCCCCACGGCCCGCACAAGAACCGCACCACCACCTGCCAGCTGCATATGCGCACCTTCAAGGACGGCGACACGATTACGGTAGAACCGTACCGTTCGCGGGCTTTCCCGATTCTGCGCGACTTGGTGGTCAGCCGTGAGGCTCTGGATCACATTATCCAAGCTGGTGGCTATGTTTCGGTCAATACGGGTTCCGCCCCCGAGGCGCACTCGGTGCCGGTTCCCAAGCCCAATGCGGATCGTGCTTTCGAGGCCGCTGTCTGCATCGGTTGCGGCGCTTGTGTGGCGGCCTGCCCGAATGGTTCGGCGATGCTGTTCACTTCGGCCAAGGTCACTCACCTGGGCTTGCTGCCGCAGGGCAAGGTTGAGAACTACGAGCGCGTGGTGGCGATGCTGAATCAGCACGATGCGGAAGGCTTCGGCGCTTGCCAGAATATCGGCGAGTGCGCGGCCGCGTGCCCGAAGCAAATCCCGCTGGACTGCATCAGTTTCTTGAACCGTCAGCTGGGCAAGGCCTTCTTGAAGGGTCGGTAAAACCAGCGCGGTAAACATAATTAGAAAAAGTGGCGCCTCGGGGATCCGGGGCGCCACTTTTTTTCTCCAAAAAATGCCTTTTATCAGGCATTTTAGGAAATTAAAAGTTTTTTTCTAAAAAACCTGTACATTCGTACCAAATACCTGTACACTTGTACCAAGTGGTGATGGAGAGATGCCTAGGCAACCCTGCAGACCCTCCCTATTGAAGCTCAGTGGGGAAACAAAGTTGGCTACCCGGCTTAGCGTTCCGTGAATGGAGCACGGGACGTACACAGAGAACTGACCAAAGATGGCCGCTTCTCTGCACAACACGAAAACAATGAACAAACAGATGCGCGAGGTAGCGCATCAGACCATAAGGAGACAGATATGGCAAAAATTGTCAGTTCTTGGAACGACTTTGATCCGTTGAAGCGAGTTATTGTCGGACGTGCCGACAACTCTATGATTCCCCCGGAGGAACCGGCGACTTCCGAGAAGGTTCCTGTCGATTCCGAGATGCGCGGTATGTGGGGTATGCGCCCGCTCGAAACCGTCGAGAAGGCCAACGCCCAGCTCGACAACTTGGCGAAGATTCTGGAAGATCACGGTGTCACCGTTGACCGTCCTACGCCGCTGCAGTGGAACCAGGCCATTGGCACTCCGGATTTCCGCAACGATTCCATGATGACCTGTATGCCGCCTCGCGACATCTTGCTGACCATCGGTAACGAAATTATGTCGGCCGCGAACTCTTTCCGCTGCCGCTACTTCGAGTACCTGGCTTACTGGCCGTTGATGAACCAGTACTTCGAGGAAGATCCGGAGTTCAAGTGGACCCAGGCTCCTCGTCCTCGTTTGACCGATAAGTCCTACAAGCACAACTACTACGATGAAAAGATTTCTCTGGAGGAGCGCTTGGAGCGCACCGCCGCTAAAGACTTCGTCACCACTGAAGTTGAGCCCCTGTGGGATGCTGCTGACGTGATGCGTCTGGGCAAGGACCTGTTCATTCAGCATGGCTTGACCACCAACCGCAAGGCTATGGAATGGTTCAAGCGCTACTACCCCGACTTGCGCGTCCACGCCGTGAACTTCCCCGGCGACCCTTACCCAATCCACATCGACGCGACCTTCGTGCCGTTGCGTCCGGGCCTCATTATCAACAACCCGCATCGCCGCCTGCCCGAAGAACAGCGCAAGATCTTCGAAGCGAACGATTGGCAGATTGTGGACGCGGCGCAGCCGGCTCACACCACTCCGCCGCCTCTGTGCTACTCCTCCGTGTGGTTGTCCATGAACTGCTTGGTTCTGGATCACAAGACGGTTATCGTCGAGGCTTCCGAAGTTCACCAGCTCGAGCAGATGGACAAGCTCGGCATGAACGTGATTCCGGTTCCGTTCCGCGATGCTTATCCGTTCGGCGGCGGCCTGCACTGCTCGACCGCAGACGTATACCGCGAAGGCACCTGCGAGGATTACTTCCCGAACCAGGTTGCCGATCCGACTCTCGTCTAACTCGAGTTAGTTTTCAATCCTGAATTAACACGATGACAGTTCATGCTGGGGCTGCGGAAAGTTCTTTCGCAGCCCCAGCGGGACTATAAACGCTATTTAGCGTATTTCAATCTTTTTCTACAACAAGACATTCTTTACGTCCCTCAAAGGGGAGGGGCTACGGGTCGAGAATTTGCAAAGGTCGTGAGGGTAATGAGCACTGGAAATCATTATGTAATGAACACCAAATGGGGCGCCATCACCATGTTTATTTCTGCCACAGGCATGGGCCTGGTCCCGCTGTTCAGCCGGTGGGCTACGCGCACAGATATGTTTGATGGTTCAAAAGGGCTCAACGCAGGTAACAGCGTGGGCGCCCTCATGGCAACCGGACGTATGACTATGGGCATCATCTTTTTTGTGTGCCTCATGCTGATGACGAAAAAGGTGAAGGTCTGGAGAGAACTAAAGATATCCCCAGCCATCATCATGGGTGGAGTCATGATTGGGCTCTCCTTGGGATGCTACGTGACCTCGACTTTGCTCACCACCGTCGCCAACGCGGTGCTGCTCATCTACATCGGCCCGGTTGTCTGTATTGTGTTGGCTCGAATATTCCGTAAAGAACCGATGGGTATCGTCCACTACATTTGTCTGGTAGCGGTGTTCTTTGGGATGTTGTTTGGCAACCAGCTCATTGGCTTTGGCGACAGTGGATTCTTCGTTGATTTTAACTTGGCGGCTTCGACCCCCGAATTTCCGCTTGCCGGACTGGGTAACCTATTTGGGTTCCTTTCCGGTATCTTCTATGGCTCGTCTATGTTCTTTAACGGTTACCGCAAAGATGCGGACACGACTGCCCGTGGTGTGTGGAACTTTATTGCCGCTACGGTTGCAGCCGGCAGTTTGGCGTTGATGCTGCACCTCATCGGAACATTTGGCCATGCTCCCGGCTGGGCTTTGGAACTGGAACTGACCCCCTTTAACTGGGTGGGTGCGGTGCTACTGTGGATTATCTGCGGACCCATCGCGTTGGGCTTCCTGTTGGTGGCGGGACGAAACTTGCCGGCCGCGGATTACGGCATTATTGCCTATTGGGAAGTCGTTGTGGCTATTTTCGTAGGTTTGCTTGTTTTCAGCGAAGCTCTGAATATCAACACGATTCTTGGGATAATACTGGTAGTAGGAGGTGGGATGTACCCGAGCATCAGCATGCTGCACCAGAGCCGGAAGAACCGGAAACAGAGTCGTTTAGAGGGCACAGAGAAACCAAAGGAAGTCGTGGAAACGACCGTATCCTAACTATTGAGAAATCATAATAAACCAGCGGAACTAGGCTGTATTCCAGCAACAGATTCGGGACAAATATGACAGACAACAACCAACCTGAGAAACTGGAAACTGACGACGTTGTAGTGCGACGAGCGCTGACGTGCTCGTTCCTGGGGAACTTCGCGGAATGGCTAGATTACGGTTCCTATGCCTATCTGGCCACGGTAATCGCGCTGGTGTTCTTCCCGGAAGGAGACCCCGCCGTCACGCTGATGTCCACCTACGCAGTATTTGCCCTGTCGTTCGTGGCCCGGCCCATAGGCGCCTTCGTCTGGGGACACCTTGGCGATAAAAAAGGACGCAAATGGTCGCTCACAGTTTCAATCCTGTTGATGACTGCCGCAACCAGCGCTATTGGGCTCATACCCAGCTTTAACACAATCGGCTACGCCGCCCCGATTCTGCTGCTACTGATGCGCCTGCTGCAAGGCTTCTCGGCATCCGCAGAATACGCCGGCGCTGCCGTATTCATCGCTGAATACGCGCCAAAGAACAAGAGAGGCTTGTATTGCTCTCTAGTTCCCGCCTCAACCGCAACGGGGCTACTGGTAGGATCTTTCCTCGCCACCGTCTTGAACGCAACGTTGAGTCCGGAAATGATGCAATCCTTTGGGTGGAGAATCCCCTTCCTGTTAGCCTTCCCCCTTGGCGTAGTGGTGCTCAGAATGTGGCTGAAACTTGAAGACTCCGAGATTTATCGCGACATGATGAAACACCTCAACGCGACCGAGCAGGAACGTAAATCACCCCTGCGCTTGCTCTTCACCAAGTACTGGCGTCAAACCCTGATCTCCTTCGGAGTGTCTTCGCTAAACGCGGTCGGGTTCTACATGGTGCTCACGTATCTGCCGGTGTATGTTGAGACCGTCGTGAAACTTGACAAAGTTACCGCAGACCTAATCACCAATGCCACCCTGGTGCTCTATATCTCCATGATCTTTTTTGCGGGCAAACTCTCGGATCACTTCGGGCGAAAGAAACTGCTTATCAGTGCCTGCCTTGGCTTCATCGTGCTGCTAGTCCCCGGATATCTGCTGTTGAACACCAAGATAGTCGTGGTAATTCTGATTGTGGAGTTGGTCTTGGCTTTCGTGCTCACTCTCAACGATGGCACGCTATCTTCATTCCTTTCGGAAACTTTCCCAACGGAGGTTCGTTACAGCGGATTTGCAGTGTCCTTCAACCTCGCAAACGCCATTTTCGGCGGAACAGTTGGCCTAGTTTCCACTTTCATTATCAAGGAAACTGGAAATCCGTTGTCACCAGCTTTTTATATGGTTGGAGTGTCGTTGTTCGCGTTAGTATGCATTCTCTTCGCCAAGGAATACAAGGATAAAGAGCTGAGGTGATGGGTAGCCTCTATTCCGCTTTGCCGCATCGTTGTTTTGACGATGAGGCGAGCTGGAATTATTTCGTGACATAGCGTATGTCTCGTTACTGCTCTCTGGTTCAGCTAGGAGGTGACCATGTCAGATAGCCATGTTTCGAGCAATCCGAGCGGGCAGACCAGCGAGCCGCAGCGTTTGGAAAACCAGAACACGTTGCTGGCCTCCGCTTTGGCACAGGCTCAAGGTGAGTTGAAGAATCTGCGCAAAGAGATTCAGCGGTTACAAGAACCGCCTCTCACTCATGGGACTGTTGTGAAGCTCGTTGATTCGGCGCGGCGTCTCGTGGACGTTTCCGTCATGGGACGTCGCTTTCGCGTCACTATCGGCGACACGATTGCGTGGGGAAGGCTCCAACTCGGGGATACCGTGTTGCTGAACGACAAAATGGTTGGCATCGGGAAGGACTCCGCCGCCGATACCGGCGTGAGTGCGGTCGTATTGGAACACGTGGATACAGACCGCGTCCTTGTTACGGTCAACAACGATAGCGTTCGTTTGCTGCGGCTGAGTGACCGGCTGCACGGCACGAGGATTCGCCCCGGCGACACGCTGCTGGTGGATCTGCACTCGGGGTTTGCCCAGGAATATCTGGCGCGACCTGAGATTGAGGGTCTGGAACTTGACGACAATCCGGGCGTGAACTGGGATCAGATTGGCGGGCTTGAATCCGTCTTAACCCTCATTCGGGAAACCATCGAACTGCCAATGACCCACCCCGAGCTTTACGAAAGCTATCAGCTGCGACCCCCCAAAGGCATTTTGCTCTACGGCCCGCCGGGCGTTGGGAAGACCATGATTGCCAAAGCCATCGCCACCTCGCTGAGCGAGATGCTTGGCAAGAAGGCCCACTTCCTCAATATCAAAGGTCCTGAGCTGCTGGATAAGTACGTGGGCGAAACCGAGCGGCGCGTGCGTGCCGTGTTTTCCCGCGCCCGCGAAAAATCCGCGAACGGGGTTCCGGTCATTGTCTTTTTCGATGAGATGGAGGCCCTGTTTCGGACCCGTGGTACGGGCGTCTCGAGCGATGTCGAGACGACCGTCGTCCCGCAACTGCTGGCAGAGATTGATGGGGTCGAAGAGTTGCGTAACGTGGTCATAGTCGGCGCTTCCAACCGTGAAGACCTCATCGATCCGGCGATTGTCCGACCCGGGCGCCTCGATATGCATATTCGTATCCCGCGGCCCAATAGGGCGGCTTGCACCGAGATTCTCGGAAAATATCTGCGCGAGGACCTGCCCTATGCGCCGGGAGTACAGCCCACCACCCTGCGCGATGAAGTCATCGAAAAAGTCTTTACCCGCGACGCGGCCACGGCCATTCTGCGGGTGACGCGCAAATCCGGCAAGGAAGAGACTTGGTATCTCTCTGACCTGGTCTCGGGGGCGATGTTAGCTTCGATTGTCGAAAAAGCTAAGGCACGGGCGGTCCAACAAGCGCTTCGCGGCGAGCCAGGGATTCGTCTCGAACACCTGCTGGCCGCAATTCGGGATGAAACGGCGGCTCACCAAGACCTGCCGGGAGTTTCAGACCCCGAAGAGTGGGCCCGGATTGTGGGGCGTTCCAAACGGTTAGACCCCATTTTGGACATCACCCCGATGCAAGAGGACTGAGAGTGCCGCGGGGCACCGCGCGAAGGAGGAAATATATGCTGAGCGTGAAACGTATCATGTCAATAGAAACTGAATACGCCTTGAGCGATTTCCCCGCTAGCCCCTCTCGGGAGGCGGGCGCGGCCGATTCCGAAATCCAGGCCGCGCAACAGGCGGAAGTCCTGGCCCAGCGCTTATGGCGCACTTGGGCCCTGGAGGAAGCAACCACGCCGGGGGTGCCGGTGACGAACCACGTTCCCGATCCGGCAGGTGCTGCCGTCTCTTGGCGGATGCTCCCCGGAGCCGGCACTCGTTTTGATTACTCGGGTGAACATCCGGAACTTGACGCCGAGGGCAAAGAACACCACGACTTGCCCCCCGAGGCACGGACGAACGAGGAACTCGGCGCCGTCCTAACCGGCGTGAAAACTCGCTGGGTGACGAAAGTCGATGCGTTCGGTCAGCACTACTACCGCGGCAACTCCACCATTGCCCCCAACGGGGCGAGGCTCTATGTAGACCACGGTCACCCCGAATATTCCGCACCGGAATGTCTCGGGCCTCTGCAAACCGCGCTCTACGACCGTGCTGGGGATGAAATCTTGACCCGTGCGGCCCAGGCTCTGCGCGACAATACGTCCCCGGATGAGGCCGGGGCGAAGGCTCTAATCCTAAAGAACAACACCGATGCACACGGCTCGGCTTGGGGCGCGCACGAAAACTACCTCGTGGAACGCAGCGTGGAGTGGCAGCTCTTGGTGGACCTTTTCATGCCGTACTTAGTGTCTCGCCCGATTTTTTGCGGTACGGGACGTCTCGGGCTGGGCCAAAACAGCGAAACTCCGGGTTTTCAGATTTTTCAACGCGCGGATTTCATCGAAACCGAAGTTTCCCTGATGACGACGCGGGAACGCCCCATCGTCAACACCCGCGACGAGCCCCACGCGAGCCGCCGCTATCGGCGGTTCCACGTCATCACCGCGGATTCCTCGATGTTCCCCTATTCCACCGCGTTACGCACCGGGACGGCCGCGCTGCTGCTGAGCCTGGCCGAGAACCTCCCCGAACGGGCTCGTGAACTCGCCGACAGGTGGGCGCTAGAGGATCCGGTAGCGGCAATCAAGGCCTTTTCCCGCGATGTCACGTTGCAACAAGCCTGCCCTCTGCAGGCCGGGGGAGCAGCTACCGCGCTCGAGATTCAGCAGGGGTATCTGGAGTTTATTCGTGACGTTGGCTTTGAGGCTGGCTCGGGGGAATCTGCGCAGGTGGACAGTGAAACCAAGTGGGTTATCGAGAACTGGGAACGGGTCTTGAACTCCCTCGAGACAGGCTGGCGCGAAGCCACTGCCCTCGTGGAATGGTGTGCGAAACTCGCGCTTTTGGATCGCAAGCGGGACCAACTGGGCTGCGGCTGGGACGACCCCAGATTGGCGTTGTTGGATCTGAGATTTTCCATGATTGACGAGGGATTGTCTCTGGCTCGCGCGCTGGAGAGGGGCGGTTTTGAGCCACTGTTTGCCGTGGAGGAAATCCAACAGGCCTCCCGGGAGGCGCCGGCGGAGACCCGTGCTGGAGGACGCGCTGAGCTGCTGCGGCGTTTCCCCGACCAGCTCTGGGCGGCTTCTTGGATGGCGATTTTGGTTGACATCGGAAAGCCGCAGTTGGTGCGGGTCCAGTTCCCCGACCCACACCACCCCACCCGCCAGGAAGTCCAGAAAGCCGTGGAGATTTGCGCGGCCCAGCTCGGTTCCGAAAGTGAGGACCAGGGGAAACTCGTTGCGGAAGTCCTGCAAGTCCTGGGGGTAGAATTGCCTGCGGATTTGAAATATTACTCTTGGGACGAGGGCTATTACGCCAGTGAGAGTTTTAAAGAGCAATTTGAGAAAGGGAAATGATGGCAAAACAGATTCAAGAAAGCCACTCCGCCAGCGAGAACGAATCGGTTGAAGAGGTCGAACTTGCTCCCCAGAATAAAATCTCCGAAGACAAACTCGACGCGTTAATCGAAGATATCGAGGACGTCTTAAATGTTAACGCCTTGAGTTTTGTCCAGAACTTCAAACAGCAGGGCGGACAATGACACGTCTCGGGAGGGTCTGTGGCCTCGAAACCGAATATGGCGTGACCAGTGTCTACGTCTCTGAAGATGCAGGCTCGGAGGAACCACCGCTTGACGTAGAGGCGGCGGTGAGAGAGATTTTTGCCAGTACGGAGCGAGCCGTGCGGGTTCCTCACGGGTTTCTGTCCAACGGGGCGAGGCTCTATGTCGATATTGGAGAGCACCCCGAGTATGCCGGTCCCGAGTGCCTCAATCTCGCAGACGTCGTGGCCCAAGACCTGGCTGGGGACGCGATTATTCAAGATTTGGTCGATATTGCCAATAATAATTTGGTGAACCGCGGCATCCGGATACACGTCTTAAAAACGAATGCTGACTCCTGGGGAAACAGCTTTGGCTGCCACGAAAACTATCAATACGGGGCGAACACCCCGATTTCGCTGCCCGCTTTTGTGTCGTTCCTGGCGGCTCGCCAAATCCTGTGCGGAAGTGGCTGCATAGACACGGAAGGGAAATATTGCTTTAGCGCGCGGGCTCGCTACATTACCGAGGCTACCTCTGCCGACCCCACACACCACAAGGCTTTTATCAATACGAAAGAGGAACCTCACGCAGATGCCTCCCGCTGGCGTCGCCTGCACGTGACTTGTGCGGATTCAGCCATGCTACCGGTGACAGTCGCTTTGCGAACGTTCCTGGCCGATCGTTTTTTGAGTCTCTTAGAGCGCACAAGGGGGGAGGATTGTTTCGTCCTCGACGACCCGGTAGCAGCCGTGAAAACCTGGAATTACGACCCGAATAGGCGAATGCCGGCGCGGCGTGGGGACAGGTCGGTTGAGGTCAGTTGCCCGGAACTGTTGCGAGAAAGCGCGAATCTGTTTCCTGCGGGCGATGACGATTTCGGTTTGAGGGACGTGGTCGCTCGCGGCCTGGCGGCTCTGACCGAGGGGGATTTCACGGCCTTGAGTGGTGAACTCGACTGGTCGCTAAAATATCAGCTGCTTTCCCATGTCACCGCTGGTGAAACGGATTTTGGTGGGGCCAAAGCCCGGCGAGCGGAGTTAGCATTCCACGATCTATCGAGGCAATACGGGCTGCGGGAGAGGCTTTTGAAATCGGGAAGTGTGAAGCCGCTGGTAAGTGAGAGTCGCGTTGCCCGGGCTAAGGCGATTCCTCCTGCCGATACCAGAGCGTTATTACGTGGAAAAGTGGTGGAGGCGTGCGACCTTGCTGACCGGAGTGCCTCAATCGGATGGTCCTACGTGCGGTTAGATGACCCCCCGAGCCCCCAGATTGACTTGCTGAATCCTCTCGAGAGTGAATCCGCAGAGATCTCGGAGCTACTTGCAAAAATTGAAAATTTGGAACAAAAATAGGTAGGGCTGGTTTAACGACCGAGAAATCTGTTTCGCTAGCTTACTAAGGGGAGAGGGAGTTGAGTAATTTGAGCATTGCCAGTGATTCTAAACAACCAGATACCAGGACCAGGATATTGACCGCGGCGTCTCAGATGCTGCGCCGCTCCTCGCCCAGCGCCCTGACTTATCGCGCTCTGGGGAAAAAAGCCGGATTGCCTCATTCCACGATTGAATACCATTTCCCCACTCGTGAAGATTTGCTGATGGAGGCGGCGAGCCAGAACGTGGAGGTTTGGGTGGACCGGGCTCGGAAAATCCGCGACAACGCGCTACGGCTTTCCCCCCAAGAACTGCGCGACCAGCTGCCCGAAATTTTGGTTGCTGCGGTGCTCCCGCAGACCAAGGATATTCAATACATACGTACCTACCTGTTGCACGGGCTGGTGCTGGCTGAACACCAGGTTATTGTGAAAAAGAATCGCGAGGGACGTGCCCGCTTTGACGAATATGTCGCGGATATCCTGCAGGCTGCCGAATGTTCATGTTTGCCCGACGTCATAATTTCCGTCATTGACGGTTTGGCTTATGAAGCAGTCTCCGAGGGCGGCGAATTTCCCCAAGATGTCGTGGAAAAGCTCCGTCTTTTTGTGCGTTCCTGCCCGACTATGGCCGCGGACGCTCAGGCCTCGGCCTCACCCCAGGCTTGAACCTGATAAGTTTCGAGCTTAATTTCCGGCCCGAATTCCTCTGTGCCCAGCCCGGCTTTATGCATTAGCTGTGAGATGAAAACATGTACATCGGGCAGCTCACCCCAGACCTGGGGCAGGAAAGTCGCCCGATGGAAACCGCGACGCAAGATGACCCCGTCTATACCGGGACGCAGCCGGGCCAAGTAGGATTCATCACTTTCCCCCTCGAAACGTTCGAAAGCCTGAGGCTCAGTGAGGACAGAAACCTCAATCTGAGTCTGATCGAGTTCCGAGGCTTGCAGAGGTGGAAAACGCGGGTCTTCAAAAGCGGCAGCCAAGGTGTTCGCGGCGATGTCTTCACTGAGCATCCGATGCGGGGCAAGTGAGCCGATGCAGCCGCGCAGCTGCCCATGTTTCGTCAAAGTCACGAAAGAAGCCCCGACCGAACGCAGCAGCACTTGAAATGCACGATCCGACTCGCTGAACTTGCTGATGGTATTGATAGAGCCGATGCCATCGCCGTTCCGGAAGGCGTCGGTCAAAATTTCACGAGCCATCTGAGGCAGTAGAGCGCCAAAGCGATCCGGGATTCCATATTCATCTTCCGGTGGGTTGTACTTCCAGAAAGCCACCGAGGAATAACCAACGACCCGCGATTTATCCCCGGCGGTGTCCCCGGAGCTGGCGTTCATCAGCAGTTGCGGATGCCACTGTAGTCGGCGGGCCAAACGAATCAGGCCGGACCATGCATAAGCACCACAGGCTTGGCGCGGATCGAGGGGGTACTCTAACGACATGACCTGGGACAAGGTCGTGGTGTCGAGTTTGCGTGCCTCGTCGTAGCTCAGGTAGTGGGACAGATCCGAGGACACGATAATCAAGGTGTCGTCAGGATTTTCCCCCGGAATCGAAACCAGAGTTTGCAGGCTTTCACAGACTTCCTCCGGGGTGCAATCCCCCACGGCCAAGGGCACAATAGTAAAGTCTACGTCTCGGAAAACGGTTTGCAGGAAAGGCAGCTGAACTTCCAAGGCGTGTTCCTCCACGTGGGAGGGCTCGAAAAACTCCGCGGCGGAACTATGCTCCACCAGGTATCGTTGAGCGTTTTGGTCCACCGGGACTTCCCCCAAGGGGGTGGCGAACGCGGCAGCTTCGCTCAGTGCGATACCGCGAAATCCGACACGGTGAGTGGGGCCGGCGATGACGACACGTTGGGGACGTAAAGTCTTGACGAGCTGGTAGCCGACCGCGGCAATGAGACCGGAATAGATGTATCCCGCGTGGGGGACCTGCACCCCCATCAGTTGACGCAGAGGCTTGCCTTGCGAGTCTTGCGAAACGTCATTAGTGATGAGGGAGGCGGCCTTTTTCAGCAGGTCGTCTACCGTTTGTTGCAGCTCAACTGGATCTTGGGGGTAAAAAGATCCTGCTACTGCTGGTTTACGCACGAAACTCATGGTTCCATTATTCCCAAAAAATAGCAGTTTAGGGCAGGAATCAGGCTTTTTTAGGGGGAGGGCAAAAAAGAGGGGGCTCCGAATAAGGAATCGGAGCCCCCGGCAGGTAGCCGCCAGCGGTTACATGGAAGGAAGAAGGCTGGCTTGTACGGCTCTGCCGACAGCCAGGGCAATACTTGGCAAAATGATAACCAACAGGAAAATAATCAGGGGCAGGGTCTTGGGGCGGGACTTAATCAAAGCGACCAAACTCAGGATGAAAGCTACGAAGTTCAACAATCCTGCAATCCCCACATACACCAGGAGCTGATTACCAGCCTTATCGGCGGCGTCCATAGCGTTGGACAACTCGTCCAGACCCATTTTGTCAATGTCCCCACCAGCCACGGCAGCGACCTGTTGACCTGTAATGATGTGACCGGCAAGCATAATGATGGAAGCCACGATGCACAGTGCCAACGCCACAAAAGCCAGCGTCTTTTTCACCTCGGGCTGGGGCACGCCGGGCCCAGCGGGCGTGACATTTTCAGTAGACATGGATTACTCCTTTGCTCGATTGGTTTCGTCAATTCCTTGACGGGTTGCTTTCAGCTTAGGGACGGGAAAGTTCACGTTTAACACCCAAAAGGGTGAAAAATTCGAGAGAATAAAACCGAGCCGGATGACCGGCACAGACTTGAGGGGAGAGAGCGATGGGTGCGCCTGCGAAGCCGGCAAAAACTGGGAAAACTAGCGCGAAACCGAGGGCGGCAAAGCCGAAACAGGACAAGCGCATTGGCATTCTCACTTCTGGCGGCGACGCCCAGGGAATGAACGCGGCGGTGCGATCCGCAGTGCGTTCCGCCATAGTTTTGGGAGCCAAGCCGTTCGCGATACGTGAAGGTTGGTTGGGTGCGGTTCAGGGCGGCTCCTGTATTCATGAACTGACCTGGGGGGACGTGTCCAATACGATTTCCAAGGGCGGTACCATCATCGGTACGGCTCGTTGCCCGGAGTTTCGGGATTGGGAAGGGCGCCTGAAAGCCTGCGAGAATCTGGTTAAGAACGGCATTGACCGGCTCATTTCTATTGGCGGAGACGGGTCGCTGCGGGGAACGGAAGAATTGCGCCAAGACTGGCCCAAGCTGCTGGAGCAGTTGGTGAAGGAAAAGCGCCTCAGCGCCGCCGCGGCGAAAGCCCACCCGTCCTTGTGCATTGTCGGCATCGTCGGCTCTATTGACAACGACATGGCGGGCACGGATATGGCCATCGGCACCGATTCGGCCTTGAATCGCATCTTGGCGGCCTTGGATCAGCTCTCGTCTACCGCCGCCTCCCACCAGCGCACTTTCGTGGTGGAAGTCATGGGACGAAACTGCGGCTATTTAGCTCTGATGAGTGCCGTGGCGGGCGGTTGCGATTACGTCCTGATTCCCGAAAATCCCCCCGCGCCCGGCTGGGAAGACGATATGTGTACGAAGCTCAGCGAAGGGCGCAAGCACGGGCGGCGCGACTCGATTGTGCTGGTGGCCGAGGGTGCGAAAGACCAGGACGGCCAGGACATTACCGCCAACTATGTCGCCGAGGCTATTGAACAGCGCACCGGAGAGTCCGCCCGGGTCACCATTTTGGGACACATTCAGCGCGGCGGGACCCCCTC
>QWCJ01000218.1_pt1 | contig 22945 bp, 19 predicted proteins | sample 1972501 | NCBI WGS metagenome assembly QWCJ01 (sample SAMN09866711, study PRJNA288562) | Human vaginal metagenome isolate term2_vaginal, whole genome shotgun... | isolation source: vagina | host: Homo sapiens | place: USA: California
CGTGTTCAAAAAGAACGGCATATTTGACCGTGATACAGCCAAACGATTGCGATCGTGCGTCCTTTCAAAAGGCGGCACGGAAAACCCGATGACACTGTACAAGCGTTTTCGCGGGCAAGAGCCCACGATTGACGCTTTGTTGGTACGCAATGGCATCAAAGAGGCATAACCAATAGTAAGATGGAAGAGACCAACCGAGAAACAAAAAGACGACTGCTTGACGGGAGATACCTGCGCATGGCCCGCATTTGGGCGGAAAACTCATATTGCAAACGGCGACAAGTGGGAGCGCTGGTGGTCAAAGACAAAATGATTATCAGCGATGGCTACAACGGCACCCCCAGTGGTTTTGAGAATGTTTGCGAAGACGAGAACAACATAACCAAGCCATATGTGCTGCACGCTGAAGCCAACGCCATCACCAAATTGGCGCGTTCGCACAACAACAGTGACGGCGCGACCCTCTACGTCACGGCCTCACCATGCATAGAGTGCGCTAAACTTATCATACAATCTGGCATCAAACGAGTGGTATACGGAGAGACCTACCGGTTAGACGACGGCATAAGGTTGCTTGAGCGAGCCGGAATAGACGTGGTGTTATTAGACAAATAAACCCAATACAAAACAGTTTAGCCAGTGCGGCGCCACATAGCTTAAATAGTTTTCACACACTGACAAGCCTAAAAAGATTAAAATGAAAAACGAAAATAGAAACAGATTTATGCCCCTGCTGATGGCACTGTGCGTTGTTATCGGCGTTATGATTGGTTCGTTTTATGCAAATCATTTTTCAGGCAATAGGCTCACCATCATCAACAACGGTGGCAATCGCCTCAACAATCTGCTACATATCATCGACGACCAATATGTGGATAAGGTTAACATGGACTCGCTTGTCGACGATGCCATACCCAAAATTCTGGCCGAGTTAGATCCACACTCGGTCTATATCAGTGCCAAAGACGTGCAGGCCGCCAACGATGATTTGAAAGGGTCATTCTCAGGAGTGGGCATTGAGTTTATTATTCGCGACGACACCATACGTGTTCAGAATGTCATCAAGAATGGTCCGGCTGAAAAAGCAGGCATTATTGCCGGCGACAAGATAGTATACGTGGACGGCAAGAAATTTGTAGGCAAGGTGGTTACCAATGAGGAAGCCATGCGCAGACTGAAAGGACCTAACGGCACCAAAGTGAAAGTGAGCGTGCAGAGATATGGTCACGGCAAGCCTATCACCTATGACATAACGCGTGGTGAAATTCCTACGAAAACCGTAACGGCAGCCTATATGCTGGACAAACAAACAGGATATATTAAGATTAAGAGTTTTGGCGAAAAGACATACCCAGAGCTTCTCATCGCTCTTGCAACTTTGCAGCAAAAGGGATTTAGCAACTTGGTCATCGACTTGCGTGACAATACCGGTGGCTATCTGCAAAGCGCAGTGCAAATGGCAAACGAATTCTTGCCAGCAAAAAAACTCATCGTCTACACCGAAGGTCGCAAATCGCCCCGCCAAGACTATCGTTCCGATGGACATGGAGCTTACCAAAACATGCCGTTAGTGGTGCTCATCAACGAAGGCTCAGCTTCTTCCTCAGAGATTTTTGCCGGCGCTATTCAAGACAATGACCGTGGCACAATTATTGGCAGACGCTCGTTCGGCAAAGGTTTGGTACAGCAACAAATTCCATTTCCTGACGGAAGCATGGTGCGTCTGACCATAGCTCGTTATTACACACCATCTGGACGTTGCATCCAAAAGCCATATACCGATGGCGAAGATGCCGATTATGCCACTGACATCCTATACCGTTACGAGCACGGAGAGTTTTTCTCACGCGATAGCATACACCATACCGGTCCAGCCTATCACACTGCGCTGGGACGCGTGGTATATGGTGGTGGAGGCGTAACGCCCGATATTTTTGTGCCTGAAGACACCACCAACGTCACCTCTTATTATAAAAAGGCGGCAATAAGCGGTCTCATTCTCCAATTCGCCTTCACCTACACGGACAACAACAGGCAAAAAATGAAGAAATTTAACGAGCTGCTTCAATTGGTTAACTATCTTGACCGACAGAACCTTGTGGACAAATTTGCCACCTACGCTGATAAGCATGGATTGGCGCGGCGCAACTTGATGATTAAAAAAAGCTATTCATTGCTCAATCAATATATCAACGCTCGCATTGTCTACAACATGCTTGACGAGCAGGCTCTAACACAATATCTCAACCAAGACGACCCTGTTATAACCAAAGCAATGATGGTTTTAAAAAATAATATGGCTTTCCCAAAAGCACCAACAAAAAGAGTAACCAAAAATAAGCTTGCAAAATAAAACATCCATGGAGAAATCTACCCTCAGAAAAAACATACGAAATCTCAAAAAGCAATTCACGAGAGACCAGCTCATAACGATGTCACACCCTATCGTTGACCGTCTGCTGTGTCATCCTAAATTGGTTCAAGCTAATACGATTTTTCTATACTACTCGCTCCCCGATGAAGTTTACACACACGACATCATTGACGAGTTGGCTCAAAAGGGAAAAAAAATCTTACTGCCCAAAGTTATCGGCGACAGCGAAATGGAGATTAGGCTATACCAAGGCAAGAAGAGTATGAGCGAAGGAGATTTCCACATCATGGAACCAGAAGGTCCAGTTTTTACCGACTATGCTTCCATTGACATAGCCGTTGTTCCGGGAATGGGTTTTGATACCGAGGGAAACCGACTTGGAAGGGGTAAAGGATATTATGACCGATTCTTGGGCAAGGTTCCATGTGTTTACAAGATAGGGATATGCTTTGATTTCCAAAAGGTAGACCATGTGCCAGCTGAGCCAACTGATATCCGTATGGATGAGGTGATATGAAAATGAAATGGATTCCGGTTTGTTGGTGACAAAGGGCTTGGAGATATAGGTAAAACCAAAAGCATTTTTAAACTCTGCATGTAATCCTTAATACACTGGATTACCAAATGCGCACAGAACAGATTCCGCTCTTTTCTCAAATATCTCCAAATCAGAAGCGTCCTCACCTGTGCGATACTTTTCTTCCATGCCATTGGCGCGCATGCACCTCCATTTATGACGGTCGCCCACCTGATCACAGTTCAGTTATGCCCAGAACTAATGGGTCGCCCATTATTTCAAGTTTAAATGGCAATGATAGTCTACAATGGGAATCTTAGACACATGATAACAATACGACTTCTAAGCTGCGGGGACGTATCCAACAAAAATAATCCATGAAATGTTTTAGCGTTCGTATAGATTTGCCTTAAAAAATTAGTTTGTTTATTCAAATTTAGAATAAATAATTTGAAATGTCAAGGCTTTTAACTATATTTGCATAAAATATAAAACCTTGATGAATAAAGTACTACTTATCTATACCGGAGGCACTATCGGCATGGGGAAAAATCCACTCACCGGTGCATTGGAACCACTTGATTTTAACCATTTAGTTGACTCTATGCCGGAGTTTAAACTTATCAAAGCTGACATTGATGTTTATCAATTCTCCGCACCCATTGACTCGAGCGACATGGCACCTGCCCAATGGGCACAATTAGTACGTATCGTCTCTACCAATTATGAAGATTACGATGGTTTTGTCATTCTCCACGGCACTGACACTATGGCCTACACAGCTTCCGCTCTTTCTTTCATGTTTGAAAATCTCACCAAACCCATCATCCTTACCGGCTCCCAACTTCCCATCGGACAGCTACGAACAGATGGCAAAGAAAATTTGGTAACAAGCATAGAACTGGCCTCTTTGAAAAACCAAGATGGACGTGCGCGTGTGCCCGAAGTATGCATCTATTTCAGTGGTCATCTCATTCGCGGAAACAGGGCCACTAAAATAGACGCCGATGGCTTCCACGCTTTCGAATCTTTCAATTACCCACATCTATGTGACGCTGGCGTAAATTTTGTGTTTCAAGACCATCACATTCTAAAACCGGACTTTGACAAGCCTATGATTCCCCATCTCACGCTCAACCCAAATGTCGTGCTGTTCAGCTTGTTCCCAGGCATACAAGAGCATATTTTGCACAATGTGTTGCTATCCAAGGAAGTACGAGGTATCGTCATGCGCACATTTGGTAGTGGCAATGCGCCACAAACCCCATGGCTTGTGCAAGCTCTCAAAAAAGCCACCATGCGTGGTATCGTTGTGGTTAATATCAGTCAGTGCGTGGCAGGAACAGTGGCGATGGGACGGTATGACACAGGATATCAGCTAAAAGACAACGGCGTGGTATCTGGGTACGACTCAACTGTAGAGGCAGCCATCACCAAAATGATGTTCTTGTTGGCCCATCACAGTGATATTAGCACGATAAGAAACTTAATGAACAAATCGCTCGCTGGTGAGATCTCGGTATAATGACAATAGTCATACACGTTTACCCAACTTAAATTACAAAATATAAACCGAAAGTCATAATAAACATTGGTCTATCATGACTTTCGGTTTTTTATGGTAACTCAAGCATGTTACATAACATTGTTAACACGCTTTGTTCTCGTTTCTATTTACTTCTTGAAAAAATCCTTAACGGCTTCGTTAGGAACCATTTTCTCATCAAAGATGTAAGCACCAGTCTTGGGACTTTTCACCATCTTGATAACTTTGGAATATGCGCGACCATCCGTTGATCCTTCGTGGAGGGTAGCGACCGCTTTCTTTGCCATAGTTTATCTCATTTAATTGTTAATGCAAGATTACTTGATCTCCTTGTGAAGAGTCATTTTCTTCAATATCGGGTTGTATTTCATCATTTCCATACGTCCCGGAGTGTTCTTGCGATTCTTGGTAGTTATATAGCGGCTTGTGCCAGGCAGACCAGAGTTTTTCATCTCGGTGCATTCCAATATAACTTGCACCCTGTTTCCTTTAGCTTTCTTTGCCATGTCAATTATTCTCCTATTACTTTAATGTCTTTCCAGTCGCAATAACCTTTGGCAACTGCCTGCTTCAACGCAGCATCAAGACCTACCCTATTAATAAGACGGAGACCAGCCGCGCTGATCTTTAGCGATATCCAGCATTGTTCTTCTACATAGTAGAACTTTTTGCTGAAAAGGTTAACGTCAAAGCTTCTCTTCGTGCGGTGCTTTGAGTGAGACACATTACAACCTATCTGCGCCCTCTTTCCTGTGATCTGACAAATCTTAGACATTGCTATTCTTTGTTTTTTGAATTCGATTTTATATACTTATTCCAAACAGTGTGCAAAATTACAAATAAATTCTGTCACAGCAAAATAAATACACCGCTAAATCTATTTTTTATAATATTTTAATTCACAATTCACGACTGACAAAAGACAGCATAACATAAATTTAGTATGTATCATTCCTATTGAAATATCTTAAAGGTGTCAATTCCCTTCATTCCCGAAGTTGTATTAATAAACCAAATCTGTCCGGAGTTCCTTACAAAAGACTCAGGTTGTATTTCTCCATAAAATTTTATGTCTAAACGAGCTAGACCTTTGTACTTTTGACATTTTAAATCATAGTCGTTGTAGTCTGCAAATAGGGTTTTGCCATGGCTATATTCCTCTTTGTAGAAATTCATTATTTCTCGAACAGTATACTGTGTAGGTTTAATGCCAATATTCTTAGCATAGGTACTTTCTACGGTTGTAAGCCCCCCATTCACACAATCTCCAATACTTAGCAAAATATAGTACTGGCTAATTTTAGAAAGTTCAGGCTTTAGTAAATATAAAACAGGAATACCTTCTGAATTAATAGGAGTTGGACTTTCTTTTACAACCTTGGTTTTATCTATCTCATTTAAATTGGTGAAATTATGGTACTCTTTTAAATCCGCAGGGTTATGGAACACAAGAGGCTGGTTACCGATTACGGCATACTCAAGGACGGTCGAAGACAAGTTTTTGATTGAAAGAAAATCTGCTCCGTTTTCTTGATAGTCTCTTTTCAAGGTAAGCTGGCTAAAAACGCTTTTCCCCGAATGTGTACCAACAATACTGTCATAGGCGACCAAGACGTTCTCTCCACCAATCACGCAAGGAGTAGAAAGCCTCTCTGTTTTGACTTCGTTTTGACCATTATTGCCCAATATACTATAATGCACTTCCACTTCTCCGGGAATATCATCTTTTGTGGTTATTGCAATATAATTATGCCGAAGAATAGTTGTTTTGTGTACTCCTTCCTCTAAATCAACCTTTGTACATTGGGAAAACAATATTGTAAGAAAAAGCCAAACATACAATTGTAAAGAGAAGATCTTCTTCATTTTGTTACATCTTTAAATTAATCCCAAACCATTAACCAAGGATTCCACCAATCAACCTTTGTATAGTTGCCGCCATTCTTCTTGTCTTGGAATGTTACCATTTTCATTGACGAGATTTTCAGAGAATTGCTTGCATATCTCAAGTATTTTGACGAATTTTGTATAAAGGTTGTACATACGATGGTTTAAACTTAACATTTTGAATACTACTAAGTTACTAAAAATGGACGATATGTGCAACTTTTTATTCATGTTTATCAACTTAAATTAATTCCGCCAACGCGTATATTCCACCATTTTGTACACGGCGACATTTTTTTGCTATCAGACCATAAAAAGCATGCCTTTCACATGCTGATTATAAACCGTAAGCAGCCAGATAGAAACTGTTAAAATATTTATTATATTATAATAACCAATGTTAACAAAATATTCCAAATATGCAATCAGTCAAAAAATAACAAATTACAACTTTCTGACATTCTGTTATATTTATTGAGATTTACAGACATATATCGCTTCTTTTTTGCTCAAAACAATTCACTAACGCCCTGTTTATCTTTACAAAAGTCATCCTGACAAAATGTATCAAACAAAAACATAGTCTCAAAAACAAATCTTAATTAATATTAATGTTTGTATTTATTAACATGGTAAAATCGTAAGCATATAAGAATAATCAGTACCTTTCGACACATAAAACAAAACAACAAGAAAACATTATGGCTACCACTCTGATTATCATACAATTGCTCATCGTATTCGCATTCATCTTCATCGGCGCTCGAGTGGGTGGTATCGGTATGGGTATCTATGGCATGGTGGGCACCTTCCTGCTGGTGTTTGTCTTCGGATTGGCACCGGGCAAGGCACCCATTGACGTGATGATGATCATTGTCTCGGTCATCGTAGCTGCGGCCTCGCTACAAGCCACTGGCGGCCTTGATTATTTAGTGGGGCTTACGGCCAAGTTCCTGCGCAAACATCCAGGCCAAATCACCTACCTCGGCCCATTGTCGTGCTGGGTGTTTTGCCTGCTCGCTGGCACGGCGCACACCAGCTACTCGCTCCTCCCCATCATCTCCGAGATAGCCCAAGCCAACAAGATAAGGCCCGAGCGCCCACTGAGCGTCAGCGTGATAGCAGCATCGCTGGGCATCACCGGCAGTCCGGTGAGCGCGGCTACGGCAGCCATCATCAGCACCGACATACTTGGTACCAAAGGCATAGACCTGGCCGACGTGATGATGGTGTGCATACCCGCCTCGCTCATCGCCATCTTAGTGGCGGCATTCGTGCAAAACCGAGTGGGCAAAGAACTCGAAGACGACCCCATATACCAAGCCAAAGTGGCATCGGGCGAAATAAACCCAGAGGAGGACCGCAAGCGCATACACCAGCTTGAGGAGCATCCCGACCCAAAGGCCAAACGCTCTGTGTGGGCATTCTTGGCAGGCGTGGCCACGGTGGTGGTGTTCGGTTTGTTCCCCGAGCTTAGGCCTCACTACATGGTAGATGGCGAGATGACGATGATATCTACATCAGAGATGATAGAGATCGTGATGATGTCGGCGGCAGCCCTCATCCTGATTATCGGCAAAGGCAGCGTGAAAACAGCTGCCAAAGGCACCGTCTTCGCCGCCGGCATGAACGCAATGGTGAGCATTTTCGGTATAGCATGGATGGGCGACACATTCTTTAATGGCAACAAAGATTTCTTCGTGGCTCACCTATCAGACGTGGTGCAGTCGGCCCCATTCCTCTTTGCGGTCATTCTCTTCATCATGAGCATCATGCTCTTCTCGCAGGCAGCCACCGTGCGCACCATCTATCCGCTCGGCGTGCTGTTAGGCATCAACCCGCTATTCCTGCTGGCCATGTTCCCGGCCTGCAACGGGTATTTCTTCCTACCCAACTACCCCACCGAGGTAGCGGCCATCAATTTTGACCGCACGGGCACCACGAGGATAGGGCGATTTGTGGTGAACCACAGTTTCCAACTATCCGGATTTATCACCACTTTCGTGTCTATTGGATTGGCATTTCTTATCACACAGCTATTTTATTAAAACACATTAATAATATTAACCATTTAAAAAAAAAATTATTATGAGACACTTACGCATTAACATCTTGATGATTGTCGCTCTGTTTGTCACCGTGAGCATGTACGCCAAACCCAAGGTTCGCATCTTGGCAACGGGTGGCACCATCGCGGGTGTGGCCAACAGTTCTACATCCTCCGCTTACAGCGCCGGCCAGCTTGGCGTGCAAACGCTGATTGCTGCCGTACCTCAAATTCAAGACTTGGCAGACGTATCGGGTGAGCAAATCTGCAACATTGGCAGCCAAGACATGAACGACCAAGTGTGGTTGAAGCTTGCCAAACGTATCAACCAGCTGCTCAACGAGGAGGGCTATGACGGTGTGCTCGTGACTCATGGCACCGACACAATGGAAGAGACGGCCTACTTCTTGAGCCTTACCGTGCATAGCGATAAGCCCGTGGTTTTGGTGGGGGCCATGCGTTCGGCCACTGCCATATCCGCAGATGGACCTGCTAACCTCTATAACGCGGTAGCCACCATCGTGACACCGGAATCTCGCGACAAGGGCGTGATGGTTTGCATGAACGATCAGCTGTTTGACGCCAAATCGGTTATCAAGACGCATACCACCGACTGCGCTACCTTCAAAGGCGGCATCTATGGCCAAATTGGTAACGTGTTTAATGGTAAAGCATACTATTTACAGACCCCTTCATGCAAGCGCGGCACAGCCTCTGAGTTTAGCGTAGACAATCTTGACAAGCTGCCACAGGTGGGTATCATCTATGGTTACTCCAATTGCTCAGCCCTTCCTATCAAGGCTTTTGCTGACGCCAAATACGATGGTATCGTGCTGGCAGGCGTAGGTGATGGCAACTTCTACAAAGACGTGTTCGACGAGGCCATCAAAGCACAAAACAGCGGTATACAGATCGTGCGCTCAAGCCGCGTGCCCACAGGTCCAACAAACCTTAACGCTGAAGTTGACGACAACAAATACCACTTCGTGGCATCGCTCAACCTCAACCCACAAAAGGCCCGCGTGCTGCTGATGCTGGCTTTGACCAAGACACACGACTGGCAACAAATTCAAAAATACTATCAGGAATATTAATCGAAAGCCTGTACAGGCTGCATAAACTGAGGAGCTGACGCTTCTGCCGACAATGTGAAGACAAGCTGCCACACACGCTATCGGCAAGCCCACACGCAGTAGGCGCGGATAGCGAGGCTCCTCTCTAAAATCTTATTTAAGAACATAATATCCATTCGTATGAAAAAAATTATGATGGTTTGCGCCATGGTCTCCATGACATTGGGAGCAAGCGCACAAGGCAACAACACAGGCATGGGTGGCAATGACGGCAACTACGAGTCGTTAGCCAACCGCGTTTTCAAGTTGGAAAAAAAGAGCGATGCCTTCAACGTGTACTTCAATTATGCATCGAGTTTCCAAGCCAACGACGATGGCCAGAACTGGGGCACCTCGTTCAAGAACAAGCAAGCCCGCTTGGAGATCAAGGGTAATATCACCGACAAGCTCTCCTACCGCTTTCGCCACCGTCTGAACAGATGCACCAAGGCACAGAGCGAGGACAACTTCGCCAAAGCTACCGACATCTTGTCCGTGGCTTACCAATTCAACGACAAGTTTGGAGTAACGGGTGGTAAGATGTGTCAAAACTGGGGTGGATTTGAGTTTGACGAGAACCCTATGTACATATATCAGTACTCTGACATGGTGGACAACATGGACAACTTCATGGCCGGCGTAAATTTCGCGTTCAAACCAATCCCGTCACAAGAAATCAACGTCAACATTACTGACGCTTATAACAATAAGCTCAGCGACGATTACGGGCCCGACCTCAAAGTGTTGAAAGACACCCGAACCTTGAACGCCGTGGAGGCAAGCTATCATCCACTTACCTATATTATTTTGTGGAACGGTAGCTTCTTTGACAACAAGTTGCAAACCCGCTGGTCTTGGGGCTCTCAGACACAGGCCAAAGGCGAGCATAGCCAAATGGTGGTATTGGGACAAAAGCTCAATTTGCCGAAATTCCAATGGTATTTCGACTATATGGGAGCCTTTGACGACGTAGACCGCCTGGGCATTGCCACCAACGACTTGGCAAAATTCCTCCCTGCCGGCAATTTGCGCTATGGCAACGTGCACTACAACTCGTTCATCACCAAAGCCAACTGGCAGTTCGCACCACAGTGGAACCTGATGCTCAAAGGCATGTATGAGACCGCCAGCGTTAACAAGATAGAAGAGCTGAAAAACTACCGCAAGTCAATGGGATACTTCGCGAGCGTGGAGTATTACCCCGTGCAGGCACAAGATTTCCGCATATTCTTGGCATACATCGGCCGCAACTACAAGTTCAACGAAAAGAGCCAGTTGGCCAATTACAGCACTAATCGCATCGAATTAGGCTTCATGTACAGAATAAAGGCTTTCTAAGCCCCATACCCTAACAAGGAGACGGCATTGAGTACCAGTAGGTCTCACGCTCGTCTCCTCATCTCTTTTTAATATCACAACATCTCAAACTTAAATCAAGCTATTATGGAAAAAAACGCAAAATTCCGTGTAGAGTCTGACCTCTTGGGCGAATTGCAAGTACCCGCCGAGGCCTATTACGGCGTGCAGACACAACGCGCCATCAACAATTATAAAATATCCAATTCCAAGATGTGCGACTATCCAGAGTTCGTCATCTCGATAGCCTACGTCAAGAAAGCCGCCGCCGCTGCCAACGCGGAGCTTGGCGCATTGGATAAAAATATCGCGGAAGGTATTTGCAAGGCCGCCGACGAAGTGATAGGCGGCAAACTTTGGGAAAATTTCCCAGTGGATATGATGCAAGGAGGAGCCGGTACATCGGTGAACATGAACGCCAATGAGGTGATAGCCAACAGGGCATTGGAACTCATGGGCTACGAGAAGGGCGACTATCCACACTGCTATCCCAACGACCATGTGAACTGCGGACAATCGACCAACGACGCATACCCCACAGCATTGCGCTACGCCGTGTATCGCATGAACAAAGACTTGCTGAAGAGCTTGAAACAACTCGCGGACGCTTTCCGTGCTAAAGGCGAGGAGTTCAAGGAAGACGTGAAGATGGGGCGCACCCAACTGCAAGACGCCGTGCCCATGACATCCGGCCAAGAGTTTACGGCATTCGCCAACACGTTGCAAGATGAGATAGCCCATATCGAGTACAACGCCAAGCTGTTGCTCACCATCAACATGGGCGCCACTGCCATCGGCACAGGACTGAACGCCGTTCCGGGCTACGCCGACTTGGTGACAAAGCTTCTTTGCCAATACACTGGCGACGAATTTAAGAAGGCCGACGACATGATTGCCGCCACACCAGACACAAGCGATTATGTGGGCTATTCTGGCGCACTGAAACGTCTGGCCGCCAAACTATCCAAGATTTGCAACGACCTTCGCCTCATGGCATCAGGCCCACGATGCGGTCTGAACGAGATTAATTTGCCCCCCATGGCACCCGGATCGTCTATCATGCCCGGCAAGGTGAACCCCGTAATCCCCGAGGTGACAAACCAAGTGTGCTTCAAGGTTATAGGTAACGACACCACCGTGACACTGGCTGCCGAGGCCGGACAACTGCAACTCAACGTTATGGAGCCGGTTATCGTGGAATGTTTGTTCGAGAGCGTGTCGTGGCTCACCAGCGCCATGAACACCCTGAGGGAAAAATGCGTACAAGGCATCACGGTGAACGCCAAACACAATATGGACACCGTGAAACACTCTATCGGCATCGTGACCGCCCTAAACCCATACATTGGTTACAAGAACAGCACCAAGGTGGCCAAAGAAGCCTTGGAGACAGGTAAGAGTCTGCACGAGATAGTCTTGGAGAAAAAACTGCTCACCGAGGAGCAGGTGGACGAAATTCTCGACCCCAAAGCTATGCTCACGGCACACAACAAGATTTGACGCCTACACGAAAGGGCATGACCTACACGCCGAATAAAACGGCACTAAAATACCTATCAACCGCGAAGCCAACACAATGGCCTCGCGGTTATTTTTACCAAGACGTCAAAAGAAAAAGAAAACGCATTCCCAAAATCCGAGAAAAACATCTTTTTTTGTCAAGAAACCACAATATCAGGGGCCGTTAGTGAGTTGTAATAATACAAGCCAGGCCACACAGGTGGCTGACGGCCGACCATTCAAGACACGATTTTGACAAGATGCAAGACCAACATTCAAAAATAACCACCAAGCAATATTTGCTGCCATTCGCGCTCGTTACCTCGCTCTTCTTTTTGTGGGGTTTTGCCCGGGCCATTTTAGACGTGCTCAACAAGCATTTCCAAAACGCCCTGGACATTACCATCACGCAATCGTCGTTGATACAGGTGACCACCTATTTGGGCTATTTCATCATGGCCATCCCGGCCGGATGGTTCATCAATAGGCGAGGCTATCGCATGGGGGTGGTGTTCGGGCTGACGCTATTCGGCATCGGGTCGTTGCTCTTCATACCCGGCGCCGAGGCCGGAACGTTCTACGCTTACTTGGGTGCGCTGTTCATCATCGGCTGCGGATTGGTATTCTTGGAGACAGCCGCCAATCCTTACGTCACAGAGCTTGGACACCCCGACAGCGCCACCAGCAGGCTCAACCTCTCACAATCGTTCAACGGCTTGGGGTCGCTATCGGCAACATTCATCGTGGGGCAGTTTCTTTTTAACGGAACAGAGAGCGGCGGCAATATCGTCATTCCATACACCGCACTGGGCATAGTGGTGCTGATCATAGCGGTGGTATTTTCACGGGTGGACCTGCCCGAGATACAACACCGAATTACCGCCGAGGACCGCAGCCAGGGCACTCGCATCATGAAGCTCTTTCATCACCATCCCATGTTTGTCTTTGGACTGCTCGCGCTACTGGCTTACGAGATAGCGGAGATATCCATCAACAGCTATTTCATCAATTATGTCACGGCCAAAGGCTGGATGACAGACAACACCGCCTCCATCATCCTCACCGTAGCACTCGGGCTGTTCATGGTGGGACGCTTTGCGGGTAGCTGGGCCATGCGGCGCGTCAAACCAGAACGCATGTTGCTATATTGCGCCACGGGCAGCGTAACATGCGTAGGCGTGGTCATGCTCAACCTTGGTGTCGTGTCGATGGTGGCCCTCGTTCTCAACTACGTTTGCGAGGCCATCATGTTTCCCACCATCTTCTCGCTGTCGCTTCGGGGGTTGGGCAATCTCACCAAGAGCGCGTCGTCGCTGCTCATGATGACACCCATCGGTGGCTGCGGATTTCTGCTCATGGGCCTCGTTGCTGACTCCACGCACATGATGAGCATGCCGTTCATTATACCGTTCATAGGCTTTTTCGTGGTGTTGTTGTTCGCGTCGGAGCTTACACGCAAACAAAAGCCCACTATCCTGATAATTTGAGCCTGAACCATGTCAAGATTTTCCTCTTTTTCCCTTATCGCAAAACTCACGCTGGCAATATTGGCATCCATGCTGTGCGCCACCGTCTCGGCACGCCACATTTTGGGATGGGTGATAGGAGCCGACACCCGTCAGCCTCTGAAAGGCGTGCGCGTGGAACTGCTCTCGGCCGCGGACAGCACTGTGGTGGGCTCGGCCATCACCACTGAGAACAATTATTGGTACGGCAACACGCCCATGTACCAAATAGATGTGACAAACCATACCTCTTATATATTGCGCTTCTCAATGGTGGGCTACACCACCTTGTACCGCCCGGTCAAGGTGGAGATGGCCGACCGTGTGAATGAGCAAGTGATAGACGCGGTAAAAATGGAGCCCGCAGCCACCATGCTCGACGAGGTGACGGTAACCGCCACCAAGATAAAAATGGTGATGCACGGCGACACCTTGGTTTACAACGCGTCAGCGTTCAAGCTGAGCCAAGGCTCCATGCTCGACGCACTCATCAGGCAACTGCCCGGCGCCACGCTGCAAGACGGACTCATCAAGGTGAACGGGCGCACCGTCAGCTCGCTCCTTATAGACGGCCGCGACTTCTTCAAGGGTGACGCCAAAAAAGCTTTGGAAAACTTGCCGGCCTACACCGTGGATAAAATAAAGGCTTATGACAAGCTCGGACAGGATAGCCGACTGATGGGGCGTGACATGAACGATCGCACTTTCGTGCTCGACGTGAGCTTGAAAAAGCAATATCACCAAGGATTGATAGGCAACGCAGACATGGCCGGCGGCACCGACCGACGCTACAATGGCAAGCTCTTCGCCATGCGATACACCAAACGGTCGCGACTCACCGTGACGGCGGCAGCCAACAATATGAACGACCGCGGCACACCCGGCGAGGATGTCGACATGGAGACAGCACCCGACACAGGAGGCGGACTAACCGACACCAAAAGCGGAACGCTGACCTATCGCTACGAGGGGGCCGGCGAAGATAACTATATAGAGTGTACGACCGCACTCTCACGCTCAGACAACGAGACGACACAGCGCATCACGTCGCAAAACTTCCTGACCGGCGGAGACCACTATGGCTTGGCACAATCGACCAATCGCAACAAAAACACCGCATGGAACACGGGGCTATATTTCAGCCTGACACCGGGACAGCACATGCTCTCGGGAAACTCCTCCATAAACATCAGCAAAGGCAATGGATGGAGCAACAGTCGCTCCGCGCGCCTCAATGCCAAACCAAGCGCAATCGCCACCCTTGACAGTTTGTTCATGCCAAAGTCTGGCCAGCGCCTATTGGCTATGACCATCAACCGCGTGCGAAACGACCGGCTTTTCCAAACCAACACCCTGTCGTATGACGCCGACCTTACCGACCGCATAGCTTTTGGCAAGGACAAAGAAAACAGCTGGAACAACATGTTGACCATGAGGGCAAGCGCGAACTATGAACGGACCAATAACGACAGCCACGCCCTGAACCACATAGACTACATGGCCGCACAAGGCACGAACGACCATCGCAGACAATACGAAGAAACACCTATTCACAACTACTCGATAAACGCCAACATAGACTACACCCGCCTGATAAACATGGACACAACCAACACGGCATCCATCTATATCAGACCAAGTTATCAGTTCAGACAGACATACAGTGACACCGACCACAGTCTCTACCGATTAGACCTATTAGCCCATTACACCGACTCGGCCTACGCATTGGGCGTGTTGCCCTCCACGCGCGAGGCCCTGACCAGCGCGCTCGACAGAATGAACAGCTATCGTAACCGAACGAGAAACGTGGAGCATACGGCCAGCATGACCTTCAACTACAACCACGGCGACGGAACGCGCCGACCGCAATATGTCGTGGAGCTTACGCTACCCATACGCGAGCGATACGAGAAGATAGAATATTACCGCAACAAAAGCTACTCCAAGGAACGACACTCGCTGCTCTTCGAGCCCACGCTGAACTTCACTTACCATTTCAACGACTCCACTGGCCTACGATTAGCCTCGGTCACCTATTCCACCAACCAGCAGCAACCGTCGCTGACCTCCATGCTCGACATACGCGACGACGCCAACCCCTTGATAGTGACCCTCGGCAACGAGCACCTGAAAAAATCGAGAACGCACGGCCTTTTCATGATGGCGTCCATCTTCAATATGGCCTCGCAACGCAACTACAGCGTCAGCATGAACGCCAGCATCATCCAGAACGCTATCGCAACGGCCAACGTGTATGACAAAGCGACAGGCATCACCACCACCCGACCGGTAAACATCAACGGCAACTGGAACGCTGGAGCCGCCGTGCAGACCACCACACCAATAGACAGACGCAAACGCATCACGCTGGAAGAAGCCTTCTCTGCCAACTATAGCAACAGCGTGGATCTCACCACCGTTAAGGGGACGAATATCGAGCGCAGCGAAGTGCACAACTGGACCCTGGCCAACAACCTCAACGTGAGCTACCAACTGTCAGACAATTTGAGGGCAGAACTGAAAACAGCAATCACGCACCAGCGAGCCACGAGCGACCGCAACGACTTTCAAGCGGTGAGCGCATGGGACTGCAACGTAGGCCTGAGCGGCAGCATAAAACTGCCTTGGGGCATGGAGTGCGCCACAAGCATCGTGGACTATATACGCCGAGGCTACAACGATCCACAGATGAACACCAACGAAACCGTGTGGAACATGCGCCTCACCAAGCAGTTCATGAACGACAAGCTGGCCCTGTCGATAGATGGGTTTGACATCTTGGGCAACTTGAGCAACAACATGTTCACGCTCGACGCGCAAGGGCGCACAGAGACTTGGACCAACTCGCTGAACCGTTTTTTCATGATTCGTGCCGCCTACAAATTCACCTTTGGCATGGAAAAACCCTCCAGCACAATCTTCTGACAATAACATGAGCACAAACAAGCCACCACGCCTTGAAAGAGACGCAGAATATTTCCAACTATGCTATGACATCATTTTTGGCGCATGGGCGCACGACCACCATCATGCCATGTCATCTACAAAAAATATATTCTGAACATTGGTGCACCATATTGACGGTCCGTGATAAATCACGCCCCTACGGGCAACACCGCGCGCGACAATCCCACGATCCGCACACCTTTGAAACTGAGGTTTAATATGTGGCAAGAAATAACGACAAACTATGAACGAAGAGCGAAACATTGACGAGCGTTTCATGCGCATGGCACTCGCTGAAGCCGAGGCGGCGTATAGTGAGGGTGAGATACCCATAGGCGCGGTGGTGGTGTGTCAAGGCCGCGTGATAGCGCGGGCGCACAACCAGACCGAGACGTTAGGCGACGTGACGGCGCACGCCGAGATGCTTGCCATCACCGCCGCGGCGGCCGCCCTTGGGGGCAAATACCTGCCCGACTGCTCACTATACGTGACCGTGGAGCCATGCGCCATGTGCGCTGGCGCCATGGGATGGGCGCAGATAGGTCGCGTGGTGTATGGCACGGACGAGGAAAAGCGTGGCTACACGCGGCTCGCGCCCATGACGCTGCACCCCAAGGCCACCGTGACACGAGGCGTGTTGGCCGGGGAGTGCAAGGCCTTGATGCAGGCATTTTTTAGAGACAAGAGACGATGAGCTGCCCACGAAACGGCTGGCCTTGGCGGCTCATCGACCATCGGCGAGTTTGAGACTGTCGTAGACACGGTCAAAGACGGCGCGCAAACACGTCTTGTCGGCTATCACTTCGCGAACAGCGGTGAGATACTTGTGGTTGGGCGAGTTGGGTATCCACAGTTTTATATAACCCTCGCTACTGTATTTTTGCTCCATGTGATGTTCGAACCGCTGCCATTGCCGCTCCCTGTCCAAGTCGGGATAATGGTCCAGTCCATACTCCACGGCCCTTGCGAAAACTACCTCTGGGGTAAGGTCTCGGTCTGCCTCGGCCACGATTTTGCCGTATATACTGCGCGGCTCGCGCGAGGCCGAGGCCCGGTGATCCTCCACGGCCTCTTTCATCACGCTTATTTGGTCTGGCGAAAACCACCTGTCCAATCTGCGATCGGCGGCGAGTATCTTGCCGCCCGTGATATGGTGTATGGCGCGCGGGCCGCTCATGCCAAGATCGTGGTAGGCCGCTATGGCGTACACCATGTTGACGTCGGCGCCCAATTGGCGCGCCAGCTCCATCGAGTTGGCGATGACGCGCTGCACGTGGGCCAGTCCGTGGGCGCGGTCGAAAGCATTGTATTTAGGGAGGATGGCGGTCTCCACAAAAGCCATCAAGTCTAAGTTCACTTGCATACAGGGAGTGTTAAAATGTTTATTCACTTGCAAATGTAGCAAATAATGGCTATTTTTGCAACATTATGATGGACGAAACAAACGTAAAGACCAATTCTTTTCGTGCCTGGGCGCTCGCCGCTCGCCCCAAGACGCTGTCCGGGGCGGCTGTGCCTGTAATGATAGGTGTGGCCCTGGCGTGGGCCGACGCTGGCGGGCACATAGCGTGGGGAGCCGCCGGACTTTGCCTGCTATTCGCGATGACGATGCAGGTGGACGCCAATCTTGTGAACGATTACTTCGACTTTAGGCGGGGCAACGACGACGCGGCAACACGCTTAGGGCCGCCCCGAGCCTGCTCCATGGGGTGGGTGTCGGCCCACGCCATGCGCCGGGCCATCGCTATCGTCACGACCGTGGCGTGCATCGTGGGGCTGCCCTTGGCATGGATGGGCGGCTGGCCCATGGTGGGCGTGGGGGTGGCATGCGTGGCATTTTGCTTCTTGTACACCACCAAACTGTCTTACATGGGGTTAGGAGACGCGCTGGTGATCGTTTTTTTCGGACTCGTGCCCGTGTGTCTCACATATTATTTGAGTCTTCCACCTCACGAGCGCGGTGTGAGCGCCGAGGTGGTGGTGGGCGCGGTGGCCTGCGGACTGGTAACAGACACATTGTTGATAGTGAACAACTATCGAGACATTGACAACGATATACGCGACGGCAAACTCACCCTCGTGGCTCGGATAGGGCCCAGCGCAGGCAGACTCCTGTACCTGTGGGTGGGCGTGGCTGCCGTGGCCTTGGGTGTGGCCTACGTGGCTGGGGGGCACGCCGGCGGCTTTGTGCTTCCAATCGTCTCGTACCTGTGGCTACACATAGGCGCATATCGGCGGCTGAGGGGCATGGAGCGCGACCACAAGCTCAACGATTTGTTAGGGCAGACAGCCCGCAACATGATAGTGTATGGCATGGCGGTGGCGGCAGGCGTAGCCATATCGGCGTGACGGCAGAGTAGCGCACAAGCAACCACATGTGGCCACTACAAACATGCCCACTAATAACACTAAAGATGACGATGTGACAAAAAAAAACATCATCATTGGATTTTTCATCTATTTGTGACTGCGTATGTCGATAAAATTACCTAACTTTGCGCATAACTAATGGTATCTATCTATCAAACAGATACCTCCAAACGTGCGCACACAAGCTACAGGCCACGCACGCAACATATAATTCATATAATTAACGTACTGAAGAAATGAAAGGAATAATATTGGCAGGTGGCTCGGGCACGCGTTTGTTCCCCATCACCAAGGGCATTAGTAAACAACTCATACCAATATACGACAAGCCGATGATATACTATCCGCTGTCAGTGCTGATGCTATCTGGCATTCGTGACGTGCTTATTATCTCCACACCATACGACTTACCAGGCTTTGAGCGCCTGCTCGGCGATGGCCACGAGATAGGCATGCGGATACAATACGCCGAGCAACCATCGCCCGACGGCTTGGCGCAGGCTTTCATCATAGGTGAGAAATTCATAGGCAAAGATAGCGTCTGCTTAGTGCTGGGCGATAACATCTTTTACGGAGCGGGCTTCACGCGCATACTGCAAGAAAGCGTGAACTCCGCCATATACGAGGATCAGGCCACCATCTTCGGCTATTACGTGAACGACCCCGAGCGATATGGCGTGGCCGAGTTTGACACAGACGGCACATGCCTGAGCATAGAGGAAAAACCCCAAAAACCCAAAAGCAACTACGCCGTAGTGGGGCTATACTTCTATCCCAACAGCGTGGTAGACATAGCCAAGAACGTTAGACCCAGCGAGCGAGGCGAACTGGAAATAACATCGGTCAATCAAGAATACTTGGCGAGAGAGTCTCTGAAAGTGAAAACACTGCCACGAGGGTTTGCTTGGCTTGACACGGGCACGCACGACAGTTTGGCCGAGGCCAGCAACTTTGTGGAGGTGATCGAGAAACGGCAGGGGCTCAAAGTGGCTTGCTTAGAGGAAATAGCCTACAAGCAGGGTTGGATATCGATTGACCAACTCATTGAGGCGGCTACGCCAATGGCCAAGAACGATTATGGCAAGTACCTATTGAAAATGGCCGAAGAAAACAAGCGACTATCATAATAAAGAGAAAAATACAAAAAACATACAATGGAAGAAAACAATAAAAAGGTAGCGGAATACACCGAACAGCCCGAAGCCGAAAATTCGACTTTCGATTTCGCCACCATCTACACCACGCTCATCCTCAACTGGAAGTGGTTTTTGCTATCCATCATTATCTGTCTCGGTACCGCAGCCATATACCTGCGCTACAAGACGCCTGTTTATCAGGCTTCGGCAAAGTTGCTCATCAAAGACAACAATACCAACACCCGACGCGGCATGCTCAACAGTTCCACGTTCGGAACGATCTCAAATTCGGCCGGCATTGAAAACGAGATGGAGATATTGACCTCACACTCGTTGGCCCAACAGGCCGTAAGAGATCTGAAGCTCTACACCAACTATTACTCAATGGGCAAGGTAAAAGAGGTGCTGAATTACAAAACGCAGCCCATTAACGTAGACGTCGATCCCGAGCACTTGGAGAAACTCAACGCCCCAATCTCCTTGACCATAGAGCGAGAAGGTTCCAAATACCACGTGGAAGGTACCTACTACGTGTCGATTGGCGACAACAAAGTGAACGGCCCCTACGCCATAGACAAAACGCTGGCGCAACTACCGGCCAGCATAGGCACCCGCGCAGGCATACTGAGCTTTAGCCTGAACGGCATGACCCCCATGTCAGAAGATTTGAAACTGAAAGTGACCATCACGTCGCCACGTATGGCCGCCTACAAATACGTGGCCGCGCTGAACGTGGCCCAGACCAACAAATCGACCACAATTGCCCAATTAGTGGTAAAGGACGAGAGCCCACAGCGAGCCATGGACTACCTGCAACAACTCGCGCTGTGTTATAACCGACAGGCCAACGAGGACAAAAATGAGGTGGCCATGCGAACCGAGGAGTTTATAAACGGCCGCTTGGAAAAGATAAACGCGGAGCTTGGCAACACCGAGGGACAACTCGAGAGCTACAAACGTCGCAACAACATCGTACAATTAGACATGAACGCAGGGCAGGCCATGGGCAACGCCGACGAGTATGCGAAAAAATTGGCCGAGGCCAACACGCAGGTGCAATTGGCCGACGAGATGGTGAGATACATGAACAACCCCGCCAACAAAAACCAGCCGCTGCCCTCAAACGTGGGCATTGACGACCAATCGGTAACATCGCTCATCTCCAATTACAACACGCTGGTGCAAAGGCGTAATCTCCTTTTGCAAAGTGCCAGCGAGTCGTCGCCCAGTGTAACGCCACTCACCTCTCAGATAGGCGAACTTGAAGGAGCCATCAGGCGATCTCTCAACCAGACGCGCCGCAACATGAACATTCAACGCAACTCGGTGGCATCGCAATACAGCGTGTACCAAGGCAGGGTGGGACAAAACCCCGAGCAGGAGCGCATGCTCACACAGATAGGTCGCCAACAGGAAGTGAAATCGGGGCTTTACCTCATGCTTTTGCAAAAACGAGAGGAAAACTCCATATCGCTCGCCGCCACCGCCGATAAAGGTAAACTCATAGACCAACCCACCTTCATGGGACAGGTAAGCCCCGACCGAAACATCATACTGCTCGTGGCACTGCTCGTGGCACTATTGCTGCCTGCCTTAATATTATTCTTGATACAGTTCTTCCATTACAAGATAGAGGGACACGAAGACGTGGCACGGCTCACCAAGCTACCCATTCTGGCCGACGTGGCGGTGGCATCGGAAACCGCCAAGACCAAAGCCGATATCGTGGTGCACGAGAACAAAAACAACATGATGGAGGAAATATTCCGCTCTTTGCGCACCAACCTGCAATTCATGCTCACCGGTGACCAGAAGGTCATTATGTTTACATCCACCATCTCGGGCGAGGGTAAGACCTTTATCACCTCCAACCTCTCGGTGTCGTTCGCGCTGTTAGGCAAGAAGGTGATATTGGTGGGACTTGACATACGCAAACCGAGATTGGCCGAACTGTTTGAGATAAACGACAACTCGCACGGTATCACCAACCTGCTCGTGAGGGACAACCCCGACTGGGCGACCATACAAAGCCAGATATTGCCCTCGGGCATCAACAACAACCTTGATTTGCTCATGGCTGGACCCATTCCGCCCAACCCCGCCGAGCTCGTATCGCGCAAGAGTCTTGGTGAGATTTTCGCCGAGTTGCGCCAACACTACGACTACATTCTCGTGGACACAGCACCCGTGGGCCTCGTGACCGATACCATACAAGTGGGCAACGTGTGCGACCTCACAGTATACACCTGCCGAGCCGACTATACACCCAAAGAGAGTTTTGAACTCATCAACAACCTTGCCGCCACCAAGAAGCTGCCCAAGATAGGCATTGTCATTAACGGCATAGACATGTCCAAGAAAAAATACGGCTACTACTATGGCTATGGACGCTATGGGCGTTACGGACGCTACGGGCGTTACGGCAACTACGGCCATCATGGCACATACGGTAGTTACGGCAGCTATGGCAACTACAGCAAAAGCCACTATGGCGACGTGAACGACGACTCTATCAAGAAATAACCCCAAGGCACATGGCAACCATCGCGGTAGACTTTGACGGCACAATCGTGGAGCATCGCTATCCACACATCGGCGAGGAGCGCCCTTTTGCCACCGACACCCTGCGCATGCTCATCAACGACC